>PVBE011755585.1_pt1 | contig 163229 bp, 156 predicted proteins | sample 1631181 | NCBI WGS metagenome assembly PVBE01 (sample SAMN08397723, study PRJNA350692) | Marine metagenome, whole genome shotgun sequencing project. | isolation source: water | place: Pacific Ocean | collected 2012-04 | reverse complement strand
GGCTATCTGCCAGCGCAGACCGGGCTCGCGGGCCGGTATTTCGACGGCCGGGGTGTACCGCAGGATGAAGCGGAGGCGGTGCGGTGGTACCGGCTGGCGGCCGAGCAGGGAGATGCCGAGGTATTAAGGTGGCTGCATCAGACTGCCGAGCAGGGCTCAATTCCGGCGCAAGGGAATCTGGGGGAGATGTATGCCGCCGGACGCGGGGTGGCGCCGGATGTGGTGCAGGCGCACCTGTGGCTGAGTCTTGCAGCGGTCCGAGCTTCGGCGGATCAGCGTGAGGCTTACGGTGCCGCTCGAGATGTCGTTGCCCAGCGCATGACCCGCGAGGAACTTGCTGGTGCCCAACGTCGCGCGCTCGCATGGGAGGCCGCACACCCGCCTCCCCCGCAGTGAACACCCTACGTCGATGTACTTTCTAAGCCTGAATGGATGTGGGGTGCGCAGTCGGTGGTTGTCTAAACCGCTCAGGCTTGTGCGAGGAAATGACATTCCCGTGAGCAGTAAGTATTGATGCGAATTCTTGTCAGCACTGATGCGTTTCCGCCGAACTGTGGAGGTAGTGGGTGGAGCACGTACGAGTTGGTCAAGACGTTACGGTCGAGGGGTCATTACGTAGCGGTTTCTCGTCCTCATTTTGGCACGTCAGGAGCCCATCCACTGACGATGTACGATGGCTTCGCCGTTCGAGAGTACAAAGCGTGGGCACCCCCTGTACCATTCGTCAGGAACTATTTCACGAACGAGCGGCTCTACGGACGATACGCGCGTGAACTCGGTGAGATCATTCGGCAAGAACAGATCGACGTAGTGCATGCTCAGCATTTCCTGAGTAGCCCGGCGTCCGTAATGGCAGCACGGATGGAAGATCGGGCGGTCGTATGCACCGTCAGAGACTACTGGCCCCTTTGCTACTGGTCTAACTTGATTCACGATCCCAAGGCGAGGGGTCTCTGCCCGGCATGTACGCCTTTGATGATGACTCGTTGTATCAGGCCGAGAGCACGATGGGCCTGGCCGCTTGCGCTGCCAGTTATTCCATATATGCGAAGAAATTTGGCCGGTAAGCGCCGCGCTCTTGGTCGGGCTGATGCGATCATTGCTGTGAGTACGGCAATCGCATCTGACTTGCGATCACGGACGAGTGACCTTCAAGACACGCGTGTCGAAGTCATTCCGAATCCGATCGATGTTGAAGGTATCCGGGCGGGGTCTGCTGACGACGGACCACCGCTTTCAGAACCGTATGCCGTATACGTAGGTAAACTTGCCCAAAATAAAGGCGCCAAGAGACTCATACCTGCGATCGTACGTGCAAGACTTCGTTGGCCGGTGGTCGTGGTGGGTGATGGGCCTCAGCGGATGGAAGTCGCGGCGGAGGCTGCACGTTCGAACGTGGATGTTCGCTTCCAAGGTTGGCTGCCTCGGGTGGAAGCGCTTCGCTGGTTGAAGCATGCGTCGGTCCTTATCTTTCCCTCGCACGGTCCGGAATCCTTAAGTCGGGTGCTGTTGGAAGCTGCTGTGCTCGGTGTGCCGACGGCCGCGATGGACACGGGGGGTACCCGAGACATTGTGAAGCACGAAGAAACTGGCTTGTTGTCGAAAACGTCCGAGGACTTGGGAGACGATGTACACCGCCTAAGCGAAGATCGTGCATTGAGACACCGGTTGAGTGAGGGCGCTCGGGACAGGGTCGAGCGACGGTTTGCAGCCCCAGTCGTCGTAGATCGAATTGAAGCGCTCTATCGCAATGTGGTGAGGCGGAGATGAGCGACTCGCCGATCCGAGTGGCGTTAGTGAGTCGTGCGAGTGCGGCCCTGCACGGTCCTGGCGGGCTTGAGCGGCATGTTGACGACCTCGCACGTCAACTACTGGAGCGCGGCGTTGCCGTTACGCTGATTACTAGGCCCGCCTCTCGACCGGGCGCTGAGGCTGCCTGGCTTCGTGACGAACGGCTGACGCTGAAAACCATTCAATACCGGACTTTTCCGTTCGCCGGTCGGCGTGGGACAACGATCCTCGACCGAAATACTGCCTATCTCTATTTCGGCTTCAAAGCGGGTCGGCAGGCGGCACGGCTCTTAAGCGACGGCCATGTTGATCTGATACATGGTCATGGTGCGAGTGTACTTGGTGCGGTTTTGCCAGCGCCCACTGCAAAGGTTCCGCTTGTTTTGACGCCGCACGGCATGGAAGAGTTTGGTGGGACCGATTTATTCCAGACTGGATTGAAGCGTATTGCCTATCGGCCTCTACAGATTGCGGTTCGTCGGTGCGCACGCTACGCGACCAGAATTCTTGCGACAGACCAAGCACTCGTATCGAACACGGTAACTAACTTACGTGTTCCGGAATCGTCCGTTCGTGTCGTTCCCAACGCTGTGGACCTTGGCCGGTGCGATGCACTGGCTGGACCGGCTGAAGGAGCAAAGATACGTAGCGTTTGGGATATCCCCAGTGCTGACAGGGTGTTTCTCAGTGTGGGCCGTGTTGAGAAGAACAAAGGTTTTGACGTTCTTGCCGGTGCTCTTGCACAGGCCTGCCGAGATTCTGAATTTCGCCAATGGCGGTGGGTCATCGTGGGTGACGGACATTACCGTTCTACCTTGGAGCGAATCGTTCGGCAACTTGGGTTGCAAGATCGGACGCTTTTTGTTGGCGCGACGACCGATCGTGAACTGCACGCCTGGTATGAGGCGGCGACGGTGTTCGTGCACCCCACTCTTTATGAAGGCAGCTCAATCGTCACGCTGGAAGCGATGGCACATAGTAGGCCCGTTGTAGCTTCGCGGGTCGGAGGGTTGCCTGACAAAGTGTTACCTAGGGTTACTGGTTGGTTGGCCTCGCCAGGGGACGCTGCGGACTTGGGGCATGCTTTAACTGAGGTTCTTCACCTGGAGGAACATCTTCCTAGGATGGGTGAAGCTGGCCGGGCGCTCGTCGAGCGGTGTTTTTCTTGGCCAAGCGTTACTGAGCGCTTATTGTCGCATTACGATGAAGTGCTGGCAGAGTGTGCCTCTTTGAGGGCGAGCAGGTGACTGTGCCCGTCGGCCTACCTATTTTTCATGGTCGTCCTGGCCCACTCCACCCCTTGGTCAGTGAGTAAGTCGTTGGCAGCTGCAACTACTCGATCCACTTCGACACCGACCAGACAATCTGGCACGTGCCCGACGCACCGAGACGGCGGGCGGCGGATCTGGTTGCAGGGACTACACCAGATGTTAACTCGTACGACGCGACTGCGGGATGTCAAGGGGCCGTAGTTGGTCGGGTCCGACGGACCAAAGACCGCAACGATTGGGGTTCCCATTGCAGCGGCAAGATGCATTGGACCAGTATCGCCGGTGATGAATAGCGAGAGATGTTCAAGGATGACCGCGAGGCGCGGAAGGTCTAGCGTGCCTGAAAGGTCGGCAACGGGGAGGTCACTGGGAAGCGCCGTCTTTACTCGGTCCACCTCTGCACGGTCTTCAGCAGAACCGGTGAGCACGATGGTCGCGCCCCGTGACCTGGCCAACCTAGTAGCGGCTTCGGCGAACCGAGTTGGGTCCCACTGTTTGATCGCGCGTCCACCGCTAGCATGAATGCCAATCGCCGGCTGACCGATTTGCCTCAGCACATCCTGGACTTGTGTTCTCACGGATTCCGGAATGAGAAGAGGTAACGAATCATCAGTGGCCCCACTGTCTTGGGAATGAGGCAGAATTGTGTCAACCAGACGCAAGGCATTTGTTGCAACGTGTGCTTGGCGGTCGTATATGGCGCGATCGGTCAGGAAAGCTCCGCCACCTTTAATATCAAAGCCTACCCGGCGCGGTGCTCCGCAAAGGGCCATCAGGGCATTTGACCTGATGTCCCCTTCGAAATTGCAGGCAAGGTCATATTGAGCTGTACGCCAGTGCGAAGCCTGACGCGTCAACTTGAGATAGTCGGTTGCCTGATGTCCTCTGGCCAACCAAGGTGCATCGACCGTTTCAACGTGGTCGACCACCGTCAGCAATCGCGCCAGTGACGCGTTCCAGCTTCCAACCACCAAATCGATGGTCGTGGCTGGGAACGCCGCGCGAAGCTTCAAGAGAGCAGGTAGCGTCATCAGTAGGTCGCCGATACGTTCCAGGCGAAGCAGGAGAATGCGAGTGGGTTGATGAGGGATAGCCGTCGAGCGACGTGTGACTACAGCGCCCACCGATAAGGCAAGGTCCGTGACCCCGACCAGCCATCGCTCAGCGCGGTTATGGATGTGAAGGTGATTAAACACCTGCCTTATTGTATCTCCACGCGATCGACCATCACCCCCAGCTCACGATTGTCGGGTACGCTCAGTACTCGGGACGGATTCCACGTGTTGGTGAGTAACGTGAGGCTCGTCGTTTCTCGTCGTTCCGCCATCACTGAAGCGAGGCTTGGTGGAATGGAGAAGATATAGGGATGAAACCCGTTGGTAATAGCCACGTCACCGAGCAGGACGTCATCGAGATAGACCGCAACGCGCGCAGGAATGACGTTATCGGGACGGTCGCCATCACTCATCCAGAGTGTCAGTGCTTGAGCATTCGCCGAAGTGTCCAAAATGGCAATATGAGATTCTTCACGAGACCAGCGAAAAGTGACCTGTTCTCCTGACTGAGGGGTTCCTCCCAGCAATGATGATTGCTCCTTCGAGTGGAATTCGACGACGTGCAGGTCATCCATTGTGCCAATATCGAGCGAAAATGGTCCTGGTACACGAATGGTCTCGTCGAATTGGTAGATGCCAAAATCGAACTCTTTTTGGTCCACCGCTCTTGGGTAGGTATTTAGGAGTGATTGGTATTCTGGCACTTGGAATCTCTCCGAACCCACCGGGTTGACGGTTGCAAACGACAGTAAGTCTGTCCGACCGCCTCCGAGAAAGAAGATGTTTTGATATTCTGTTCGAGCCCAGGTCAGAAATTCCAGAAAAGCATTTCTATTAGGTTCGGAGTCGCTGAAGACGAGCACATTTCGACCATAGATGTAGGCGAGTGGTAACGCTAGAACATGAAGGTCAGATGCAGCTCTGGACTCCACAATGACGAGATCACGATCACCGAACTGGTCGGCAAGTTCCTCAAGCTTCAGAATCACGCCTTCGTATTCGATGTGATTAAGCAATGGACGTGACGCGGCTAAATACTGTTGGCTCAGGAGTCCCACGAGCACGATACCAATTACGACCCGAACCACGAGGGTGATTCGTTCTCGCAGCATTCGTGGCCACCCCGAACCGACTCCCCAGAATGCCGCTGTGGTGATCAGTAACATCGACATTGGAAGAATGATTGGGAGGAACCGCCTCGTCATCCAGAAATGCTCAGGCACTATTCGGATTTTGTAAAAGAAGAAGAACGAAAATGTAACAAGACTCAAGATTAGTGCGGAGTTCCGCCAGAACGACTGGCGGACCAGTAGAGCGAATCCGAGTAGAGCAGCAACAAGCCCGTAGGGTGACAAATAGTACGCCGCATAGGTTCGAAGTGCGAATGCATCATGAGGGGCGAGTCGTCCGCCTGGTGTGCGAAGAAAGTATGCGTAAGCGGCGGCTATGATGACGGCACCACTGACGACTGCTGGCAACCAACGCCGAATTTGTGTACAAGCGGCTTCTGAGCGGATTGCTAGGAGCAGCAGGACGACCGCGGCCGCACCGAGACCAAGTAGGAGAATGTGGACCGTCTGCAGGTTCTGAACGAATCCGATCGGCTGTGCAGCATAGGGTGTGAGCACCGCCACGAAATACCAAGTTGCGAGTCCCAGCCAGAGTATCGCCGGACCGATGAAGCTGATGCGAGGCCGCCGTCCCTCAGTTGCACCGGCCAGGCAGGCCAGACTGACCGCCGCCCAGGCCAGTATCGCTGGCAGCCTTACGAAGAGTGACAGGCCGAGGAGCGTGGCCGCTAGGGGACCAAAAAATCGATCGCCATCGCTGTGAGCGCGAGCGAACGCTAGCAACGCAGCCAACAAAGTAGCCTGGAGGACGAGCTCTGAGTTCGGGTACCGGCTGAACCAGACCTGTGCGACGTGTACCGCCAGCAAAACAGAACCTGTGAATGCTGGCAAAGTTCCGACCGCCCGTGCTCCAACGAAATACAACGCCAGTAGGCCGAGGATTGCCCAGATACCGATGACCTGTCGGGCTCCCGTCAGGCCATTCAGGCCGTAACCAATGGAGACCCAGGCTGGATAGAGATGTGGAAACTGTCCCACGACCTTTCCAGAAGCAGGTTCAGTGACAAAGTAACCCATGAACCGAAGTCCGTAATAAGTGTCGTCATCATGGCGAGGAATAAAGAGGTCTCGCGAGTTAGGCGGTAGTGACGCGATTTGTGGATCCCGCGTGACGAGCGCACCGCGTTGAGCGATCTGGATCCCCTCGTTCACATATACGCCCGGGTCCTTCCCGCCTATGATGTATTCCGAGGAGGGAAAGTACAACCAGGCTCCAAGAGCTATCAAGGTGAGCGGTGCCAAGACGGTGAGGTTTGGCCGTGGGGCCTCAGGGGGCAATCGTAACCGGCCACGTGCGAGGAGCACGAACACCAGACTTAGGATGGTGTTTGCTGCGAGTAACCGTTCGAAGCTGTACTGTTCCGCGACCGCCAAGCCTAGGGCGATTATCGACGTCAGTGAGAGACTAATGAAAACTCCCCAGAAACAGCGCTCCTCGGCGGCTAGCGTTGCACGTCGCCAGCGATCGGCGACCGGCGACCGGAAGATAATGGCGCCTGGCAGGTAGGCGATCACGCCAAGGGCGACCAGCTGATACAACATAGGATGCGAGTTGCCGAAACGCGACGTCGGCACTCCGGCTCAGAAGTGTAACGCAAGTTCTTGCATGAGTAGAATGGTGCCACTGCTGAATCCCTGTTTGGCTTGCAGCGAGGGATTATCATTTGATGATGTGCGATGACCGGCGCTGTTGCGTTATGTGTGGCCCGCCGGCCGTTTCGGAGCATCTCTTTCGCAAGGGGGCCTACGCGATTCTGCGGTGCCGTTTGTGCGGGTTGATATTTGCCAGCCCGCATCCGACCCACGACGAGCTGGAACAGATTTATTCGGAGTCGTTCTTCCAGGTGGGCGAGAAATTTGCTGGTCAGGCAGGGAGTTCGGGCAGACTAAATGCTGAGCACCGTGTGCGACGGCTGCTTACGACGCCCGGTGTCACACGCGGCCGCTGGCTTGGCGTTGGCTGTGCTACCGGCGATTTTATGTTGGCAGCTCGACCGCATGTCGGGCACATCGCTGGCGTTGAGATGTCAATGTATGCAGCTGAGCAAACTCGAGCTAAGGGCCTACAGGACGTGGTGGTCGGAGATTTCCTGAGGGCGAGCCTGGGCAACGAGCCTGTCGATGTTGTGACGATGTGGGACGTCATTGAGCACGTACCGGACCCACTGACGTTCCTGCGCCATGCGTTTCAACTACTGCGTAATGGTGGCCTGATCGCCTTGAGCACGGGAGACATCGGGAGCTTGGTTGCCCGGGTGATGGGACGTTTCTGGCATCTCATGATCCCGCCCCGTCACCTTTACTTCTTTTCGCCTGTCACAATCAGAAATTTACTCAGCCAGGCTGGCTTTGAGGCCGTGGTGGTTTCCAAGCCGGGCAAGCGGGTACCGCTTGACTTCGCCCTCTGGAAACTGGCGTCCCTTGTCACGCCTCGTGCTGGTTCGGCTGCGCTAAGGCTGGGCGCGTTGACTCATCTCGGTCGTTTGGCTCCGTTTGTCAACTTGTGGGACATCATGACCATCGTTGCACGAAAGCGACCGCTAGGGATGACCCCGTCCCCTGAGGACGTTTCGACTCATCAATATGACTCCTTAGTCAATCGGTCGTAGACTGCCTCCAACTGTTCCGCGAAGTCAGCCCAGCTTCGATTCTGTTGAAGTTCAAGGCGCGCGGCTGCTCCAAGCGCGCGCCGCCGCTCAGGTTGCCCAAGCATCGTGTGGATAGCGTCGGCAAGGGCATCGGCATTTGCGGGAGGTACGACTACCGCGGTGCGTCCATCTTTAGCCACGCTTCTGATTCCGCCGACGTCGGTAGTGACGACGGTTGTGCCCGATACAAGCGCCTCTAGCAGGAAGTTTGGTAACCCGTCAACGTTGCCCGCAGTGTCACGGACGGACGGCACAACGACCAGGTCTGCAGCGTTAAGATAGCTGGGAATAGCGTTCTGCGACACATTACCGGCGAACGTTACGCGGTGACCGATACCCGCGTCGCGGGCACGCTGACGAAGTTCCGCATCTAGATCGCCACTACCCACAATCATGAGACGGAGCTCTGGCCACTTCAGTGCAAGCTTTGCCATCGCATCAATAAGAAATTCAAAACCCTTTTTTCTAACTAGGCGACCGGCCGTGAGGATGAGTGGAGCGTCCAGAGGGACACCGAGTTGAGTGCGCGTCTGAGCACCGGTCGAGGGGTCTGGGCTGAACCGTTTAGCGTCCACACCGTATGGAAGCACCTCGATGTGGTCTTTCGAAGCGCCCAGACCGATAGCACGTTGACGCAGGTCATCACTGCACGCTGTTACCCAACTAGCCCGGCTGAATGCCCAGCGAGCCACGGGTCCCAGAAAGTGGTATCGCTCGGCAACATACACGTCAGAGCCGTGAAGACTGATCGCTAATGGGAGGGCGGTGGAAGCGGCCAAGGCTGCGATTACGCCTCCTGGAATTACCCAGTGACCATGAAGAATCGTGGCTCCGTAGCGTCGTGCTACTTGGCGAGTCTTGAGTATCGCTGCAATGGACGCCAGCGGTGCAGCGAGATATGCAGTGGTCTTCAAGTGGACGTCGGCTCGGAGACCCTGCGCATACCCAAACACCGATAGGCTGGCTGGAGCGTAGCGGAAGTAATGTAGATGGACGCCGCGTTCGACTGGTGCACGGTCGACTTGGGGGTGCCACGGTAGAACTACGTGGACAGCGTGGCCACGCGCCGCAATGCCTTGAGCGATAGGCTCGAGGAATGTGCCCACCGTATCCCCGGGAAACCTAGGATAGGACGTGCTAACCATGACGATGGTATGGGCCATGACATCAACCGGACGGTTCCGCGCGGTCAGTGTGGTAGAGAACCGTGGATGCTGTTACCGTCTCCGTTCGAATCTCAGCGCGGAGATCTGTTCTGAGACAAGACCGATTAGGAAAACGATGACACCGAGAACGATTAATAGGACGGAGGAGTTTGTCACCCGCACGTAACGGAGTAGCGTCCACAGCATGTAGCCTGTGCCAAGTATGAACGGGACAGCGGCAATCGGTACAAAGATCCGAAGCGGATTAAAGAGCGTGATCACTCGCAGTAGAATCAAGAAAAACTTGAACCCATCCTGGATCAGCCTGATTTTTGAGTGCCCTTCTCGCGGTGTCGCCTCCGCGGGTTCGAACACGACGTTGTAACCTGCCTTGATAAACGACAGGGTAGTTGTGGTCGGTGTTGAAAACCCATTTGGCAGGAGGTGGATGAATTCGAGGAGATACTTGGTTCGTGCCGCACGCAGACCTGACGTTAAGTCCGGGATCGGCCGTCCCGAGAGGTAGCTAGCGAGCCAGTTCAAGACCCGGTTACCAATCCGGCGTCCTCTGGTTGCTTGGCTAATGCCGGAGCGAGTACCTATGACGAGGTCATAGTCACCGAGCAATTCCACCAAACGCAAACCGTCCACTGCAGCATGCTGTCCGTCACCGTCGGTGATCAGGATGTAATCACCGTCCGCATTGCGGAGGCCAGTCTTCACGGCGGCGCCGTTTCCTTTGTTATAAGGGTGCGTAATGACTGTGGCGCCAGCATTACGGGCCTCGGCACTCGTCCCGTCCGTCGAACCATCATCCACGACGATGATTTCTCGCCAGGCAGCGACGTTCTTTAGCGACGTCACGACTTTACCGACGGTCGCCGCTTCGTTGAACGCCGGGATGATTACCGAGGTGGTAGTTGGGTTAGCCATCTACGATACTTCTGTGCCTGTGTCTGGTGGTCTCGGAGGTGGTTCATTGCGCCGTTCAAGTTCCATCACACGGATTCGGTAGAGTAGATCTTCAATTAGTTTGCGGTTGCCTGAGATGACGTCAGCGACGAGCCCAATGAGCAGTACTTGAAACCCAACGATCATTAGAACAGCTGAAAGAATCAGTGATTGGATGTTTCCACCACCTAAGCCGCTAAGGTAGAAGTAGAGAAACCGGAGTGAAATCAAGAAGCCGGCGCTGAAGACAGCGCCACCGATATAGGTAAAGATCTTAAGTGGCTCGTACATCGCGTAGACGCGGATGATTGTGGCTGTCGACTTCTTGATGTATGAAACCGTGCTATCGAATAGCCGAGATTCTCGCATCTTTGGATTCGTTGCGACAGGCACGTGCGCAATGGCCATTCGTTTCTTACCCGACTGGATGATCGATTCCAGTGTGTATGAGAACTCCGAGACAATCGTCATCTGAAGTGCTGCTTCCCTGGTGTAAGCTCGAAATCCGCTCGTCGTATCGGGCACTGTTGTGTTCGAAACTTGGCGCACGACCCAACTACCCAAATGTTGCAAAGCTCTCCGAATGAAAGGTAGATGACGTAGCGAACTAATATTGCGATCGCCGATTGAAATCTCCGCCTCGCCAGACAATAACGGCGTAAGGAGTTTGACGACATCAGTGCCAGCATACTGGTTATCGGCGTCGGTGTTGACGATGAAATCCGCACCATTCTTTAAGCAGGCGTTAATACCGGCAGTGAAGGCCACCGCTAATCCGCGATTCCGCGGAAAGCTAATGATGTGATTGACGCCCTCGTTACGCGCGACACGCGCGGTGTTGTCTTCGGAGCCGTCGTCAATCACGAGCGTTTCAATTACGTCAATTCCCGGAATGCTTCGCGGCAGATCTCGCAGCGTTACGGGGAGTGTCGCGGCCTCATTCAGACAGGGAATCTGGATAATGAGTTTCGTCACGGTACCTTCGATCCATTTCCGGTCGTCAAGGGACCTGTGGCGCCGACGAGCCGTTCCACGACACCGTCCCAAGATATCTGTTTCGCTCTTGCGTAGCCCGCCTCACCGAGGCGGGCTGCGTTGGCGCGGTCAGCCGCAAGCTTGCTGATTGCGTCGGCGATCGCGCTTGGCTCCGGCATGCACACAGTGCCGTTAATGCCGTCCTCCACGAACTCGAGGGGACCGCCCGCATCCTCGGTTGTAAGTATCGGCCGGCGGGCGAGAAAGCTTTCCAATGTCACGTATCCGTAGTCCTCGTCGTAGGGAACATACACGACCCCAAGCGCCCCCGCGTAAAGTTCGATCAAGGTGTCATCATTTACCCAACCAGCGAAGTCGACTCGGTCGCTGATCCCTAGGGCCTCCACACGCTCTTCGAGCTTCGGCCGGTTCGACCCGTCACCAACGATGACTAACCTAATCGATGAATCGGCAAGTGCGATAGCCTCCACTGCGAGGTCGATGCGTTTGACTGCTTCCAGCCGACCAACCGAGAGAACATAGTTTCCGTATGAATCTGCACGGAGCTTGTCGGCCAGTCGTGGAGGATGGTACAGGGCTTCAGCAGTCAAGCCGTTGTACCGCTGCAGACGGGACGCGGTGTTTCGTGCGTTGGTGAAAAGGCGTTGACATTCATTCAGCATTTGTCGATCGAGGCGCATCAGAGTGTCACGTAGACCTACGTCTGTCTCGGTATGCTGGAAATCGGAATAGGGTGTTCCGCACAACTCGTACGCTGCACGATACTGATGAATAAGCCAAGCTACTTTGTTCGGGTGCCGTACGAAGTAGGTAGGAAATTTAAGGCTGATAGCGAGATCGATGGCTTGCCCGTTGCTCTCACTCAAATCCAACAGTCGCCAGATAGTGGCGTGGGCCAAAATCTCCTTTTTCTGATACCACTTGAATGGAACGCTGACGAGCTCAGTCTGATAGCCATGCTCACGTAACTGAGTGACGAGCGCGCGCACATGGAACTCGGCGCCTCCTTCAACGAAGGGAACCTGGGCTTCACAGACGACGACCGTACGGACGGCCATGGGGAATGGATTTAGTTCAACGATCGGCTCCAGAGGTTACTTTCATCTGGACCGCCTGGTCGGAATGGTACCATGCCCGCTACCGCTTGGGCCAGGGACCCCCAATTTTTCCGATTCAAATTGACTTGCTTCGCACGGGTCCGATAGGATCACTGTTAGTGATTGGGAAACTTTTCACAAGCAGATACCGTTCGTGATGGTGAGAGGCGACTGCGCCGCCACACCAGGTTGATACGAGGACACGGACGTAATGGTAGATCACGCAGGTAGTGACGCTCGACGGCTCACGGTCGACGAGATTTTGCGTGAGGCAAGTACACTTCTCGAAACCGTTAGAGGTTTTGCTCCAGCCCAAGTTTTGTTAGCGGCCGACATGCTGGTGTCCGCTTTTGAATCACGTAACAAAGTGTTGGTGTTTGGGAACGGCGGTAGCGCTTCCGATGCTGAGCACCTGGCTGCTGAGCTGGTTGGTCGCTTTGCACACGATCGACAAGGCTGGCCAGCGATTTCGTTGACTGCCGATTCAAGTGTTGTAACGGCTATTGGAAACGACTACGGCTTCGATCAAATTTTCGCCCGGCAGGTCGACGCACTTGGAAGACAAGGAGACATCGCCTTCGCGATCTCCACGAGCGGGAAGTCAGCGAACGTCATCGCTGGATTAGAAGCTGCCGAACGAGGAGGCCTACGGCGCATCGCACTAACCGGCCGGGATGGCGGACTCCTTGGTCGAGCCGCTGAACTTCAGATCAACGTACCCCACGACTCCGTGCCGCGGGTACAAGAAGTGCACCGAACCCTGCTACACGTAATTTGCGAACTTGTTGAGAGAGAGTTGGCCGGTTGACGGCACAGTGTGTGATGGCAGTTCACACAATACGTAAGGGTCTCGAGCTTCCGATCGCCGGTGAACCTAGACAAGAGATTGAAGCCGCCGTTGTTTCACGGCGCGTTGGTGTTGTTGCGGCGGACTACATCGGCTTACGGCCAACAATGCATGTCAGCGTCGGTGATGACGTGCGTCGAGGCCAGCTCCTCATGGAAGACAAGAAAATCCAAGGAGTACGTTATACCGCACCCGCCGAAGGACGGATTCTTGCGATTAACCGAGGTGATCGACGGGCTCTGCAGTCGGTCATTATCGAACTCTCCCGCGCGGAGCTCGAAGGCCGCCCAGACAGTCCACGATTCAGCTCGTTTTCGGGTCGGCATCCGAGCAGTTTGACGGGGGATGAGGTTAGAGAGCTACTTCTGGAGTCGGGGATGTGGACGGCTATCCGCGGTCGGCCGTTCAGCCGTGTCGCAAACCCAGTTGGGCGCCCACATTCGGTTTTCGTAACCGCGATCGACTCCAATCCGTTGGCGGCTTCAGTCGAGACTGTGATGACGGGAGCACAGGGTGCATTTGAGACCGGTCTCGTTGCGTTGTCGAAGTTGACCGATGGTCCCGTTTTTGTGTGCACCGCTAAAGGAATATCTCTCTCACTCCCGAAAATCGATCAGGTTCGTCATGAGGAATTTGCCGGACCACATCCATCTGGAACCGTGGGCCTGCACATCCATCGGCTCGACCCAGTCGACCGTCAGAAAATGGTGTGGCACATTGGCTATCAGGACGTGATCGCCATCGGGCGTCTGTTCGAACGGGGTGAATTCTCGCCGGAGCGCGTGGTCGCGCTGGGTGGAACTTCCGTACGGAATCCAAGATTACTCAGGACGAGGCTGGGTGTGTCGCTCGACGATCTGATGCGCGATGAACTCGAGGATGGAGAACATCGTGTAATTTCTGGTTCAGTGTTTTCCGGACGTGCTGCGGCCGGTGAGGTCTTCGGATATCTGGGTCGCTATCACGTCCAAGTGTCAGTGCTGACAGAGGGACGGGACCGAGAATTCTTGGGGTGGTTGCGCCCTGGCCTGCATAAGTACTCCACGATCAACACCTTTGTGTCGAGGTTGTTACCAAGACGACGATTCGTATTCACGACAGCGACGCACGGTTCGCCTCGCGCGATTATTCCTATCGGCATGTATGAGCGGGTTATGCCGATGGACCTGATGCCGACGTTTCTCGCCAGAGCACTCGTTATGGGAGATGCGGAAAAGGCGGAAGAACTTGGATGCGTTGAACTTGATGAGGAAGACCTTGCACTCTGCAGCTTTGTGTGTCCAGGGAAGACTGACTTTGGTACAAAGCTGCGCGAAGTGTTAACGGAAATTGAAACAGAGGGCTGACGCTTCGTTTTCCAGCGTGCCACAACCAATGCGGTTCTTACGAGCACTTCTCGACAAGCAAGCAAGACTCTTTGAAAAGGGCGGCAAACTCGAGAAGTTATATCCCCTGTACGAAGCGAACGACACTTTCTTGTTCACGCCCGGTCACGTGACGGCCGGTGCCTCCCACGTGCGCGATGGCTTGGATGTCAAGCGACTGATGATGACGGTTGTTGTCGCGCTAGCTGGGTGCGTTTACATGGCGATTTACAACACGGGCTACCAGGCGAACCTTGCTATCCGTGCCGGCGCGCCCGTGCTCGACACTTGGCAGTCGACTGCTGTTGTGGCACTTGGTATGAGTTTCGACCCGGACCAGTGGCTCGCGTGTGTCATCCATGGAGCGCTCTATTACTTGCCGGTGCTGGGAGTAACGTTTGCCGTTGGTGGAGCTTGGGAGGCGCTATTTGCGATCGTGCGGAAACACGAAATTAACGAAGGCTTTCTGGTAACGGGCATGCTGTTTCCACTGATCCTGCCGCCAACGATTCCACTGTGGCAGGTAGCACTCGGGATTAGTTTTGGCGTTGTAATCGGAAAAGAAATTTTTGGCGGCACGGGAATGAACGTGCTCAACCCTGCCTTGACGGCTCGAGCCTTTGTCTTTTTTGCCTACCCGGCCAATATGTCAGGTGACACTGCTTGGATTACTGCCGCAACTACTACCGATGGCGTGAGCGGTGCAACGTGGCTTGCCCGTACCGCGCTCGATGGCGACCAGGCTCTCACCGGCCTTGACTGGGGAGAAGCCTTCATGGGATTCGTCCCGGGTTCGATGGGTGAGACATCGGCCTTGGCCTGTCTCTTGGGAGCGGCTGTGCTCATCATTACGCAGGTCGGCTCTTGGCGGATCATGCTGAGCGTGGCACTTGGAACGTTCGTGACCGCTTGGTTCTTGAATGTGGTCGGCTCAAACACGAATCCAGCATTTGCTGTTTCCCCAGCTTGGCATTTTGTTTTGGGTGGATGGGCCTTCGGCACGGTCTTTATGGCGACAGATCCGGTATCTGCGCCAGCATCCGACATAGGGCGTTACCTGTATGGCTTTCTGATTGGTGTACTCGTGGTTCTGATCCGTGTCGTAAACCCAGCGTATCCAGAAGGTATGATGCTTTCGATTCTCTTTATGAACCTATTCGCGCCTGTGCTCGACTATTTTGTGGTCCGGTCAAACGTAAAACGACGGAAGGCACGCTATGCAGGGTAGCGTCGTCTACAACTTAGTTTTTTCAGCCGCCGTTTGCGTGGTTTGCGCCGTGTTTGTATCGTCTTCGGCCGTCGTGCTCCGGGAGCGACAAGAATACAATGCCGCGATTGATAAGCAACGGAATGTGCTGGCTGTTTCCGGCATGGTTGGCGACGACGAGGAGTTGGTACCTGAAGAGATCGAACGAAGATTCGCTGCCATTGAACAGATCATTATTGACCTGGGGACTGGTGAGGAAGTGCCCGGAATTGAACCATCCACCTTCGACCAACGACGAGCCTCAAAAGACCCTGCGACCAGCACTGCCGCACCGCCGAATGCAGCGCAAGTTGTACGATTACCCGATCAGGCACTGGTGTACAAGGTGCGTGACGCACAGGGTGGGCCGAGTCTGCATGTTCTGCCGGTCGAGGGGCTGGGTCTCTGGGGAACGTTATACGGGTTTATTGCGCTCGACGGGGCGCTTGAAACTGTACAAGCTCTGACCTTCTACGAACACATAGAAACGCCTGGCCTAGGTGGCGAGGTCGACAATCCTCGCTGGAAGGCGCTCTGGCGGGGACGACGTCCATTTGACGACGACTTCCAGCCAGCCCTTACCGTCATCAAGGGTCGGGCAGGTCCACCGAGTGAAGACCCTCATCGCGTGGACGGTTTATCGGGCGCGACGATGACTAGCCGCGGAGTAACGAATCTGCTCCAGTTTTGGCTTGGTGACGACGGATTTGGACCGTATCTGAATCGGCTTCGACAGCAAAGGACGGATGGTTGATGCCTGTGAATACCAAGAAGGTGCTCACGGACCCGCTATTTAACAATAACCCGATCGCCTTGCAGGTACTCGGGATTTGTTCGGCCTTGGCGGTGACGACCCAGATGGATACCGCTGCTGTGATGAGCATTGCGGTTATCGCGGTAACGGCGCTATCTAGCCTGTTCGTCAGCATGCTACGGAATCAGATTCCGACGAACATTCGGATCATTGTCCAGTTAACAATCATTGCCTCGCTGGTCATCATGACTGACCAGATATTGAAGGCATATGTTTTCGAGATTTCGAAGCAATTGACTGTCTTTGTTGGTTTGATAATTACGAACTGCATCATTATGGGACGCGCTGAGGCCTACGCGATGCAGAACCCCCCGGCTCTCAGCTTAATCGATGGTATTGGGAACGGTTTGGGCTACGGGTTCATTCTCATGGCCACCGCATTTGTCCGTGAACTCTTAGGTGCTGGGTCGTTATTCAACGTGCAAGTGCTACCGGTTGTGGCTGAAGGAGGTTGGTATACCCCGAACGGCCTAATGACGCTCTCGCCGAGCGCTTTCTTTATCATCGGCGGGCTTATCTGGGCGCTGCGTGCCTGGAAGCCTGAACAAAACGAGGCGGAGTGAGATGCTGGAAACCTATTTGAGTTTGGCGGTTAAAGCAATCTTCGTCGAGAACATGGCTCTAGCATTTTTCTTGGGCATGTGTTCGTTCATTGCTGTGTCTCGGAAAGTGGACACCGCGATTGGTCTTGGCGTTGCGGTTATCTTCGTGCTGAGTGTCACGGTGCCAATGAATAATCTGATCTATCGGAATCTGTTGAGCGACGGTGCTCTGGGTTGGATCACGCCGGCGTTCGAAGATTATGATCTGTCGTTCCTCGGTTACCTGACCTATATCGGGACCATTGCTGCGATGGTCCAGATTGTGGAGATGACGCTTGATCGCTTCGTGCCGAAATTACACGCTGCGCTTGGGGTGTTTCTCCCTCTGATTGCAGTGAACTGTGCGATTCTTGGTGCGTCATTGTTAATGGTGCAACGGAACTATGGGCTAGCGGAGAGTGCGGTGTATGGATTTGGCTCCGGTGTTGGCTGGGCACTCGCGATCATCGCCCTGGCCGGAATCCGTGAGCGCCTGCGCTATAGCAATGTACCAGCTGGACTGCGCGGGTTGGGGATTACGTTCATTCTGACGGGGCTCATGGCGATTGGCTTCATGGCGTTTGGTGGCGTGCAGTTATAGGCGAGGAAAAGGATTAAGGACGATGGTCGAGGTTGGCTTGGGCGTGCTCATGTTCACGTTGGTCATTGTGTCTCTGGTTGTGGTGTTGATGGTGGCACGCCGGCAACTAGTGGCAGCCGGTGAGGTGACCATTGTCATTAATGATGACTCAGCGAAGGCACTTCGGACTACGGCCGGAAGAACGCTACTCGACACGCTGTCATCGAACAAGCTCTTCGTTCCCTCTGCGTGCGGTGGGAAAGGTAGTTGTGGTGTTTGCACGGTGAAGGTTATCGACGGCGGTGGTGCAATGCTTCCGACTGAGCGCAGCCACATTTCACGTGGCGAGGCGCGTGTCGGCACGCGCTTGTCGTGCCAGGTGAAGGTCAAGCAGGATATGAAGATCGAAGTACCTGCTGAGTTGTTCGATGTTCGGCGCTGGCACTGCAAGGTTCGTTCCAACGACAACGTCGCGACCTTCATAAAGGAGTTAGTGTTGGAGTTACCGGCCGGGGAAGAGGTGCCGTTTCGGGCCGGTGGTTATATCCAGATCGACTGCCCGCAGTGTACCGTTCACTACAAGGATTTTTATGTCAGTGAAGAATATCGACCTGATTGGGATCGCTTCGACATCTGGCGTTACACGTCGACTGTGGACGAGCTCACGGTGCGAGCCTATTCAATGGCGAATTACCCTGAGGAGAAGGGCATCATCATGCTTAATGTCAGGGTCGCCACACCGCCGCCACGTGGACCCGAGGGCATTCCACCGGGGAAAATGAGTTCCTACCTGTTCAGCCTCAAACCTGGAGATGAAGTTGTTATCTCTGGCCCGTTTGGTGAGTTTTTTGCCAAAGACACTCAGGCGGAGATGGTTTTCATTGGTGGTGGCGCTGGGATGGCGCCGATGCGGGCCCACCTGTTTGATCAGTTCTATCGGTTGCACACGACGCGTAAGGTATCTTTCTGGTACGGTGCGCGTAGCTTGCGTGAGGCGTTCTACATTGACCATTTTGACACGCTCGAACGCGAGTTTGACAGTTTTGGGTGGCACTTGGCTTTATCGGAGCCACTCCCGGAGGATCAGTGGACTGGTAAGACTGGGTTCATTCATCAGGTGCTGTACGACAACTACTTGAAAGACCATCTGGCGCCAGAGGACATTGAGTACTATTTGTGCGGCCCACCACTGATGTTAAAGGCCTGCATGAACATGCTTGATGGACTCGGCGTTGAACCTGACAATATTCTATTTGATGACTTCGGCTAGGACTGCATAACGGCGCCAGCATACGGCTCGCCTATGTCTTCTCCGTTTTATTTCCGCACACTCGCGCTGTTTATCGTCCTTGCGGTCGGGGCGGCATGCGCCTCTCCTTCGACCGGTCCATCGATGTATGAACTCCATGGTTCGGCGATGGGGACATCGTTTGTAGTCAAGATTGTCAGTAACGAAAACAAATCTGAATCACAAGTGGCGCTTCAAGAACTTGTTCAGGCTGAATTAGCGCTCGTTGATGGTCTGATGTCTCATTACCGTCCAGACTCGGAACTGTCTCGGTTCAACCGCCACGCACAGACAACTCCATTCGTTGTGTCTGACGAGACGTTTGCAGTGCTGGCCGAGGCGGCTCGGATCAGTGACTGGACTAACGGGGCGTTTGACATCACTGTAGGTCCACTGGTTGAGGCTTGGGGGTTTGGCGTGGCACCAGTAGATGCGCCGCCCTCCGATGCTCTGATTGAGGAATTAAGGGAGAGGTTAGGATTTGCGAGGCTACGGCTGGACCCTGAAGCTCGCACCGTGCAGAAGAACGCGCCCAGGTTAGAAGGCGATCTGTCCGCCATAGCGAAGGGTTATGCGGTAGACCGCGTTGCCGAAGCCTTGGAATCTGCTGGGTTCTCCCGATATATGGTCGAGGTTGGTGGCGAGGTACGGACCGCTGGTTATAACCAGGCTGAGGCGCCCTGGCAGATCGCTATTGAGCGACCTGATGCCGGTGTGAGACTACTACAGACTACTGTACCGCTTACCAATGCATCCATGGCTACATCCGGAGACTATCGAAACTTTTATGAGTGGAAAGGTGAACGGTTCTCTCACACAATTGATCCCCGCACGGGGCGTCCCGTGAACCATGCATTAGCATCGGTTACGGTTGTGAGCCGCATGTGTATGACCGCCGACGCACTCGCGACAGCACTGTTAGTTTTAGGGCCAGAGGACGGTTACCGATTTGCGGTCGCAAATGATGTAGCGTCGCTCATGGTGGTGAGGCAGCCCGACGGTAGTGGTTTCGAATATCGCTCTACACCAGCTTTCGAGCGCGTACTAAGCGGTGGAGGTGTAGAATAGCGCCGATGGTCATCTTCCTCTTGACGACTCTCGTCATAGGTGCGGCCATGCTTGTAATGGCCGTTGGTGTTTTACTCAGCAACCGCTGTCTGCGCGGTTCGTGCGGTGGACCAGAACTCCTGAGTGCAGATGGAGAGTCGTTGCTGTGTGAGACCTGCCCGAACCGCGACAAAGTTTCCTCAACCGAGTTGTCGGCTTAGCTCTTCGGTGGTTGAATTATGCTGTTAGGCTGCCGAGTGCTCTAGCGAGCATCTCATCCTGCTCGGGCAGAACAGTCCGAAGGTCTAGTACAACTTGGCCTTGCTCAATCCGTCCAATGACGGGCGGCGTGAGGCGCCTTAACGTGGCCGCGAGATCTTTGGGCTGAATCGTTGATGATTTCATTGCCAGTAAACGGGTCGATAGTTCGCTGCCCGGAGCGCTCCCGCCGCCAATCGTGGAGACGCCATCGATAATCTGTACTTCGATGGTTGATGTGGCAATAGCGGCGGCCGCAACTCGTGCCCGTCGTTCAATCTCATCCTGCTGTGCCTTGATCATGCGAATTACCGGAACCGTATCTGGAGTCCGTCCGAAGGCATACTCTCGTAGCGTAGCGTCCATGGCGGCATAGGTCAGCTTGTCGGCACGCACCGCTCGCATAAGCGGATGAGTGCGAACCCTTTGAAGTAGCTGGTCGCGACCAACGATGACGCCCGCTTGGGGACCACCGAGCAGCTTGTCCCCACTGAAACAGATGACGTCAACTCCTGCCTCGACACTCGCCCGGACTGTTGGTTCTGCCGGCAATTCGTCGTGACTCACTAGATAACCACTTCCGAGATCTTCGACCACTGGCACGCCGAAGCGTTGGCCAACTCCGACCAGCGACTCAAGCGACGGACGCTCTGCGAAGCCTTCGATCCGGAAGTTTGAAGGATGCACCCGCAGCAAGAGACCGGTACGGTCATTAATCGCTGCTGCATAATCGTCCGCGCGGGTGCGATTCGTAGTCCCAATTTCCCGCAGCTGGGCACCGGACTGCGCGAGTACGTCAGGAACGCGAAACCCACCACCGATCTCCACTAACTCACCACGCGACACGATGACCTCACGTCCTGAGGCCAGCGCGCTTAGTAATAGTAGTGTTGCTGCGGCGTTATTGTTAACGACTACGACGGCCTCAGCACCAGTGAGCTCGCGAAGCCAGTATTGAACGTGCGTATCCCGTTGACCGCGGCCACCGCTTTCGACGTCATACTCTAAATTCGTGAAGTGTGGCGCAATGGTGGCAATCGCCTTAACCGCTGAGTCCGCAAGTGGTGCTCGACCGAGATTCGTATGAATAATTACACCGGTGGCGTTGATGACCGGTTGCAGCGATGACATAAAACTACGAGTCAGGTGCATCGCTGCCTCGGATTCAAGGTGCTCCGCAGCTTCTAATACCTCAACCCTAACTCTGTTGGATGAGCCTGGACCTTCGAGTTCAGTGCGCAGTTTCTCAGCAGCTGCCCTCAGCGCTTTGACCGTGGCGGTTCGGCCGTATGTTTGCAGTAGTACCTGCACGCCGCTACGCTGAAGTAGTTGTTCGATCGATGGAATTATTCGTGACTTCGACATTGACTGACGCTGATCTGATTCAGTTCCCTTGTTGGTCCCCGGGATTCAGGATACCATTACAGGCACATCGGTCGGCTACTGATGACATGAGCAAGACCGCTAAGTCGAACCACACCCCGGACGATGCTTCTGATGCCACGCTGCAGCACGGACCGGTAGAGAGTTTCTGGCCCTACGTGGAACCGGCGTCACAACCCTCGGCCGAGGAACTCGCGGAACTCGATCCTGACCTACGGGCGGCACTGTTTGGGGATGACTTTCATCCCTTTTCAATTACTGTTGTGTTCCCGAAACTGAAGGACGTTAAGGCTTACGAAACGGCCGTTAGGCTTGCGCGGCAGGCTTCGGAGTACCGCGAGGTGGGGAGTGGGCCCACCCTGCGGCACCGAGCACGGTATTTTCCAGCAGAAGCGTTGGCACTACACGACCTGTTTGGCATCGTAGGCGAAGATGATGCTTGCGAAATACTGATTGATGACCGACCAGTACCCTACGGGCGTGAATTGTGGCTACCATTGGTCTGGTTTCTCATTCAGCGCTGAGAAACGTGACTTTGAGGCCACTCCGCTGTCGGAAGTGGATGTAAGCGAAAGAGTTGTCCCCGCAGTGTTTACTTTCGGCTTGCGACGCTTTTGGGTCGAATACGAGTGGTATTTTTTACGTTGTTGTTCACTGTGGCCAGCGGTTAAGCTGGCCACAGCGGCAAGGGTGAAACTCAGCTGGCGGCGGTCACATTTCCAGCCTGTGGTCCTTTGGGACCGTCGACGATCTCAAACTCGACTGATTGACCTTCTTCGAGGGTCTTGAAGCCATTTCCTTCGATTGCTGAGAAGTGAACGAATACATCACTCCCCGATTCCTGCTCGATAAAACCGTAACCCTTGCTGTTATTGAACCACTTAACCTTGCCTGTGATGCGCATCGTGCCTATCCTGTCTTACGCCTGAGACGGCTGCCGTTCTACCTTGCCTATCCATTACCGCAAACTCGATTAGCACGCACGCCTAGGGACAAAAAAAAGACCGCGAGTGCGGCCTCGTGAGACGGCGCCGCCCGAACCGACGCCACGGCAATGCTAGTCACGGGTCCATCCTTTGTCAAAACAACCAAGAAAGGGTTCTTCGATGCGGGCACTCCTGAGTGTGTCGGACAAAACTGGTGTTGTGACTTTGGCCCGTAGCCTTCTTGCTCTGGGGTTCGAGCTCGTTTCGACGGGTGGTACTGGCCAAGCGCTGCGCGATGCAGGTCTATCCTTCACATCTGTTGGGACCGTAACTGGGTTACCCGAGATGATGGACGGACGGGTGAAGACGTTACATCCCGCTGTGCATGCTGGGATCCTCGCACGTCGCGACCGGGAGGATGACCTGGAGGTGTTAAGACGGCATGCCATCGAAACGATTGATGTTGTGGTTGTGAATCTGTATCCCTTTGCTAATGCTGCCAAGAGTGCGAGCACCCCATTTGACCATCTCATCGAAGAGATCGACATTGGTGGGCCGACGTTGGTGCGGGCTGCTGCGAAGAACTTCCGTGATGTGCTGATCCTGATTGATCCAAACGATTACGATTCGGCAATTCGTGAGCTTAGTCAGCCGGGAGGGCCGAGTTCGGATTTCAGATTCGGTCTTGCACAGAAGGCCTTCCACCACACGGCAGAATACGATCGGACAATTTCTGACACTTTGGAGCGTGTTCGGGTTTCTCAATCGGGCTTTGAGCGTGAGGCATCGAAACCAGAATTAACGGTGCCGTCGTCTCTGACAGTATCGCTCTCTAAGCTCAAGGCGTTACGGTATGGCGAGAATCCGCATCAAGAGGCTGCTTGGTACAGCGAGCAGGACGAGGTGGGTCTCAGTGGCGCACAGGTGCTACAAGGGAAGGAGTTGTCCTTTACGAACCTCCTTGACCTCGATGCTGCCACACGGCTTGTGCTCGAGTTCGAGGAACCTGCGGCGGCTGTTCTGAAGCACACCACCCCGTGTGGCGTTGCCACGGCTGCCTCGATTGTTGAGGCATACATTGCGGCACGTGAGACCGACCCGCTTTCGGCGTTTGGTGGGATTGTCGGTTTGAACAGGCCGATAGACGTCGCAACTGCTACGGCCATCACCTCGACGTTTATTGAAGGCGTTGTGGCACCTAGTGTAGACAGTGAAGCGGTCGGGATTCTATCTAAAAAACAAGCGATGCGTGTCCTTGTGGTTGACCTTTCCTCCGTTCGGGAGGGCCGTGTTGGACGAAGGGATGTCAGGTCGATCCTTGGTGGTTGGCTCTTGCAATGTCGAGATGTCGTTGATGAAGCGGCTCAACCCTGGAACGATGGTGTTTCCAAGCCGTTGCTCCGCGTTGTTACCAAGCGGGTCCCTTCCGATGACGAGTGGCGTGCGCTGCGATTTGCTTGGAGGGTCTGCGCCCACGCAAAGTCGAACGCCGTCATTTTTGCACGCGGTGACCGGACTGTTTCACTCGGTGCGGGTCAGATGAGCCGAGTCGATGCTGTAAACATGGCGGTTCTTAAGGCTGGCGAGAAGCTCGGAGGCACAGTCGTCGCGTCGGATGGTTTCTTTCCATTCAGGGATGGTCTTGATGCAATCGCTAAGGCTGGTGCCACGGCAGTGGTGCAACCCGGCGGATCAAAGCGGGATGCTGAAGTCGTTGCGGCTGCGGACGAACATGACATCGCGATGGTGATGACTGGCCGGCGTCATTTCTGGCACTGAATCCGAATTGGTTGCTAGTAATGGTTGGAATGGCTTGACCGAAATGTCAGAAATTATTGATTTGTGCATGCCTCAAGAAGTTCTTCAGCCGACACGGTTGCTGGACCGAACTTGGCCACGGCGAGACCGGCGGCCTGGTTGGCCAGTTGTGCAGCCTCGGTCAGCGTTGCACCAGCTGCAAGTCCGAGCGCCAGTGTAGCGATTACCGTATCACCTGCACCGGTGACGTCTGAAACTTCGCGTGCTACGGCCGGCAAAGCTTTTTCTCGTGGCTCCGCGGCACTGCCAGAGCCGTCCAACAGCCACAGTCCATGTTCGCCGCGTGTTATGAGTACGCTCTCACATCCCAATCTTGACCGAAGGCTACGTGCAGCCTGTTGTGCCTCCGTGTCGGTGTGAATGACAGAGTTAGTTGCAGTCGAAGCCTCGTGATGATTCGGTGTCAATAGTGTGCATCCGGTGTAGAAGTCGAGGTGGGGTATTTTCGGGTCGACCAGGATGGGAACCCCTCGCGCACGGCTCGCCGACAGTGCCTGTGTCATGAGTTCCGAGGTTATGACGCCCTTTAGGTAATCGGACACAACTATGATGTCGGCCTTCGCGGTAGCTTCGGACTGATGGGCGAGCAGCTCCTGAGCGTATTTGGGTGCCAGTGCTCTCTCGGTTTCGAAATCAATTCGCGCAACCTGCTTATTTCGACTGGCTACGATACGCAGCTTCCGGGTGGTTGGACGATCGGAAGCAACGATGATACCTGTGGCATCGATGGCAGTGGAACGAAGCTCGGACAATAGCCGCTGACCAGGTTCGTCTTCGCCGATGGCGCCAACGAGCGATACACGGCCACCTAGTGACCTGACATTATTTGCAACGTTAGCCGCTCCACCGACCCGGTACTCCTCGTGGTCAAATGCCATCACCGGTATCGGCGCCTCGGGAGAGATGCGCTCAACTTGACCAATTAAGAAATGGTCGATCATTACATCGCCCACGACGAGGACGGTCAGTGGCTCAAACCGCTCGACAATAGCACGTGCGCGGGTAGGCGATAGATCGGTCACGCCGGTTCTGTAGTTGGCTGGTCGCTAGTGATGGGCTCTGCCTCCGCGGCAAACGGCAGAGTGACCAATACGAGCCACAGCATCAGAAATTCAGAGTCGCCAAAGTTGTATTCGAACATGCCAGCGGCAAGCATGCTGCCAACGGCTGCCAGGCCCCCGGCTGGTAGGGACCGGTAAGAGCCGGTTCGCAGCTGGTGGACTAGGCTTCGTGTTACCGCCACAATCAGTGCGATCCACACCAGAAGTGCAGGGAGGCCTCGCTCGGCTGCGATTTGAATCGGGACGTTGTGTAAGTGAGGATTTGATTCCTGTATGGCTGCCGGGTCTCGGTAGTCGGCATAGACACCTTCCACCATATCTGGACCGACACCCATCAGTGGGTAGTCGCGTACTAGGCGAACGCCAGTCCGCATCATTGCGATCCGATCTCGCACGGTCTCATTCTGTGGATCGAAGGTCGAGTATAGGCGGGCAGTTATCTGTTCTGGGGCCGCGACTATGAAAAGGCCGGCGACGATCGGCGCCAGTAACAGTAACCGGAGGTCTTTGAGTACGAACAACAATCCAATTCCAACACAGGTGCCTACCATGGCGCTTCGCGTGAAAGTGAGAGCAAGTGCGACGAGCAAGGCCGGCATGACCAAGGCTGGCCAAGTTCGGTCGCGTCCATGGAAGAGTAGTCGCGCCGCCGCCATCCCCGACACTAACATCAACAAGCCCGAATAGGTCATGTAGTGGGTCAATGATCCCTGTGGTCGGCGTCCAAGGTTGTCGTACTCAAAAATGCCATATTGTGCGATCCCGATAATCGCGCTGGCCGCGCCTACCGAAATGATCACGGTTGCGATCGTGAGAGCTCTCTGGCCTCGTGCGAGACGATAAACACCCGGAACGATTAAGAACAGCAGTAGTTGCTTGGAGTCGATAACGCTGGTGATCGGTACCAACGATGTCACGGAAGACATCAACGTCAGAGCGGCGTAGGCCAGGAGAAACCAAAACCACTGTGGCACCGTGACCCGCTCCTGTTTCTTGATCAGCAATGCTAACCACAGCACGCCGGTAACGGTTAATAGAATATTGGCTAGGGCAATCGATATCTGCAGTGCTGCGACAAACGTGGCGAGTGCAATAAATGCTGCACGCTCAAGGCGGGGAAGTGTCGTTTCTGGGTTGAGGGACATAAACGTCAATTCAGCAGGGTGTCCGTGGTCCCGGCGAGGTTAACGGAGGTCCTGTTATCTAGCACAACTGTTTATCCGACATCCTTTAATCTTCAATGGTCGCCTCATCAACGAGCATGATCGGGATATCATCCCTGACTGGGTAGACTCGACTGCACTGTAGGCATTTAAGGCCCGCGCCCTCTTTTACTGGCTCGACAGGTGTTTTACAACTCGGACAAGCAAGAATTTCGAGTAATTCAGGGTCGACCGCCACGGTATATCTCCTGAAAAAGATGGCTTCTTTAACCGAACTATACCAGAAGCCTTCGGGTCACCTTGTGAATCACCGGCAAGCTTGCTGGCTTACTGGCCGTGTGGAACAATCGCACTGAATTATGGATATCCGCTTGGTGGGTGGCGTGGCCATTATCGTGTTCAGCGTGGCTGCTACTGGTGCGGCAGGTCAACTACCGGGTAATTCGTCGGAACCGTTGCAGGAGTACGAAGACCGGGCTCAGTCCTACGAGCTTTTTATTCAGTCGCTTCGTCTAGAAGATTCTGGCGATGTAGTTCATGCAATTGACTTATTGAGTCGTGCTTCGGAATTGGATCCAGGCGCGGCTGCCATTCCAGCAGCTCAGGCGGCTCTGTATGCCCAGATTGGGCAGACGACAGATGCCATTAGGGTAGCGGAACGTGCCCTTACCTTGGACGCTGAATACGGCGAGGCACACCGCGTGTTAGGACTCATTTTCGCCACACTCTCAGAACAAACGCACGAACAACGTGATGGCCGAAGCTCGTCAGAGGCTGAAGTATATCGAGGGCGGGCGCTAACACACTTGGAACAGGCAGTTGTTGCAGGGGAACTCGATGGGCGAATCACTTTCATTCTGGCGAGGCTGTACGTGGAGACCGGTGCCGTTGACAAGGCAATAGTGACGCTCGAGCCGTTCGTTCGTGATCGCCCAGGATTTGTTGACGGGTTGCTGCTTCTTGTCCGCGCGTATGTTGAAGGTGGTCGCCTTGCTGAAGCTGTAGAGACCCTTGAAGAAGCCATAGGAAGTCGTCCTCGGTCAGTTCGTATGCTGAACGCTCTGGCCGAGCTCTACGAGTCTATCGGACGTTGGCGTGAGGCCGCAGATACCTATGAGCGGGTGGTCTCTAGGCGTCCGAGCGATACCGAGCTGAAACGACGTTGGGCTGTATCGTTGCTCAACGCCGGAGATCGAGAGGGTGCGCGCGACGTAATCAAGAAGATCGTTGAGGTGAGGCCAACAGACGCACTGACGCTTTATCTGTTGTCTGAAGTCGAGCGCCAGTTGAAGAACTTCGATGCCGCGGAAGCTGCAGCGCAGCGGGTGATAGAGCTTGAGCCTAGTGGCACTCGCGGTATCTATGCGTTGGTCCAGGTGTATTTAGAGCAGGGACAGCAAGTGGAGTTGGTCGATGCTGTCGAATCTTTCGTGAAGCGTCTTCGAGAGAACGGGCAGGCACCGCACGAGTTAGCGATGCTTCTGTTGGAGAGCGGTGTTACGTATCAAGCGTCAGGAGATGACAGTGCGGCGGTTGCTGCGTTCGAACTGGCTCGTGACGTAGCACCAAGCGATCCCACGCCAGAAGTGTATCTCGGGCAAGCCTATCTAGAGAGCCGACGGGTCCACGATGCTGTCAAGAGTCTGTCGGTTGCACGAGAGCGTCATGTCGGCAATCTCCAACTCGACGGGATGTACGCCCACGCCTTAGTGTTATCTGGCCAAACCGATCAGGGCATAGTTGTAATGGAAACCGCTCTCTTGGACCATGCCGATGAACCCGTTGCACACATTGGCATGGCGAATCTGTTGGTTGAAACCGGGCGTGTACAAGATGCGGTGGAGACACTAATAGATGCTGAACGGAGATTCCCAGCGGACTCGTTGATTCCATTCCAGCTTGGGGTGATTTTCGAGCAACAAGCCCAGCACATCGATGCTGAACTTGCATTGCGTGCCGCGCTCGAACGGGATCCGTCCAATCACATGGCATTGAACTATCTTGGTTATATGTTGGCTGATCGGGGCGAACGCCTCCATGAATCGGTCCAGTTGATCCAACGAGCGCTTGAATCTGACCCTCATAACGGTGCCTACCTCGACAGCCTTGGATGGGCATACTTCAAGCTTGAGAAATGGGATTTAGCGGAAACCCATTTGCGCCAGGCCAGTGAGCAATTGAGGCAGAATTCTGTCGTTCAGGATCACTTCGGCGATTTGCTTTTCAAACGCGGCCGCTACACTGAAGCTATCGAAACGTGGGAGAGAGCAATTGTGGGCGATGCTGAATCGATTGACCTGCCGACCGTCGAACGTAAGATTAGGGATGCTAGGGAACGCGTTGAGCGCTGACGCCCGCGGGTGCCTGGATGCCCTTCATGGTTGTTCAAGAGATTAGAATCCCGACTCGCCGACTGCGGGTGCTTGGAATTGTCCTCCTGGCTTCCTGGACCGGGGCCTGTGCTTCGCATCGGCAAACCTTACCCTCAGGACCAGGCTCACCGTTTCCGGATTTTGAAGAAGCATTCACTGAAGTGATCACGCGGTATTGCAATTTGAATACTGTATTAGCCGAACTGAGACTATCGGGACGGGTGGGCGACAGTCGGCTACGTGGGCGGGTGCTGGCGGGCCTGGCCGAGCCCGGTGCTGTCCGTCTCGAAGGGCTGGCGCCGTTTGGCCAACCAGCGTTTATCTTCGTTGCGCAACCCGGGCGTGCGGCGTTGTTGATGCCGCGGGAATCCCGTGCTCTTGTTGGACAGTCTGCAATTGATATCGTTGATGCGTTGACCGGTATTGCCTTGACACCAGATGACCTTCGTTACGTGCTTAGCGGTTGCCTACCGGAAACGGTGCAGGCCCGCACCGGTGTGTCCTATGGACAAGATTGGTGGATGATTGAGACTTCTGACGGCAGTTTTGTTTATCTGCGGCTAGTTGGGGATGTTCGACGAATTGTTGCGGTGCGTCGTTCTGGCTGGCTCAGCGAGTACAGTGAATTATCGGGTCGAGTACCTGCTCAAGTCCGTCTGACCTCCCTGAACTCAGCGTCGGGCGCGGTGGACCTCACAGTGTTGCTGTCACAAGTCAGAATTAATACGACCTTGGACGCTGGAACCTTTGTGCTCGACATCCCCCCCGATGCTGTTCCGATGACTCTGAACGAACTTCGCGCTCGAGGACCACTTCGGGCATCGGTCGAAGGGGCCGACCAGTAGATTTATTCAAGTTGGGTTTTCCATGAGACGTCAACGGTTCGTAACTCGAGCCCACGCAAAACTCAACCTTGATCTAAGAGTCATAGGACGTCGAGCCGACGGACTTCATGAGTTACGGACGATCTATCAATCAATCGAACTGGCAGATTGTCTGACAGTCACCGTTCGTCCTGGTCCCTTCGAACTTCGATGTAATGACCCGTCTGTGCCGATCGGCCGGGACAACCTAGTGTGGGAGGCCGCCGTCCGGGCCTTCCGCATAGTGGGCCACGGTACGCCACGCGATCTCTCGGTCGTAATCGACAAACGGATTCCTCTCGAAGCGGGTCTGGGTGGCGGCAGTAGTGATGCCGCCGCAATGCTCCGCGCGCTGGCGGCTCTCTGGCCTGATGAGTTGAGTGTTTCGGTTTGCCATCGCGTTGCGTCTAGGATTGGCGCCGATGTTCCTTTCTTTCTCCTCGGGGGGACTGCACTTGGGCTGGGAGCTGGAGACGAGCTGTTTCCCCTCGTCGATCTGCCCAAGCATTGGGCGGTACTCTTAATCCCCGACTTCGGTGTTTCAACAGCGGCAGCCTACGGCTGGTTTGATCTAGCACCGCGGCGTAAGCGACCAGTGGAATCGCGAGAACCGCTTGCTCCGCGGGCGGCCGACCTGTCGAGAGTGGCTAAGCTGGTCAACGATTTGGAGCCTGCCGTGCTTGCCAAATACCCTGAAATACGGCGCATGAAGACCGCACTGCGACGAGCGGGAGCTACACATCCCTCTATGTCGGGTAGCGGTTCCTGCGTGTTCGGACTGTTTTCGCGTAGACGTGATGCCGCAGCAGCTGCGGCGGCACTACGACGCCGAGAATGGCGTGTCATTCTGACGAGGACATTGACTCGTGGGGACGTAACCTAATTGTGAGACTACACTCTAGGACCAGGGTGTGAAGATGGTTGATTCCAGCTCGAGGGTTGGGGATTCAGATGCTAGAATGGCATAAAGCATTCTCTTGTGCTTGCTTGCAGGGGGCGGATCCATCGTATAGACTCGGGATTTGCGCCAGTGTTTTCTTGCCAGCCCTAGAGTGTTAGCCTTTGCCATTTTCGTTGGTGTGTGTCGTCCTTACGGCTCGGCGGCTTTACCGCGGGTCCGTTAGGGGCGAGGCCGGTTGACGCCTCAGCGACTGGTGACGAAGATTGGGGCGTCGCCAAGCGGTAAGGCGCGGGCCTTTGGAGCCCGTATTCGAAGGTTCGAATCCTTCCGCCCCAGCCAAGTGGTGTTAGTAGAGGACCATGGGTAGCGGACAACTTAAGTTGTTTTCGGGGTCGGCGCATCCGGCGCTTGGTCAGGAGATTGCCGAGGTTTTGGGGATTCCTATGGGCCAAGCTAGGCTTCGGCGGTTTCCTGACAGCGAGGTCTCTTTTCAAATCGACGAGAACATCCGTGGCACAGATGTATTCGTTGTTCAGCCGACTTGTAAATCAGTTGACCACCATCTAGTTGAACTATGCGTAATGATCGACGCTTTCCGCCGCTCGTCAGCCTCGCGGATCACGGCGGTCATGCCGTACTACGGCTATGCGCGTCAGGACAGGAAAGACAAGCCGCGCGTGCCTATTTCAGCCAAACTTGTTGCGAATCTGCTTGGCGCCGCCGGTACCAATCGCGTTCTAACGATGGACCTGCACAAGGCTCAAATTCAGGGCTTTTTTGATATTCCGGTCGACCACCTGTTCGCAGCGCCGATTATCATTGAATACTTGTCGACTCTTGACGAGTCTGAGTTGACCCTAGTCTCACCAGACGCTGGCGGTGCTGAGCGTGCTAGGGCCTATGCCAAGAGGCTCGGCGCTGATTTGGCAATTGTTGATAAACGGCGATCGGACGATGGAACGGCTGAGGTGATGAATGTTATTGGCCAGGTTGGGGGCCGCGTATGCATCATTCAGGATGATATCGTCGATACAGCAGGAACACTCTGCAATGCGGCTCACGCGCTCGCTGACGCTGGGGCTAGAAGAGTTCTGGCATGTGCAGTACACGGCGTTCTTTCTGGACCTGCATTGGATAGGATCGAGCAATCACCGCTGGAGGAGTTGATTGTAACCAACACCATTCCGTTGGGTGAAGCTCATACAAAATCCGACAGGCTTCGCGTTCTTTCGGTGGCAAAATTATTGGGCAAAGCAATACAAAGTATTCACGAAGAGACGTCTGTGTCATCATTATTCGTTTGAGCGGTGCGTGAGTCGATGAACTCTACGCCCTGACAAAGGCACGTACTTATGGAAGCAACTTTGGAAGCGGTTACGCGGCAGACATTTGGTAAGAACGAAACACGTCGGCTTCGTCGAGACGGACGAATTCCTGCGGTTGTTTACGGAGGCGTCGGGAAGAATGGGAGTGGAACGCCAATTTCGCTCGATCCTAAACTTTTGATGCGGATTATTAACTCAGAATCTGGTATCAACACCATCATTGGCCTAACGGTTGATGGTGGAAAGGCGACGCAGGTGCTGGTGAAGGAATACCAACTCGATCCGATAGTGAATCACCTCTTACACGTTGATTTTTATCGAGTTGCGATGGACCGTGTCATTAAGGTATCGGTGCCTGTGACTCTCAAGGGCGAGGCAGTTGGTGTGAAGCAAGAAGGTGGACTCTTGGATTTCGTGAATCGAGAAGTTGAGGTTGAGTGCCTACCGGCTGATATTCCAGAGCATTTAGAAGTTGATGTAAGCGAGTTGATGATTGGCCAAGGTGTCCGGCTCCGTGAAGTGATCGAAGGGGTCAAGTGGACGCCGGTTAGCTCTCCAGACGTTCTACTCGTTCATGTGGTGGCACCGAAGGCCGAAGTTGAAGAGGAGCCTGAGGTAGTGGCTGAAGGTGAGGCAGGCGCTGAGGGCGAAGCCGCCGAGCCTGAGGTAATCAAGAAGGGCAAGGCTGAGCAGGAGGAGAGTGGCGAGGAATCCTCCTCGTAATCTTGCTACTCCGACCTTGACTGAGCGTGCGACTGATTGTTGGGCTGGGCAATCCTGGCCGTAAGTATCAAGGCACACGGCATAACGTTGGCTTCGATGTGGTGGGTGAAGTAGCGACCCGACATTCGCTTGAGTTTGAGTCAGCGCCAACCGAGGCCGTCATAGCGAGAACTCGGGGTGTCGACCCTGGACTGCTGGTGGTTAAGCCCTTAACATTTATGAACCGAAGTGGATTGGCCGTTGCCGCCTTGGTTCGTTACTATCGGATTACACTTGACGATGTGCTTATCGTGGCAGAGGATGTGGAGTTGCCCCTTGGGCGTTTGCGGGCTCGAGCAAGTGGTGGAGACGGGGGGCACAACGGCCTGGCGTCGATAATCGACGCGCTTGGAACGGAGGGGTTTTCTCGTCTTCGGGTTGGTGTGGGACGCGGGGATGTGCGGCGTGACCTCGCAGCCCACGTACTGTCGAGATTCGAAACTTCTGAGGAAACGGCTATTCGCGACTCAATCGCGAGAGCCGCTGACGCCGTCGATGCGTTCGTTGGTAATGGAATCGGATACGTTATGAATCGTTTCAATGGTCCGGAACCTGAATCGTCGGTTGCGGATAAGGAGAACAGTGAACACTCTTAGTAGTCAGGTGCGTAAGTAGCGCACTCGAAGCGCTTAGGATAATCGACGCGCGAGTCCCTAAGACTCCTTGCCACCTGTGGCGTGGCCGTCAAGTCCAAAAGGAGCTCTATGTCAACACTCAGGCAGTACGAACTAGTCTACATCGTGTCGCCAAGCGCGACTGATGAAGTCGTGGCGGAGTTGCATACGCAGGTTGAAGCGATTGTGGGAAAATTCGACGGACGTATTGAGAAGACTGAAAACTGGGGCAAACGAAGGTTGGCTTATGAGGTCAATCACTACAAAGAAGGGACGTATGTGCTTGAGCTTCTGTCGGGTTCAGGCGAAATGGTGACCGAGCTAGAGCGGCGGCTTCGAGTGGCAGAAGACGTAGTCCGCCATTTGGTGGTGCGAGTGGACGAAGAGCTTCACGTCGCCGAGCGCACTGCAACCAGACGAGCCGAAACGCGTAAGCGCCGTCGGGCTGGGCGTGGATTACCGCCGGAGGCCCCAGCTGCGCGACCTCCCGTAGAGGCAGCGGCTGAAGAAAAGGAATAAGGGGAGTTTATGGTTGGAAAACGAAGTGGTCGTGGTGGTCGCAAGGACAGCAAAAAGAAGGATGACCGTGGCGGCCGAAAAAGCGGTCTGTTTCGCCGTAGAAAAGTGTGTCGGTTTTGTGTCGAAAAGGTCGATTACATTGACTATAAGGATGCGCGGATGCTGATGCCGTTCATCCCTGAGCGTGGCAAGATCCAGCCGCGTCGCCTTTCAGGGACATGCGCGACGCACCAACGAAAATTGCAGACGGCAATTAAACGTGCTCGTCAGTTGGCGCTCATACCCTACGTAACAGATTAGGGTCTGCAGGCTGGTCGGTTACTGAGGGCACTGGGCCGTCGGAGTGAATGCATGGATATCATTCTTCGGGAACACATCGATAACCTTGGGCGGCGTGGTGATGTTGTCAAGGTCGCAAGGGGCTACGCTCGGAATTACCTCCTACCGCGGAAGCTAGCCTTGCCGGTAACGGAAAATAACCGTCGACAGATTGAACGCGAGCGGAAACTCGCCGAGGTCCGTGAAGCGGCCGATAAACAAACGGCAGAGGCTTTCGCAGCGAGTTTGGGTTCGGCCGAGTGTGTTATCGCGCGGCGTGTGGGTGAGCAGGACACCTTATACGGTTCGGTCACCGCAGCTGATATTGCGGAGAGTCTGGCGGCTCAACAGATCGATGTGGACAAGCGCAAGATTCAATTGGGTGAGCCTATTAGGGAGCTAGGTGAGTTTTCCATTCCGGTGAAGGTACACCGCGAAGTAACGGCGCAGGTCGCACTCAAGGTCATTAAAGAAGTCGTAGACGAGTAAGGAGTTAGGGAAACGTCTTCTCTCCCTCGCTGTCTTTGGTAAACTGCGTGGCTCACGGCGCTTGGCCTATACGGCTTCGTGCTAAAAGGTTCAGTGTGACCCTCATAACGGTATCTGGTGGGGTAATCGCACCGGGCAGCGACGGACACGTTAGCTATGCCTGAGACACCTGTATCTGAGCGGTCACTTCCTCACAATTTAGAGGCCGAGAAGGCCGTACTCGGAGCCGTGCTCATTGACAACGAGCAATTTAATCGTGCGGCCGAGCTAATCGATTCTCCAGATTTCTATCGGCATGCCCATCAACAAATCTTTGACAAGATGGTCAGTCTTTTTGAGCGCGATGAAGTTATTGACCTCGTTACGCTCAAGGAAGAGCTGAACCGCGCGGGTAACTTAAATGAGGTAGGTGGCCCAGCTTACATTGCAGCGCTCGTCGACGGCGTACCAAAATCAACAAACGTTGAGTACTATGCAAAAATCGTTAAGGAAAAAGCGACTCTCCGCAGCCTCATTGGCTCCGCCAACAAGATTCTCACAACGGCCTACCAGGCTGAAGTTGAGCCAGAGGTCCAACTGGACCAAGCGGAATCAGAGATCTTTCAGATTGCTGATGGTCGGCTAACAGAAGGTTTTCAAAGCCTTCGTGATCTTGTCCCGGGCGGTCTTGAAACCCTTGAAAAGCTCGAGAATCAACAAGGCTTTCTTGCGGGCGTCCCAAGTGGCTTCACAGACCTCGACAGGTTGACGTCTGGGTTTCAGCCGTCCGATTTGGTGATCATAGCGGCGCGGCCGTCAATGGGTAAGACCAGCTTGGCTCTGAATATCGCGCAACACGTGGCCACCAAAACCGAAAAGACGGTTGGCGTGTTTAGCCTGGAGATGTCGAAGCAGGCGTTATTCCTTCGGATGCTCACTTCTGAGGCCAGAATCGACGCACACAAGTTCCGCGGTGGTTTTCTCGGTAGTGAGGAATATAAGAAGTTGTCGGAGGCCCTCGGAGTTTTGGGGGAGGCCCGCGTGTTTATCGATGACTCGACGTCACTTAGTGTTCTTGAGATGCGCGCTAAAGCGCGCCGACTGAAGTCAGAGCACGGTCTGCACCTGCTGATTATCGATTACCTTCAGTTGATGCAAGGTCGCGGGCGGTTCGAAAACAGGAACTTAGAACTGGCGTCGATTTCTCGTTCCCTAAAGGGTTTGGCAAAGGAGCTTGAGGTCCCAGTTGTTGCCTTATCGCAACTCAGCCGAGCGCCGGAGTCGCGTTCTGAACACCGCCCTCAGCTTTCAGATCTTCGCGAGTCGGGCGCGCTTGAACAGGACGCTGATGTAGTGTTGTTCATTTACCGTGAAGATGTGTATGACCGTAAGCCCGAGAATGAGAACACTGCTGAAGTAATCATTGGTAAGCAACGGAACGGTCCGACCGGCACAGTGCGTTTAGCGTTTCTCAAAGAAATCACGCGCTTCGAGAACCAAACGACGACACATCATTGAGTCGGCGATCGTCACTAATGGACGACAGCGTGCAGGTGGTGTGCGAAGAATGAAGTCCCGTACCTGCTTTGTGTGTCAAACCTGCGGTGCCCAGGAGTCAAAGTGGCTTGGAAGGTGTCCGGGTTGCGACGCATGGAACTCTTTCGTTGAGGAACGGGTCGGTCCAGCACCGTCGGATGACGAGGCCAGACTGGGCCTCACGTCAACGGAAGGCGCGCGTCTATATGCCGATGTCGAAATGGCCCAAATGGACCGTTTGTCACTTGGTATTAATGAGCTCGATCGAGTACTTGGTGGTGGCGCAGTACCCGGGTCGTTGGTTCTCCTTGGAGGAGAACCCGGGATTGGTAAATCGACCCTACTTTTGCAGGCGGCGGCTCGTGTTGCGGCCGTGAGCGGGCCGGTGCTCTATTGTTCCGGGGAAGAATCAGAGCATCAAATCAAAGTTCGGGGCGAACGCCTGGGTATAGGCCAGGCCCCGCTTTTCTTATTTGCTGAAACCTGTCTGGAACGGATTCTGGAGGAGATTGCACGCCGACAGCCAGCGCTCATCGTCATTGACTCTGTGCAGACTGTGTTTTCGCCCAAGTTGCAGTCGGCACCTGGAAGCATTGGTCAAATCCGCGAAGCGGCCACCCAGTTGCTGTTCAGTGCCAAGAGCCATCACATTCCAACATTTCTCGTCGGTCATGTCACCAAGGACGGCGCACTCGCCGGACCCAAGACGCTAGAGCATATCGTTGACACCGTGTTGTACTTCGAAGGGGAGCGGTATCAGTCCCATCGGATAGTTCGTGCTGTAAAGAATCGGTATGGAGCTGTGAGCGAGCTCGGCGTTTTTGAAATGACTGACGGTGGACTTCGGCCAGTGCCCAATCCTTCGCAGCTGTTTCTCGCGGAGCGGTCCGCTGGCGCACCGGGCTCGGCCGTCCTTTGTTGTGTAGAGGGCTCTCGACCAATCCTTGTCGAAGTGCAGGCTCTCGTTAGCACAAGTACGTACGGCACGGCTCGTCGTACGGCGAGCGGAATTGACCAGCATCGTCTTGGGCTACTGCTAGCGGTATTAGAGAAGCGAGTTGGTCTCAACGTATCTGGCGATGACGTCTTCGTGAACATCGCAGGTGGAATGAATGTAAACGAGCCCGCGGCTGATTTAGGAATTGTCGCGGCTGTTGCGTCAAGCGTTCGTAACCGCCCGATTGACGCGAGTACTGCCGTCTTCGGAGAGGTTGGACTGGCGGGTGAGGTGCGGGGCATTAGCCAAGCTGCACTCCGGGTCCGAGAAGCAGCACAGCTCGGGTTTCGGCGCTGTGTTGTGCCTGCAGCCAATCACGAGAAACTTGATATCGAGGACTTTGAAACGATCCCTGTACGGGCTGTTGACGAGGCACTCGATGTATTGATCGCTTGAGCTGATTACGCAGTGTCGACTTTTCCATTTCATTGGTGGCGAACCGTTTTTTTTCTGATTCCTATGATTGGTGTGTACACCATTGTGTTGGGTGTACTGTCGATTGGTTCAAGTGTCTTCGGTGGGCGTGGCGACTTTGGCCATCTTTGTGCCCGTACCTGGTCATGGTTGATTTTGGCGACGACCGGAGTGAATGTTGATGTTCATGGTCAGGATCTTCTAGCACCGCATGAAACCTATGTCTTCACCGCGAATCATCAAAGCATTTACGATATCCCAATTATTTTTTTGTCACTACCGTTCCAACTACGAATCATCGCAAAGGAGTCACTGGGTCGATTTCCAATGTTAGGGTGTCATCTGAGGCGCACTGGGCACGTGCTCGTCGATCGGTCGAGGCCGGGTACTGAGGTTTTCAGACGGGTTACGAGCATCATGCGCCTCGGCCTCTCCTTAATCGTATTTCCTGAAGGCACACGATCGATTGATGGAAGTCTCCGGGAATTTAAGAGAGCAATCTTCGTTCTGGCCATTGAGGCTGGTATGCCGGTGGTGCCGCTGACGGTCAACGGCAGTCGTCACATAATGCGCCGTGGACGACTCATGACTTGTCCGGGCCAGGTGACGCTGACCGTACACCGACCGATTATGACTAAGGGTCTATCACGTGGCCAAGCAGCGGAACTAGCCGAGCGGGTCCAGCACATCGTTTCAACAGCTTTGGGTGGTGATGATGCCGAGAGAGCCCAGAGTGGAACGGTAATCAAACAATGATGTCCGCCGCCGGCCAGGGTGCGGAGGTCAACATTTCGATCACGCCAGAGCTAGGTGCCTTTGTTCGTTTAGTGGGAATTCGAGTAACCGATTTCAGCGTTGTGATTCGTGAACCTTCGTTGGATGAGCCTTTGGCTGAGGCCGCCACTGCACTCCGGGCTACAGATGGCCATGACGACGTGACCATGGCCGTTCGCGGATTGTATCGGAGGCTCGGAATCGATCCGACGAAGCGCCGTCCCTCATCAGAGGCATTGCTCAGGCGCGTACGTCGGGGCGAACCGCTACCGCGAGTCAACGCTCTGGTTGATGTGTGTAACTGGTGTTCTGTAGAGTCTCGGTTACCCTTTGGCCTTTATGACGCCGATCAAATCCATGGTGTGATTGAATGTCGACGCGGTCGCCAGGGTGAGGCTTATTCAGGAATCCGAAAAGACGACGTCCATGTGGATGGTCGGCTGGTTCTTAGCGACCAGACCGGTGCGTTTGGTAACCCCTCGTCAGATTCGGTACGCACCATGATCACTTCCTCGACCACGAGCGCGATGGTTGTTGTATTCGCTCCACTTGATGTGGATTCGAGCGTTGTGGCTTCGACGGTAGATACAGTGACTGCGCGTGTGATGCAATTCATAGGTCCCCGCGCAATCATGTCGTGGGCTGCTAGGAAGCAACTGGAAGCCAAGTAGAGAGTTGGAACAGTCTATGCACATTGTGGCCATCGTCGCAGCGGCGGGTAGTGGTTTTCGGATGGGGGCAGAGATTCCCAAACAGTTTTTGGCACTGGGTGACACAACAGTGCTTGGCCATAGTCTGGATGCGTTCGACCGACATCCACGGGTTGATGAGATTATTGTCGTTCTACCGACCGAATTGACGGCACGCTACGCCGCAGACCTTTCCAGTCGGCGAACGCCAACACGTGTTGTTGGGGGAGGACCGCGTCGCCAGGACTCTGTAGCGATGGGCTTCGCTCTTGTTCCCCACAATGCCGATTTGGTGGCCGTGCATGACGCTGCACGCCCGTTCGTTTCCGCAGAAGTCATCGATCGTACTTTGGATGCTGGTCTTGAAAATGGTGCTGCAATTGCGGCACTTGTTGCGCAGGATACTGTGAAACTGGTTGATAGAGCAGACGGTTCACTCATTGTTGATACGACGCTTCCAAGGGACACTATTTACTTAGCTCAGACCCCGCAAGTATTTCGCCGAAGCGTGTTAGAGGATGGACTGGCGTTTGGCGCGGCTGGTATGGAAGTCACAGATGAGGCAATGCTAGTTGAGCGTGCTGGACATACGGTGTGTCTGGTTGATGGGGATCTAGGTAATGTTAAGTTGACTACGGCACGAGATTTAGAAATCGCCCGGGCGCGCGTTGGGCGGTCCGAGGCTAATGCTGAAATGCGCATAGGAATTGGATACGATTTACACCGTCTTGTCGAGGGACGTTCACTGGTTCTTGGTGGCGTAACCATTCCTCATGCGTCCGGGTTGCTTGGTCACTCGGACGCAGATGCCGTGTGCCACGCGCTAGCTGATGCAATATTGGGCGCGGCTGCAGCGGGAGATATAGGTCAACACTTCCCCGACTCAGAGCGAAAATGGAAGGATGCATCAAGCCTGGACTTATTGGCAGGGGTATACGAAATCGTACGCAACCGAGGGTTTACCGTAAGAAATGTTGACGTCGTTGTGATTGCGGAAGCGCCTAGGCTCGGTCCGTATATCGATGCGATGCGTGAGAATATCGCGGCGTCTATCGGCATTACAGTGGCCGACGTTGGCATCAAGGGTAAAACGAATGAGGGTATTGGACCTCTCGGCCACGGTGAGGCTATCGCTGTTCATGCAATAGTGCAGTTGGGGCCAGCTGACCATCTGTCGACGGAGAGCGTACCTTCATGAGACTTCGCTTTGCGCCTAGTCCGACCGGCTATTTGCATGTTGGCAATGCCAGGACAGCGCTCTTCAACTGGCTGGCTGCTAGAGGTGCCAATGGCACAATGGTTGTGAGGATTGAAGACACCGATACCGAACGCTCAACCCGAGAGTTTGAAGAGGGCATCCTTCAGGATTTGCAATGGATGGGCATTACCTGGGACGAGGGTCCCGACCTTGGTGGTCCATTTGGTCCTTATCGCCAATCAGAACGTCTCGATACCTACAAGGCCTATACCGATGAATTGCTCGGACGTGGGGCTGCTTACCACTGCTTCTGTTCATTCGACCAATTGGAGGCAAATCGTCGAGCTGCCGTGGCAGCAGGTCGGCCTACACGTTATCCAGGAACATGTCGAACATTGGCAACTAATATCGTCCGGCGCCGATTGGATGCTGGAGAACCCGCTGCGATTCGTTTTGCGGTGCCTGAGGTCGATCAGGTTGAGTTCGATGATCTCGTTCGGGGGACCGTTAGCTTCAGCGGCGAGATCATAGGCGATCCGATCATCATGCGGTCAGACGGCCGTCCAGCCTACAATTTTGCTGTTGTTGTTGACGACGCACTGATGAAAATTTCTCATGTTGTTCGCGGGGAGGATCACATCTCAAATACACCCCGCCAGCTTCTTCTTTACGAAGCGTTGGGATTCGTGCAGCCACGCTTCGCTCATCTGGCGCTGGTTATGGGGCCTGACCGAGCTCCGCTATCCAAGCGGCATGGTTCCACTTCGGTAGAGGAAATGCGTGAGCGTGGTTATCTTCCCGCAGCGCTCACGAACTACCTTGCACTTATCGGCTGGTCACCCGGCGGTGACGATGAGATTCTCCCTATCGAAGAACTAGCCAGACGATTTCGAATCGCTGATGTCAGTCGAAGCGCAGGAATCTTCGACCCTGAAAAATTAGGCTGGCTGAACCGACACAACCTTAAGGCACTGTCGGCGGAACGGCTGGCGACTTTAGTTGTCCCGTTTTTTGAGAAGGCGGGTTTCGCAGTCGGCCCTGATAGTGACGGCACGGCGTTTCTGAAGTACATCGCGCACCTGGCCGTGGGTGCAGTCGATCGTCTTGAGCAGATTCCCGAACGGCTTAAGTTTCTATTTGAGTTCGATGTTCCCGGCACACTAATGGACCCAGAGATTCAGTGCGAGGTCTCTCAACCCGAGGCTCGACGGGTGATTAAAGCGCTGGCCGCTGAGCTCGCGCACCGTTCGAGGTTAGACATGGAAGGCTTTCGCGAACTGAAGACCGCCTTGCGAAACGAGACGGACTGTAGGGGCCGTACGTTGTTTCACCCGATCCGGATCGTTTTGACTGGGCATAGTGATGGCATGGAGCTTGATTCAGTGGTTCCAGCGATTGACCGGGGTGCAGAGCTTTCCTCCACTTCCGGTTTGAGTCCAATTGTCGGGTGCCGGGAGCGAGCCGCAGCGTTTGCGGCTGCACTCGGACTTAGCTAAGGTGGCTGTCGGCGCTTGTTACTTGCAAAATGGTTATTTACGGCATTAATGCGGTTACGGAAGCGTTGCGAGCCGGCCAGGTTAAGTTGGTGAGGGTCGAGGATCCACCGCGTTCCCGTCTGCGTGCATTGGTAAGGATGGCTGAAGCCTCAGGCATTTCCGTGCGGCGCTGCTCCGATGCCCAACTCCTGCGTTCATCCAGAGGCCGACTGCACCAGGGAGTTGTTGCCGACGTTGACCAACCGCGGGCCTATACCCTCGAGGACCTTCTACAGGCTAATAGTAATCCACTGTTGGTTGTCCTCGACGGTATCGAGGACCCGCAGAATCTTGGAGCGATTCTAAGGACAGCTGAAGCTGCTGGGGTGGACGGGGTGATCAGACAGTCACGGCGGGCAGCACGGCTAGACGGGGTGGCATCAAAAGCTTCGGCTGGTGCAGTTGCACATATCCGGCTTGTTCGGGTGGTAAATATTGCGAGAACCCTCGAGACTCTCAAGGCAGCTGGTGTGTGGACGGTTGGGCTCGATGGAGCGGCCAGTCACCGGTATGACCAGGTGGACCTCACACGGCCAACTGCTCTTGTTCTTGGTGGTGAAGGAAAAGGATTACGCCGGCTGGTTCGTGACCGCTGCGATTGGCTCGTCTCAATCCCCATGGCGGGTCAGCTGGCGAGTCTCAATGTCTCTGTTGCGGCCGGTATTGCCTTGTTTGAAGCTGTGCGCCAGCGAGCCACCGCCTGAAGCTCATCCCTAAATGGGTATTGTGACTGTTCTGGTGGAAACGGAGCTAAATGCTGAGTCCATAATTGGTTGCGGGATGGCATGATACGTGCTAGAGTACCCGTTTTGTCTGGCTGGCGTAGCTCAGTCAGGTAGAGCAGCTGATTTGTAATCAGCCGGTCGGGGGTTCAAATCCCTCCGCCAGCTCCATGGGTTTTCGAATGCAAGGCGCGCTTCGATTTCGAGTTCGGGCCTCATCTTTGTTACTAAATCACATTCGGAGAGCGGCGTGCGACATGTGATTTGGCGCATCGACTTCTGCTGTATCACCATTTGCGACTTATGACTTTTTTTTGGAGGAAGGCAACCCAGAACCGACGCTGGCGATGGAACGGGTCGCTGAGCGACGATGAAGAGTTGGCGAGGTTGCGGAGCGGTCAAACGCAACAGACTGTAAATCTGTCGCCCTAGCGGCTTCGGAGGTTCGAATCCTCCCCTCGCCACCAAGAGTGAGTGGCCCCTTGGCCGAGGGGATGACGGGTTTGGTGGCTCGGGTGAGGGGGATTCGCGGGAGTAACTCAGTGGTAGAGTCACAGCCTTCCAAGCTGTTGGTCGCGGGTTCGACCCCCGTCTCCCGCTCCATCTTCGGGGATGTAAGCCAAACGAGCTTGATGATAAGTGTGTGGCGGTTAATATGCCGCTGACGGGTGACGAGTTTCATTGTCGAATTCGTGGCCGATGTAGCTCAGTTGGCAGAGCGCGTCCTTGGTAAGGACGAGGTCACCGGTTCAATCCCGGTCATCGGCTCCAGCATCTGCGGATGCTGGTTGGACGATGCCGGTAGAGTGGGGAAGAGAGGGATAAGCCATGGCGAAGGAAAAATTTGATCGATCGAAGCCACACGTCAACATCGGCACAATTGGCCATATTGACCACGGAAAGACGACGTTAACGGCAGCGATTACGAAAGTGCTGTCGGCTGGGGACGACAAGGTGTCATTCCGGTCATTCGACTCGATCGACAACGCACCGGAAGAACGAGAGCGGGGAATTACCATCGCAACGGCACACGTGGAGTACACCACGGAGAATCGTCACTATGCACACGTGGATTGCCCGGGACACGCCGATTACGTGAAGAACATGATCACGGGAGCGGCGCAGATGGATGGTGCGATTTTAGTTGTGGCGGCAACTGACGGACCGATGCCCCAGACACGGGAGCATATCCTGCTAGCGCGGCAGGTAGGAGTGCCGTATTTGGTGGTGTTCCTGAATAAGGTTGATGCGGTGGACGATCCGGAACTCCTGGAGCTGGTGGAGCTGGAAGTACGGGAACTGCTGAACACATATAAATTTCCAGGGGACGACTTGCCGGTGATAAAGGGCTCTGCCTTGAAAGCGCTGGAGGGAGACGAGGAGGCGGCCAAATCGCTTAAGGAATTGATGGCCGCGGTGGATGAATACATCCCACTTCCAGAGCGGGATGTGGACAAGCCGTTTTTGATGCCGATTGAAGATGTCTTCTCAATTTCCGGGCGCGGCACAGTGGTGACGGGCCGTGTAGAACGAGGGAAGGTGCTAGTCAGCGAAGAGATTGAGATTGTTGGCTTTGCAGAGACACAGAAGAAGGTGGTGACCGGAGTTGAAATGTTTCGGAAACTGCTGGATGAAGGCGTTGCAGGGGACAACGTGGGTGTGTTACTGCGGGGGACAGAGAAGGACGACGTGGAGCGTGGGCAGGTGTTGGCCAAGCCTGGCTCGATCACGCCACACACGAAGTTCAAGGGTGAAGTCTACGTGCTGACGAAGGACGAAGGCGGGCGTCACACGCCGTTTTTTAACGGGTATCGACCACAGTTTTATCTACGTACAACGGATGTGACGGGAGTATCAACATTACCTGAAGGTGTAGAGATGGTAATGCCGGGGGATAACGTAACAGTGGCGGTAGAGTTGATCACACCGGTGGCGCTGGAGAAAGGGTTGCGGTTCGCAATTCGTGAAGGCGGCCGTACGGTTGGGGCTGGTACTATTACCGAGATTGTGGAGTAGGGATACGGGATTGAGGACCAGTTAATGCGCGACATTATTTCGTTGGCGTGCAACGAGTGTAAGCGGCGTAACTACAGCACGACCAAGAACAAAAGGACTATGTCTGATCGTCTGCAGATTAAGAAATTCTGTCGGTGGTGTCGGACGCATACGACCCATCGGGAGACGAGGTAGGCGGAATTTTATTGTTGTAGGCCAGTAGCTCAATTGGTAGAGCACCGGTCTCCAAAACCGGGGGCTGGGGGTTCGAGTCCCTCCTGGCCTGCCATCCACGTCCTCCATCTGCTTGCAGAGGAGGAGGCGAAACGGTCGAGACGGTACGATGAGCGGTGTAATAGGGTTTTGGGATCAGTCGCGAACCTTTTTGGCCCAGGTTCGGAACGAACTGGAACGCGTGACCTGGCCGTCGAAGAAGGAAGTGTACGCGACGACCTTTGTGGTCATACTGACGTCGATCTTTTTCGGTATTTATCTTTGGGGGATCGATCTATTGCTCAACGCCGTGATTGGGCGGGTGTTCAATGCGTTTGGTGTCGCATGACAGAAGTCATAACAAAGCAGTGGTATATCGTGCACACCTACTCTGGTTTTGAGAATAAGGTGGCGGAATCGCTCGCACAGCGTGTCCAGGCCTACGAACTGCAGAACGAAATTGGCGAGGTTCTGATTCCGACTGAAAACGTACTGGAAATGCGAGCCGGCCGGGAAGTTGTTAGTTCGAAGCGTTTCTTTCCAGGCTACATATTGGTCGAGATGAATATGTCCGACCATACCTGGCACGTTGTCAAGAACACGCCGAAGGTCACGGGCTTTGTGGGCGCCGGCGTGAAGCCGACCCCCCTGACTCGAGAGGAAGTCGATCAGATTCTGCATCAGGTCACTGTTGCCGCCGAAAAGCCAAAGCCGAAGTACATGTTTGATAAGGGCGACCAGGTGCGCATCAACGAGGGACCTTTTACGAACTTTAGCGGCACGGTTGACGAGGTCAACCTCGATAAGAGCACTTTGAAGGTTATGGTGACGATTTTCGGCCGTGCAACGCCGGTAGAGCTAGATTTTTTGCAGGTGGAGAAGCTCTAGAATAGGGTTTCCGCGACACCTGTGTTGGAGTGCGAGTGGAAGTATGGCGAAGAGAGTTCTAGCCCAGGTGAAGCTTCAGATTGCTGCCGGTAAGGCAACGCCTGCGCCTCCTGTAGGCACGGCGCTCGGTCCACACGGGTTGAACATCATGGACTTTTGCAAGGCGTTTAATGCAAAGACGGCAGGTCAAGACGGGCTCATTATTCCCGCAGTCGTTACGGTTTACGCTGATCGCTCATACACCTTTATCACTAAGACCCCGCCGGCGGCGGTACTGCTTAAGCGCGCTGCTAATATCGCTAAGGGTTCAGGTGAGCCCAATAAGACTAAGGTGGGGACAATAACGACCAAGGATGTTGAGGAGATAGCCAAGGTAAAGATGCCCGATCTGAACTGCGAGTCCCTAGAGTCTGCAGTAAAGATTGTGTGCGGAACGGCACGGTCGATGGGGTTAGACGTCACCGGGTAACCCCGCAAGACTTGAAGGTGTGCAGATGCAGCGGATGACAAAGCAGTTCAAGATGGCTAAGGAGAAGGTTCCGGAGGCATTGCTGAAGCTTGAGGACGCGATTCCGCTCGTGCAACAGGTGAAGTTTGCCAAGTTCGATGAGACGGTTGAAATGGCGCTTCGTCTAGGGGTTGATCCGAAACACGCAGATCAAATGGTGCGTGGCACAGTTGTTCTTCCGCACGGACTTGGTAGGAGTAAACGCGTGCTAGCAATTGCGGTCGGCGAAAAGCAAAAGGAGGCTGAGGAGAGCGGCGCGGACCTTGTCGGTGGTGAAGAAATTGTAGAAAAAATTCAGGCTGGCTGGATCGATTTCGAGGCAGTAGTGGCCACGCCGGATATGATGCGATCAGTCGGAAAGCTTGGGAAGGTGCTCGGTCCGCGGGGGTTAATGCCTAATCCAAAGACTGGAACGGTCACCGTTGATATCGGGAAGGCCGTGAAAGAGATCAAGGCGGGGAAGGTGGAGTTTCGCGTGGACAAGACCGGCATTATTCATGCGCCGATTGGTAAAGTCTCATTTCCGAAACAGAATCTTATCGACAACGCACAGGCGATTGTGTCGAGCGTCATGAAGGCGAAACCCGCTGCTGCGAAAGGTAAGTATTTGAGAAGTCTGACGGTGTCGTCGACGATGGGTCCAGGAGTGAAGGTCGATCCCGCGGTTGCGGAAATGGCGTAAGTCATGGCAGTTACGAGAGCGGAAAAAGAGGTTGAGCAGCAACAGTTAGCGTCGCTGTTTAAGTCAGCGGATAGCGTATTGCTCGTAGACTTTAAGGGTCTAGATGTTCCTAAAGCTACGGAGTTGCGTCGACAGGTACGTGCTGCGGATGGCCAGTATCGAGTAGTTAAGAACAGGCTTGCCAAGAAGGCGATACAAGGGAGTGCTTTCGAGTCGTTGGGTGAAATGTTTCAAGGTCCAACGGCTGTAGCCTATTCCGACGCCGATCCAGTGTCGTTGGCGAAGACGCTCACCATCTTTGCAAAGACGGCCCCTGGACTTAAGGTTAAGGCAGCCATTGTCCAGGGACGGAACTTCACGCCTGCGGAGGTGGACGAACTAGCAACGCTGCCTAGCAAGCCTGAACTCTACGCCAAGCTTCTGTCCGTACTGCAGGCCCCGATGACTCGGTTGGTCACAGTGCTGGGTGGAGTTCCGCGAGATTTTATGAATGTGCTTGCACAGATTGAAGGAAAGAAAGGCGATTAATTCGTGGCGCTATCCGTGCTGCGTGCGCTCGTCTTACGTCAGGAGAATAAATGATGGCTGATGTTACGCAGGAACAAATAGTTGAATACATCAAGGGAATCTCTGTGATGGAGCTTTCGCAGCTTGTTAAAGCCCTTGAGGAAGAGCTGGGTGTGTCAGCCGCGGTGCCAGTGGCCATGGCGGGAGCGGTAGCTGCGCCGGGTGCCGGTGGTGCGGCAGCAGAAGAGCAGACCGAGTTTACGGTTACTCTCACTGAGATTGGCGACAAGAAAATTAATGTCATTAAAGCCGTTCGTGAAGTCACTAGCCTAGGATTGAAGGAAGCAAAGGATTTAGTCGAAAGCGCGCCTAAGGCTGTCAAGGAAGGTGTGCCGAAGGACGAGGCTGAAGCAATCCAGAAGAAGTTTGAAGAAGTCGGCGCCAAAGTCGAGATCAAGTAGCTGTTGCGTCTGTAGGGAGTGCTATGCCAGTTGAGGCCAGGGTGGCACTTGTCGAACGGGGTTCGTGTGCACTAGGTCTGCTAGATGGTGCCACGAGTCAGAGTTGATAACGTTTTTTTTCCACAGGAACGGTTTAATCGCCGTGCCATGAGTTCACTCAAGTATGTACAACAGCCTACCTAAGAACGTTTATCGAGAACGCATCGATTTTTCGAAGATCAACACCACAATACCGATTCCCAATCTCATTGATATCCAGCGGAAATCATACGAGCGCTTCTTGCAGATGAATCAACTGCCAGCGGAGCGCCTGGATGCTGGACTGCAATCGGTCTTCAAGTCGGTTTTTCCGATTAGCGATTTTCGTGAGAATTCGTCACTTGAGTTCATCGATTACTGGATTGGAAATTGGGAGTGTCGATGTGGTCGACTCTCCGGATTAAAGCACCTTCGGATTCCATGCGAAGGCTGTGGGGTGATGTTGATCGCAGGTTCCGATGGTTTAGGGGAAGTGCTATGTCCCGAGTGTGGACAGGCGAACCTCGCGCAGGGTGACACGTGCGAGGTCTGTGACACTTCCGTTGTGTTGAAACCGAAATATGACGTCGGGGAATGCCAAGAACGAGGGATGACCTATGCCGTGCCGCTCAAGGTCACCATTCGCTTAGTTGTGTGGAATAGGGACCCTGAAACTGGGGTCAAATCCATTCGTGACATCAAAGAGCAGGAGGTTTACTTCGGCGATGTTCCGTTGATGACTGAGAACGGCACGTTCATCGTTAATGGAACCGAGCGTGTAATCGTTTCACAGCTTCACCGTTCACCAGGAGCGTTCTTTCACTCGTCCGACAAGACGTCCTTTGTTTCGCAGATTATCCCGTATCGGGGATCGTGGGTCGAATTCGAGTACGACGCAAAAAATTTGCTTTACATACGCATCGATCGAAAGCGCAAGTTTCTGGCGACCGTTTTCTTGCGCGCTTTAGGACTGCGGAGTACCGACGAGATTATTCGAAACTTTTACACTGTCGACACGCTCCAAGTTAATCAGGGTAGTCTGCGGTGGATGGTCCAGGAGTCAATCGTTGGCCGTCGAGCGGCAACGAGCCTGGATATTCCTGGTTCCGACACCTCCGTACTCCCCGGCAAGAAGCTCACTAGTGCTGTAGTGACCGAACTGAAAAATGCAGGGGTTAAGTCGATCGAAATCTCTGCCGCAGAGCTTGATGGTGCCTTTGCAGCCGCCGATGTGGTCGACCCCGCTACTGGTGAAGTGATTCTCGAGGCCAATGAGGAGGTCACGCCGCGGGTGATATCGATGGCGGAGGAAAAGGACGTTGAAGTTCTCGAGATCTTCTTTCCGGAGAGCGACGAGATTGGCCCTGTCCTTTCGACTACCCTCAGAAAAGACATGGTTAGAACCCATGAAGAAGCTCTAATCGAGATCTATCGTCGTTTGCGACCAGGCGATCCACCAACGCTTGATAGCTCGCGATCGCTTTTTGAGGGCATGTTTTTTAATCATCGTAAATATGATTTCTCTCGTGTCGGTCGTTTAAAACTCAACACTAAGCTGAAGCTCGACACTCCTCTTGATGAGAAGATTCTTCATCCTCAGGATTTCTTCGAGGTGATTAGCTACCTCTTAAAGCTAAGACGAAATCCCGCGAACGTTGATGACATCGACCATCTAGGTAATCGCCGTGTCCGGTCGGTTGGTGAGTTGCTTGAGAATCAATTTCGGATTGGCTTGGTACGGATGGAACGGGCAATTAAAGAAAAAATGTCTATCTACCAAGAAATGACGACGGCGATGCCGCATGATCTGATCAACGCTAAACCGGTCATGGCTGCGATCCGAGAGTTTTTTGGATCTTCCCAACTGTCTCAATTTATGGATCAGACCAATCCGCTCTCGGAGGTCACCCATAAGCGTCGTTTGTCGGCGCTTGGGCCAGGCGGTCTATCACGTGAACGTGCTGGGTTCGAGGTACGCGACGTCCATCCGACACACTATGGACGGATCTGTCCGATCGAAACGCCGGAAGGTCCAAATATAGGCTTGATCTCTTCTTTGTCCTGCTACGCCCGAATCAACGAGTTCGGGTTTATTGAGGCGCCCTACCGCCGTGTCAATAACGGCCATGTAAGTGATGCAGTCCTCATTACCAACGCTGGTGGGACGCAATTCAAGATCGGCGATATCGTCGAATTGCAGGAAGTACTTGACGAGAACGCTACGGTAAAGTCGCGGAAGAAGCGTGCGGCGGAATTCGAACCGCACTCATTCTATCTGTCTGCTTGGGAAGAGGACCAATACGTCATTGCGCAAGCAAATGCCTCCGTTGACGAGCAGGGAATGCTTGCAGGTGACCGTGTCAACGCACGCCGGGCAGGCGAGTTCATTCTAGCGCCACGTGAAAAGGTTGATTTCATAGATGTTTCACCGAAACAGCTCGTATCTGTCGCGGCCTCGCTGATTCCATTCCTAGAACATGACGATGCAAATCGAGCGTTGATGGGATCGAACATGCAACGTCAGGCAGTGCCGTTACTACGGGCACGTGCGCCGTTTGTAGGCACGGGTATGGAGTACATCACGGCGCGCGATTCAGGGTCAGTCGTGAGCGCGCGTCGTGGTGGAACGGTTGATTATGTTGATTCACAGCGCATTGTGGTGCGAGTCGATAGTGGTGTTAAGACTGCTGCCGATATGAAGCCTGACACTTACCCCCTGATTAAGTTTAAACGGTCAAATCAGAATACGTGTATCAATCAGAAACCGATCGTCCGCGCCGGACAACGTGTGGAAATGGGCCAGGCGCTTGCAGATGGACCCTGCACAGAGCTCGGCGAATTAGCACTTGGTCAAAATGTTTTGGTCGCGTTCATGCCTTGGCGTGGTTACAATTTCGAGGATGCAATTCTCGTTTCCGAACGGATGGTTAGAGACGGTTACTACACGTCGATTCATATAGAGGAATTCGAGATTGAAGCTCGTGACACGAAGCTCGGTCCTGAGGAAATCACCCGAGACATTCCTAATGTATCCGAAGGATTCTTGAACGATCTCGACGAAAGCGGAATTATTAGGATTGGCGCTTATGTGAAACCTGGCGACGTATTGGCTGGCAAGGTGACGCCTAAGGGCGAAACTCAACTCACGCCTGAGGAAAAGCTGTTACGTGCAATCTTCGGCGAGAAAGCTGGTGATGTGCGCGATGCGTCTCTGACATGTCCTCCCGGTATCGACGGCATCATTGTTGGCGTGAAGATCTTTTCGCGTAAGGGCATTGAGAAGGATGACCGGGCCAAGGCGATTGAAGCTGAAGAGCTCGAGATGATGGAGAAGAATTTCAAGGATGAAATACGTATTTTTCACGACGAGGTGAAGAAGCACCTCCTCCAGATGCTCCCCGGGGAAAGGTTGAGGAAAGACCTGTACAGCGACCATGGTGACGTGAAACTTCTCGATCAAGGAACCGTTCTTACTGTTGAGATGCTTGAAGGGATGCCTTATGAAGCGATCGCGAGGATGGCGATAGCAACCGACGATCCTCGACTTGAGGAAGATTTGAATAGGCTCGAAAACCGAACCACGCGAGCGGTCGAAGTCATTAGGCAAGAGTTCGAAGAAAAAAAGGAGAAGATTCGGCGTGGCGATGAGTTGCCGCCAGGCGTGATCAAGCTTGTCAAGATCTACGTTGCTATGAAGCGAAAGCTTTCTGTGGGCGACAAGATGGCCGGGAGGCACGGTAACAAGGGGGTAATTGCGAGGATACTGCCAGAAGAGGATATGCCGTATCTGCCTGATGGAACGCCAGTTGAGATCGTGTTGAACCCTCTCGGCGTTCCATCACGGATGAACGTCGGTCAGATTCTTGAAACTCATCTCGGATGGGCCGCACATGCGCTCGGGCTATATTTTTCGACTCCGGTCTTCGATGGAGCCATTGAAAAGGAGATCAAGGGCTGGCTTGAGCAAGCGGGATACCCGACTGGCGGCAAGACTCAACTGTTTGACTGGATGACTGGAGAGGTGTTCGAGCAAGATGTGACCGTCGGCTACATTTATATCCTCAAGTTATCGCATTTAGTCGATGAGAAAATTCACGCGCGATCGATCGGCCCGTACTCGTTGATCACACAGCAGCCGCTTGGTGGCAAGGCGCAGTTCGGTGGCCAACGGTTTGGAGAGATGGAGGTGTGGGCGCTCGAGGCATACGGTGCAGCGCACATACTGCAAGAACTCTTGACTGCGAAGTCTGATGATGTCACTGGGCGTGCGAAGCTTTATGAGGCAATTGTGAAGGATGACACGTCCTTCACACCAGGCTTGCCGGAGTCGTTTAACGTGCTAATTCGTGAGTTACAGGCTCTTTGCCTCGATGTGGAATTATTGAAAACGCCGTCAAGAGTGATAGAGGGGCTTCCACCAACGGAGAAAGAACTCGAGGAAGTGTAGGTTGAATCACCATCTGGACATGGTCTACGACCGGTCCCTGAAACTACATTTGCGATGAAGGATCTATGAGACCAAGCTTTGCAGACCGCGGTTCGTTAACTACAGAATTTGACAACATCAGGATTAGTCTTGCCTCGCCCGAGCGAATACTTTCATGGTCGCATGGCGAGGTGACGAAACCAGAGACGATCAACTACCGAACGTTCAAACCTGAACGAGATGGTTTGTTCTGCGCGAAGATTTTTGGACCGGTCGTAGATTGGGAGTGCCTCTGTGGGAAATACAAGCGGATGAAGCACAGGGGTGTAATCTGCGATAAGTGTGGTGTTGAAGTTACGCAAGCGAAAGTACGAAGGGAGCGTCTCGGCCACATTCAGTTGGCGGCACCGGTCAGTCACGTCTGGTTCTTTAAAGGTCTACCAAGCCGTATTGGTCATTTGTTGGATATCTCATTGCGTGACCTTGAGCGAATTCTGTACTTCGAGGCCTATGTCGTCATCGATCCCGGTGATACTGAATTTAAGCAGAACCAACTACTGAACGAAGAACAGTTCCGCGCAACAAGGGTAAAGCCAGGTCTTGGGTTTAAAGCGCAGATGGGCGCTGAGGCCATTAAGGAGTTGCTGAAGCGCATCAGTGTGGATGAGCTAGCTGAAGAGCTCCGCGACTTAATGCGGAGTGAAACGTCGGTACAAAAGAAGTTGAAATATTCAAAACGGCTCCGAGTGGTTGATTCTTTTCGGCGTTCTGATAACAAGCCGGAGTGGATGATTCTTGACGTGGTTCCTGTGATTCCTCCCGAGTTGCGTCCGCTCGTACCACTCGATGGCGGACGGTTCGCTACATCTGACCTGAACGATTTGTACCGCCGTGTGATTAACCGCAATAACCGTCTCAAGAAGTTAATGGAGCTCAAGGCTCCCGATGTGATTATTCGGAATGAGAAGCGGATGTTGCAAGAAGCAGTTGACGCGCTTTTCGACAATGGCAGACGAGGTCGCGTATTGCGTGGCGCTAATAACCGGCCATTGAAATCGCTTTCTGACACCCTTAAGGGGAAGCAGGGTCGGTTCCGGCAGAATTTGCTGGGTAAACGCGTGGATTATTCCGGGCGTTCGGTCATTGTAGTCGGACCGGAGTTAAAGTTGAATCAGTGCGGCCTTCCAAAGAAGATGGCGCTGGAGCTTTTCAAGCCCTTTATCTACAACAAGCTTGAAGAGCGTGGGCTCGTGACCACTATTAAGCAGGCCAAGGAAATGGTCGAGCAGCACCAGCCTGAAGTGTGGGACATTCTTGAGGAAGTAACCCGTGAACATCCCGTGCTCCTAAACCGGGCTCCGACACTTCATCGGCTTGGAATCCAAGCGTTCGAACCAGTGCTGGTGGAGGGAAAGGCAATTCGAATTCATCCGCTCGTCTGCACTGCATTCAATGCTGACTTCGATGGCGATCAGATGGCTGTTCATATCCCGCTAGGTCCAGAAGCGCAGATCGAAGCTTCAGTTCTGATGATGTCCTCGAACAACATCCTTTCGCCAGCAAACGGTGCACCTATCGTGGTGCCATCACAGGACATTGTGCTGGGCTGTTATTACCTGACTAAGTCCAAAACGGGTGCCAAAGGGGAGGGTCGTCTGTTCGGCTGCGTAGAGGATGTGCTTCATGCGAAGGAGGCAGGTGAAGTTGAGACCCTGTCACCGATTCGGCTAAGGGTGAGTGGAGAACTGATGGATCTATCCTCTAGTCGCGTTGATCAGGATGTGTTGTATGCAGACGTGAAGCAGGTATCCAAGACGATTATCACTACGACGGTTGGGCGCGTCATCTTTAACAACGCACTGCCTGACGGCGTACCGTTTATTAATGGCTTGCTAAAGAAGAAAGGGCTGCAGCAGCTAGTTCAGTACTGTTATCTCCGGTTCGGTTTAGAGAAGACCGTCAGTATGCTCGATGTGATTAAGAATCTCGGTTTCCTTTCCGCGACTCAATCTGGTCTATCTATCGGTATTGATGACCTGATTATCCCATCAGAAAAGGCGCAGCTTGTTGACAATGCGAGGGCTGACGTTATCAAGGTTGAGCAACAGTATCTGGATGGGTCGATCACAAACGGTGAGCGCTACAACAAGGTAATCGCGATTTGGTCGGATGTTACCGAACGAATCGCTGACGAGATGTTTGCAGAGATGGACGAGTCGGCCCCGTCAGGCCGGAATTTCAACCCGGTCTACATCATGGCTGATTCCGGTGCTCGGGGTAGTAAGCAGCAAATTCGGCAGCTGGCCGGCATGCGCGGATTAATGGCAAAGCCTTCTGGTGAGATTATCGAGACGCCGATTACCTCAAACTTCCGTGAAGGTTTGACTGTGTTGCAGTACTTCATCTCAACTCATGGGGCGCGAAAAGGTTTGGCCGATACGGCACTTAAAACCGCTGATTCTGGCTACCTGACTCGTCGTTTAGTTGATGTCGCGCAGGATGTAATCATTTCCAAGGATGATTGTGGAACGATGGATGGGATTGATGCCCGGGCGATCGTAGAGAGTGGAGAGATCATTGAGCCGCTGCGCGATCGGATTATCGGTCGCGTTACACTCGATCCCATTCATGATCCCATCACGAACGCTGTAATTATTGATGAGGGTGAAGAGATCACGGAAAGGTTGGCTTCGGATATCCAAGAAGCTGGTATTGAGCGCGTCCGTATCCGTTCGGTGCTCACGTGTTCGTCGCGTCGGGGTGTCTGTACAAAATGCTACGGGCGTGATTTGGCAACGGGTCAGTTGGTTGAGCGTGGTTTAGCAGTTGGCGTCATTGCTGCACAGTCGATCGGCGAGCCTGGGACTCAGTTAACGATGCGAACATTCCACATTGGTGGAACTGCCTCGCGAGTGTCGGAGCAGTCAACGCTTGAAGCAAAGCATTCCGGCACTGTGCGGTTTGAAGAACTGCAGGTTGTTGAGGCGCGAGCGGGGGCGCTTGTGGTGATGAACCGAAGTGGCTCGCTGGTTATCCAGGATGCCAAGGGTCGTGATCGTGAACGCTACACTGTTGTCTACGGGGCGCACCTCAGAGTACGGAACGGTCAACAGGTTGAGCCTGGTGAGGTACTCGTTGAGTGGGATCCGTATACCTTCTCGATCGTGACTGAGCATCCCGGCATCGTACATTTCAAGGATATTGTTGAAGGGATGACCGCCCACGAGGAGGTCGACGAGGTGACCGGATTGTCTCGGCTTATCATCGTGGACTCCCCAGATGAGAAAAGGCAGCCGGCTATCGAGGTGCGAAAGAAAGATGGCAAGGCACTACGGAAATATCATATGCCCTCGCACGCGCATATGATGGTTGTCGATAGTGAGGAGGTACACGCCGGTGACGTACTGGCTAAGATTCCTCGGGAGACGACAAAAACCAAGGATATTACGGGTGGGCTACCGCGTGTGGTGGAGCTCTTTGAGGCGAGAAAGCCGCGCGAGACAGCAGTCATCAGTGAAATCGAGGGTGTTGTCCATCACGGTAGTGTTGCGAAGGGTCTACGTAAGATTATTATTGTCCCTGACGAGGCTGGTGCAGAGCCTCGAGAGTACTCACTGCCGAGAGGTGTGCACGTAAACGTTCAGGAGGGTGACCGCGTCAGAGCTGGAGAGCCGTTGATGGACGGACCAAGTAATCCACATGACATTCTCAGTGTTCTTGGTGAGAAAGCCCTGCAGAATTATCTCGTTAATGAGATCCAGGAGGTTTACCGGCTTCAAGGTGTCACTATCAACGATAAGCATATCGAGGTCATCGCTCGGCAGATGATGCGCTGGGTCAAGATTGAAGACATTGGTGATACGGAGTTCCTCGTAGATGAGCAAGTTGAGCGCGCCCATTTTATGGCGGAGAACGAACGCATAATTGGTGAGGGTGGTCGCCCAGCGGTCGGCCGCCCAATGTTGCTTGGGATCACGAAGGCCTCGCTGTCGACTGAGTCATTCATTTCGGCTGCATCGTTCCAAGAGACCACACGTGTACTAACTGAGGCTTCGATTTCGGGTAAGGTGGATCATCTTCGCGGTCTCAAAGAGAACGTGACGATGGGAAGGCTGATTCCTGCCGGCACCGGTTTGGACTATTACCGGCAAGTGAGTATAGAGCGGGATGATCCGCCGCCAACTCCGCCAGTGGAATTTGATCACGAGGCTGAATTCGTTGAGCACGAGGAAATCACCGGCCGGCAAGATGTAGCCGATGGGGCTCTAAAGAATTGACGAATAAGGGCTAGCCCAGAAGAGTCAATTTTATAGTGGTTCAAGCCGCTGGCCTTCGGCCGACGACTCCGACACGCTAAGTCGTGGCGGACGAAGGACTTGCTTCAAGTTTTTCTGTTGTGGTATCCTCGCAAGGTTGTATCGGAGTTAGGAAACCCTATCTAGCTCCGCTCCGCCTCATCGGAAGCCGAAGCCGACGTAGAGGCAGAAGAGGAAGCGGTGGCTGCGGTTTCGAGCCGTCTCCACGAAGCGCTTCTTCACCTGAGTGATTGCGCGGTAGTCCACGCACGAACACACAAATAGGGTATTCGGGTTTCCAGGCGCCAAATCGACGTTTGACGTCATTTTTAGGCCTGGAGCAGGAACGGACCGGAATGCATTCCGGGTCGGGGGGGGAGTTGTTGGCTTAGTCCCCGGTCGGTGGGGTGCAAGCGGTCGATGGAGTGCTTGTGCCAACTATTAGTCAACTTGTACGCCACGGACGAAAGAAGCTTACTACCAAGACGAAGAGTCCAGCGCTTCAGGAGAGTCCACAGAAGCGTGGTGTATGCGTACGGGTGTTCACGCAGACACCCAAGAAGCCGAACTCAGCACTTCGTAAAGTCGCGCGCGTTCGGTTGACCAATGGTATCGAGGTCACCTCCTACATTCCTGGCGTCGGCCATAACCTTCAGGAACACTCGCTAGTCTTGATTCGTGGGGGACGGGTTAAGGATCTGCCTGGTGTTCGTTACCATGTCGTTCGAGGAACACTTGACGCTGTTGGTGTACAGAGCAGGAAGCAGTCTCGGTCTAAGTATGGGGCGAAGCGGCCTAAAGCATAGTGACCGAGAGTTGATGATAGTCGTTTATAGGTTTTAGTAGGGATTGCGAACATGCCACGCCGACGCGAAATTGCCAAACGCGACGTTCCACCTGACCCGCTCTACAAGAGTTCGCTAGTTACGAAGTTTCTTCGAACGATTATGTTGAGTGGGAAGCGCAGTACGGCAGAGGGGATTCTGTACGGGTCGCTAGATTTAATCAAAGAACGGACCGGCGATGATCCGATCAAAGTGTTCAAGAAGGCGATAGACAATGTTAAACCAACGCTTGAGGTGAAGTCTCGCCGGGTTGGCGGTTCGAATTATCAGGTGCCGATCGAAGTGCACCAGAATCGTAGGCTGTCGCTTAGCATTCGATGGTTGGTCAGTTATGCACGTGCGCGTGGGGATGGCAAGACGATGCGTGAGAAGCTAGCGAATGAACTCATCGACGCATCGAATCTACGTGGCTCGGCTGTTAAAAAGCGTGAAGATACCCACCGGATGGCAGAGGCGAATAAGGCCTTTGCTCACTACCGGTGGTGACAGATTGATTCGTCCCCACTCAAAACGGGGAAGTTTGTTGAGGTGGCCAGCTAGGTGGCTGGCTTGGAACCTTTGTTCACTACCGGTTGTAAGCGAGACGAGAATTCTTCGACCACTAGTGGCGAGACCGTAGATATCATGGCGAGGCTGGCACCGATCGACAGGACGCGCAATATCGGCATCATGGCGCATATTGATGCTGGTAAGACAACGACCACTGAGCGCATTCTGTTTTATACGGGTATCACCTACAAGCTCGGCGAAGTGCATGACGGAACGGCCGTGATGGACTGGATGGCGCAGGAGCAGGAGCGTGGGATTACCATTACATCCGCAGCCACTACCTGCCTTTGGCGTGATCATCGAATCAACATCATCGATACGCCTGGCCACGTCGATTTTACTGCCGAGGTTGAACGTTCACTGAGGGTGCTTGATGGTGCGGTGGCCGTGTTCGATGCTGTCGCTGGTGTTGAGCCTCAGACGGAGACCGTTTGGCGTCAGGCCGACAAGTATCGTGTTCCACGGATTTGTTTCGTAAATAAGATGGACCGTGTGGGGGCTGATTTTGCTCGCACACTTGATCAGATTAGGACGAAGTTGCAAGCGAATCCGATTGCCTTGCAGATTCCGTTTGGCTCTGAAGCTGAATTTCAGGGCGTGATTGATTTGATCAGTATGAAGGTGATTCGTTATGCCGATGAGACCTTGGGAGCGGAATCGCTCATTCAGGAAATTCCTGAATCGATGATGCCTGAGGCGACGATTTACCGAGAGCAGTTGGTAGAGAAGGTCAGTGAAGCTAACGATGAACTGCTAGAGAAGTACCTTCGCGGTGAACCGATGGCTGATGATGACATCATCGCTACACTACGTCGTCGCGTCATCGAGTCGGTGCGTAGTGAACAGGCGCCATTCGTACCAGTTTTGTGTGGTGCCGCGTTTAAGAATAAGGGAATTCAGCCGCTCCTTGATGCCGTTGTGAATTATTTGCCGTCCCCCACTGACGTGCCCTCCGTTACCGGCCTAGACCCGACACAGGCTGAAGAGACGGTTGTTGAGCGGGAAGCGAGTGACGACGCTGTGTTTTCAGCACTGGCTTTTAAGATTCTTACTGACCCATTCGTTGGGCAACTGACCTTCTTTCGGGTCTATTCTGGGGTTATGAAGACCGGCGCATCGGTCTACAACCCAACGAAAGACCGCAGCGAGCGTCTTGGGCGACTTTTAAAGATGCACGCTAATAAGCGTGAGGAGATCAACGAGGTTTACGCGGGTGATATTGCGGCGGCGGTTGGTTTAAGGAGCATGGCAACGGGTGACACGCTATGTGACCGAAGATATCCGATCACACTTGAGGCGATGGAGTTTCCTGAACCAGTTATTTCACTCGCAATTGAGCCGCGTACCCGTACTGACCAAGAAAAGCTTGGACAGGGCATGGCGAAGCTGAGTGCCGAAGACCCAACCTTTCAGGTTCGGACGGACCACGAGACGGGCCAAGTTGTTATCTCCGGTATGGGTGAATTGCATCTGGAGATCATCGTTGACCGGCTTCAGCGGGAGTTCGGCGTGGCGGCCAGCGTCGGCCGGCCGCAAGTGGCTTACAAGGAAACCTTAACAAAGCCATCCGCAGGAGAGGGTCGGTATGTGAAGCAAACTGGTGGACGTGGGCAGTATGGTCACGTGAAGATCCGGATTGAACCAGGTAAGCCCGGTACTGGCTTTAAATTCGTTAACGACATTGTGGGCGGTGCCATCCCAAGAGAGTTCATTAAACCTGTAGAGGGAGGTATTCGCGAAGCGATGACGACCGGTGTTCTTGCCGGGTACCCCCTCGACGATTTAAGCGTTTCACTCTATGACGGTTCTTTTCATGCGGTAGATTCCTCAGAAGTAGCATTCAAAATCGCTGGGTCAATGGCATTTCGAAATGCAGCGAAGAAGGCTGGGCCGATTCTACTCGAGCCCGTTATGCGCGTTGAAATTGTAGTGCCAGAGGATTACTTAGGCGACACGATGAGCGACATGAAAGGGCGTCGGGGGCGTATCCACTCGATGGAAGCGCGTGGTGGTACGCAAATCGTGACCGCGTTTGTGCCGCTGTCAGCCATGTTTGGCTATGCCACTGACTTACGGTCCCGCACGCAAGGGCGTGCAACGCACTCGATGCATTTCTTTCAGTACGAGCCGGCCCCTGAACAGGTGAGCGAGGAAGTCGTTGCGCGCGTTCTTGGTCGGTAACGGATGTTAGTTGGACGATGTCGGTAAAGTGGGGAAGATGAGATGGCCACGTTCAGTGACAAGATTCGAATTCGCCTGAAGGCGTACGACTACCGGGTACTTGATCAGTCGACCACGGAGATCGTCGATACGGCGAAGCGGACCGGGGCCCAGCTCGCCGGTCCTATTCCGTTACCCACGGAGAAGAATAAGTGGACGGTTCTACGATCACCGCACGTCGATAAGAAGTCCCGCGAGCAGTTTGAGATCCGTACTCACAAACGACTCATTGATATTTTTGAGCCGACGCCACAGACGGTGGATGCACTAATGAAGCTTGATTTGCCTGCGGGCGTGGATGTTGAGATTAAGGCCTTTGGTAAGGAGCACAAGTAATTCACGTCCTAAGGACTATGAGGGCCATGATGGTCACAGGCATTATTGGAAAGAAAGTTGGGATGACGCAGCTCTTCGATGAGGGTGGCAGGGTCCGACCTGCGACCGTCATTAAAGCTGGGCCTTGTGTTGTTGTACAGGCGAAAACGTCGACCAAGGACGGATACGAAGCAGTGCAACTCGGTCTAGTCGAGGAGGGGCCAGCTAGAGTGACAAAACCGATTGCCGGTCATTTCAATAAAGCAGAACTTCCACCGACGAGGATTCTCCGGGAAGTTGCAACGGTGCCCGGCGAGGAACCGATGAAGCCGGGCGATCAAGTGCTGGCGTCGATGTTCGCCGGCGGTGATCGCGTGGATGTAATTGGCACGGGCCGCGGTAAGGGGTTTCAAGGAGTGATGAAGCGGCACGGATTTTCGGGAGGGCGTGCGACCCACGGGTCTATGTTTCATCGTGCACCGGGGTCAATCGGTGCTTCGTCGTATCCGTCTCGCGTTATTAAGGGAATGCGGGGACCAGGCAGGATGGGAGGTCGTCGTGTGACTGTACGTAGTCTGCAGGTGGTACGAGTCGATGAAGAAAACCACTTACTGATCGTCCAAGGCGCTGTACCTGGAGCGCCAGGTAGTTATGTGCTTGTTCGAAAGGCAATTGCTGCGAGACGACCGGTTCAGGTTGGACCGAAAGACGCATCTAAGGATAAGAAGTAGCTTGGCTCCGATAACGGCGAGTTGGAGACGTGCATGACTGTAGACGTTGTGAATGAACAGAACAAGAAAGTTGGTTCTGTCAATCTCGATCCTAAGATATTCGGCGAGCGTGTGAACACTGGGCTTATTTGGGAAGCGGTTGTGTATCAGAATGCGGTCGATCGGCGGGGCACCCATGCGACCAAAACCCGAGGTCTCGTTAGTGGTAGCGGCAACAAACCTTGGCGGCAAAAGGGCACCGGACGAGCGCGAACGGGCGATATTAGGAATCCGATATGGCGAAAAGGTGGGACGGTGTTTGGGCCAAAGCCTCGGTCCTATGATTACGCAATGCCGCGAAAGATGCGGCGAGGAGCGCTGCGCGCAGCCTTGTCCCAACGGATTTCTGAGAGTAGCGTGACTGTGGTGGATAAGTTGGCGCTTAGTGAGGTCAAGACAAAACTTGCAGGCGAATTACTCGATCGGCTTGGTGCACATCGGAGCGTCCTAATGATTGACGTGACGCCGGATAGCAAGCTGCTACTGTCGGTCAGGAATATCGAAGGTGTGCGCCTGGTTGGTGTAACTCATTTGACGGCGCGCGACGTTATGGAGTCGAGCCGTGTGATTACGACTCAGGCCGCAATCGAGGCGCTACAGGCAGGGTTCGCACAATGAAACTTACAGAGGTGATCCGACGGCCACTTATCACGGAGAAAACGACTGTTATGCGGGAAGACGGCCTGACGCTCGCGTTTCAAGTTGCGATGAATGCAACGAAGATTGAGGTCAAGCAGGCTGTTGAGCAGTTATTTAAGATTAAGGTGGCCAGTGTTAGGACCTCGATCACCCATGGCAAGACGAAACGGCAAGGGCGGTTTGTCGGGCAGCGTCCAGATTGGAAGAAAGCGTACGTCCGTCTTCGTGACGGTGAAAAGATGCCGGAGTTCCTTGAGGGTGCCTAGGTTTAATAAAGGGCAAAATGGCTATTCGTAAATACAAGCCGACATCGGCCGGCCGACGGTTTCAAACGGTGCAGACCTTCGATGAGATTACGTCTGTTGGTCCGTATAAGCCGCTCACTGAACCGTTGCATCGCACAGGCGGTCGGAATAACACCGGGCAGCAGACCTCTTGGTGGCGTGGAGGTGGACACAAGCGTCGGTATCGCATTATTGATTTTAAGCGTTCAAAGCGTGACGTGCCGGCGACGGTTTCAACAATTGAATACGACCCGAACCGGTCGGCGCGCATCGCCCTAGTGACCTATGCTGATGGAGAGAAGCGATACATTCTTCAACCAGAAGGCGTTAAGGTCGGCGATACGATAGTCGCGGGGGATCAAGTCGACATTCTTCGGGGAAATGCACTACCGCTAAAGAATATTCCTCTGGGAACGCAGGTGCACAATGTTGAGTTACGCCCAGGCAAGGGTGGGCAGATTGCGCGCAGTGCTGGCTCTTCTGTCCAACTGGTTGCAAAAGAGGGTGCATACGCGTCGATGAGAATGCCTTCGGGTGAAGTGCGTCGTATTAATATTGAGTGTTTTGCAACTATTGGTCAGGTCGGCAACCTGGACCATGAAAATGTGTCGATTGGTAAGGCAGGGCGCAACCGCTGGAAGGGGAAGCGTCCGCACGTTCGTGGGTCGGCCATGAATCCGGTAGACCATCCGCTAGGTGGTGGTGAGGGTAAGACCGCTGGTGGTCGACACCCGGTGTCTCCTTGGGGCATGCCTACAAAGGGTTACAGAACCCGTAACCGCAAGATGACCGACCGATTCATTATAAAACGGCGGGCAAAGCGCAAGTCGAAATAGCGAAGGACACTATGAGTAGATCGCTGAAAAAGGGCCCGTTTGTCGACTTATCGTTGCTTGAGAAGGTCGAGATCATGAATCGTGGTGGTAATAAGAAGGTCATCAAGACTTGGTCTCGGCGTTCGACAGTCGTGCCGGAGATGGTCGGTCACACGATCGCTGTGCATAACGGGCGCAAGTTTATTCCGGCCTATATCACCGAAAACATGGTGGGTCACAAGCTGGGCGAGTTTTCACCGACTCGCCAATTCAAGGGCCACACTACCAAGAGTGAAAAGGCTGCCACCGTGGCCGCCAGTGCGCCTAGGATGCCGCCAGGAGCCTCGTCGTGATAGAAGCTAGCGCCACTGCTCGCTACGTTCGCACTTCGGCGCAGAAGGCCAAACTTGTCCTCGACGTGATTCGAGGTCGCAATGTTAATTCCGCGCTGGCCGTACTTCGTTATACGCGTAAGGCGGTCGCTCGAGACATTGAAAAGGTACTTCGTTCCGCCATTGCAAATGCTCAGCAGAGGGACGGTTTTAATGGCGATGTTGAACGGTTGGTGGTTACGGCCTGCTACGCCAACGGAGGTCCGTCGCAGAAGCGTGTCCGTCCTGCGCCGATGGGTAGAGCTTTTAGGATTGTGAAGCGGACGGCGCATTTAACCGTGCAAGTGGGTGAGCGAACAGTTGGGTCAGTTGAAGCTGTTCAATTGGAATCGGAAGAGGACGATACTGAGGAGCGTCAGGTAGCACAGTCTACGTCAGTGTCGAAGAAGAAACGGTCCCCGCGTAAGTCAGCGGTGAAACGGCAAAAAAGTAACTGACGTTGAGGACATAGAAATGGGACAGAAGGTCCATCCGTACGGATTTCGGCTTGGCTTCAATAAGACTTGGAGCTCTCGGTGGTATGCGGATAAGGATTACGCAAAGTTGCTGCATGAAGATTTGGCGCTTAAGCGGGATCTGAAAAAACGATTCTCGCATGCGGGAGTGTCGAAGATTGAAATAGAACGGGCCGCTAATAAGCTGAAGATCGACATTCACACGTCTCGACCAGGCATCATCATTGGCCGAAAAGGTGCTGAGGTCGACAAATTGAAAATTGAGGTGCAGAAGCGAACCAACCGTGAAGTATTTATCAATATCCAGGAGATCCAAAAGCCCGAGCTTGACGCTCAGTTAATCGGAGAGTCGGTGGCGTTACAGCTAGAGAAACGAGTGGCGTTCAGGCGTGCCATGCGGAAGGCTGTTGAGTCAGCGCTCAGATTTGGGGCGAAGGGTATCAAGGTCCGCGTGTCCGGGCGACTCAACGGCGCTGAGATTTCGCGATCCGAGTGGTATCTTCACGGACAGCTTCCACTGCAGACACTACGTGCTGACATTGACTATGGATTCGCCGAGGCTGGTACGACCTACGGGAAGATTGGTGTGAAGGTCTGGCTCTATAAGGGCGAGCGACTGAAGCCCTTGATTGGCCAGGAGGAAGAGTATAGTGCGCCACGTCGTCCGCGGCGAATGGGTTAACGATCATGTTGATGCCGAAGAAGGTTAAGTATCGGAAGCAGCAGCGAGGTCGCATGGCTGGAAAGGCATGGCGTGGTTCGACTGTTTCGTTTGGCGATTATGGTTTGAAGGCTCTCGAACCGTGCTGGATGACTGCTCGTCAGATCGAAGCAGCTCGTGTTGCCATGACGCGTTTCATCAAGCGTGGAGGTAAGGTCTGGATCCGGGTTTTCCCGGATAAGCCAATTACCAAGAAGCCTCAAGAAGTGCGGATGGGTAAGGGTAAAGGTTCGCCTGAAGGGTGGGTTGCCGTTGTTCGTCCTGGGCGAATTCTCTTTGAGATGGAAGGAGTCAACGAGGCCGATGCCCGTGAGGCGATGCGGCGTGCTACGGCAAAGTTGCCGATCCGGACTCAATTTGCGACCCGCTTCTTAGAGTAGGTGTCATGACGAAAATTGCTGACTTTCGTGAACTCACGGACGAAGACCTTCGGCATCGGGAACGTGACCTAGATGAACAGGTGTTTCGGTTACGTATTCAGAAGGGGATGGGGCAACTAGATTCATCTTTCACACTTCGAGAAACTCGTCGCGACTTAGCACGAGTGAAGACGTTATTGCGTGAGAACGAACGTAATCAAGAGATTACAACGAGATCAACCGATGAGGTAGTGGGCGAGTGACGTAATGGCAACTAAATCTGAGGTTCAAGGAATCGTTGTCAGCGACAAAATGGAAAAGAGTGTCGTTGTAGCGATTGAACGGCAAATACGGCACGGCCTATATGGTAAGACGCAGCGGCGCACATCAAGATTCGTGGCACATGACGATACGAATAACGCCAAAGTTGGTGACCGTGTGGCTATTGCTGAAGGACGACCAATGAGTCGGCGCAAGCGATGGGTCGTGACGCGAGTGCTTAAGCGGAGTCGTGGTGTTTAGAGGAGTGGGGCAGCCCCGATGATTCAGATGCAGTCGGTCTTAGATGTGGCCGACAATTCTGGTGCACGAAAGATCGCGGTCATCAATCCGGTTGGTGGCTCCACGGGTCGTTTTGCGTACCTCGGTGACATCGTGACGGCGTCAGTGAAGGAAGCTGTGCCAGATTCGGCCGTGAAGAAAGGGCAGGTTGTAAGGGCGGTGATCGTGCGGACACGTAAAGAGCAACGTCGACGGGACGGCAGTTATATCCGTTTTGATCGAAATGCGGCAGTACTGATCAACGAACAAAAAGAACCACTAGGGACCCGTGTATTTGGTCCGGTTGCTCGGGAGCTGCGTGAACGTAAGTTTATGAAAATTGTGTCTCTCGCGCCTGAGGTGTTGTGAGTCTCGCGACCAGTTGCACAGTTGTGTTAGTGACTTGGGTAAGGTGAAAGGTTTTCATGTCCCGCTTGCAGACGCCGATTCGACGAAACGATAACGTGATGGTGGTCGCAGGACGAGACCGCGGTAAAAGTGGTCGAGTGCTTCGAATTATTCCAGATACCAACCGCCTCGTTGTTGAAGGAGTGAACTTCGTCAAGCGTCATACGAAACCGAACCCAGGAAAAAACATTAAGGGGGGCATCGTTGAGCGCGAAGCATCACTACACGTGTCCAACGTGCAGCTTATCTGTCCTGAGTGTGGTGCCGCCACTCGGATTGGAAGGCGTCTTGGTGAAGGACGAAAGGTACGTGTTTGCCGGAAGTGCGAAGGGGTAGTCGACAAATGAGCCGGATGCGGGAACGGTACGTCAGCGAAGTGATGCCCGCTCTCCGTAAGGAGTTTGGCTATCGTAGTGTGATGGCTATTCCAAAGCTTGAAAAGATTGTTGTCAACATGGGGTTGGGTGAGGCGACGCAGAACGTCAAGCTCATTGATGTTGGTGTTGACGAGTTAAGTCGGATTACTGGCCAGCGCGCCGTAGTTCGACGGGCAAAGAAGTCAGTAGCGCAGTTCAAGGTAAGGCAAGGACAGCCAATCGGGTCGATGGTGACTCTGCGTGGGCAGCAAATGTATGAATTCCTTGACCGTTTGATTTCTGTGGCCTTGCCGCGTGTTCGAGACTTTCGTGGCATTTCGTTGCGAGGTTTTGACGGTCGGGGAAACTACACGTTGGGTTTGAAAGACCAATTGATTTTTTTAGAGATCGATTACATGAAGGTCGATACGACGCGCGGAATGAACATCTCAGTTGTAACTACGGCGGGAACAGATGAAGAAGGCCGGAAGCTCCTGCAATTAATGGGGATGCCCTTTCGGACGAGTTGACGGTGACCATACATTTAACAGTGTGTAGGTAAAGAGTAATGGCAACGACAGCCAAGAGAGTGAAAGAGAGTAAGACCCCTAAGTTCGAGGTGCGTCGGCGTAATCGCTGTTGGCGGTGCGGACGCCCAAGAGCCTACATGCGAAAGTTCGCATTGTGTCGTCTTTGTTTTCGTATGTTGGCGCTCCGGGGCGATATTGCTGGCGTGATTAAGAGTAGTTGGTAGAGGGCCACGTCGGTGTAGTGGAACGGTGCTTGGAAATTCGCGCCGTTATTAGTGGGTAACGTGAGAGTCAAGATATGACTGATCCAATCTCGGATATGTTGTCACGCATTCGGAATGCCACAGTCGCTCGCCATCAGCGCGTAGACGTTCCATCTTCGAAACTTAAGATGGAAATTTCGCGGATTCTTCATAACGAAGGCTATATTCAGGGATACAAGGAACTTGATGCAAAGCCTGGCGTTAATGGTGGAGCTCAGAAGACTATCCGCATTCTGCTGAAGTACGGACCCAGAGGTGAGCGGGTTATCACTGGAATTAACCGTGTGAGCCGACCGGGTCGTCGGGTTTATTTTCGGCGCGATGCGGTGCCGAAGGTGCTCGCTGGGTTGGGTACCAATATCTTAACAACCTCGCAAGGTGTGATGACTGGCCGCGAGGCCACGCGTACAGGCATTGGCGGCGAAGTCCTGTGCAACGTTTGGTAGCAGGTGTCTAGGGAAGTTGAATCATGTCTCGCATAGGCAAGAAGCCAATTGTTGTGCCCAAGGATGTGACGGTCAAGGTCGGTAAAGCCGTTGTCGATGTGAAGGGACCAAGAGGCCAGCTCGCGCAGGCCATTCCACCGGGGATCGGCTTTCAGTTGGAAGGCAACATTCTTCAGGCGCAAATCGTCAGAGATGAGCCAGGTTTAAACAAGTTCCACGGGTTGGCGAGGAGCCTTGTCAACAACGCGGTACAAGGTGTGGTGGATGGCTTCACGCGTGAACTCGACATCGTTGGTATCGGATACCGGGCCGAGCTCAAGGGACGGCAGGTGGTATTTACACTCGGTTACTCTCATCCTGTCGTGTTCGATTTGCCAGACGGAATCGACGTGAAAATTGACCGTCAGACTCACATTGCCGTGCAGGGTATTGACAGGCAATTGGTTGGCCAGGTCGCGGCCGACATTCGTTCCCTTCGCAAGCCCGATCCGTACAAGCAGAAAGGCATTCAATATACCGGCGAGAAACTAAAGAAAAAAGTCGGGAAGACTGGTGCGTGAGGGTGAATGGGGCATGAGAATTAAAACGAAGAAGGATCGGCGACAGCGCATTCAGTTCAGAACGCGAAAGCGTGTGACCGGCACAGCTGAACGGCCAAGGCTCACTGTTTTCAGAAGCGCGCAGCACATTTATGCGCAAGCGATTGACGATGTTTCTGGCACAACGGTAGTGGCTGCATCAAGCATTGAGCCTACCGTCAGGGCAGCGTTTGATAAGGAAACTGGTGGGGGTAATGTGGCCGGCGCGAAGGCGGTCGGGAAGGTCGTCGCAGAGCGGTTGATCGCGAGCGGTGTGAATAGCGTCGTTTTTGATCGGGGAGGATTTCTATATCACGGGCGTGTGCAGGCGATGGCCGAGGCCGTGCGCGAAGCAGGGCTGCGGTTCTAACCAGACACAGAAGGCGGAGCGGTCGCCGCGGTTGAGAGATTATGTTTGAGACGAGAGAAAAAATTGATCCGACGGAACTTGATTTGAGAGACATGGTTGTGTCAATCAATCGAGTCACGAAAGTCGTTAAGGGCGGTAAGAATCTGAGCTTCAGTGCTTTAGTTGTTGTCGGCGACGGACTGGGTGCTGTCGGCTTCGCAGTTGGTAAAGCAAAAGAGGTCCCCTCGGCTATTAAGAAAGGTATTGAGGCGGCTCGAAAGGCGCTGATCCGAGTGCCGCTACAGGGGACGACTATTCCACATACTGTGGTTGGCCGCTATGGTGCGGGTAAGGTTCTGTTAAAGCCAGCTCCTGAAGGTACAGGCATTATTGCAGGTGGAGCCGTTCGGGCTGTAGTTGAATCAGCCGGTATTCAGAACATTCTTACTAAGTCGATTGGCTCTCCGAATCCGCATAACGTTGTACGTGCTACTTTCATGGGTCTCACGAGTTTACTAGATCCGGTTACGGTGGCTCGTCTCAGGGGAAAGAGTGTTGAGGAATTAGGCGAGGCCTTTGTCCCAACGAACGATTAGGTCGACGTGCCCGTTGAATGATGCGGGAGGATGGGTAACCCATGGCGAAGCGGACGAGAAAATCAGTGGTCCCCAAGGTAAAGGTGACGTTGGTGAAGAGCACAATTGGTTACGACAACCGGCAGGCAGCTGTTGTGCGTGGTCTTGGGCTACGTCGGCTAGGGCACTGCGTCGAATTACCGGACGCACCATCGATTCGAGGCATGGTTCATAAGGTGCGCCACCTGGTACGGGTCGAAGAGGTCGGTTCCTAATCAGATTCACCTTCAGGAAATTGGTAATGGACTTAAGCAATCTTCAACCACCTAAAGGTCGCACCCGAACGAAGAAGCGAGTTGGTCGTGGTCAAGGTTCCGGTAATGGCAAGACTGCTGGTCGTGGACACAAGGGGCAGAAATCTCGCTCTGGTTATCGCCGGAAAGTTGGTTTCGAGGGCGGTCAGATGCCTTTGCACCGCCGGGTTCCGAAACGTGGATTTAATAACCCATTTCGGGTTGAGTACACCGTGATTAATCTCGATACCCTTATGGAGCGGTTTGAGCCTGGCGTCGACGTAACACTTGACCTACTTCGCGAACACGGGCTGATTCATGGCAGTAAGCGGAAGGTCAAGATTTTGGCACGTGGCGATCTGACGAAAGCACTCACGGTGCACGCACACCGATTCAGCGGTAAGGCGGCTGAAAAAATCACGTCCGGTGGCGGTCAAGCGGTTGTGATAGAGAGCTCAGTGAAAACGACAGAGTAGTCATGATAGAGAGCATCAAGAGCGTCTTTGCCGTTCCGGAGCTTCGGAATCGTGTGTTATTCACGTTCGCGGTGCTCGGTGTATATCGTGTGGGCAACCACGTACCGACGCCAGGTGTAAACACTGAAGCTCTTGCGATCTTGGCGGAGCAGGCCGCTAACACTATGTTCGGGCTCTACGACATGTTCTCGGGCGGGAATCTATCAAGGGTAACGATTTTTGCATTGGGCATAATGCCTTACATCAGCGCGTCGATCATTCTACAACTGCTGACCGTTGTCTGGCCGTATCTTGAACGGTTGTCGAAGGAGGGGGAGCTTGGTCGACGGAAGATTACACAGTACACGCGTTACGGCACCCTGTTTCTTTGCGTCGTTCAATCGCTTGGAATTTCAATTTTTCTAGAGCGTCAGACAAATATTGCAGGCGGTTTGCCACTAGTCTATGAGCCGGGTTGGAGCTTCCGTCTATTGACAGTGTTAACGTTGACGACGGGCACTATCTTCATCATGTGGCTCGGCGAGCAGATTACTGAGCGCGGAATCGGTAATGGGATGTCACTTATTATCTTCGCGGGCATCGTGGTGGGTCTGCCGAGTGCGGTAATTACAACGGTCGATCAGCTCCGCTCAGGACAGATTGGCTTGTTTCGTTTGATTGCACTTGTTGGGCTCATGATGGCTGTGGTGGCTGCAGTTGTCTTTATCGAGCGAGGCCATCGGCGAGTCGTAGTGCAATACGCTAAGCGCGTTGTTGGTCGGCGGATGACTGGTGGTACCAGTACGCATATTCCGTTGAAGGTGAACACGGGTGGAGTTATTCCAGTCATCTTTGCTTCCTCGATTCTAGCGTTTCCTGCAACGATTGCGGGTGTGTTACCGGCTGGGAGCTGGGGGCAGACAGTCACCGACCAACTGACCTATGGTATGCCTCTGTATTACCTTCTCTACGTATCCGGCATCATTTTCTTTGCCTATTTTTATACGGCCATCATTTTTAATCCTGATGATGTCGCTGAGAACATGCGTAAGTATGGTGGATTCATTCCTGGAATTCGGCCTGGGAAGAGGACAGCCGAATACATTGACACAATTTTGACGCGGATTACCCTGGCTGGCGCGATCTATTTGGCGATGGTCGCTGTTTTGCCAGATCTTCTTATTGTAGGAATCCGAGTCGCACCGATTCCATTCATTGGGGAACAACTTGATGCGGTTCTTCCGCAGTTTATTACCCAGGGAATGAACGTGACGTTTTATTTCGGAGGCACGTCCTTGCTCATCATCGTTGGCGTGTCGATGGATACGGTGCAGCAGGTTGAATCGCAGCTCATTATGCGGCACTACGATGGCTTTATGAAGAAGACTCGTATTCGTGGGAGACGAGGCTAGGGCCTACCTGAGTTTGCGGAGATGGGATGCAGCTTAACATTGCAATGCTCGGACCACCAGGGGCAGGGAAGGGTACGCAGGCTTCGCAACTAGGGGAAGTGCGAAATGTGCCAAGAATTTCGACGGGCGATATCTTGCGAGAAGCTGCACAACTGGAGACCGAGTTTGGTCGTGCGGTGCAGGCAACCATGGATGCTGGTGGCTTGGTGAGTGACGAGGTGATGATCGGAATTGTCCGTGAGCGATTGGTGAGGGAAGATGCACTGGAGGGCTTCGTGCTAGATGGTTTTCCGAGGACCGTAGCTCAGGCTGAAGCGCTGGATACGATATTGGTTGATCGCGATCCACTGATTGTCCTTGACATTTCTGTTTCCTCTGATGAGTTGGTACGTCGACTTGCTGCTAGGCGTGTCTGTGGAGAGTGCGGGGAAATTTTTGGTGACCATTTGGGAACTGAGTGCGGGAAATGCGGTGGTGCGTTGGTGCAACGAAGCGATGACCGCGAGTCGATTGTGCGCGAGCGGTTGAAAGTTTACGCTCGCGACTCGGAACCTTTGACGAGTTATTATCGTGGCCGTAGAACATTCGCTGAGATTGATGGAAGTCGAACGCCGGATGTAGTCGAGCGATTGGTGCAGGAAGCGATTGATCGTTTTCAGGGTTCGCCGGAGCGGGACCGCTCGTGACTAATGCGAGGATAGGCGAGTGATTGTGTGCAAATCGCCTGAGGAACTGATACGGATGCGTGCGGCGAATCAGGTTGTGGCAAGCGTGCTGGATGAGTTACGGACGATAGCCGCGCCTGGCGTTACCACGGCCGAACTGGATGCGACTGTCGAGGCTCGTGTACGTGAGGCCGGTGCTACGCCGGCTTTCAAAGGTTACCGGGGTTTTCCAGCGAGCTTGTGTGCTTCGATTAATGATGAGGTAGTTCACGGGATTCCGTCACCGAGAAAACTAATGGCAGGTGATATCGTGTCGCTTGATGTCGGCGTTTTACTAGATGGTTATTACGGAGACTCTGCGGTGACGGTGGCCATTGGGACGGTTTCGGACGAGGTGAAGCAGTTATTACGGGTAACACGTGAGGCTCTAGATCTTGGTATTGAGCGAATGCGAGTAGGGTCGAGAGTTTCGGATATCGGCCACGCCATTCAATGTCACGTAGAAGCCAATGGTTTTTCGGTGGTTCGGGAGTTCGTAGGTCACGGTATCGGCACGAAGTTGCATGAGGAGCCTCAGATTCCGAACTATGGTGAACCTGGTCGAGGTCCGAGACTGGCCGAAGGCATGGTTTTGGCAATTGAGCCAATGGTGAATATTGGCAAACCAACTGTACGCGTACTCGATGATCAGTGGACGGCTGTGACTAGGGACGGTAGCCTGTCTGCTCACTTTGAGCACACGGTTGCCGTAACCTCAAGCAGCGCAGAAGTCTTGACACGGAGGCCGGGCGATTCGCAGACCGTAACAGCGTGAGGAAGCGGAAATGAAGGTTCGAACATCTGTCAAACGTATGTGTGCCAAGTGTAAGATTGTTCGGCGACGAGGTGTCGTTAGGGTTGTCTGCAGCAATCAGAAACATAAGCAGCGACAGGGTTGAACGAGAAGTAGCAATGGAGTGCAACGGTTGCACGTGAGAGCGAAGGACACAGATGGCACGTATTTCAGGCGTTGATTTACCCATAACGAAACGGATTGAGATCGGTTTGACTTCTATTTATGGAATCGGCCGAAAACGGGCAACTGATATTCTTGAGGTGGCTGGTGTCAGTGGCGATGTTCGGGTCAAGGATCTCTCTGAAGACGACGTTCGTAAGATCAGTCGCGTGATCGAAGAGCAAGGTCAGGTTGAGGGTGACCTGCGTAAGGAAATCTCTGTGAGCATTAAACGGCTCATGGAAATCGGTTGCTATCGGGGAATGCGTCACCGACGAAACTTACCTGTACGTGGGCAGCGGACTCACACCAACGCTCGGACTCGTAAGGGGCCGAGGAAAGGTGCGGTCGCTAAGAAAAGGACGGTTTAGCGCGAAAGGTCTCAAGGCATGGCGAAGAAAGAAGCGATTGAAAGTGCACTTTCAGAACCGACGAAAAAGTCTGTTAAACGGAAAAAAACTTTCAAAAAGCGCGGCGTGAAGCGTGTCGTGCAGCATGGCCACGCGCATATTCAAGTGTCGTTCAATAACACCATTATTACGATCACCGATGCTGACGGTAATGTAGTCGCTTGGTCTAGCGCAGGTGGTATTGGTTTTAAAGGGTCGCGCAAGGGCACTCCGTTTGCAGCAACCCAGGCAGCTATTACCGCTGGGAAGGCGGCTAAGGGAGTGGGTATGCGGTCGCTTGAAGTACGTGTAAAGGGGCCTGGTGCTGGAAGAGAGTCGGCGGTTCGTGCTCTCCAGACGATCGGATTGGATGTCAGGTCGATCCGTGATGTGACTCCGGTGCCGCACAATGGTTGTCGCCCTCAGAAACGTCGGCGGGTCTAACAGTTATGGGAATTGTTATTGGAATGAGACGGTAAGGACACGACATGGCACGATACACAGGTGCGGTTTGCCGGCTTTGCCGGCGTGAGGGCATGAAGCTCTTTCTAAAGGGCGAGCGGTGTTATATGGAGAAGTGCGCCATTGAAAAGCGTAACGTTCCGCCAGGTCACCACGGCAAGGGTCGGAAGGCTAAGCTCATGGGGTACGGTTTGCAGCTTCGTGAGAAACAGAAAGTGAAGCGTACCTATGGCGTACTAGAAAGTCAGTTCAGACGCTATTTTGAGTCTGCCGATCGCCATCGGGGCATAACCGGTGAGACCTTACTTCAGCTACTTGAGCGTCGATTTGACAACGTGATCTACAGGCTCGGATTAGCGACCTCACGACCCCAGGCGAGGCAACTCGTGCGTCATGGACACTTCTTTATTAATGGCTGCCGTGTCAATGTGCCGTCGTACTCGGTGGGAGTTGGTGATGTATTGAGCGTGCGCGAGTCAAAGGCCAAGAGTAAGTCGATTCAACACGCGATGGAGGAAGTTAAGGGGCGGGGAATTCCCGAGTGGCTCGAGTTTGATGCAGAACAGCTCTCCGGCCGCGTTGCGTCGTTGCCGACACGACAGCAGATTAATCTGCCCGTGCAAGAGCAGCTTATAGTCGAGCTTTACTCCAAGTAATTCTCGACAACCGTCAGAATTCGGTAGAAACGATTTGAGAAAGGACTGATGTCGATGTTGTGGAAAGGTTTCCAACGGCCAAAGCGCTTGGAGTTTGAGCGGGAAACGTTGACTGACCGATTCGGTCGGTTTTCTGCGCAGCCATTCGAGCGTGGATTCGGCACTACTGTCGGGAACGCAGTGCGCCGCGTATTACTCTCATCAATCGAAGGCGCAGCGGTCGTCGCGGTAAAGATCGAGGGTGTACAACACGAGTTCTCTCCGATTCCAGGTGTTGTTGAGGATGCGATAGATATTATTCTGAATGTTAAGCAGGTGCCACTGCGGATGCATGTAGAGCACCCTAAGACCCTGTCGCTCACGTCGGAGAAGGTTGGTGAGATAAAAGCCCGTGACATTCAGACGGACTCTGATGTGGAAATCCTTGAACCGGATGCTCACATCGCAACGATTGGCGAAGGTGGCCGATTACAAATGGAAATGAGGGTTCGTCAAAACCGGGGTTATGTGTCGGCCGATAAGAATTTTGATGATGATTTGGGGATCGGCTGGATTCCAATCGACTCCGTCCACTCGCCGATCAAGAAGGTTAATTACCTTGTCGAAGCAGCCCGGCTGGGACAAACCACTGATTACGAAAAAGTAACTTTGGATGTCTGGACTAACGGCTCGATTACGCCGCGTGATGCAGTGTCGTTGGCTTCGAAGTTGATTCAAGATCACCTAAAGATCTTTATCTCCCTAGATGATCCAGTTGAGCAAGCACAGGACCTCTCAGTTGAACAGCCAATACTGACCTCAAACGAGAACCTCGAGAAGAGTGTAGAAGAATTGGAGCTCTCGGTACGATCATACAACTGCCTGAAGAATGCTGAGATTAGTACGATCTCTGAGCTTGTGCAGAAGACGGAAGCCGAAATGCTTAAGACTAAAAACTTCGGAAGGAAGTCTTTGAACGAGATTAAGGAAATCCTTACAAACATGGGACTTAGCCTTGGTATGCGGCTCGATCAGACAGTGCCGCAGCCTGAGGCGAAGCCACAATCTGAAATCGACCCTGCGGTCTGAAGCGCGTAGTGGACGAATGCGTGCAACATAGAACTGTGAAGGTTATATGCGTCATCGAGTAGCACATCGAAAGTTGGGACGGGTTAGCGAGCATCGGAAGTCATTGCTCAGAAATCAGGCTGAGGCGTTGCTGCGTCACGAGCGAATTCAGACGACTGTGTCCAAGGCAAAGGAATTGCGACCGTTCGTGGAGCGTCTGGTTACGATTGCTAAGCGTGGACTGGCGAGTGACGATGTGGTGCGTGGCGTAAATGCACGAAGACTCGTTCGTCGTGACATTGCTGATCAGGTGATTGTGAGTAAGCTGTTTGATGGAATTGCGCCACGCTTCGAGAAGCGGGCAGGTGGTTACACGCGTCTCCTTCGGCTCGGGTTACGGCAGGGTGACAAGGCAGAAATGGCGCAAGTGGAACTGGTGGGTAGCGAGTACTCGCCAGCGTCAACAGAACCGTTGCAACCTGAAGTTACGACTTCACAGAAATCAAGCCAAGGAGTTGGAGGGCGGCTCCGAGCTGCCGCGCGACGAATCCAAGGTAAAGGTGACGTGGACGGTTCTACCGAGAAATCCTAAAAGGTTTAGGAGAAACCCAAGGTCTCCTTGATATCTGGCTGCTGGGTCAGCCGTTGCCGGCTGTTTTCTATGAGCTTTCGGCCTTTGCTGCTGAGATGATGTCACTGTGGAGGTGAGCCGGCACCTCTTCGTAGTGAGAGAACTTCATTTGATATGCTCCTCGGCCACCGGTCGCGGACGTGAGTTGCTGTTCATAGGTCAACATTTCCGCAATTGGGACCTGAGCTTTAATCGCGGTCATTGCGCCGCGAGGCTCCATCCCACCTATGCGGCCGCGTCGACTATTGAGATCGCCCATTAGATCGCCAGCAAATTCGCTCGGAGAGTAGATTTCAACGTTCATGATCGGTTCCAGAAGTGTGGGCTTGGCGCGTGTCATTGCATCCTTAAACGCCAAGGAACCTGCCATCTTGAACGACATCTCGTTTGAGTCTACTGGGTGGAACGAGCCATCGAACACCGTTGCCTTAAAATCGACGACTGGGTAGCCCGCGAGATATCCACGCATCCGTGACTGCTGGATGCCTTTCTCGACTGCTGGTACAAACTGTCTCGGGATAGAACCACCAAAGATCTCATTAGCGAACTCGAAATCGCTACCCCGAGGTAACGGTTCCATGCGGATCTTGCAGTCACCGAATTGTCCGTGACCGCCAGTCTGTTTCTTGTGGCGTCCGTGGGCCTCAGTTGAAGCCAAAATCGTTTCGCGGTACGCAATCCGTGGCAGCTTGAGATTCACCTCGACGCCAAAACGACGTTTTAGTTTGGCTACCGTAACCTCAATGTGTACCTGCCCCTGGCCCGAGAGCAGGAGTTCCTGAGTTTGGTCGTCTCGCCCGTACTCGATTGTCGGGTCTTCTTCCCTAAGGCGTTGCAGTGATGTGCTGATTTTCTCTTCGTCGCCACGACTTTTCGGTTCGATCGCGTAGGACAATACTGGAGATGGGAACGTGAACGGTGGAAACCTGCTCGAGTCACCTTTATCCGCCAGAGTATCGCCTGTGTGTGTGTCTTTTAGTTTTGCAACGGCACCGAGATCCCCAGCACGGAGTTCATCCACAGAAGTTTGAGTCTTGCCTTGGAGTAGCAGTAAGCTGCCGAAGCGCTCAGCCGAATCCTTTGTGAGGTTATGTACCGTTGCATCAGCTTGAATGGTGCCGGAAACAACGCGGAACATTGTGATGCGTCCGGCGAACGGATCGGCAATAGTCTTCCATACATAGGCAGCGATTGGTCCCTCGCTTGAGGCAACCTTCTGTTCGGACTCTTTGTCACTGTTTGCACTAGGGAACGGACGATCGGCTGGGGATGGAGTATATTTTACGAGAGCATCTAGGAGCGGTACGACGCCGATATTAAGCGTAGCCGAGGTGCACACTAGAGGTGCAACTTGGCCTGCGAGGACTGCTGTGCGGAGGCCGGCTTCGAGTTCTTCTTGTGTGAGCGTTCCAGCCTCGAAGAACTTCTCCATAAGGTTGTCATCGGCTTCCGCCACCATTTCAATCAAAGCCTCTCGTGCAGTCTTCGCCGAAGCAACGATATCGTCTGGAATGTCTTCAACTGAAGGTTTGCCGTTGCTGCCTGAGGCGAACACGAGTGCCCTCATGGCAACGAGGTCGACGACTCCCCGGAACGATTTTTCACTACCGATTGGCACTTGGATTGGCACGATGGTGCGCCCAAGCACGTCCTGAAGCGACGTAAGGGAACGAGTCAAGCTAGCTCGCTCCCGATCAAGGTGGTTAAGTACGACCACTCTAGGAATACCGAGTTCTTGTGCCTCAGCCCAGGTCTTTTCCGTTTGTACTTCAACTCCTGAGACAGCGTCCACCACGACAACAGCGGCATCGCTGACGCCCATTGCAGTTCTTGCTTCGCTGAGGAAATTAGCGATCCCTGGGGTGTCAAGAACGTTGATTTTAGTCTTGTTCCACTCAGCGTAGGCAGCACTCGCGGCTAGGGTATGTTTCCTCTCGATAGCCTCCTCGTCAAAGTCGGTGACCGTGGTGCCTTCGTCTACCATCCCCAAGCGGTTCACCATGCCCGCATCAAACAACATGGCAGAGGTCAGCTGCGTCTTTCCGGAGCCACTATGCCCGACGATCGCAACATTCCTAATGCTCGGTGTGTCGTAGACCCTCATTGCGGTTACCCTCCCTCGTTCAAGAGACCCAAACCTAACCAGTGTGCATAGGTAGGCAGCCCAGCCCCAAACCCGAAAGGACATCATATATCAGGCCTCCGCTGTCGGACAGTAGAAGGAGTCCGAGAGGATTTCATCTTGACACTGCGGCGCGCGTTCCCTACGATGCAGGTCGCTTTGGGGGGGGGTAGTTCGTTGGTGGGTCTATCTGGCGTTTGGCGTGAGGTACGTTGTGCTCGGTTTCGTTCCTAAGGAAATCTTCTTAACCAAGGGTGTAGGCAGACATCGCGAGAAGCTCACGTCTTTTGAGCGGGCGCTGAGGTCGGCTGGCATCGCGGCGTGCAATCTTGTACGGGTCTCGAGTATCTTCCCGCCAGGCTGTAAGATTTTGTCACGCACTGAAGGCGTGCGGCGGCTTCAGCCTGGGCAGGTCACTTTTGTAGTCATGTCGGACGCAGCCTCCCGGGAACCACACCGACTTATAGCTGCTACGATCGGTTTAGCAATTCCACGAGACCCGATGCTTCACGGCTATCTTTCTGAGCACCATAGCTATGGCGAGAACGAGGACACCGCTGGCGACTATGCCGAAGAGTTGGCTGCCGAGATGCTGGCGACTGCGCTGGATCTCGACTTCGATCCTGATAAGAGCTGGGACGAGAAGAAAGAGGTATACCGGCTCTCCAATCAGATCGTCAACACTAGAAACGTTACTCAGTCTGCCGTTGGTGACAAGCAAGGGCGATGGACCACAGTGATTGCTGCTGCGGTGCTCGTTGGCTGAGTTTCTCAACGCTAATCAATTCACGGTCTATCTTCTTGTTGTTTAGGTAAGTTGGTTTCTCGTCTGGATGCTATCGCGCCGACCAATACAACTGGCCGATGTTTTATGAAGCATATTAAGATCGACTGGAGACAGTGAAGGCTAATAATAGTTTCTCTTGGGTCGAGCTGCTGATCGTTATCGCGGTTGTAGGCATAGTTGGAGCCATTTCAGTTCCGAGCTGGCTTCGTGCTCGTGTAGCGGGCAGTGAGGCGGCCATAGTTGCTTTGCTGCACGCTATTAACAGTGCTCAGTCGCGCTATGCAGCTAGCTGCGCTAACGGCTACTATGCGCCGAACTTAGCTTTGTTGGCTACGCCACCTGCCACGGGTGGCGACCATGGTTTCCTTGGCCAAGATTTTGAAAACGATCCTTCGCTGAAGAAGTCATATAGCATCACATTAACTGCTGGTTTGGAAGCACCCGGCGTTCCTGCTCCGTGTAACGATACGGTGCCTGGCACGGTCGTGACGACTTACTTCGTAACCGCTGTTCCGACGAACGATGGAGATCATGTTTTTGGTACGAATCAGAGCGGAAGGGTTTATCAATCGAGCGGGCCCATGAAGGTGACGTTTAGCGGGGTCCCGAGTGGAGCGAGCGAGATTCAGTGAATATGGTGGTGTTCTTATGAGTTTAGCAGCCTTTCGGTTAAGTGCGGTGTTCGTGTTGGTTGGGTTTGGCGCCTCAGTCGCGTCTACTTATGTGCACGCTCGGATATTCAGCGATCCGACCTACGTCAGTTTTTGCGATGTTAGCAGCACACTCAATTGCACGCAGGTGTACCTTAGCCAATACGGTAGCATCGGCGGTGTCCCAGTTGCCTATCTTGGTCTAGTGTGGTTCATGTTTGCTGGCGCCCTCATTCTGGCAGCCTGGCGAAGCACGTCTTTAATCAGGGCACATCTCGCAGCGTATCTGTTCTTGTTGTCGACTGTGGCGCTGGCGTTTGTGTTTTATCTAGCCTACGCCTCGTTTGTCGTCCTAGGGACTATCTGCATGCTGTGTGTTGCTGTATACGTGGCGGTTGCAGGACTTTTCGTCGTGTCGGGGGCCTCCACAACGACGACGATATCCCAAGTGCCAGGCCTAATAGTGGAGGATATTCGGGTCCTAAGAGGATTTCCGATCGGATTTGCCTTAATGATTTCATTGGTTCTTGGGTCAGTGTTGGGTGGGGCATGGCTTAGAACGACGACAGAATTAGAGGGGGTTACAACGGCGCCAGCGACCTTGTCGGTTAGCGAGCGGGAGGAGTTTATTCGCTGGTGGAGTTCACAACGTCGCGTGGAATTACCGATCGTAGATGAAGATGCTGAAGTTCTTGTCTTGAAGTTTAACGACTACATGTGTCCACCATGCAAGCAGACCTATCTGAACTATAAGTCAGTGTTCGCGAAGTACGAGGCCATACGACCTGGAGCTGTCAAGCTGTTGACCAAGCATTATCCACTCGACCCGGAGTGTAATGAGACAGCACCTAACGGCATACACTATGCGTCTTGTGAGGCTGCCGCTGCGGTGCTGCTGGCCGGGCGTGGTGGCGAGGAAAGGGTTGGGGCACTCGAAGACTGGCTTTTTGAGCACCAAGCCACCTTGTCAGCGAGCAGCGTTCAAACCGCTGCTCGTGATGTCGGTGGGGTAGATGACTTTGAAGCCGAGTACTCATCGATACTTGAGAGGGTGCGCGACGATATTGCACTTGGTGTGAGTCTTCGTGTCGAAGCGACACCGACATTCGTTATCAACGGTGTAGCTATTACTGGTGGCTTAACGGTGCAGTACTTTGATGCGGCGATCGCTTTCGAGCTCGAACGAGCCGGAACAACTCAATAGGATCGTTTGAGGCAGGTTGATGTCTGCACTGTCTACTCAACCAGTTAGGGTCTTAAGCCTAGTCGTTTCAATGCGGCGTTGATCTGTCTAGTTGTTACGTCGTCTACGACGATCGTTGTTCCGATCGACGACGGCAGGACAAAGTGTAACTTTCCCTCCTTAATCTTCTTATCACGATTGATCATGTCAATGACCTGCTTTGAGGAGAGGTCGGCGACTGATGGCATAGGTCCAAGTTTGGTAACTAACTCTGACAATGCCTTACGGGGTTCTGGCGCGAGTGTTCGACGTCGTACTGCGATATCGGCCGCTGCTAACATGCCGTAGCCGACAGCCTCGCCGTGTTTGAAGCGACGGTATTTTGTTACTGCCTCGATCGCATGACCGACCGTATGGCCAAAATTTAATATGCGGCGAAGTCCGGCTTCCCGCTCATCTGTTTCTACGATTGAACTCTTAATTCGACAACATTCTGCAATGATCGGTTGGAGAGCCATCTGGTTATGATCGAACAGCGCTGACAGATCGCGTTCAACGCGTTCGAAGAGATCACGGTCCGCGATCATCCCGTATTTGATGACTTCATAGAGGCCAGCTCGGAACTCCCGCCGAGGCAATGTGGTCAGTAGTTCGGGATCGATGAGTACTGACGCCGGCGGGTAGAATGCACCAATCAGATTCTTGCCAAGTGTGTGGTTGACTCCAACTTTACCGCCAATCGCACTGTCAACCTGTGCGAGAAGAGTGGTCGGGACATGGAGAATAGTGATACCTCGAAGAAACGTTGCGGCTGCGAACCCCGCCACGTCTCCTACGATGCCACCGCCGACCGCTACTAGGGTCGCCTGACGGTCTGCCCCAGTGTGGATTAACGATTCATAGATTCGGCTGACTGTATGTAGTGTTTTGAAGCGTTCGCCGTCAGGAATCAGAATAAGTTCTGCATCAGGAAGTGCGGTGCTAATAGATTGTCCGTGAATCCGCCAGATGGTGGAGTTAGAGACGATGAATCGCCTGCCTTTTGGCGCTGTCTGGTCAACTAGCGATGAAAGACGCGATGTCAGGCCGGTCGCGATATGAATCGGGTATGTGTGTGTGCCAGAGGTTATGTTGATGCAAGTCGGTTTCATCGGTGGAAGAAATCCTTCGACTAGGGATCAGATGGTAGGATAGCAGTAATTTGGAGTTTTCGTGCGTCCCACTCGGTGACCTGAGCGCGTCTTACGATACGTCACCGGATGGGCAGATGTAGTCGGGCTGCGCTATTAATTTATTATTCGCAATCCGACACGTTTAGGAAGAGTGAGGCGGCGGCTCGATGGCGGACAAGAAGATCGCTTTTGTTACGGAAATCACACCAAGGTCGAAGGATTTTTCCAGATGGTATCTCGACGTTGTGAAGCGGGCTGAGCTCGCAGATTACTCACCAGTTAAAGGATGCATGATCATCCGGCCGTACGGTTACGCAATCTGGGAGTTGATGCAGCAGGCGCTGGATCGTCGATTCAAGGCCACCGGCCACGTTAACGCGTATTTCCCTTTATTCATTCCCGAGAGTTTGCTACGTAAAGAAGCGGCTCACGTTGAGGGTTTTGCGCCACAGGTGGCTTGGGTGACCCGAGGTGGTGATGAGGAGTTAGAAGAGCGACTGGTCATCCGCCCGACTTCCGAAGCAATAATCGGCATGATGTACGCTAAGTGGATCCAATCGTGGCGTGACCTGCCGATCCTAATTAATCAATGGGCGAACGTGGTTCGGTGGGAAAAGGTAACACGGCCGTTTTTACGAACCACGGAATTCCTCTGGCAGGAGGGACACACCGCCCATGAGACGGAGCAAGAAGCGGAAGAGGAAGCACTCCGTATGTTGGGAGTCTACAAGGATTTCGCTGAACAGGAACTTGCGATGCCCGTGATTGAAGGCCGCAAGAGTGAAAGTGAAAAGTTCGCTGGAGCGGTGCACACCTACTCGATTGAGGCACTTATGGGTGACGCACGTGCTCTCCAGGCAGGCACCTCCCATCATTTGGGCCAAAACTTTGCCAAAGTGTTCGATATTACATTTCAGGCGCGGGACAAGTCAGTGCAGCACGTGTGGCAGACCTCGTGGGGAATGTCAACGCGTCTCGTTGGTGGCGTGATCATGATGCACGGCGACGATTCTGGGTTGATTTTGCCGCCTAGAATCGCACCTTATCAAGTTGTCATCGTGCCGATCTTGCGTGGTAACTGGCAGGAAACCATCTTGCCTTACGCTGAATCGGTTCGCGACGAACTCAATGCGGCAGGCGTTCGGGTAACTTTGGATGCTCGTGACTCGTATACGCCGGGGTGGAAGTTCGCCGAATGGGAACTTAAAGGGGTGCCAGTGCGCCTCGAAGTCGGACCGAAGGATATAGAAAAATCACAGGTCCTGTCGGTTCGCCGTGATAACCGTAATAAGGTGGCTTTTGCTCGTAAAGAGGTTGTCTCCGGGGTTCAGACGCTTCTCAGCGAGATTCAGCAGGAGTTGTTCGACCGTGCGTGTCGGTTCCGTGAGGAATATACGGTCAGGACGACGTCGTATGAGGAATTTAAGAAGATTATGGCGGGCCGGCCGGGATTCGTTATTTCGCCGTGGTGTGGGGAAACGATCTGCGAGGCCGCCATCAAGGCTGAAACTCAGGCGACCATTCGGAACCTACCCATGAGTGGTTTGGAAGCCTCCGTAACCTGTGTTCGCTGCGAAGCTCCGGCACGAGAACAGGCATACTTTGCCAAGTCCTACTGACTTCCACTCAACGAGACTTCCGTATTAATCGTCGTCGGGCTGGCCCTTCTGGAAGACCCACGCGATGCCGATGCTGATCCCATATAGGACCATCATTGGCGCGGCCATAGCAGTTTGCGTCACTGGATCGGCGGACGGTGTCAGAACAGCTGCAATGATGAAGATAATCAGGATTGCATACTTTGTATTCTTGATTAGAAACTTTGGCGTAACGAGTCCAAGCTTCGCGAGGAAGAACACGAGCGTTGGTAGTTGGAACACGATCCCCATTGCCAGCATCATCTTGACGTAGAGAGAAAACACCGGAGCGATTTTTGGCATGAAGTCCATGTAGTCGGTCGAGAATCCTGCGAAGAAGCTCCAGGCTAATCGGAACACTACAAAGTGCGAGAACAGCGCGCCTCCGAGGAAGAAGATCGAAGTGAATACAACAAACGGGATCGCCCACTTCTTTTCACGCGGGTAGAGGCCGGGTGCAATGAATAGCCAGATCTGGGACACGAGGATCGGCATTGCCAGTAGGAGACCGGCGAGCGCCGCCATCTTCATCCAGAGAAAGAAAGCTTCTCCAGGCTCTGTGTATATGAGTTTCCCGCCAGGCGGCAGTGCCTCCTGAAGCGGCACCATGATGAATTCAAAGATGAACTTGATAAATGCAAACGCAACAACGAAGCCGCCGAGAATGCCGTAGACCGCATAGACGAGCCGCTTCCGAAGCTCGTCTAGATGCTCTAGAAATGACATCCGACCGCCAGCCGAGCTTCCCTCGTCGTCAGCGAGCTGAGGGCCCTCAAGCGATTGCGGTTGGACGGGTGCGGGATGCGGGTCTTTTTCTGACTCCGACGACATCGAGTTCCGTCAGGGACAATCAGACGCCCGATTTTGACGGGCTCTGTTCTGAAGCCGCGTTCGTGTCGGCCGGTACGGATGCTGGCTCGGGCGCGGCGGCTGAGGAAGCTTGCGCTTCCTCGGGAGCTGGAATCGGCGTTTCTGATTTCTTTGGCTCTGGTGCGCGGGTATCCTCGACCCGAATTTCCTCTTCCAGTGTATTACGCAGGTCGTTTGATGCGCGCTTGAACTCACCGATACTTTTGCCCAGCGATCGACCCAGTTCCGGCAATTTTCGTGGACCGAAGATGATCAAGGCGATAACGAAGATGATAATGAGTTCGGGCATTCCAATTGAGCCAAACATGTTCTAGCGCTCCTTAAACCCTTCATTTTGGGTCGCTTCGGTCGGACAATCCACGTCCCCGGGACGATGCGCAGCGCGGCAATCAGTTCGTGATTGAACTGTCAGCGCGTAAAAACATACCACTCGCATTATAGGAACGTGCTCAGATCCGGTCAAGCTAGGCTCGACACGGCCATGTTCGGAACTCATTGCGAGATATGAGCTTATTTTAGTACGATCCCAAGCATGCGGATTATACGGTCGCTTCCGGTGCTAGTGATGGTCGTAGTTGTTTCTGCGCTTGCTGGCGGTCTGTTTGGCGGCCGGGTGTTGGCGACGCAGGATCAAGTGGCGGAGCAGTATAAGGCCTTCTCCAATGCCCTTGCGGTAATCGAAACTAACTACGTTGACGAGGTCGACACTGATCGACTGATTTACAGTGCGATCAATGGGATGCTGCAAACACTCGATCCGCACTCGAGCTTCATGGACCCGCGTACCTATTCACAGATGCGAGAGCGTCAAGAGGGGCGCTATTATGGTCTTGGCATTACGATTCAAGTAATAAACGGTGATATTAAAGTTATCGCGTTGTTCGAGGGGTCGCCAGCCTATATGAAGGGCATCAGGCGCGGCGATGTGATCGCCGAGATTGAAGGTGAGTCCGCGAAAGGCTGGACCAGTGACCAGGCGGTAAGAAGCCTCCGAGGCCCTAAGGGTTCAGTGGTTAATATCGCCATTCGCCGTCTTGGCTACGACGTCCTGATACCTCTTGAAGTGATGCGCGACGAGATCAATATCCAAACGATTCTTGGTGCATTCATGGTTAGTGAGTCGACAGGTTATATCCGTCTACGAGACTTTTCCGAGACCACCGATCGTGATTTAGGTGTGGCCCTTGAGGAATTGGCTACACAGGGGATGCAGCAACTACTTCTAGATCTCCGTGACAATCCCGGTGGGCCACTCGATCAAGCTATTCGTGTTGCGAACCGATTTCTTCCACGCGGTGACATGATCGTCTACACGAGGGGGCGAGTACAGAACGCAGATCAAGATTATTATGCTAGAGAGGACAGTGATTTTGCCGTTCTCACTCTGATCGTTCTAGTGAATCGTAACAGTGCCAGTGCTTCGGAGATCGTTGCGGGGGCCATTCAGGATCATGATCGAGGTCTCATTGTCGGGGAGACCACTTTCGGGAAAGCGCTCGTGCAGTCGATCTACCAGGTAAGCCAAGGTGCTGGATTGGCTCTTACAACAGCTCGTTACTACACCCCAAGTGGTCGGTTGATCCAACGACCTTGGGATGGCACATTCGACGAGTATCTGAACTATTCCTTGCAGGACCAGGAAAGGGAGCGCGACCATTCAATCACTGACCTAAAGTACACCGATTCAGGTCGACATGTTTTCAGTGGTGGTGGTATCGAACCAGATCGATTTATGGCCGGGCCCCTTGAAGGGTTCGACCCCACCCCTTTGGGTCGCCGCTTGTTCACGCGACAGGCGTTTTCTGACTACGCTCAGAGGTATTCGGCGGCTGGGGATACGCGAATCACTGAACAAGGTCAGGACCGCATCAACGTTGACAGAGATTTTGAGGTTACAGACGAAATGCTGTCTGATTTCATGGATTTTGTGACCCAGAGACGGATAGCGATTGATGACGAGGAACTGGTTGAGGACGAGGCATTTGTGAGGGCCATGATCAGGTATTACATCGACTTAGACCTCTTTGGCGTTGGTGATGCGAGGCGGCATTTAGTCGAGATTGATCCGCAGGCGACGTTCGCAATGAGCCTGTTTGCTGATGCAGAGGCACTGACGCAACTGTCTGTGGCAGGCCAGTCCATCCATTAGTGGCCGGGCGATGCCACGGTCCTTCCGTGGGCTGGCGTCCTGGCTCCAGATACTATATTTAGTGGCGAAAATTCAGCTTGCCCCAAGGCCTAGCCCCTTGGTACACTCCCGTCGTGCCCGTGCAGCATCGAGGCTCTCTGCCGTAGGGTATGAGTGGGCGGGGGACGGGCGTCTAGTAACCCGTGGAATCGGGTGGCGTTTCCTTAGGGGGCGCTAACCGACGTGTATTTTCCCTGGTGGCACCTGCCTTCGTTTCGGCCGCCGAGGTAGCTTTCGGGACAACGTATCGAGCGTCCCCAGCCGCTCGATTGGCAAGGTGAAATGACCGTTAATAACGCAGCTGGTGTTTCGTACGTTTCTGTTCTGGCCCCAGTCCGTAGCCATTGAAGGATTCTTGATGTATTTGCAAAACCTTGAGATTTCTGGCTTCAAGAGCTTTCCCGATCGTTCCAAATTGAAGTTTGACGATGGGATGACTGCGATCGTCGGCCCCAACGGGTGTGGTAAGAGCAATGTTGTTGATGCCATCACTTGGGTGTTGGGTGAGCAGAGCGCAAAAAGTCTCCGTGGTGATCGGATGCAAGACGTCATCTTTAGTGGTAGCGATGGTCGGAAGCCGATTGGTGCTGCTGAAGTCAAGCTTCTCCTTCGAGGTGTCACCGCAGCTAGCGTTGGACGGTCTAATGGGCACAGCCAAGGTGGTGGGAAGAACGGGCATGACAAATCCGATGTGAATCGGAAGAGCAATGGCCACGGCAACGTCACGAATATTTTTCTTGATGAGGGTGAGTCAGTGTCTGGCTCCGAAGCCGACTTAGGGGCTTCTGTGTCCAGCGTGGCACGTGATGTGGAGGTCTCCCGTCGGCTATATCGTTCGGGTGAAAGTGAATACTTGATTGATGGCAAGATTTGTCGCCTGCGAGACGTGCAGGACCTATTGATGGATTCTGGTGTTGGGGTGAAGGCTTATGCCGTCATCGAGCAGGGGAAAATTGGCCAGATTTTGAGCGCGCGTCCGATCGACCGACGCCAGTTAATTGAAGAGGCTGCCGGCGTCACGAAGTATAAAAGCCGTCGTCATGCTGCTGAGTTAAGAGTTGAAGCTGCGAAGCAAAACCTCGCTCGTGTGGACGACATCGTCCACGAGGTTGACAAGCAACGAAATGCACTCAAGCGTCAAGCAGCGAAAGCACGACGGTACCGGCGGCTACGGGAGGAGTTACGTCGATGGGAGAAGGTGCTATTCACTCGTCGGCACCGAGCGCTCGCCCTGACCGTCGCAACTGCTGATGCTAACTTAGCCGACGTACGTACTGATGAGCAGGCCGCTTCGGCTCACCTGGCCGAACTTGAGAGTCGGCAAGAACGGCAACGGATCGAATTGACCGAAAGTGAGATTCAGGCGACATCGACGCGAGACACGGCTCACACCCGAGAATTGGAAATCGATCGGTGTCAACAGCAGTTGGAATTTTGTCGGCAGCAGGTCGACGAATTGAACGTCTCCTCTGAAGAGCTTCGTGAGAGGTTGATGAAGCTCGAGGCTCAACGTGCCCCAGCTAGTGAAAAGCTCGAGAGACAGCGAGTTGATGTGACCAGGGCTGAGACAGCGTGCCATGAAGCTGAACAGACAATAGTTGCGGACGAGAAAGCGTACACCGCCGCCCGTCTCGAAATTCAAAATAGTGAAGCTAATGTCGAATCTTCCCGGGACGAATTGTTTTCATTAGCTGATGCAGCTACCGCCCTGCGCCATGAAGTCGAGCAAGCGGTCGGGGCGCGCGAACGGGTGGTGGAAGATCTTGGCAAACTTGATTTAGAGAAGGTTGACTTGGCGTCCGAACGGGACAATTTGACGGTCAATAGCCAGCTGGCGTCGGATGGTCATGTTGAGGCGCAGCAGGCGGTGGATCGGGTCGAGGTTGCTCACGCTGAAGGAAGTGGAGAGCTGGACGGCATTCAGCGTGAACTGCAAACAGTCACTGAGGAGCTACGATCGGATGAACACGAACTGGCCGCTCTAACCGCGACGCTGAAGTCGTTAGAGGAGGTTGAGGCTGCTAGGGTAGGGTATGCCGATGCTGCGCGGCTGATTTTAACTGAGTCGAACGGTGAGATTAGCCACATGGGTTCCGTGGCAGATTATCTTGAGGTTGACGACAAGTACGAACTTGCTGTCGAAGCCTGTCTTGGTGAGTTGCTTCAGTACGTCGTGGTGGCTCGTAGTGAGCACGCCGTTGCTGGACTCAAGTTTGTTCGTGAAAAGGATGCTGGACGATGTGGATTCCTCGTGATTGCGACCGACGACAATAGCGGGGCCAAGGCTCACGTTGCCAGTTCTCCCGAGTCACTTCCCTCTGGACTATTACCCTTGATGTCGGTTGTTCGCGTCAGTGGACCATGCGCGCCTGCTATTCGTTCAGTGCTCGGTCGTGCTTACTTCGCTGATTCATTGGAGCAGGCTGTGGAAGCGGCCACGGTCGTTACTGGATCGATTGCGACACTATCCGGCGAGGTCGTCCGTGGAGTTCATTTGGTGTCTAGTGGTGCCAAGTCCTCGGCCAAGGGTCTTCTTGCGACAAGGCGTGAGATTAAGGTTTTGCGTCATACGATCGTAGAGAAACAAACGAGTGTCGAGACGATAGGGCGGCGATTGGACGAGCTTAAGCGACGTGTCTCGGCAGCGGTCGAAGTTTTGGCAAAGCTCGATGAGGAACGACAAGTCCATGAAAAGACGGCCCTGGAACTTAGTCTCCGGTTAGCCACATTGGGCGAGGAATCAGAACGGGTCACGCGTAAGAGTGAGTTGCTTGATGCTGAGTGTCGGCGTGCTGAGGAAGAGCAGGCTTCTGCGGAGAGCTGTCAACGGCAGGCGCGGGAGTCACTTTTCAAGCTCGATGACGAGAAGCAAAAGGCGGAGGAAGTGCTCACAGTGGCCCAGGAGAAGCTATCTAAGGCGCGCACGTCGTTTGACACAGTGGGCCAAAGCTTTGCTGACAGCAAGGCCTCCCATGCACGCTTCGTCGAGAGAGCTTTGGCCGAAAAGGCTGCAGTGAACCGTCTTCAGGAGGAGACTACGGAATTAGAGTCACGCGTTCTGAGTAGTCGAGACGACCTGTCCCGCGCAAACAGTCGGAAACAGTTATTGCAAGCGAAGATCATTGAATCAGAGCGCTCTCTCGATGATGGAGTTCGGGAGCTGGAGAGCATCAGGGGGCAGGTGCGAACAGCCGACGACCTTCTAGTCGAGTTGAGAGGCCATGTTGAGACAGAAGATGTGACCATTCGATCGGCACGCGAGACGCTCGAGGAGGTTCGGGATCGCTTAAGTAAATTTGAGGTATCACAGGCGACTGCTCAGGCAGAGCTCTCGCATCTGGCGACTTCGTGTTTGGAGACATTGCAGGTCGATCTAGATTCAGTCATTAACGAGGTTGAGCAGCTTGAAGCTGATGGTGAGGTTATGCCTGACGACGGCTTTGCACAGTTGCCTCCTGCCGGTGCGGTCGCTGAGGTTAGTGAAGACGATTACGGGCATGAAGTCGGCAGTGACAGTGCAGAAACGACTGACACTAGTGTTCCTGTCACGACAGAGGACGTGATCGCCGGGCTAAAGGGAAAAATCGAACAGTTGGGCGCCGTCAATATGATGGCGATCGAGCAGTTTGACGAACTGGATACCCGCCACGACTTTCTGACTACGCAACGCAAGGACTTGGTCGATTCGATTGCCGCGACGGCAGAAGCAATCCGACGTATCAATAAGACGACGAGAGAACGTTTCCGTGCTGCATTTGACGCGATCAACATGCACTATCAGAAGACGTTCTCCACACTATTCGGTGGTGGCAAGGCAGGTTTGGTCCTTCTCGACGAGGCTGATTTACTAGAGAGTGGTATCGAAATCATCGCACAGCCACCCGGTAAGCGGCTTCAAAGTGTGCAGTTACTTTCTGGTGGCGAGAAGGCTCTTTCGGCGATGGCATTTATGTTTGCAATTTTTAAGTACCGGCCAAGTCCGTTTTGTCTACTGGATGAGATCGATGCGCCGCTTGATGATGTCAACATTGGTCGGTTTATTGAGATGTTGCGTGAGATGGTTGACGAGACTCAGTTCGTGCTCATCACTCACAACAGAAAGACGATGGAGCATGCGGATCGACTGTACGGTATTACGATGGAAGAACCCGGAGTATCCAAGTTGATTTCCGTCCAGTTTAACTGAGTTAGTGGTCCTTCGCTTTGGTTCAGGCGAAGCTCAGTCGAATTCCTGGTGTGCTCGGTGGTTCGGTTTACGGCCGGTAAGGCATTCTTGCACCGGCCCTGCTGCTCCCGCATGTTCAAGAAGCCGTGAATGAAGACAAGGCCACCCGCTATCATAGGCTCAGGCGTAGGGCGCTGTCGTCGGTAGTTGGGTTAACAGGCCTGCTGTTTACGTTGATGCTTCTGACAGGAGCATCGAAGGCTCTTCGTGATTTTGTAGTGCCAGCTACACCAATTGACATAGCTTGGCTTTCCGGTGTTGGGCTCTTTGCCCTGTGTATCGCCTTGTGCCACGAAGTAATAACTTTGCCTTTCCGAGTCTATCTTGGAAGGCTAGAGTGGCGGTACCGTCCTGCAATGGCATCGTCGGGTGGCGCAGTGCAAGAGTATTTAAAGGGTACAGCCGTGCTGCTTAGTTTTGGCCCAGCTGGAGCGGTAGTGATGTATGCGGCCATTTGGGCTTGGCCGTCCGGTTGGTGGATCATCGTTGGTGCTGGCTTTGGATTAGTCGTGATGCTCTTGGTGAAAGTCGGCCCACTTGTGTTGCCTTGGTTTACGACTGTTACGCCGGTAGTTAGGCCGCAATTGGGTTTGCGTCTTGAGCGTTTGGCAGCCCGCGCTGGCGCAGCCGAGATTAAGGTTTACCAGTATCGCATGGGAAACGGGTCACAGCGTTCCAATGCGGCGCTCGTTGGAGCAGGGCAGAGCCGACGTATTCTTCTGTCCGAAACACTGGTCAGAGACTATTCCGACGGTGAAATTGAGATTGTGCTCGCACACGAGCTTGCTCATCATTTGCATGCGGATATATGGAAAGGGCTATTGATGGACCTTGTAATGATTATGGTCGGCTGCTACGCGTCATCACGAGCGCTGGTTGTGCTTGGACCATCACTCGGTCTACTTGGCCCAAGTGATCCGGCTGGGCTCCCACTCGTGATTCTCACTGGAGGCACAGTTGCACTTGCGATGGTGCCATTTGCCAACTTTGTGTCTCGACAACAGGAACGACGGGCCGACCGGTTCGCACTCGAAGTGACCAAGAGTCCAGAAGCCTTTGTTTCGGTGATTCGACGCATTGGTGAAGAACACCTCGCTGAACGGCCATCCCGCTGGTTAGCATTCTTGTGTTACGCCCATCCGCCTGTTCATGAGCGGATAGCAGCAGCAGGAACTCTAACCCAAGCCTAGGGGAGCTTCTTGCAAGAAGGGCAACGCTGAAATGGTCTTCTAGGATGGAGAGGGGAGACGGATCGTCAGGCCTTTTTCACTGACTGTGGCTTCGACGACCCCCCAGCGTCGCCATCGCTGCCTTCTTGTAAAAGTACTTTTCGGCTAAGTCTAACTTTGCCTGAGGGATCAATGTTGATCACTTTAACCCTCACCTGTTCACCGTCTTTCAGTTCATCACGCACATCTTTCACTCGATGGAGCGCGATCTCTGATATGTGGAGTAGCCCGTCAATGTTTGGCATTATTTCTACAAACGCTCCAAAATCAGTGATTCGTTGGACTTTACCTACATAAATCTTGTTAAGTTCAGGGCTCGCCGTAAGTTCCTGAATGATATCGATTGCTTTCTGTGCCGCTGTCTCGTCGCTCGACGCCACGTTAATCTGTCCATCATCTTCGACATCGATCTTGACACCAGTGCGCTCGATGATGCTGCGGATCATCTTTCCACCGGGTCCAATGACATCTCGGATTTTATCAGTGGGGATCTTGATTGTAACGATCCGCGGGGCAAACGTAGAGGTGTCTTCCCGTGAAACACTGAGTGTTTCTGCCATCTTATTGAGAATGTGAAGTCGCCCAGTTCGGGCTTGTTCGAGTGCCTCGCGCATGATTTCTGTCGTAATGCCAGTGACCTTAATGTCCATCTGGAGCGCGGTAATCCCATCGGTCGTGCCCGTGACCTTGAAATCCATGTCACCGTAGTGATCCTCTGCTCCAGCTATGTCACTCAAAATTGCGTAACGGCCGCTCTCCTCATCCATGATGAGACCCATTGCTACGCCCGCTACCGGTGAACGCAGTGGAACACCAGCATCCATAAGACTGAGTGAGCCTCCACAGACGGTAGCCATCGACGATGAACCGTTCGACTCCAGAATGTCTGAGACCACACGGATAGTGTATGGAAACTTATCCTCGTCCGGGATCATCGGTGCCAACGCGCGTTCAGCGAGGGCCCCATGTCCGATTTCCCGCCGGCCTGGGCCACGCAGAAACTTAACCTCGCCGACCGAAAACGGTGGAAAGTTATAGTGCAACATGAAGCGCCGATAGGACTCACCGGCTAGCGATTCGATCTTTTGCTGGTCATCAGCTGTGCCGAGCGTCGTCGTCACCAGGGCCTGTGTTTCACCTCGCGTAAAGACGGCGGAGCCGTGTGTCCGAGGTAGTGTGCCGACCTCGGTCCAAATCGTCCGAATCTCATCGAAGGTTCGGCCATCGAGACGCTTATTCCGTTCAAGAATTTCGGCACGTAGCACCTGTTCATTCAGTAGCTCAAAAATCCGTTTGGCGTCAGCACGTTTGTTTGCGTCGTCCTCTGGTATCGATTCCAAAAGGTCGTTTAGTACGCGGTCCACCTGCTCGTAGTTCTCGATCTTGTCCTTTACCCGCATTGCTTCGGTGAGAGGGCTAAGCACCTGACTCTCGATCTCCTGCTGTAACTCCGGCACCAATGGTGCAGGTGAAGCTGCTAGTTTGGGTTTACCGATCTCGCTGGCCATTGCGTCAATCTGCTCTACGATTTGTCTGATGGCGTTATGTCCCGCTTCTAGAGCTTGGACAATTTCGTCCTCCGAAACCTCCAAAGCTCCAGCTTCTACCATCACGAGGGCCTTGTCACTACCAGCCACCACGAGATCGAGTTTGCTCTTCGCACGCTGATCATAGTTTGGATTGATGACAAATTCGTTATTCACTAGACCAACGCGCACTGACGCGATCGTGTTTTCAAAGGGGATGCGGGAAAATGACAATGCTGCTGAAGCACCGGTCAGAGCTAACACGTCAGAATCATTTTCACCGTCGGATGACAAGACGAATGCGATGACCTGGGTCTCCCGTCTCCAACCCGCAGGAAACAACGGCCGAAGGGGACGGTCAATGACTCGGCTGGTCAGCACTTCTTTCTCTGACGGCCTGGCTTCTCGCTTGAAGAATCCACCTGGGATTCGCCCAGAAGCGTAGGCGTACTCTCGATAATCTACCGTCAGCGGAAGAAAATCGATCCCTTCACGTTCTGTACTCGCGCAACAGGCGGTAACGATAACAACGGTGTCACCGTAGCGCACGATGGCGGAACCATCTGCCTGCTTAGCTAGTTTTCCTGTTTCGATTGAAAGTGTCTTGCCGCCGATCGTTAACTCACGCCTGTACATAGATTTCGTCGCCTCGGATAGTGCAGTCGGCGACCCGCGCCGCCGTCACAGATATGTGGTCGGATAGGGACGTCCAACTGTCGGTCTTGAGCCTACTTACGGATGCCCAACCGTTGGATCAAGTCTGAATACCGCTTGGCATTCTTGTGTTTTAAGTAATCCAGTAAGCGTCGACGTTGTCCGACAAGTTTAAGTAGGCCCCGTCGCGAATGATGATCTTTCGCATGCATCTTGAAGTGTTCGGTTAAATAACTAATCCGACCACTGAGGAGGGCAACCTGAACCTCTGCGGACCCAGTGTCTTTGTCGTGGGTCTGGTAGGAACCGATCACATCAGTTTTTTGCTCCCGCTGCAGAGTCACGTTATTACCTCCGCGTACAGTCCAGAGTGAACCCTGCGGGTTCGTACGCCAACTCCAGACCGCCGCCCCTGTTCGCTACTTTCCTTCATCTAGGAACCTACAATGTTAGACCAGAACAACCCGGGGATGCAAAGCACCCTCCATCTTTTCTGCAATCGCGACGAGTTGCCCTGATTCGTCGAACAGTCGAACTCTACTGGTTGCTATCCCGGTAACTTCATCAATGTGCGTCAACTCGTCTTGGTTAATAGGCTGACCGTTGGAGGCACAGCGCCTTCCTCGACTCGTGAGGATCGCAGATGGTAAGGCTCTCAGGAGTCCGGATAATGGCAGAATGCGGTCGACGATAGGAGAAGGGGCGGGATTAACCATGTTCTTCACCTCACTGCTACCCTGTACGGCGCGTTCAAGCGGTATAGCATGTGCGAGATCAAATTCTCCGCTTCGCGTTCGTCGCAACGCTTGAAGATGAGCACCGCAGCCAAGCATCTGTCCGATGTCGTGCGCTAGGGACCGTACGTAAAATCCTGATGAGCAGGTTATCTCGACTTGCAGTCGACTATTCTCGGCCTTGAGTAGTCTGAGTTGGTCTACAGTTACCTGTACCGGCACCGTCACTACAGGCCCACCGCGCCTAGCGATCGTATAGGCACGTATGCCGCCGATCTTCTTCGCAGAGAAAGGGGGTGGACACTGATCAAATGTGCCTCGAAAATTATTCAGAACTGACTCGATTACTTGGTCTCCCAACTCATGGGACAAGTCTAGCGAGGGATCCCCATTTGACCCTGCCGGTATTCCGAGTGCGTCATAGGTGTCTGTCGAGAAACCCAGTCGAATGGTAGCGTTATAAGTTTTTGAGTCTCTTGAAAAAAACTGAGTTAGACGAGTCGCGCGGCCAATCACTAGTGGCAACACACCCGTCGCCATCGGGTCCAAGGTGCCGGTGTGGCCGACCCGCTTGACTCGGAGAACTCGCCGGACTTGAGCCACAATGTCGTGTGACGTGGGTCCTTCGGGCTTATCAATGACCAACACGCCGTCCATTATCTTGACCTGATTAACGGCTTCTCCTTCTCAGGAGTTCCACCAACGGCAGGTCCGAGGGCTGTCCTCACCGCTTCCATAACCTGATCAATCACGGCCTGCCGCTTATTTTCGGCAGTGCTTTCTAGTGTGAACCCTGAGGCGTTCGCATGCCCGCCACCCCCAAATGCCGCGGCAACGAGCCCGACGTTTACGTCTCCCTTTGAACGTAGGCTGACACGCAGTGGTTGACCTGGTGCGGACTTGAAAAGAATGACGGCTTGGACTGTGCGTGTTGTTAGCGGGAGATTAACGAGGCCGTCAAGGTCATTTGGGGTGGCGTTGCTTTGCGTGAGGAGCCTTTCGTCGATGTTGAGCACTGCTACTCGTTCTTGGTCTTCTAACTGCATCTCGTTCAACATTGTGGCGATTACTTCTAGACGGCCGACCCTGTATTGGTCGAACACTTGGTTCGCCAATGCCCTTGGGTCTGCTCCTGCGCTCGTAAGACATCTGCAAATTTCGAATGTTCGTGTCGAGATCGGGCCGTGGTGAAACGAACCGGTATCAGTGAGAATTGCGATGTAGAGATGCGTTGCGATGTCTGCTGTGATCGGGACTTGGAGGCCCTGGAGAACTGAAAAGACTAGTTCGCCACACGCAGCAGCTGACTCATCAAAATAGTTGACGTTACCAAAAAAGGTATTTCCAGGGTGATGGTCAATGCTCAGGACGAACCCGTCATTTAAGCCTGTCAGTTCTGTGCGGGATAATTCTGGACACTCCATGACGATGGCTACGTCCCACCTGCCTGTCGCTGCCGACGCGACCTCGATCTCGTCAACACCGGAAAGTTCACTGTAGATATCCGGCACCGGGCCTGCGCTAATGAGGCGAACTTGTTTATCAAGCGCCTTCAAAGCGAGTCCCATCGCCACCTGTGAACCGATCGCATCGCCGTCTGGCCTGGCATGCGAGACCACGACAAAGTTGTGGTGAGACCTAATGGCATCGCAGACGTCCTGAACAGTGTGATTCGTAGCCTTACTCGTCGTGTTCTTGGTCTTCATCGTCATTTTCACCTGTGTGAGTACTCGGTGATATTTGTAATTCTTCCAGTAATTGCTCCACACGTTCCTGATGGCCAATTGACTCATCGAAGTGAAATGTAAGCCTAGGTGTCCGCTTTAGAGTCAGTCTTTGGCCGATCTGGCGCCTGAGAAACGGGGTGGCACGCTCCAGCGCACGTCTTGATTGCTCGCGCTGATCGTCGTCACCGAGAGTCGTGAAGTACACGCGTGCATGCTGCAGATCGGGCGTCACCTGGACGCGCGTCAGGGTAACGAAGCCGACGCCGGGATCATTCACTCGACGTGCGAGGAGTTCACCGAGTTCTGCTCGCACTAGGTCCGCAACACGTTCGGGACGCGAGCCTTGGGCCATAATTGAATCCGGTCTCAAGTCAAGAAATCAACATGAGTACGGGTGACCATCATGGGCGCAGCGCGTTCAATTTCATTTTCAACCGAGGCGAGAGCCTCACGTACAGCTGTTGGCGTCGTGCTGACCGCTACAATCGCGAGCGCTGCCCGTTGCCAGAGATCCTGATGGTCGGTTTCAGCGACTGAGACGTTGAATTTCTTAAGCCGGTCCTTCACGCGTCGCAATACCATGCGCTTAGTTTTGAGAGAGTTGGCATCGGGGATATGAAGCTCCACTGATAACAAGGCAACGATAGACATAATCCGGCGGAGTGGTTTTGACTCCTGGGTGTTCTGGGCACTGGGCGAGCGCGCCTCAGACGGTTGCGGCCACTTCTTCCACTGTGAACGCTTCGATTACATCACCCACCTTGACATCCTTGAAGCGTTCAAATGCGATACCGCACTCCAAACCGGTCTTCACTTCATTTACGTCGTCCTTGAAGCGGCGGAGTGAACCAATACGACCTTCGTGCACGACAATGTTGTCACGTAATAAGCGTGCGTGCGCGTCACCCGTTCGAGCAATTAGCCCTTCAGTGACCATGCAGCCAGCGACGAAACCGAACTTAGGCACCTTAAATGTTTCTCGAACTTCAGCAGTGCCGAGTCTCATTTCCTTCTTCGTTGGTTCGAGTAGGCCTGCCATTGCCTTCTTGATTTCGTCCGTAACATGGTAGATAACCGAATGCATTCTCATGTCGAGTCCGTCGCGCTCTGCCACCTCGTTAGCATTACGATCCGGACGCACGTTGAAGCCTATCACTATGGCATTGGAAGCTGACGCTAGTAGAGCGTCAGATTCGTTGATTGCGCCAACCCCCGAATGGATGATCCGGATCTTAACTTGCTCATCGCTTAACTTTGCGAGTGTGTCAGCTAGCACTTCGGCTGAACCTTGAACGTCCGCCTTGATAATAATGGATAGCTCTTTGACATTACCCTCGGCGACCTGTTCCTGAAGTGATTCCAATGTGAGTCGAGGACTCTTTGAACCGAGCTCTCGCTCCTTCGCTTGAGTTTGGCGTAAGTTAGCGATTTGTCTTGCTTTGCTAGCATCGGGAAGCGCTTGGAATGCATCGCCAGGCAGGGGGAGTCCCCCTAGGCCAAGCACCTCCACTGGTGTCGAGGGTGTTGCGGATTCGACTTTCTGTCCTTGGTCGTTAATAAGTGCGCGCACCTTACCTACAACGGTGCCAGCGATGAATGTGTCGCCAACGCGTAGTGTGCCATCTTGCACGAGAATCGTCGCAACTGGTCCACGCCCGCGATCGAGTTTTGCTTCAAGCACAGTTCCAGCTGCATTCCGCTTCGGATTGGCTTTTAGCTCCCCGAGGTCGGCAACGAGTAATATCATCTCAAGAAGAAGGTCGATATTTTCCCGCTTCTTTGCAGAGACGTCGACCGTTACAGTCTTGCCACCCCAGGCCTCAGGCGTGAGATCAAGATCCGAAAGTTCGGTTTTAACCCGATCGGGATTAGCGTCAGATTTATCAATCTTGTTGACCGCCACGATGATCGGTGCGTTAGCGGCTCGCGCGTGATCGATCGCTTCTTTCGTCTGAGGCATGACGCCGTCATCGGCTGCCACAACGAGAACGACCACATCAGTGACCTTCGCTCCCCGCGCGCGCATCAGCGTAAAGGCGGCGTGACCTGGTGTGTCGAGGAATACGATGCGCTTATCTTTCACGTCCACGGTATAGGCACCAATGTGCTGTGTGATACCGCCAGCCTCCCGCTCAGCGACTCGTGTTTCTCGGATACCGTCGAGCAGCGTTGTCTTTCCATGATCGACGTGCCCCATTACAGTGACCACTGGCGCTCGAGGGAAAAGGTCCTCTGGCTGCGCGTCTTCCTGTTCTACGTGGAGCATTTCTTCTTCGAAGGTCCGCATCTCGACGTCTGCACCAAACTCACGCGCGATCATCGTTGCGGTGTCCGTGTCGAGTGTTGTGTTAATCGTCATCATGATGCGCTTCTCAATTAGCTTCTTCAGCACATCCTTGGCACGCGTGTCGAGCTTGTCGGCTAGGTCCTTGACCGTCATGCCCTCAGCGAGGGTAATCGTATGAGTGATGTCGGGCAGCGGTGTTTCTACGACTGCCGTAGCCGCGCGTGGATGCTTGCGTTTGCCAGAACGCCCACCGGGCCGAAATGGTGGGCGCCGTCCACGGCGTGGTGGCAATCCACCGGGTCGTTGAGGTAGCGCCGCTGGCCGTGCCGGCTTCGCGGGAAGTGGTCTCGGTCCACCGATCGGCGCGCGAGATGGTGCCACAGTTACACGAGGCGAGCCTTTTGGACTCACCGGACGCGTAATCGGCTGTGCCGGCGGCGTCGGGGTTGCCGGGCGCTTCTTGGGTTTCTCTGGCGCGGCGACTTTCGGCGCGGACGGGGTGCCCTCATCCTCGACTCGTAATCTGAGTGTTGGCGGAACGACGCGCGATGTCCTCGGAGACTTCAGCTCCACTGGTTTTTCACTTAGTGGTGCAGGTGCTTTGGCCGTAATGAGGGTCGCAGTCGGTTGCGGCTCGATAGCCTCTGAATCCTCAGCCTTAGGCTCCTCAACTTCGTCTACTGGCGGCTTGAGTTTAGCCTTCACCAGTCGCGGTGGTGGTAATGGTTTCGCTGCTGGTTTCTTTGGCTCGATTTTTTGAGCACTCGACTTGGCGGTCTTGCGGCGCCTTACTTTCGGCTTGCTGGTGAACGTCGCACTTGGCACGCTCAGACCACGCTCACTCGCGACGCGCTCAACGAATTGACGCGCAACCACCTCTTCGATCGTGCTAGAAGCGCTCTTTACGTCAATGCCATGATCACGCTTTAGCAATGCCACCACATCTTGGCTTGTGGTATTCAGCAATTCAGCGACTTTATAAATTCGAACGGTAGCCAACGTATCCTCGTCTCGGTCTTTGTAGTCGGTATTCGTATCTATTTCGACGGTTCTTGTTTCTCCACTGTTTCGCTGGTGGATGTGTCGACAGTAATAGGGTCCACCACGTTCTCTGATTTAATGTCGGTTTGGTCGGCTGCCACTTCACTAGTGGCGGCCTCCGGCGTCTCGGATATGGTGTCAGATGAAGCCGACGCCGGAGTCTCACCTCCGTCGACCGGGGTCTCTACCTGGTCTGGACCGGAACCAAAAAGCGCATCAAGGGCCTCAGCTGGCCGACGTGCGCTCACAGTGTCCAGGGCCACCTTCTGAATGGCCTTTGCAAGCTCATCGCTAATACCGAGAATCTGTTCCAATTCCTGAGTTGCCAGGTGGATCAGGGGCTCGGCCGTATTCAATGATGAATCTTGTAGTGTCTGCCACATGCCCTCATCGAAACCCCGAAGGGAGAGTAACGCTGCTGCTATATCGGCTTGGGCGCGCTCAGCGTCGAATCCTTCGAACTGCGCCTCGACCTCACGCCGTTTTTCTTCTTCACTCTTAATGTCGATTTTCCAACCAGTCAATTTTGCGGCTAAGCGAACATTTTGACCCTTTTTTCCAATCGCGAGGGAAAGCTGTCTATCCTCGACGACAACCTCCATTACCTTCTCAGCCTCGTCGATGACCGTGACTCGCTGTACCCGCGCAGGACTGATGGCATTAGTCACCAGTACGACTGGGTCATCTGACCATTCAACGATATCGATCTTCTCGCCCCGAAGTTCTCGGATGATCGACTGAACGCGAGTACCTTTCATTCCAACACAAGCACCCACCGGGTCTACGTCCCGCTCACGTGAAAAGACTGCCACCTTTGCTCGATCACCGGCTTCGCGCACGGCACCTCGGATTTGCACCGTTCCGTCATAGATTTCTGGTACTTCTTGATCGAATAGCTTAATGAGAAGGGCTGGATCGGTGCGCGACAGTGTAATCTGTGGTCCCTTTGCGACCCGGTTGACCTCCTTGATCACAGCCCGGACACGATCGCCCGCAGTGTAGTTCTCGACCCGTGACTGTTCTTTCCGGGGTAGAAGCGCTTCGACCCAACCCATTTCAACGATGACGTCGCCGCTCTCGAATCGCTTGACAAGACCGTTGATGACCTCACCAACTCGGTCGCAGTACTCCGCGTAGATATTTTCTCGTTCAGCTTCCCGGACCTTTTGAAAAATGACCTGCTTGGCCGTCTGGGCTGCGATCCGTCCAAGCACATCAGTTGCTTTCGGGAATTCAATCCGCATGTCGACTTCCGCTTCGGCGCCATAGAGTTCCTGCGCCTCCTCCAATGAGATTTCAGTTTCGGAATCCGTCACCTCATTGACAATTTGACGCACTGCAAATAGCTCAACCTCACCAGTCTCGGCATTGAACTTCGTACGAAGATCCTCATTCGACTTGTAGTACTTACGCGAGGCTGCCAAAACCGCATCCTCTATTGCCGCAATGATGACGTCTGGTTCGAGGCCTTTTTCCTTCGCGAGTGCCTCAATAGTGTGTTGTAGCGGATTACTCATGATGGTTTCTTATCAAAATTCTACTTCCAGTTTTGCTCGACTAATAATCTCGAACGGCACCCGATGTAGTCGGGAGTTACTCTCCAAAAGGACTGTGCCGTCGGTTACCTCTTGGATGCGTCCTTTTAGAAAAGTTTGTCCATTGATAGCTTCAGAGACGACAATCTGCGCCAACCGACCAACGAACCTCTGATATTCACCTGGTGTTCGTAATGGTCGGTCCAGCCCAGGCGATGACACCTCAAGGATGTAAGCGTGATCCAGCGCATCCTCGACATCGAGCACGGCGTTGAGATCTTGGCTAACCTTCTGGCAGTCATCGACGCTGATACTATCGTCGTCCACACCCGAGTCCTGGCGGTCCAACACCACCCGCAGGACCCAGCCTATCGATTCTCTTCGTAGTTGGACGTCGAATACCTCCACGCCATGACCGCTGGCTACGCGCTCAGCTATGGCGAATATCTGCCGCCGCTTCTCCGTGAGTGAAAGACCCACAATTCAACTGACGGTGCCACTTAAAACACAAAAAGTGGGCACGCGCCCACTCCATCTCGATCCCCGAGGACCGAGAACAGCGATGTTATCACGACGGAATTACTACGGCAATGGACGGGCAAAAAGATCGTAGTCATGACCGCCAAGAATTTCGGCGTCCACGAGTCGACCCGGGGCAAACTGAGAAGGATCGCATTCGGTAAGGTAGGTGACAGAGTCAATCTCCGGGGCTTGGCCCGCCCATCGAGCCTGCACCACAAGAGGATGTTCTTTGGAACGGCCCTCGACGAGTACACGAATCTTTTGCCCGACGCGTTCCGCTTGGCGACGTTCCACGATTTTCCGCTGGCGTAGCATCAATTCCTGCCGTCGACGAGCTTTCGTGTCACTGGATACGTCATCGGTGAGAGCGAAGGCCCGTGTGCCTTCTTCGTGAGAATAGATAAAAACGCCGATATGATCGAAGCGTACATTCTCAATAAAATCACAAAGTACACGGAAATCCTCGTCAGTTTCACCGGGAAAACCTACGATGAATGTCGTGCGCAGTGCCACTTCGGGTATCCGGTGGCGAATAGATTCAAGTAGCAGTTCATAGCTCATCCGCGTGCCCGGTCGTCCCATCCGTTTCAACAGCCGGTCTGCAGCGTGTTGTAAAGGCAGGTCGATGTAATTACAGACTTTGTCGCAATCTGCAATTGCGTCAATCGTATCGGCACCAATCGTTGTCGGATAGAGATACAACAAGCGGATCCACTCCAGGCCATCAATATCATTCAACGCATGTAGCAGTCTGGATAGTGCTCCGCGGTCGTTGCGATCCAACCCGTACATCGTTGTGTCCTGCGAGATTAGGATAAGCTCCTTCACGCCACGCTCTGCCATCGTACGAGCCTCAGTTACGATGGAATCGGGAGGGCGGCTTCGATAGCCCCCGCGCAATGTCGGAATGATGCAGAACGCACAAGAGTAGTCGCAACCTTCCGCCACTTTCACATAGGCTAGATGGGATGCCGTAGTTCGTCGCCGTGGTGTATCAGCGTCGTAAAGGTATTTCAGCTGTTTCACGCTAGGTGCTGAGCTCGTTGCTTCTAAATGATTGCGGAACAATTGCACTTGGGTTCCAGACCCTTGAGGCTGCTCATTTAGAGCTCTAACAATGTCAGGAACACCATCAGTGCCGAGTACCACATCGATTTCCGGCATTTCCTGCCGCAAGTCTGCTTTATAGCGCTCTGCCAGACAACCGGTGACAACAAGACGACGGCAGGTGCCGTTCTGCTTGTGACGAGCCATTTCGAGAATGGTTTCGATCGATTCCTCCTTCGCCTTATCAATGAAGGCGCAGGTATTTACTACGATGACGTCAGCCCCGTCCGCTCGGTTCGTCACTTCATGACCGGCCTGCTCGGCGAGGCCGAGCATCACTTCAGTATCCACGAGGTTCTTCGGGCACCCGAGCGAGACAAAACCAATTTTCATAAATCAGAAGTGGCGGAGCGTGATCCACCGGTACCCAATCGGCCGACTGGATGTTTTGTGAGTACAGTTTGGTCCACTACGGATACATTCGATAAAGCATTCGGGGATAAGGGATCGTTTCCCGTAAGTGTTCCAAACCGCAAATCCAGGTCAGGACACGCTCGATTCCCATTCCAAACCCCGAGTGCGGCACGGTTCCGTAACGCCGTAGGTCAAGATACCACTCGAAGGATTCTTTCGGGAGATTGTGTTTCTCAATCCTAGCAAGTAGCTCGTCAAGGTCATCCAAGCGTTCTCCGCCACCAATGATTTCACCATATCCTTCAGGTGCGAGGAAATCCACTGAAAGTGACAGCTCTGGTCGTTCTGGATCAGATTTCATATAAAAAGCTTTAATTGCAGATGGGAATCGATGTACGACGACCGGCCGGTCGAACTGTTCTGCGAGCACGGTCTCATCAGTGCCGCCGAAATCACCACCCCACTCGAACTGTTGTCCTTTTAGCTTCAGGAGGTCCACGGCCTCATCGTAGGTAATTCTGGGGAACGGTGCTCGCACCCGTTCAAGGGCAGCGATGTTACGGTTGAGCATCTCTAACTCTTGCCGCCGTGTCTCCAGCACCCGTGCCACGATAGTCACCACAAGGGCCTCGCCAAGTTCGATCGCATCATCGAGCGTTGCGAATGCCATTTCCGGCTCGACCATCCAAAATTCCGTTAAGTGGCGGCGAGTCTTGGATTTCTCAGCCCGGAACGTCGGGCCAAAGCAGTAGACTCGACCCAGTGCCATGATGTTCGCTTCGTTGTATAGCTGTCCACTTTGCGCTAGGTATGCCGTTGTCTCGTCGAAGTACTGGACAGGGAAGAGGGTAGTCGTTCCTTCGCACGCAGCCGGGGTGAAAATTGGTGTATCCGCAAGTGTGAAGTTCCGATTGTTGAAGAAGTCGCGTACAGCGTCTACGACGGCATGACGGATCCTCAGAATCGCCTGCTGCCGCGGCGACCGGATCCACAGGTGCCGTCGGTCGAGCAAGTAGTCCACGCCATGTTCCTTGTTGGTGATTGGGTATCCGGTTGACTCTCCGATGACACTAAAATGTGTCACATCAATTTCGTAACCACCCGGGGCTCGCTTGTCGGCACGGACTGTTCCCTTAACAGCGAGTGATGTTTCTTGGCCAAGATGATCAGCACGGTGGAAGGCTTCCTCGCCAACCACAGATTTCGACATCACGGCTTGGATGAAACCTGTGCCATCCCGCACGGTCAAAAAATGAATCTTTCCACTTGAGCGGCGCTTGTGTAGCCAACCACGAAGAGTGACTTGCTGTCCTTCAAAATCCGCGATTTTCTCAATGTAGGCGGTCATAGAATTGGTCAGTCCGAGCTTATTAAGTCAGCCTAGTAACTACTCAATATGAGTGCGGACCCGACAGACGGTGCCAAGGTCTGTTTTCCAGATCTCGACTATGGCCTACCATGAGGGCCCACGTACAATCGTAGCCGATCTCTTGCACGGTCATCAGATCTGTCGACCAGTCGATGGAACCCCCGAATGGGACCGGGTGCTCGTCGTGTTCCCCATGGTCATCCCTGTTTACCCGATTTCTTGTAGGAAGGGAGCGAGTGCACCACGAAGGGAATCAAAGCGCGGGTTCCGGTCAAATGTTCGGCGCAGGTAGTGAATTGTGCGAGGGATATACTGGATGTAGACAGGATTTCGGCGAATGGATGTCTGATATCCGAATGTGCCGAGGGCCTTGAGGTTTCGCTGAAGAGCCATCGCATCGAACTGCCGTCGGAACTTGTCCGCAGGTAGGGAAACGTGCGTATTGGCTAAGAAGCGATCAATCAAGTCTTCAATCGTTTCTTCCTTCAGGTCGGCGTAAGAATCACGTAGCAACGAGACAAGGTCGTAGGTGGCCGGACCCAATCGCGCGTCCTGAAAATCGATGACATATAGGCGTTCGTTATGCAGCATCAAGTTGCGGCTATGGTAGTCGCGGTGGCAGAGGACCTGAGGTTCATTAGCAAGCTCCTCAGACAAATTTTGGAATTCTTGAGAGATGTCCCGGCGCGCCTCGTCGTTTAGCGTCACACCACGATAGCCCTCTAGAAAGTGTTCAGCGAAGTAATTAAGCTCCCACATGAACTTCTTGACATCGAAATTGACCGTGAAAGGTAATACTCCTGGTGCGGCCATTGCTAGACCCTTCCGTTGTATCACCGTAATGAGATCGACCGCTTCTTGGTAGACTGCTATATGGTCATTGGTGGAACTGGTGCCTAGGTGGGCCTGCAGCGTAACGTCACCTAGGTCCTGTAGTGCCAATACTCCGAGATCGGAAGCATGTTCAAGGACCACGGGTACCGACACCTCCATCTGCTCCAACAGTGAGGCCACCTTGATAAACGAAAGTGTTTCAGACCTAAACGATTTATCGTACAAGGCTAGGACAAACGATTCGCCACTCCTAGGAATCACACGAAAGTAGCGTCGATTGGAGGCGTCACCAGTCAAAGGAACGGTTGGAGCACCTACTTCTGCGAGCTGGCTCTGTTCAAGGAACTGTTTGACGCGATTACGCCACGGCTCGTTGACGGGTTGAGATGGTTGCTGTGTCATGCTCCAGTCGCACCTTCCGGCGGTGAAGCTGGTTTGGCGACTAGAGGAGTCACTAGAGGCTCTGCCGAACCAGGTTGCAGCAAGAGGACCTGTTGTGTAAACCGACTGCCCGATGGGAGTTCCACCCCGTCGGTGAGAATACAGTCAGTCAGCTCACAATTCGCCTCTACGGTGACTCGGTCCCAGATGGCTGTCCGAACTAGCTTGGCCGAGGGATCAACGCTACTACCGGCACCAGTAATTTTTGAAAGTCCGCCCTCGGGAGCAAGTGCGAGCGAGGTTTCCAAATAGTCCGCCGGTGTACCAATGTCGAGGAAACGCCCAGAGATTCTATGCGCACGAATGCTACGAGGTTCGGAAGCTATCAGACCCGTATATAGTCCGCCCACTGATGAAGCGGGTTCTCCCAAAGTTAGTTGATCAAACACGCTTGGCTCAACCAGTTGCACACCAACAAAATGCTTAGAAGGCGCTTGGTGACCCGGTGGTAAGAACTCGCGGACCCATCCGCTATCGTCTACGGTGACTCCACCGTACCGGGTGGGATCGGGATTGTCGGTAACTGCCAGAGTGACCCTAGCGCCGCTCTGCTTATGTTCGTCGGCCAATCGTTCAAGAGACATGTCGGTGAGGGTGTCACCGTTGACAATAAACGTTGAACAGGGGTCCAGTAACGGTAGCATCGTGCGCGGTCCACCAGCCGAGCCAAGTAAACGCGGTTCCCATGTGTAACGTATGCGGAGGCCGAGTTCGCTTCCATCGCCAATAACACCTGTAATCGTGTTTGGGAGGTAGTGAAGATTCAGCACTGCATCCCGAACACCCTGACCAACTAACCAGCGCAGTAGACGATGCACGAGTGGCTCGCCTGCAACCGGGATGGCCGGTTTGGCACGGATGTTGCTGAGAGGACGAAGGCGCTTGCCGAGACCTGCGGTCAACACTAAGGCCTGAGTCGGAAGCATATTTGTCACGTTACACTTCCGAATATCATGTGTGGACTCGCGGTCGTGTCAGCGTTTCCTGTCTGCATGAAAAGCTCGTAATAGGTTTCGGTTATGTAGTCAGACTGCGCCCGACCCAGTTGCACTGTAAGCGCCTCGATGCCCTGTGCCGAACCTTCAAGTTCGACAAAGGTCCCAGTTGGTGTTTCATCGATGGCTACTATGACATCACCGCTCCTGAACTCTTCGCGATACTTCTCATAGCGAAATGCGATTGTGAAACCGATTCGTTCAAGCATTCTGAGTACCGTGGGACCGTCACCAACAGGTGTTTCCAGTTCTTCGCGTAATTTCATCGTCGATGAAATCGTCGGGCCCTTAAATGTTACGGTGGCTTGTTCAGACTCTACACGAACACGCAATGTCGAATTTTGGCGATTCAGTGTGCCATCGTCGGTATCTAGTAAGGAATCCTGCTGAAGCCTTCGTCTGCGCATCAGCCTTGCGCCGGTCTTAAGTATCGCTTCTCTGGCCTCATCTGGCTTGGAGTACCTGAGTTTGACTTCGCGTTCCAGAGGACGGTTCATCCTTCAGTGTTCCGTGTCTATAACTTGGTCCAGAAAATTATAGCGATAACCTGCCCGCGGCGCTTGCCCTCCACCGCGCATCTAGGTCAACCGCGTACCGTAAGAACAGCCACGGAGTGCTGGCGAACCAACGCCATTAGCGAAGACCAATACTTTGTGTGTGCTACCTAGTCCACCTGGCATGAACAGCGTCTTTGCGGCGAGACGTTGTTTGAGCTCGTCAAGACTATTATCTGGCTGGCTTGAAAGGATGTCCGCACTGCCGAGTCCAAGTAGGAAATAGGTTTGGTCGAGTGAGCCGAGACACAGAAGTCCGCATTGTTCGGCGCAACGAGTCAACGATGTGAGGTCGACGTGCGACGTAAGATCCCAGTCGCCTGGTTCATTTAGCCATAAAGCTCTGCTCGGTGCTTGGACGTGTTGACGGTATGCAGCCAACGTTCCGTGACGTTGTGCGGAGCCGTAGAGCTGCAGCGCATCATGGCCGTAGTCGATGAGCACGATAAAGCCTTCATGAAGCTGATTGGCCGCTGTCTGGACCCAATCTAGTGCAAGTAGATTAATTTCGGCAGAGGAGTTAATCGGTAACGTGACCTTAAGCTTGTCTAAATACTTCAACAAGGTTGGCGTCTGAACAGGCTGTAGCCGTTCGACTAGGCGATCACCGTCCGCGTCCACGCGGATCTCACGCAGTCCGTCTGCGGTCATTGTGACCCGATGAACGGGAAATGCGTCGAGGAGCTCGTTGGCGAATATGACACCGCGGATCGCGTGAGGTAGCTCGTCATTGCTGTAAACGAGTTTGTCAATATGGGTTCCGAGCACAGCAGGCTGCTCGGAACGGGCGTTGATGCTGCGTTCTACGAGATGGAGTCGGATAGAGTCGTAGAAACTCGGGACCAAGCTTGCCGCACTCAACACGTCTCGGGATAAGCGTCCATTACCAGCGCCAGCCTCGACAATGTCGAACAGTGGTTCTTCTTTATCAGATTGATTGACGAGCGACCACATCTCCTCAAACTGCACGGCCAGCAACTGACCGAAAAGAGTTCCAACGTCGACGCTGGTGAAAAAATCACCTGCACGGCCAGAGCGTTGGGACGCGCGTGTGTAGTAACCAAGCTCGGGATGGTACAGCGCCAACTCCATGTACTCCACGAAGGTGAGCGGGCCGTTCTTACGGGCCCGCTCCACTATTAGGTCGCGGAGCACCATGGGTCTAGTGAAGATGATTCACTCTTTAGTCGCTTGAACGAAGGTCTCCGTGCCGTCTCGCCAAATCAGGAAGAAGGCCGGTTCTCCGGAGTCGACGAGTTGCAATTCTCGCACCGCACTACGGGCACTATCGACCTCGACTCGGTTAACCTCGACGATGATATCCCCCTGCCGCATGCCAGCCTGTGCTGCGGCGCCTCGAGGTTCGAGTTCTCTAATGATTGCACCTGTAATATCACTTGGAACTCCAAGCCGCCGTGACAACTCACCGTTGAGGTCGGAGAGCGTCATTCCGAACCCAGTACTCTGATCCTCATTGTTATTGCTGGCCGAACGTGGCTGGGCTTCGGCTTCCAGGTCGAGTTCCCCGATGGTCACTTCTAGGGTTGTTCGCTCCTGTTCCCGCATAACTGTGATTGGCACTTCGGTCCCCGGAACCGTGCGGGTTACTTTGCTCTGCAAGTCGCTTGTATCGGTCACAAGATCCCCGTTGTACTCGACAATCACGTCGCCAGGTTCGAGGCCCCCTAGTGCTGCCGGCCCGTCAGGTTCAACGCTTGCGACCACCGCCCCTTGTGTATTGGGTAACCCGAATAGTTCGACGGCTTCCCGCTGCACAGCAGTGATGTTCACACCAATCCGCCCACGGGTCACTTTGCCACCATGAAGTTGTGGTAGCAATTCGAGGACTGCATTTATCGGGACCGCGAAACCGATACCAAGATTACTGGCGCGGTCGCTCACGATCGCGGTGTTGATGCCAACTACTTCGCCGCGAATGTTGAGCAACGGGCCGCCTGAGTTGCCAGGATTGATCGCCGCATCAGTCTGGAGAACATCTTGTTGCCGACCAGGAGCCACAGGAAATGGCCGACCTATCGCACTGATTACGCCGACAGAGACCGTGTGCGCCAGGTTGAACGGGTTACCGATGGCCATGACCCAGTCCCCAGGTTGTATCTGACTCGAATCGCCAAATCTAGCGACTGGGAGATCATGTTCTGGTTGATCGACGAGTTCGATAAGAGCACTGTCGGTTAGCTGGTCTCGTCCCACGACGCGAGCTTCGTAGAAGGCACTTTCATCGTTGAAAAAACCCACCTCAATTTTCGTGGCGTCTTCGACAACGTGATTGTTAGTTAAGATTAACCCTGTTGCGTCGATCACAAAGCCGGTACCGGCACCTTGGGTGAATTCCTCACGAGGGCGTTCCTGCTCTGGCGCCGGTTGTCCAAAGAAGCGTCGAAATAGGTCGTCGCCCCCACCAAAGAAGTCCGTCAGGTCCTGTGTTAATCGACGTGATTCGGTCCTGATGGTCACGACCATTGGCGTTTGGGCGGTCGCGATGCGACGAAACGTCTGAGCGTCGATTGTTCCTGTTATCGGGTCACTGTTTGTCGGCGGCAGGCTAACCGATTGAGCCGACGAACTTGACGACAGGTCTAACCGTGACGTGAGCACCATGCCAACGGCCATAGAGACAACAGCAATCAGCACCATGGAAAAGACGGTTGTTCTTCGCGTGGACATCGATTCCTCCCAAACTTTCAGCCGACCTACCGCGGCGTTATGCGTGAGCGCCGTTGCGACAGTTGATTTGATCGTCGCGTACTTAGCCGAGTGTAACAATCTCTGTCTGTCGTGGCCCGGTTACCAGAGCCTCCCGCTCACCGATGTACATGTTTATCTCGGTTCGCACACCGAATTCGCTACTGTAGACACCTGGTTCGATTGTGAAGCCCGTGCCAGGCAGCAGACATCTATCATCGTGAGTTTCGTAGTCGTCCAGATGCACCCCATCGCCGTGGACCTGTTCACCGAGGCTGTGTCCGGTACGATGTAATACCCAATCTCCATAACCAGCAAGCTGGATCACTTCTCGGGCAGCGCGATCGACTTCCCAGCCCATCAGTGCTTGTTCAGCTTGGACCCGTGCCTCAATTAGTTCAACTGCTTTATCTCGGGCTGCAGTGATGACGCTGAAGGCTGTCTGCATTGGTTTTGGTACAGACCGGCCTGTGTAGCCCACCCACGTGATGTCAGCAAACACTGTGTCGGGCTCGTCCAACTTTCCCCATAGATCAAGGAGTAAGAGCATATCGGCGCTGACAACTCGGCTATTATTTGCTTGCGGAAGATAATGTGGGTCGCCGGAGTGCTCTTGGACGGCAACAACCGGTGCCGAATCGCTGACCAGTCCTTCCTCAGCGAACCAGTCAACCATTTGCTGCTGTAAATCGTGTTCAGTTGGCCCAGTCCGGTTTCGTAATGCCCGGCCGGTTTCATCGAACGCTCGGTCTTTGATCCGGTGAAGTCGCTCGGAGGCTTTCCGATGGGACGCGAGCGCCCGTTCGTTCCACCGTGCAACAAAGCGCTGTACCAAGTTACCTGACGAAGCAGGCTCAATGTTGAAGCGTCGCAGCAGTTCGACTGTGCCTGCATCGATCCGGGACAGGTATGGGATGGCGCAGTTTGGCGAATATTCCATTGCAAGACGTCGCTGGCCGGAGACTAGTGTCCGCAGCCCGACCTCGAGCTGCTGTCGATCTGCATAGACTTGTTTTGAGCCTGGCAGCGTGTCGAGGTTGTGTCGCTCAATCGCGTGCACCAGTCCTCGCGGTTCGCCCTCCGCCGGAATCAAGTAGTACCAGCGGCGGGTCTCCATTTTGCCGGTACCGGATAAGCCAACTAGCCGCCTCGCGATCTCGTTGGAACCGTGGAAATCGTACAGGAGCCACCCATCTAGCCCGTCGTCGCAAAGCGCTGTCTGAATGGCCGAAATGTCCAATGGCATCAGTTGGAGTATAGCAGTCTACCTGCAGAGCGCTTGGTTCGCAGGCTTCTTGTGATAGGACGTCGATTGGCTAGCGTTGGTTGGGATGTTCGGCAACTAACGGGTGATGTTACCGACGGTTAGTGTTCAGGCTGTCATACTGGCGTTCGGGGATTTTTTGCCCCAGTCACCGTCGTATTGGGAGAAAGAGGAAGGACTTCCTATAATGGGAGAATGAGATCTGGGGGAATGGGGGGTGGTTTGTGTTGGCGTCCGACGGGACGTTTGGGCCGACAACGACTGGTGAAATTGTTGATGCCCTCCTTACGCTTGTCTGTGGGGGTTGGGCTGGTAGCGCTGTGGTTGACCATTGGCGTTCTGGCCCAGCAAGTGACGCAGGATGCAGCGCAGCAGCCACCCGTTACGTTTAGACTCGAAGTTAATTATGTCGAAGTGGATGCGGTTGTTACTGATGAGAACGGAAATTTCATCGATGACTTAGCCCTGAGTGACTTTAAGGTCTTCGAGGATGGGAAAGTACAAGAAGTCAGCGCTTTTTCTCTTGTCAATATTCCGATAGAGCGTGCCGAGCGCACGCTGGTTTCGTCTGAGTTGATCGAGCCCGACGTCAGTTCGAACGAGCGGCCGTTCGAAGGCAGATTGTTCGTTCTCCTTCTCGATGATTTACAGACAACACCACTACACACGGCCTACGTTAAAGCAGCTGCCAAGGAATTTATCGAGCGCCACATCGGTGCTAATGACCTCACTGCTGTTTTCTTTGCGAGCGGGCGTACCGATGTGTCACAGGGATTCACTGGTCATCAGCGCCTACTCTTGGAGGCCGTGGATAAGTTTGCAGGGCAAGGTGCCCGTTCCAGCGTGATGGGGCGGAACGATACTTATTTCCGATACCTCAGCCAGGAAGATTTTCATAACAGTCGCGTTGTAGACGAACTCGACTTTGAGCGGGGCACCAAGGCGCGTGCCACGCTAGGAACGCTCCGGGAACTTTCGGACTGGCTTTCGGGTGTGCGCGGTCGCAGAAAAGCCGTGGTCTTTATGAGCCAAGGGATCGACTACGACATCTACGACGTTTTCAATTCGCCATACGCTTCAACGATTGCGTCTGAGTTGGAGCGGACCATAGGTGCGGCTGCCCAGGCAAATGTCGCGCTCTATACCCTCGACCCTCGTGGTATGACAACTATTGGTTCAGACCAGATCGAAGCTTCGCTCATCCAAGACGACCGATTTACTGGCGGCGAGACGGGACTTCGGAACGATTCACTCCGGTACAACCTCAGATTGGCGCAGGACAACTTACAGGATCTGGCCGACGGGACAGGTGGCATGGCGTTTATAAACTCGAACGACCTGTCGAACGCGTTCACCCGAATCGTTGAGGATAACAGTTCTTACTATGTATTTGGCTACTATCCAACCAACGACCGGCGTGATGGTCGGAACCGAGAGATTGAAGTACGTGTCACCCGTCCTGGCCTTGTTGTCCGCTCGCGGAAAGGGTACCAGGCGCCACGAGGTAACGAGCCTAGAATGGAGCTCGCCGAGATAGAAGGTGCCTCTGACGAACTCCGTGAGGTGATGACGAACCCGTTGCCGGTAAGCGGGCTCACGTTACGCGTCTCGGCGGCACCGTTTCTGGGAGAGCGCCCAAAGTCGTCAGTTGCCTTCATGGCTGAAATTGGTGGGCAAGCTCTGACCTTCACTGAGAAGAACGGACACTTTGAGGACACGATTGAGTTGTCGCTCACTATTCTCGATGAGGAAAACAAGATCGCTGGTGGTGAAACCCTCTCGATACCTCTCGAGTTACCACCGGAAGCGTACGAGGCGGTATCAAATCACGGCTTGAAGTTGAATTCCCGATTTGATCTCGAGCCGGGGCGGTACCAGGTGCGGGTGGCGGCAATTGAAACGGGTAGCAGTCGGAGTGGAAGTATCTTGTATGACCTCGAGGTTCCAGATTTTTCTGAAGGACCGATAGAGATGAGTGGTATTGCGATAGCGTCCGTTCATGCGAGTCGGACGCCGGCGGTCAAATCCGATGAGCAGTTTCAGGATGTGTTGCCGACCCAACCAACCACGCTTCGTGATTTTGAGTTAGGTGATCAGCTATTCGTGTTCGTAGAGATTTATGACAACGAAGTGGACCGTGAGCACACGGTGGACATTACTACGACGATCACGGCTGACGACGGACGCGTCGTCTTCAATGTGAACGACGTCCGCTCGAGTGATGAGCTAGAGGGCAAGCGCGGCGGGTATGGGCACGCGCTCCAAATTCCACTGCAAGGAGTTGACCCTGGTCTCTATATTTTGCGTACGGAGGCACGTTCGCGGATTGATCGAAACGCAGTGGTCATGCGTGAGGTACCGTTTCGCTTACATCCGACTCCATGAGGATGGGTTGCGAAAGCCCCCGCGGTTTGTTTTAACAAGGCCCCGTACGTGAAACGGGGCCAGCAGACGCTCGCTGGCCCCATGTCGTTTCCCGCCGTGCCAATACGCTAGCTTTCAGTTTCCCCGCCCTCGGACTCCTCTTCTGGTTCAGGATCCGGGAGTTCTTCGACCAGCTGGGCATTAATCTGTCCGTTGGCGTGACTGAAACTATATTGATTCTGGTTCATGCGGTTGTCGCGGGGGACGCGTAGTTCGATCGTGGCCACCTCACCAGGCATAAGTGGTTCGCGTAATCGCTGCGTGTCACCGGGCAGTGGATTTCGGTCGGAATCCCACCAGAACTCGTCGACCTTCAGGCCAGCAATCGCCCCGGTCGCTCGATTCTGCAGAACAATCCTGGTGACGACCTCGCCGCTTTCAACCGTGGTGTCCGGCGCGAGGTACGCGATATCAGCGGGACCGCGAATCGGCGCGATGAACCGAGGCCGTTCCTCAGCTTCGCCCTCGACCCCGGCACTAGCCACTGGGGTGGTTGGCAAGGCCGCTACTGCAGCCTCCTCGGCTGGCGTGGCACCGGCATCATCGCCATTCGACCCACCACATCCGATCGTCGTCAAGCCGATACTGACCAAGGCGACGGCAAATATGAGATTGAGGCGCTTCATAACTCCCTCCCGAGTTGCGTAATTTCCACTAAGCAGACGGATTATAGGACCAGTGGACAGAAACCACAATGTTTGGCGAAATACCTCCGCAGCAGATCACATTTCGCCGTTCCATTCCTCGGGTTCTGGATTAGCTGCCCGGAAGACCTCTAAATGCCACCGGCCGCCACCCCAGGGTTCAACGACTTCAGCGGCTACCTTATCGATAACGAGATCGGAGAATGAACGCCCCTCTGGGTCACCGCTGAGATGGTAGGCAGGGTCGTCCCAAGCGAAGATTGGGTAGAGCACAAGTGTAAGGAACAGATCATAACCATCGTCTAAGACCACAAGTTGTCCACAGGGGCGCTTGATAGTCGAGTGATAGACGAGATACTTCTCAGCGTTCTCCGCGCGGATATAGCGCTTGAGTTCGAACTCACGTGCGACGATTTCTTCGACGGCAATCTTCTTATCCCAGCAGTCAGGACAATAGCGGGCCTTGCCGCGAGGCTCGGACACCTCCTTAACGCCACAGAGTGCACACCCTGACTGAGCGACCGACTTCCGAGACATTCGGAAATTCTAAACCGACCGTTGCGATGCGGCAAGTGTCTACGCTATCGGACAGTCGTCCGCGTATCAACGTGGAAGATTTGTCTACTGGTGGGTGCGGTGATGTGCAGAAGGCTTTGGCCGCGTATTCGCCTCTAGCTGTGTGGGGTATGGTCCGGCTCCCGATACGCTAATCCGTGCTGTCCGCTGTCAACGCAGCGAACTTCGGGAGGTCGATATTACCGCCAGAGATGATCGCGACAATCTTTCCGCTACCGGCGCGCCCGGTTAGCGCAGCCGCCACGGCGCAGGCCGCAGCGCCCTCCGCGATCACTCGCGTACGTTCTGCAATTAAACGCATAGCGTACGCGACTTCTTTGAGTGAAACGACAATGGAATCGTCGACGAGACTCGACAACAGCGGCCACATTGATGGGAGGACGGTTTTTCCACCAGCGCCGTCCACGAACGAAGCCTCCCAGTTGGGAAACCGACTGGCTGTTCCAGCCTGGAACGATGTAGCCAGCGGTGAAGCGGTCTCTGGTTCGGCCGCTAGAATCTTTGTGTCGGGCTTTAGTGCCTGTAGCGCGCTACCAATACCTGCGATCAATCCGCCGCCACCAATCGAAGCAACGACCGCGTCGACGTCTGGCAGGTCTTCAAGAATTTCAAGTCCAGCGGTCGCATTTCCTGCGATGAACCGGTTGTCATCGAACGGGTGGACGAACACGCCATCCATTCGTTCCGACGCGTGATTCTCAACCGCTTGCCAGCATTCGTCGTGGCTGGCCTTGACTAACTGGGCACCGAAGCGTTCGATCGCAGCAAGCTTAGTGATTGGTGCTGTGTCCATAGCCATCACCGAGCATTTGGCACCGCACGTCCGAGCGGCCAGCGCCACTCCTTGCCCTGCATTGCCTGCACTAACGGTCCAGACACCTTGCGACAGTTGATCCGGTGTTAGTTGCCGGACGGTGTTATAGGCGCCTCGAATCTTGAAAGAACCAATTGGTTGTAAGGTTTCAAGCTTTAGATACAACTCTGAGGACTTCGTTCGTCCTAGGGGTGAATTGTCTGGTACCGGTAGGCGAACCAATGGTGTCCGCACGGCCACGGCATATATCGCGCCCTCGGCGTCGCGAATATCTTCAAGGGAAATATGTCGGTTCGTTGCCATGGAGGAGTGGTCTTACGTCACCATAACCTATCGTCCCCGCCCATACTTTCGAAGGATTCTCTTTACACGCTCGATGGAAATCGCTTCTGCGGTTCGGCCATTGCCAGTAACGGTGGTTGCTTGGAGCAGGGAGTTGTAGACTGCCTCCTCCGTCGCCTCCAGTGTTGCTTGAAAGAGCGGTGACACGGCATCGGGTTGCAGTATCGAGCGTGGGCGGGGCGTCCGTTCACCGAATCGAGACCGCATTTCGGAAGACGTCGTGAAGGCGATCGCGAAATCGCCACTACCGTTGCCGTAAGACGAACCCGTGCGCGCGAGGCCGAACACCGCCCTTGCCGCGATCCGCTTTAAATCTCGTGCGTCCACCGGAGCGTCGGTGGCCACAACAATCATGACTGACCCGCTGCCTTCGTTGGTTGCATCGACGGGCGATGTTGACGGAAGTGTTCCCGCCTGTGGCGGTGGTGAGTATGAATAACGGCCTAACTCTTCACCAATCGGCACTCCGTCCATCATCAAAACGCCGCCGTAGTTGCTTTGGACCAAAACACCGACGGTATAGCCACCGAAGCGTGCGGGCAAGTGCCGTGAAGAAGTGCCGATGCCACCCTTCCAACCAAACGCACGTGTGCCGGTACCAGCACCAACCGACCCTTCGGTGACAGGTCCACTAGTCGCGTTGTCGATGGCTGCCCAGACATGGAGGGGAGTAACGTGCTGTCCTCGAATGTCATTCAATCCACCGTCGTTGGTCTCACCGACCACAGCATTAACTGACCTTACGTCCTCGTTACCTTCGCGCCGGAGAGTATGCGCAACCGTTGCTTCCACGGCCGTGCCGACACTCAGCGTGTTGGTCAGTACAATTGGAGTTTCGATAGTGCCCAGTTCCTCGACCTGTGTGGACCCCGCCAGCTTGCCGAACGCGTTACCAACAAACACGCCACCGGCTACCTTCTCTTGGAAAAGATTGCTGCTGTGCGGCACGATGGCGGTGACGCCGGTGCGAATATTCTCGCCAGCAATGATTGTAGTGTGTCCAACGCTTACCCCGGCGACGTCAGTTATAGCGTTTAACTCACCCGGCGGAAACACCCCAGGTGTAATGCCTAAGTCGCGCGCGCGCACGCGGTCATCAGCGGTCTGGGACAGGACAACTGGCCACAGGCCGACAGTGATCACTACAATCGTTAGAAACAGTTCTAGGCGTCTACGCATACCAACCTCCATAAATCCTTGAACCATCTTGCCACGAGCAGTCGAAGAGCGCTACCGAGACGTCCATCGCGTTCATTGGCAAGCCTCAGCTGGCTGTTGTTGCGTCTAGGTTAACGTGCGCTTGCGTTCCTGTTGAGCCTCATGGGAGGATGGCCTCGTAATTGGCACGTGATCGTGCTGTGGGAATTCGGTTCCTATACAACCCTGATTCTGAGGTCCACCATGTTGAAAAGTTCACCTTCGTCACGGCAATCAGATCTTCCACGCCTGAGTCGTCGAGAGTTCTTCGGTACTACAATTCTCGGTGGAACTGTCGGGGCATGTGCTAGTCGTGGCAGCGCCGCTCCATCGCGCTTACCTAATGCCGAAGCGGCCATCGCCGCGAGACAAGCGCTTAGTGACAACATCTATACCCGGATGCTTGGACTTAAGCCTCATTTAGCAGCGATGGATCACATCACCGCATTGGGTGGTTCTCGTATGCCAGCTGAAGTCATGCAAGCGATGCACGAGGCTAATGAGCAGTTCGTTGATATGCACGAACTGATGCGAGCAGCTGGTGCGCGTCTGGCGGAGGTTCTTGGTGCTGATGCTGCATTAGTTACCAGCGGTTCATTTTCGGCCATGATTCTTGGTGCAGCGGCCTGTTTGACAGGTAATGACGAAGCCAAGATTGACGCCTTGCCACATCCCACGTGGTCCAAACGTGAGTGTTTGACTCAGACATCGGGAAGGTTCGGTTACGACCGGGCCTATCGTGCCGCAGGCATGACGATGGTAAACGTTGAGACACGAGAACAGTTTGCCGATGCGATTACTTCGAACACAGCGATGATTTCCGGCCTCGCTCGGCTTGACTATGAAACCGCAGACCAACCTGAATCTATGCAAGTTCATGAGTTACTAGAGTTCGGACGTCGAGCTGGTGTTCCGGTGATTGTGGATGCTGCATCCGAATTGCCACCTACGACGACCCTGACTCGTTGGGTTGATGCTGGTGCAGACCTGGTTGTCATTAGTGGAGGGAAGGGTATTCGTGGACCACAGTCGACCGGAATCCTGGCCGGTCGACGGGATCTGATCGAAGCAGCCACATTACACGCAGCACCCAATGCGAACTTAGGACGTGGTATGAAGGTTGGCAAGGAAGAGATCATGGGTTTTCTTGTAGCGCTCGACCGGTACGTTAAATTAGATCACGATCGAGTGTATGCCGCTTGGCGACGAAAGGCCGAGTACATTGCTAACGAACTCCAGGGGATACCAGGCCTTGTGGCTGATGTCCCACAAGATGACCGTGGTAGACCTCGAGTGGACTTAACTTGGGACGGAAACAGCGTATCGCTGTCCTCAGCAGAAGTCCGTGAGGGGCTCAAGAACGGAGATCCCCGGATCGCTATGACTGGTCAAGCCATCCAGACGCGGTGCATGAATGACGGGGAGGAGATTTTGGTTGCTCAGCGGGTTCAACAGTTCTTCCGCGATGAGGCGCAGCGACTGTCATGAGTGTGAGGAAGGTAGTGCGGCTATGACGCATGCGGTGTGGGTTCGACAGACCGGAGGGCCCGAGGTGCTCTCCTATGAAGAGTATGACCCGGGTCCTCCCGCTGCAGGCGCCGCACGGGTCAAGGTATCGGCAGCCGGCGTTAATTTCATCGATGTTTACTTCCGCACTGGCCTTTACCCGGCGGATTTACCCATTGTCGTCGGGCGTGAGGGAGCTGGTACGGTTGAGGCGGTGGGCTCTGGAGTCGAGGGGCTATCGCCAGGCGACCGAGTCTGTTGGGCGATGGAGCCAGGGTCGTATGCGGAGGTTGCCAATGTGCCGGCCGACAGCCTGATTGCCGTTCCGCCCGGTGTGCCGGATGAGGCAGCGGCTGCGGTGATGCTCCAGGGGATGACCGCACATTACCTTGTGTATGCCACGCGTCCGGCCGTTGCCGGCGACACGGCGCTTGTGCACGCCGCGGCTGGTGGCGTTGGCTTGCTCTTGATCCAGATGCTTAAGCGGGAGGGTGTCCGAGTCATTGGCACCTGCTCAACGGCTGAAAAGGCAGCGCTTGCCATGGCAGCGGGAGCTGATCAGATCATTAACTACACGACTGATGATTTTGTCGATGCTGTTACTGGATGGACGGCTGGTCGCGGCGTTGATGTAGTTTACGATTCGGTCGGTGAGTCGACCTTTGAGGGGAGCCTGCGCTCCCTAAAACCGCGCGGCATGATGGTGCTCTTCGGGCAGTCTAGTGGTCCGGTGCCGTCGTTCGATCTCAATCGACTTAATCCACTAGGCTCGTTATTCGTGACCCGTCCGTCGCTCGTACACTACATGCGTGACCGTGCCGAACTTGAGCTACGGGCAGGGGCCGTGCTAAGTGCCGTCGCTGATGGGTCTTTACGCGTCAGAATTGGCCAACGCTTCACACTCACCGATGCGGCAGAGGCGCACCGAGCTTTGGAAGGCCGGCGGACTTCTGGAAAAGTGATACTCGTCGGCTGATATCCGCCCTTACGTGATTTCCATACCAAGAAACCTACCGCCGCCGATTCTTTGGCGGTGGGTTCTAGGCCGGGACCTAGGTAGTCCTCTATGATTACTGCGAGTAAGGCCCCTGAATAACAATCTGTTGCAGCGCCTCATAGACGGCTGGCAACTCTTCTTCACCAGCTGGAAGTTCGTTAAGGCTGAGGACGTATGCGATAACTGCAGCGTACTCTTCGTCGAGAAGACTCCCCGGATTGTCTTCAGGCATCGTAACGGTAATTAAGTCGAATAGTTCGGAGATTGGAACGTTGGTCCAACTGCCCATATAGGCTTCACCGACAAACTCGTCATCCACGTGGCATTCACTGCAAATGTTCTCCCAGAACCGAGCGCCTCGTGCGGCTTGAGCCTCGGTATATACGCCGTCGTGAATCGTTTTCGAATCGGCATCTTGGTCAATTGCGTGGATGGCTGAGGCTGTAAACAGTAAAATCATCACCGAAAGTGCTCTTAAGAATGTCATGTGCTCGCTTCTCCGGGTCCGTCCGTTCATTATTCGCCGCATAGATGGCGTGAGGCTGTAACTGCCTCAACGTTAGCCGAATCACGACGCCGATTCAACCTCACGGTTACGAGATACTGCAGCTGCCGAAGACAGGGCCTTGGTAAGTGGCAGAGGCCCTGGCACGACTAGATGCGGATGACATGGTTACCACTGGTCTCGGCGGTAGCCGAAGTAAGTGATGGTCGTCATACCCAGTACGTAGTGTTCCACGTAATGGTAGTCACCGTCGGTGCGGTTCAGGCCGTCAAAGATGGAGCGTGCGTCAGGGTCGAGGAGGCGGACGTAACCTGACCCGTCCATAGCGACGAAGGTCACGAACGAGCCATGCTCGAACCGTGTCACTTGAACGTTTTCATGCGTCGCCCAGTAGTAGTGGTTACCGATACGTTGAATAAGGCACGCCTCAACTTCGGCATCCTCTGGTGCGATGTCCTCTACTGTCCGGACAACACCGTTCTCACTAACCCTCAGTGTCGGCAGTCCATTTAGGACAATTTCGGTTTGTGCACCGACCGGTGAGACAAATAAACCGATCGCTAACACAGCCCGACCAACTGAAAGCTTTATTAGGCTATTACTCGTCACGAGCGTCAGGATATCGCGAATTCACTCTAGGTTGCACCGTGTGCGGTCACGACTGATAAAAGTTGAGGCTACGGCGATCCAGTGAGGTTAGGGGCCAAGTGGAGGCCTTCGCTGTTCCGTCGCCTTTCATTGAACGGCTAGTGCTGCACACGGTATGATTCGTGTTGGTTTGTGTGTTCATTGGTGTGAGGAGGCGAGTTATGTTTTCTGTTAACAGAGGTGTCTTGGCGATTGGTCTTGTGCTCGCAGTGGTTTTACCGTTCAGTGATGCAGTGGGGCAGTCCGGACAAGCCGACATCAAAGCGCATCGTGACATTGATTACATTGATGGCGCTGATTATCCCGATGCTCGTGACCGGCTTGATGTATTCATGCCTAGCGATGCCTCCGGTGCGCCAACTGTAGTATTTTTTCACGGTGGGGGTTTGGTAAACGGCGACAAGGCCCAAGGCGAGTTCCTGGCTAAGGCACTTGTCCCACGAGGGATCGGTGTCGTTTCGGCCAACTATCGCCTGTCTCCAACCGTAAAACACCCCGCACATCTCCAGGATGCTGCTGCGGCGTTTGCCTGGACCGTGGCGCATATCGCGGACTTTGGTGGTAATCCTGAGAAGGTTTTTTTGGCGGGCCATTCCGCTGGCGCATACATTGCCGCGCTTCTGGCGCTCGATGACTCCTACATTCGTGAGGTTGGTTTGGCAAAGTCCTCGATTCATGGCTCGATACCGATTAGCCCATTCCTTTATGTTGAGGAAGTTGCACCTGACCGCCCAAAAACAGTGTGGGGGACTGAGGTAGCGGTGTGGCATCAGGCATCAGCATCCTCCTACATTGGTGGCGGTAAGCCACCGCTGCTGTTTGTCTATGCTGACGGAGACGCTGATTGGCGACGCGAACAGATTCTCCGGGCCGCGCGAGAGCTTGAGTCTGCTGGGCAATCCAGTGTGGAGACTGTTGAGATTTCTGATCGGACCCATGCTTCTGTTGTTGAGAGGCTGGTCGAACCTGACGACCCTGGTACCCTGCAGATCGCTGACTTCGTCCTTCGGTCGGATGGGGGAGTGCACTAGTTCTAGGCTGAGAGGCGGGGGGCAAGCCCTCGCCTTTCCCTTCGTTTCATCGGCAACCAGAAGCTTTTGGACCGGCTTGGCCAACAAAGCTCAGGATCCTCCAAGAACCCGCCCGTAAGTCGCTCTGCTAGTTGATTCGGTGCTTTGAGTTCCTCATCCAAACACTATCGATTCGTATAGTTTATAATATGAGTTGACAACACTAAGATAATATGCTATTAATATAATCACTATTTAACTACTGAATGTGAGGAGAGGTGTCCTCAAGAATGGAGGAAGCTATGATGCTCGCTAGATGGAGTCCATTAGACGACTTTTCTGACCTCCACCGGGAGGTGGACCGTTTGTTCGGCCGGAGTTGGAGCAATGTTGCAACAGGGGTGAACGAAGGAGCCTGGGTGCCGGCGACCGAGGTGACATCCGGAGAGGATGGATGGCAGCTTCGCATTGCCCTACCGGGGGTGAACAAGAATGATGTTAACGTCGATTTGCATGGCGAGACCCTAACTATTAAGGGAGAGCGGACCGACACTAAGCGGAACGATGAACTCCATGTTTCAGAAATCCGCTATGGCCGGTTTGAGCGAGCCTTCACGCTACCAGCAAAGGTCGAAGGCGATAAAGTGAATGCCCGTTTCGAGAACGGCATGCTGGAGTTGACGCTGCCACTAGCTGCGAGTGCAAGGTCGAGACGTATAGAAATTGGTGCTGCAGCAGGGAAAGATATCGATGTAGAAAAGATTGCTTAAGATTATCGGAGATGTTCAGCGGGGCAGGGCGTTCGCCTTGCCCCATCCAATCTCCTAAGGGCCCGTGCTGGTCGTGGACCTCCACGAACAGGTACACTTCTCGTTGTGACGCGATTGAAAGTCAATCAACCAATTGTCATCTTGCTAATTTGTGCCACGGTGGTGTGTTGTGGCAGGGAGCACCAGGGGCTGAGGACGAGTGGTCCGGCCGAACTGGAGTCGGCGGCCATTGGTATACATTCTGATTCGCCAGTACAGACCGAACTTCTTTCCGATGTTGCTATTGTGCAACCCGGTGAGGTTTTCAAGTTGGGGGTGCTCCTAACGATGGAGCCTGGCTGGTACGTGCACTGGATCAATCCTGGCGAGTCGGGCGAGGCTATTTCGATTGATTTCAATTTGCCGGCGCGGTTCGAGGTGGGTGCGCTTCGGTGGCCTGTCCCGCTTCAATTTGAACAGCCCGACGGCACCGTTGGCTACGGCTACAAGGATGAAGTGCTGATCCATGCAGAAGTTCGCGCGTCGAATCGTGATGTCGACGACGGTGAGGTTTGGCCTCTGGCGGCCGACGTGCGCTGGCTGGCGTGCGAACAGGAGTGTGTCACGGGGCACTCTACATTGCAGTTATCGCTTCCCGGTTCGATTTCTGGTACGCGATTAGTAGACCTCATCAATGCGTCGCGTGTAGAGGCGTGGCTTCCTCGGTTACCGTTGGCTGCTGGCTCATCGCTTGCACCGTTTACTGTGACCGTGTCGCGCCTAAGTTCTTCGGATTTCGTGTTGATGTTAACCTGGCGTTCGGTGGCGAATAATGTTCAATGGTTTCCGGTGTCAGCGACGGCAGCGGCCGCTCCTGTGAGCAGTTTGCATAGGGTAGGTCAGCGAACGCGAATCGAGTTGTCGGCACCTACTGGCCACACTACCTCCGACCTTCAAGTTATCGGTGGCGTTGTCGCCTATACGAATGCTTCGGGTGAACGCCAAGCAGCCGAGTTGTCAGTAGCGGTCAACGAACTCTCCCAACCGTAAACCCCGAAAGACTGCTCCCGCCAACGCGGCAACCTCGGACTCAGTGTTGGGTGCCGGACGGTCTGCCGTGGGGTGCCGACGGGGTGAGCAAACTACGCCCTAACCATAGGATGCCTGCAACGATGACCAATAGCATCGTCCAGCGAATCGCGCTGGCAACGAAGAGGGCGTCATAACGTGGCTGTTGAAACTGGAACTGGATAAGTTCGCTTGAGCGATCAGTCATCCAGTGCCAACCACTGTGGGCAATGAACACCGAGAGGACAATGATGCCCATCTGTTGTGCGCCTACCCAGCGCAATAGGATGGAGAGCACCGGATACAGGAAGGCGAGAACGAGTAGTAGCCCCAACTCGATGCCGATGTTGAAGGCGAATCGTGATACGAATACATGCGTCCCACCAAACTGCAACATCTCCGGCAGGGCAAATGAGAGGGCGAAGCCATGTACCAGGCCGAAGCCAAACGTGCTCATTGAACGGCGCTCGAGTTTGGTGCCGACCATGTTTTCAAACGCCATGTAGAGAATTGAAACGGCGACGAGAGTCTCGATTAACGGCTGGAACCAGAGGACGTTCGGCGCCAGCCTGAAGGCTGAAGCGGTAAGCGTCACGGAATGGGCCACGATGAATGCGGTAACAATGATTGCGAGTGGTCGCATCCGCCGGAACGGAATAACCACGCACGCCAGAAAGACCAAGTGAGTGAGACCGTTGAGAATGTGTGCGAATCCAAGTGCTACAAACCGTTGAAACGCTTGATACCAAGTTGGGTTTAGCCAGATACGGCCCGGGTCGCCGGCGTATTCGAACAGTCGGTCTGAGCCTTCGGGCGTGAGAAACCGCATTACCATGTTGACTCGCAAATCGGGTCGCTCGAGTGAGGTGTTGATGGAAAAACTCGAGCGTTCTGACCGAATGGGATATTCAAACAAGACATCGAGCATGCCTTGTTCCCAGTAGAGTTCCGTGTCGTTTGGCAGTTGCGGGCTTCGGATGTGGGCGAGCGCCGTGTCAAGAGTTCTAAATGATCGATCGGACGGAAGCGATACCCGAACCGCCTCTATTCGCGGGGATTCCAGCTGATCACCATCTTCGTAGATGGTGAGGTCAGGTGAAATCCGAAGCCGTGCAGCGTCACGAAGTGGCGGGTTAGCTTCCTCGAAATTGAGATAGCCGATCCCGAAGGTGGGAAGAGTCTGATCGCGTAGTGCAGCCAGCGGTACTCGGACAAGCATCTGCAATTGCTGGCTCTCAGGCCTGACGAGCACTTGAACGGTTACATCACGAACGATTATTTGCGCAGCCACTTCGGCCGGAACGGCTATTAGCCACCACATCATTAGAGTGACCATCATGCGAGTCGTTACGTATCGATTGCACTTGGATGACATCGTCTGGACCTTGTGAGGTGAGCCCATTAGTGTGGTATCGCCGGTCTACGCGCTAGCTTCTGGTGGTGTTAAACCAAGGAGCGAAGCCTGAATGCCGGGATAGGCGGACCATCCCAACTGCTTGTTCTATTACTTCTCCGCACAGAAGAAGCCAAGGTTCTTCATATGTAGTGCTACTCGCGAGGCTTGATCCGGTAGCCTTCGTCCGTCTGTTCCCGGTAGCTCCGATGACATGTGGCGCATGTACCCCGTAGGTCGCCAAAGGCGCTCTGGGCGCCGTCATGATTGTTCTCTCCAGCTGCGGCAGTTATCGCCCGGGCCGCTACCACGGCATCCGCAGCGATTGCAGCAGCCTCTTCGACTTCTTGAGCCTTCCAGTACGCTTCAACCTGTTGAAACATCGACTGGAGCCTTCGGCCATCCTCCTCGGTTTCTGGCCAGTATCTTGCTCCAATATGTCCCTCGGTGTCGCCGAGCGTTAACCCGACCTCTTTCATCGTTGCGTCAAATCCTTCTTCGGTAAGTGTTTCTTGAAGGGCTCTAGCTCCCAGGCTGACTAGAGCAACGATACTGATGATGGCGATGAGTAGGCGAGCATTCATTCCGATTCTCCTAAAATTCTAGTAAGCGATGGCGTAACAATCACGACGGGGGTCGGCAGCAGCCAGTCGGTTTCCAGAGAATGGGTCGATCATGACAGCGGTCGCGCACCCCGAGACCCCAAGTGGGCGCACTTCGTTTACATGATGTCCTCGGGATCGTAGCTCATTGGCGATGTCTGCCGAAATCGTTGATTCCATGTCCATTTGGTTAAAGCCAGCGGCATGCGGCCAAAACGATCCCTGGAGGTGACGTGTACGGACACGCGGCCAGGCGAACGCTTCGTGTAGATTCGGATACCAGTCATCCCAGAACTCGACGATGTTCAAGAATCCCTGCAGGATCGTCTGGTCTTGATTGTCGCCACCAGGCGTACCGACTGCGAGAAAAGGCTCGCCGTTATGAGCCACGATACTCGGTGTTAGCGTGTAACGCGGTCGTGCGCGGGGTCGCAGTTGGTTCGCACGTTCCCGGTCAAGCCAGAACTGTTCTCCGCGGGTGCTCATGCCGATGCCGGTTTGTCCGAGAATCACCGCACCGCCGATCCACCCACCGCTAGGCGTGCTGTCAAAAATGTTGCCGTCCTTATCGATGATCGCCATATGCGTGGTGTCTTTCAGCCCACCCGATGATGGGACGAAGGACCCGCCGTTGGCGTTGTCGGTAGCTTGGCCATCCTCGATGTTGGCGACCCAGAAGTTCCAGTCGTTGACCTCGGGGTCGTGCGGCAGTGGGTTACCGGCCTTGAAGGCCGTCGAGGCACGGCCGATGTCGATTCCGGCCGCTCGAACCGCCGCGTAGGTCTTCGATAACAGCCCAGTGCGAGGCACCGCTACAAAATCAGGGTCAGCGTAGTAGGAGTCTCGGTCGGCGTAGGCGAGCTTCATTGCCTCGATGACTATGTGAATGTAATCAGCACTGTTGTGTCCCATCGACTGGAGGTCGTACTGCTCAAGAATATTAAGTGTCTGTAGCAATACTGGTCCTTGGCTACCGAAATCCTGTTTGTAAACGGTATAACCGCGATAGTCCACGTGGGTTGGCTCTTCGACCTTGGCGTAAAACTCTGCAAAGTCACTGTGCTCAAACAGCGAGCCATGCGTCTGAAGAAAATCGACCATCTCGTGGGCAATGTCGCCCTTGTAGAATCGGTCGCGAGCAGCGACGATTGCCCCCTCACGGCCAAGGTGGGCGTGTTGCTGTTCAGCTTCGACCATCTTCTTTAGCGTGTTCGCGAGGGTGGGCAACTTAATGGTCTCACCAGGTGTGTAAAGGCTCCCACCGGGTTTTAGCCAGTAGCGTCGGTTTTCTGGCCAAGCTTGGAAAAATTCTAGATTGCGCTCAATCGAGCGAGCAGTGCGTGGCCGCAGGGGAAATCCATGTTCTGCATAGTCGATAGCCCGTGCTGAGACCTCCTCGAAAGTCATGGTGCCCCAACGTTCGAGAACAGTCAGTGCTCCGTGCAGTGCACCGGGAACGACCGCCGGGTCGAGCCCTTCGCCGTTGAGGTCCCGATTCCGTTCGAGATACCAATCGATTGTGGCGCGCTCGGGTGCCCAGCCCTGACCAACGACTGAGATGACTTTGCCTTCCGCTTTCGGATAGACCAGGATCAACGCCTCACCACCCAGTCCGTAAAGGTCCTGTTCCACGACGCCACCCACGAGTAGTGACGTAACGCCGGCATCGAAGGCGTTTCCGCCCTGAAGAAGTATTTCGAATGCTGCGGCAGTCGTTAGCGGATGACCTGCGGACACGCCGGCGGTCCGACCGGAGACGGATGGTCGTTGCGCCTGCCCTGGCCCAGTTGCCAACCCCGCGATTAGCGCAATTGTTAGTAGGGCGGTACACGACGTGCGTCCCCTGGAGGACTGCCACACGCCAGGAATTCTTCTAAGGCATCGGATTGTCTTGCGCATCTATCACCTGCTGTCGATTAGTGAGATGGAAGGGGCATTCCGTATATCTAAACGGTGCCACTGCCATGACTCTTCTGGCGCGAATCTATACGGAATGCCACCCTGAGATCAAACATTGAGGCAGTTCCCCCTAGCCATATGCTCCCGAGCGCCAGGGCTTGAATCGGCCGGTGATGGGTGTAGACTAGGCCTAGATTCACGACAGTATTAGCTGAGAATTCTTTTCGGATGTGATCCCAGACCCTCGTCATAACGGCGAGAGGGTAGCTGGATGTTACGTCGTTTCGTTCGAGGTGGATGCTATGAAGTGTAGGCTCATGCTTGTTGTTTCGGCGGTCGTCATTTCAGTCGCAGTCGTGTCGGTGGTGCAGGCCGGGGCGCAGGATTCACCGCGTCCGGTTGTTGGACGGTCAATGGTTGTGACCGGGCACGGTATCGTAGCTGCTAGTCAGCCGCTCGCGGCGCGAGCAGGCGTGCAGGTTCTTGAGCGTGGTGGAAACGCAATCGATGCAGCCATTGCGGCCAATTCGACGATTGGCTTGATGGAACCGACTGGAAACGGAATCGGAGGCGACCTCTTCGCGCTCATCTACATGGCAGAGACTGGCGAGCTTCATGGGCTGAACGCTAGCGGTTGGGCGCCATCTGGACGCACAGTTGAGTTCCTTCGCTCGAAGGGCTTCGAGGAGGTTCCCGGTCGCGGTATCTACTCGGTCACGGTGCCAGGCGTGGTGGCCGGATGGGACATGATGCGCGAACGGTTCGGTTCCCTGCCGTTCTCGGAGTCGTTGGCCCCAGCGATCTACTATGCCGAAAATGGCTTTCCGGTTTCACCGGTCATTGCTAACGGGTGGGGCCGTTCCAGCGAAATGCTCGGAGCTCATCCAAATTCGAAGGCCACATTTCTTCCAGGTGGTCAGGCGCCGAAAATGGGGGAGATGTTTCGTAATCCCGACCTTGGGGCGTCGTTGCGGCGGATTGCTGAACATGGGCGTGATGGATACTACAAAGGCCAGACGGCCGAGGCGATCCTGAAGATTTCCGAGGAGATGGGTGGGACGTTTACGGCTGACGACCTCAGTGAGTTTAGACCGCAGTGGGTCACGCCAATCTCCACGATGTATCGAGGTTGGAAGGTCAGTGAGATTCCGCCAAACACGCAAGGAATTGCGGCTCTCATCATGCTGAATCTCATGGAACAGTACCCAATTGGAGAGTACGGTTTTCACAGTGCCAAAGCACTGCATGTGGCGATTGAGGCCAAGAAGCTCGCTTACGCTGACATGCTTGGGTATGTTGGTGACCCCGATTTTTCCAAGATCCCTGTTGAGCCGATGCTGAGTAAAGCGCATGCTGCGGAGCGGGCAAAGTTAATTGACCCGACACAAGCGGCCTGTGAAGTCGCACCTTCCTACTTTCCTGGAATTACGACAGCGGAAGGCAATGACACGATCTATATGACGGTGATCGATAAGGATGGCAACATCGTGTCGTTGATCCAGAGCAATTACAGCGGTTTTGGTTCTGGCCTCGTCCCTCCTGGTGTTGGGTTCATGCTACACAATCGCGGTGCACTCTTTACTATGGAAGATGGTCATGCCAACACCGTCGAGCCACGTAAGCGGCCGCTCCACACGATCATTCCAGCGTTTATGGAGAAGGACGGCGTGCAGATTGGGTTTGGCATTATGGGCGGTTGGAACCAGGCTCAAGCACATGCCCAGTTTGTCGCGAACATCGTCGACTTCGGTTTTAATATTCAGGAAGCGCTTGAGGCCGGCCGGTTCACCAAGGGCAGCTTCACCGGCTGTGACGTCAATATTGAGTCGCTAATTCCATCCAGCGTGCGTACCGAACTGACGGCGCTGGGGCATGAGCTCAATGTTCGTCCGCCGAGGACTGGTGGATTCGGTCATGGTCAGGCCGTGATGGGTACGCCGGCGGGTATCCACTTTGGGGCGTCAGAGCCAAGGCATGATGGGGCTGCGGTACCGCAGGCGCCTTCGATATTTGACCGGTAGGGCACAGATGATTCCTCATCAAATCACGCGGGTGCTGTTCGTGGCGGCTTTGGTCGTCGCGACAGCACCCTACGTGCTGGCTGAGCGGTTGGATCAAACCCAGGCCGAGGGACTTGAGGCCAGGGTTAGAACGGAGCTCGTGACGGAACGGGCATTCCGGGCCGTCACGGTTGTTGTGGATGGGGATGTGGCAACCCTGAATGGGATCGTGGGAAGTATCGGTGTTAAGGAGGACCTGATCGCGACCGTTTTGGAGGTCGACGGGGTGGGTTCGATTCTTAGCAACATCGAAATTTTTGAAGCCGAGAGCGATGCGAAGCTCGGCGAGCAAATCGCAGCGTTCATTAGGCGGTATGAATACCATTCCGTGTTCGACAATATAAATATCAACGTCGAAAATGGAGTGGTTGTTGTGAGTGGGGAAGTTACCGAACCCTTCAAGAAAGAGGGCATCGAGAAAGCCGTGTCCTATGTTGGTGGTGTTCGACTGGTTGAAAATCGGATTGAAGTGCTGCCGGTGTCGGGCACTGACGACCGTATTCGGGAAGACATTGCCCTGCGCATTTATAACGACCCGCTCTTTTCTAAATATCAGGAGGGGAACCGCCCTCCGATTCATATCGTCGTGAAGCGAGGCCGGGTGAGGCTCACGGGCGTTGTGCTTTCCCCGGTCGAGCGTGCATTTGCAGGTACAATCGCGCGCCAAGTCTTTGGCGTCAGGTCGTTTCGCAATGAATTAAAAGTAGAGTCGGAGCGGTAAGCTTCGATGGCTATGTAGTAGTGCTTCAGTTAGGACTTCCATGCGTACTGTAGTGCCGGGCACTCGGTGTTCTCTCTTTCTCGTTCTTGTCACCCTCCTCGTCTTCTCGAACTTGAGTAACGCACAGATGTCCGCAAGCCTGCTGGGCTCTGTGGTCGACGTGCAGGGGAACCCGCTGTCGGGTGTGACGCTCAAGCTGCTGTATCAAGGAAATGTGACTCGTGAGATCGAGGTGTCGACTGATGACGCTGGGAAGTTTTCCAGGCTGGGTCTACAACAGGGGTCGTATGAAGTCACGGCGCAAAAGGATGGTTTCGACGTCGAGACGATGAGTTTCTCTCTGAATGTTGGGCGACGTGCGCTACTGACCCTGACCCTGCTGCCGGAAGGTGCGCGGCGCATGGCCGAACTGGCCCGATCAGAGGAGGTCGAAGACCCACGAGAATCGGCCGTAAGGGCGGCTCTCCAAGCTGGTGCCGCTGCTAGCCTGGCCGGGGACCATCAAGAGGCCATCACTTTGTTCAAGTTGGCGGTCCAGACACTTCCAGAGTGCCACGAGTGTCATTATCGGCTTGGTCGAACCTATGCTCAGCTTGAGGACTATACGAATGCGGAGGTTGCGCTTGAACGAGTGCTTGAGATCGACCCCGAGTATGCGCCAGCTTACCGGACGCTAGCCGTGGTTTACAGTGCACAGCAACGGTTTGATGAGGCGGCCGCGGTAAGGGCTCGAGCGGCTGAGCTCACCTCGGCATCTTAGGTCGGCGAGTGGATGATTTATGTGGCTAGCCGGGCTTGTCTAGGGCGGGCCGACGTGGTGGGGGCGGGATTGAGGTCGGACACTTGCAAGGTGGTCAGGTTCCCCGGGTGGTTGTAAACTTGGGGTCCGAACGAGCGGGTGTCTTTACAGGCGTGAGGAGGTTACCTATGTTCTGCGTGCAGAGGTCCGGTCGGGGCCTTGTGCTGCTAGTGGTGCTTGCGGTGCTTGCTTGGCCGAGTGTTGCCGCGGCCCAAATGTCTGCCCGAGTGCGTGGCGTCATCATGAACGTTGATGGTGAGCCGGTCGAGGGTGCCACCGTCACGTTTACTTTCCAGGGTGGTGTAAACCGAGAGCAAGCGGCGACAACCAACGCCGAAGGTGAGTATATGCAGATGGGGCTTCAAAGTGGCCCCTACCGTATCGTTGCCGCGAAGGACGGTGTCGGCGAGCGTACCGAGGAGATCACCTTGCGTGTTGGTCAGCAGGAGGAGCTCGACTTTCAGCTTGTGCCGGTCGGCATGCGGGCTATTTCTGACCTTACCGACGAGGAACGAGCCGAGTATGAACGGGCGGAGGCGCTCTTGGTGACGTTAGAAGCGGCCGTGGATGCAGCCGCGGCCGGTAATTATGATGTGGCAATCGCCAATTTTGAGGAAGGCCTTTCGGCAAATCCGGACTGTTTCCAGTGCTACCACGGGATCGGCATGGCCTATCTCGCGCAAGAGGAGTACGGCGATGCCGAGGCGGCCTTTAACAGTTCGCTTGAGGTCAATCCAGACTACGCTGAAGCCTATGAGGGTCTTGCCACGATCTACAACAGTCAGCGGCGGTTTGATGAGGCGGTGGCGGCCAGTGAAAGGGCAGCTGAGCTGTCGGGTGGTGGTGGAGTCGGCGGCCTCGCAGACCCGGACACCGTCTTTAACCAGGGGCTCATCAACTGGAATGCTGGCAACATCGAGGAGGCCAAAGCGCAGTTTGCCGAGACGCTCGAGCTTGACCCGAACCATGGTGAAGCCCATTACTGGGTCGGCATGGCAAATTTGAACGAAGGGGACCTCGCCGGGGCCAAGGTAGCCTTTGAACGCTACGTCGAGCTTGAGCCGGACGGGCGGTTTGCGGACCAGGCCAGGGGCATGGTTACGCAGCTGCCATGACCGAGGCGCTCGCGCCGGTGACTTTGTGACGTCTTGTTAAATTTGGTGGTTGATGGATTGGTTTAGGGGAGTCGTGTCATCGAGGAGGATTCACATGCGAACCAAACATTCGGTCGTGACGGGAGTTCTGTGTTGCGTGGTGCTAGTCGGAGCAGGAAGTGCCTTGGCTCAGAGTCAACGGACCATGCGACCCGTGATTCGAGGCACAGAATATGCAGCAACGTCGATGAAGGCCCCTGCCACAGCGGCGGCGATGCGTATTCTCGACGCCGGTGGCAATGCCTTCGATGCGGTGGTGGCAGGCCAGGCGGTGCTGGCATTAGTCGACCCGGGCAGCAATGGTCTCGGGTCAGACGCTGTGATCCTGATTTATGACGCGAAGTCCGGGGATGTACTTTCGATTAACGCCGAGGGGACAGCCCCGCAACTGGCAACGATCGAGTGGTATGAAGAACACAATCATGGCGAGATTCCGGTGAGTGACGGGCTGTTGTCAGCATCAATCCCAGCGGTGATTGATGCTTGGTATGTCTTGCTCGACCGCTGGGGCACCATGACGTTCGCGGAGGTGCTCCAACCGGCCATCGAAGTTGCGGAAGAAGGCTTTCCACTGAGTGAACGTCTTGCAGGGTCGATCGCGCGGTCAGAAAAGATTCGGAAGTATCCGACGACCATGAACGTCTACTGGCCGGATGGTCGGGCACCCGAAGCTGGAGAGATCTTCAAGAATCTCGATGCCGCGAACCTTCTGAAAAAACTTGTGGAAACTGAGGCACAGAATACTGGTGCGGGTCGCCATGCTGCACTGAAAGCTGCACGCGATCGATTTTACAAGGGTGACATCGCACGAACGATGGCAGCCTTCTTCGAGGAGCACGGTGGACTCTATCGCTATGAAGACTTCGCCAACTACTCCGTTAAGGTTGAAACACCCGTGTCAATTGATTACCGCGGGTACACGGTTTACAAAAATCCTTCAGCGACCCAGGGTCCCACGGAACTATTCACGCTCAAGCTACTTGAGGGTTATGACCTACAAGCGCTTGGCCATAACAGCGTTGAGTACATACACACGAGTGCTGAGGCGCTCAAACTCGCCATGGCCGACCGGGAGAAATACCTTGGTGATATGGACTTCATCACTATTCCTTACGAAGGCCTCTTGTCTGAGGAGTACGCACGCGAGCGGCGAGCTCTCATTGATCCGGACCGAGCGTCGTTCGAGTTGCGGCCAGGAACACCGGAACGGTTCATGGGGAGTTCCGGACTCCTAGACCGGCCCGTTCACGTGAACTTGGAGGGTGAGTCTGACCACGAGGGCGATACCAGCTACATCGCCGTGGTGGACAAGGACCGCAACATGGTGAGCTTTGAGCCGAGTTTGCACAGCGGGTTTGGTACCGGTGTGGTTGTCGGCGACCTCGGGTTTATTTTTAACTGTCGTGGGGATTATTACTCGCTGGTGCCTGGAGAGGCGAATGCGCTCGAGCCCGGCAAGCGACCCCGCAGCACGCTGCAGAGTACGCTCGTGATGAAGGATGGCGAACCACACATGGTGCTGGGGAGTCCGGGTGGTGATGATCAAATCCAGCGGACTATTCAGACACTACTGAACATGGTCGAGTTCGACATGAATGTCCAGCAGGCGATCGAAGCGCCGCGGTGGTCGACTCGAAGCTTTCCAGCTTCGCCGTTCCCTCACACGATGTATCCGGGCGACCTTTCGGTTGAGGCAACTGTTCCGGAGGATGTCCAGAACGGTCTCGTGGCTAAGGGGCATGACCTCACAGTCAGGGCGGCCTGGAGCCTTGGGGCGATCGGTGCGATTCTGGTGAACGGTGCAACCGGAGTACTCGATGCGGGTGTTGATCCCCGAACGGAGGGTTACGCGCTGGCTCGCTGACTGTGAAAGGGTGTAGTGGATTGTGCAGGAGTGGGTTGCTGCACAACGTTTCACAAAGGGAACGCGATCAGTCTACATGTGGATAATTACCGTAGCGTGTATCTGATTTCACAAGTGTTTCCGAGTGCCACGATAGATGAAGTCTCTTTTTCTCTGTCAGTTAACGGTGAGGCGAGAGTTATTGGTCGGTTACGGGGGCGGCAACACGGAAATAAGTGTTTGACAGGCCGCTCACGATGACCCTATAAAGACATAACGGTTTATTCGAATATGCGTTGTGTTGTCTCATTTTTTCGACTTGCCGGGCGGCCTATTCTAACTGGGTGTGTCGTTAGGGCATCGTTGTTAGCGGTGTCCTAAGGGTTCGCGTCGATTTTGGCTCGTATAGTTTCGTTGTATGGGAGTTGCCTTTCCCATGACCGGGTTGTTGAGTTGTTATTGGTAGGTCATTAGTTCTTGTGTGAGGTTTCTTTGTCGGAAGGTCTTTCGTTATTAGGAGGTTACTGATGCGTCGGCTATTAATTCTCGTTGTTGCGATTTCGCTCGTGGCCGGAACGGCTACCGCTCAGAATGCTAGTTCGGAGTTACGCGGGGAGGTTGTTGACGACCAAGGTCTCGCCCTTCCGGGTGTGACCGTTGTGGCGACCAATCAGGATAACGGGCAGTTTCGAGAGACCGTGGCGAACGTTGACGGCTCTTTCTTCTTCCCGGTTATGGCTCCTGGCACCTACGAAATAACGGCAGAGTTGCCGGGGTTCCGGCGCTACATCCGACCGGATATTCCATTGACGGTCGGGTCTTCATTCAACCTCACCGTTGAGTTGACGGTGGGCGGTATCGAGGAAGAGATTACCGTTACCGCTGAGGCTCCACTGGTTGACACGACTTCGAAGGAAGTCGGCGGCTACGTTCAGCAGCAAGAGTTGCTGGATACGCCATCGTTCAACCGGAACTTCACCGGATATCTCGACTTGGTCCCTGGAGTGGTCGCGACCGGGTCCACTTCCTCCTTCGCAGCGGACTCCATCATGGTTAACGGCCAGGACTCCTCGAATGTGGCCTACAACTTTGATGGTGCCAGCAACGACGATGACCACTTGGGTGGCTCCGCCGGCGCGCAGGCACGGATTCCGATCGAAGCGGTGCAGGAGTTCCAGCTTCTCACCGGACAGTTTGACGCCGAGTTCGGACTCGCTTCGGGTGGCGTGCTCAACGCTGTTTCGAAGTCGGGAACGAATGAGTTTCATGGAGCCCTGTTTGCCTTCGTGAAGGGGCATCAGATGACGGCGAAGGACTACTTCGTTGCCTCGCAGGATCTGGTGAAGCCGGACACGCAGGAGAAGCAGTTGGGATTCACCGTTGGTGGCCCGATTCTCAGAGACAAGCTGCATTTCTTCTGGAGCCTCGAGCGGCCGATTCTCGATACGGGTGTGACGGTGAACATCCCGTCCCGGCCGGACCAGAACCGCGCTGAGATCGAAGCAGTGCGACCGTGGAACTTCTTTGCCCGCGGCGACCATCAGATCAATGCGAACAATACGTGGGGAGGCCGTTGGCTGTATGAAACGTCCCCATCGACTCACGCAGCCACGAGTTGGGGCATCGGCAGCGCGGAGCATGAGCACGACCACGACTGGGCAGCCGGTGGGTCAATCAACTCAGTCATCGGGAACAACAAAGTCAACGTGCTGAGGTTTGGTGAAGTTTACGAAGACCTGCACTGGGGCTCGACTGAGGAGTCTTTTGGTTCGCCACCAAAGGCGCAGAAAACCGAGGCGCCACAACTTAATTTCCTGGACTGGACTGGTGGCACCCTCAACACGGCGTTCCGTCGGATCAACTGGACACTTAACGCAGAAAACCAGTTCTCGGTGTTTATCCCGGACAAGAATGGTGACCACGACCTTAAATTCGGTGTTATGTGGCGCTACATGAACCTGAACTACAACTCCAACGGACGTCGGAACGGGCGGTTTATCTTCGACACGAACAAGGACTTCAATGCGTCGGACTACTCCACCTACCCCGAGCGTTTGTCGATTCAGGTGCCGAACAACCAGCACTACGTCATGACGGGAACCATTCTCAGTGGCTTCGCGCAGGATAAGTGGCAGCTGAACGACCGGACGACGTTGAGTATCGGCGTGCGGTATGACGTGGAGATCATTCCAACGCCGAACGAGGACAACGAGTTCTACGGTGCGGCGGTGAGCTCCACGATTTATCCGATTGACAAGAACAACCTCGCGCCACGTCTCGGTTTTTCGCATGTCCTTGATGAGGACGGACGGACCGTGCTACGGGGTGGATTGGGTCGTTTCTACCAGAAGTTCCGCGTCACCCACATCGATAACGTCTTCGGTGAGCAGATGTACGACGATTCGTTCAACGTGAATCTGCCACTGGACGGCGTCGACCCAGGGCCGTCGAGTGGTCTGCGGCCAACCGCTGCCTATCTGAAAGACGGGCCAACGGTCAATTGGGCGGTTATTGATGCGCTCTACCCACCAGGGTCGAAGGTGCTGAACGCTGGTAATATCCGATTTGACAATGCGGCCCGGGAGAACCCTTACGCCGACCAACTGTCATTCGGGTTTGAGCGTCAGATAGCTAACAATATGGCGTTGAGCATGGACTACATCCGTGTCATGCAACGCGCTCAGCTGATTCTGCACAATCACAACCAGCCCAGCCGCGTCAGCACGGCGCGGACGGCGAAGATTGAGCGGCCTAACTCGACATACGTCGATGACGTCTATCAACTCCTCAATGGTGGATCAATCAACCACGATGCATTGCAGGTGTCGTTAGACAAGCGGTTCAGCAACAACTACCGCTTCCGCATCTCCTACACCCTAGGGAATACCCGAGGCAACACTCGCCAAGGTGACGCCCAGTCCGTGTATACCCAGGTTGGCGGAGACCTGAATCTGGGTTCGAACTGGGGACCGACGGACTTCGACCGCCGGCATAACCTCGTGGCCAACACAACCGTTGCTGTGCCTGGCACCGGTGGTCTGCGGGTGAGCGGCATCGTGCGGGTCCGGAGTGGAGCACGCTTCTCGCTGCTCGACAGCACCTTGGATACGAACCAGAACGGCACCGCGAACGACGAGTGGTTGGCGGCCGGGACCTATTCGGGCTCGGGAACGGATTCCTACACGGTTAACTATGATGGTGGCCGTAACGGTGGCGTTGGGCCGCGGTACTTCCAGCTCGACGGGCGTGCTGGCTATACGCTGGAGATGCCGAATGCGGATACGTTGGAGGCTTATGTTGACTTCATCAACCTGACCAACAATTCCAACTTCAATGCACCGTCTGGTGACAAACGGAGAAGCAGCACCTATCTGATTCTCCGGACGCTCGTGAATAATGGACTGCCACGGCAGCTCCAAATCGGCCTACGCTACGCGTACTAAGGCGAGCTTAGGGTAGACACCAACGGGGCGGGCTGGGATGTTCCCAGCCCGCCCCGTTTTTTTCTGCAGCACACAATCAACCGATGTGGACGGTTGACCGTGCGTTCGGTAGCAGCATGTCGGCTTGGGTGCACGGCTGGGGTGCTTCAGAATCCCGCTGGTGCTGAGGGTAGCCAAAGCGGTATCCGGGTGGCGTTTCTGGTCTTCGAGCAGGAGGGGACCGGAGGGAAAAAGGAAATACACTAAGGTTTTCGTCAGTTTTCTGAGTTCAATCGTTTTCTTTTTTTTGTGCTACGGCTTCGTGTATCCTTTCCGATAATACGGGTAGGCGTTTTTCCTCCAAGGATGCTGAATCGAGACGGTTCGCGGAAACGGCGTGGTTCCAGGGTGTCCCTGCTTGGGTGGGTTGTCCTGCTCGCCGGTACAGTAACGGTGTTGGCCACGCTGCCACCCGTGGTGGTCGACCGGGCTTTGTCAGCTCTGCCTGCTGTGCTCGGGCTTGGTCCCACGACATCGGCTGATGGCCGGGAAGGTCTTCCGCACCCGTCGATCGAAGGCATTGTGGTCCCCCCGCCGCCTCCAAGCCCCCTTCAGTCGGTTTTGTCCCCAAGAGTTCTTTCGCCGGTTGCGATTGAGTGGGCGCCTCACGAGATCGTGCCACCTGGCCCAGTGCTTGATGAGAGGCTGGTGGCTCACCGGCCTGCCGCGCGCTGGCCGACTCGGGACGCTCTGTCGACTATCGGACCGCTGATTCCTCCGGTCAGCGAGTTCGACTCATTTGCTGATGACCCGTCTAGGTGGAGAGTTTTAGCCCGTCCGGTTAATGCAGTCGGAAAGGGCGTTGCGAAAGGGGGCACCACGGTCGCCAAGGGCGTTGCGAAAGGGGGCACCACGGTCGCCAAGGGCGTTGCGAAAGGGAGCACCACGGTCGCCAAGGGCGTTGCGAAAGTGAGCACGTCGGTTGCCAAGGGTGTTGCGAAAGTGAGTGTTTCAACTGCAAAGGCGTTTAAGAAGATGGGCCTGTTTCTAACGCGTCCGTTTCGCGGTCAGAGTGAGGATGAGAGGCAGATGAAAAGGTGGGTTTCATCCTAGTTCGTTCGACTTCCGGCGCATACACTTAGCGATTCAACCCCGACCGGAAACCGACGAGGCAACCGGTGAGACCGGTACGACCGTTACCTTTAGCGCCCCCAGGTGTATATATCCTACGAGCACAGGCGAACGATTCATCTGGCACCAGAGGCGGATTCCAATGTTGCTGGACGAACGCCCATGTGCAAGTAGATGTCTCGCCCTGAGCGCGCTAACTTCTACTACCTAGGCTTTTGATGAACACAGGGTTTACCACCGCTTTACGAGTCAATTATAATTGGTCGTGGTCTGTCCCTTGGGAGTCCAGGGGGCCAAGAAAACTTTCGGTTTTTGGGGGGGTTAACGTGAAGGATTACGCGTTACGGTGGATGGTCGTCCTGTCTGTTGTGTTGGCAGTGCCAGTGGCGGTCAACGGTCAAGATTGGAAGGGACGGATCGATTTGGACGGCACGGTGACCAACCCTGCGGGAGAGGGCTTGTCCGGTAGCACAGTCACAGCGGTCTACCTGGAAACCGGTACGGGGCCGAACCAGGAATTTGCCGGTGGCGACGGCGATTTCGACCTTGATGATTTGAAGCCCGGGATGTGGCAGATCACCGTCAACGGAACCCACCTTGGATACATTATTTCCCAGCGTGAAATTGAGGTTCTCCCGCGTGGCAACGAAGACCTTGAGTTCGTGCTTCCGGCTATGCAGGACCTGGTTTCCCAGGCGGCGGTGGATACCGCAGCGCGCAATTATAGTGGCGCACGGGAAAAGTACCAGATGCTTCTTTTCTCTCTTCCGAACAACGTGAATCTGCATGGCGCGGTCGCGGAGACTTACAAGGCGGAGGGTAATTTGCCACAGGCAATGGATGAATATGACGCCATGCTTGCGTGGTGGGCCGATGTGGCGCCGCCGGCGGAACCAGGGCTTCCGGTCGAGATTGGGATTCAGGCGATGATGTTGGCTGGTGATGCGGGTCAGTATCAGCGGATGCATGGCTACGTTAATGGGCTCGGTCGGCCGTTACCTAGCGATTGGATGGCGGCGTTTATCGACCTCAGTGCGAACACGCTGATGGAGCGTGAGGAATATGGCCATGCGATTCGGGTTCTAGACGTTGCGATTAGGCGGTCGTCACGTACCGCGTTGCCGTATTACTACCGGGGGATGGCTCGGGTGCAGGCCAATCGACAGTTGGCTGACGGCGAAGAAGAGAACTACGACCCGGCGGCTGACGATTTTGAAAGGTTCGTTGAGCTTTCCCCGAATGACTCGGCACAGAAGAGACAGGCCTTGGATTTACTTTCGAAAATCCGACCGCAGTAATCGTTCTGAGTGTGAAATTGTTGGGTATCGCTGGGGGTCGTCTGGACGGCCTCCAGCTTTTTTTTGGAGCGCGCCTGCTAGGGCTGCTGCTGCGGGTGGCTGGACACGGCTTCGGCGTTGTCAAGACCGTAGAACGCTGCGTCGACCGGTAGCGGTTCAACTTGGTAGTCTTCGTTCTTGTACGGATAGGATGGGCGCGGCTTTGAAATAATGAATGCAGAGACGTGTTGCGCGTCTTCATCGCTGAGGCTACCAGGGTCGAGATAGGGCATCGCGTAACGAACGAAGCCGGCAAGCGTATAGAAACGGGCCATTCCGGCGCCATCGTTCCACGACCGTGGTCCCCACAACGGTCCCGCCTTCTTATCACCGACCTGCACGCCCTGGCCTTCTGGACCGTGGCAGTTCACGCACAGTTCGGTATAGATTGCTTCTCCACGTTGTGGGTCCAACGCGTCGATTGGCAGAAGGTTCTCGCGAAGAATCCGATTCTTTTTTCGCCACGGAGGGTCTTCACCAGGGGTGTAGCCCTCAGACAAATACCGTAGATATGCGGCAAGCGCGATGACTTCTTGAGAATCAACGTTGGGGAGAACGAGTGTGTCCGTGTTAACACTGTGGGGCGAGGGCACTGCCCCTGAGCGTGCGACTGCAAGGCCACCGTTATCCGGTCCATGCACAGCGTTCTGACTGCGATAGAAACATCCCACAATCCGGTCTTCCAAGCTGAAGTTTCGGCCTGCGCGGTTGTTGTATTCGGGAAACATGCCGGATGTGCCGACGAGCGGTAACGCCAACTCGCGCTGGCCCTGATTCAGGTGGCAGTTAGCGCATGTCATGCCACTTGCCGTAAAGCGAGGCGTTGCCTCTGGGGTATTGGTGAACAACTGAAACCCTTGGCGGATCAGGTCGGCGTCCTGGCGTATGTCGAGCGCGGGGTCGGACAGAGGGTTCTGGGGGAGGTCCCAGGCCGTGACCATCGTCGTGGTCTTCGGTACCAATGGGCCAACCAGTTCGTAAGTGTGAGATGCTGGGCCGAACTCGCCGGTTTGGGGTATCCGTGGTACTTCGACAGCAGGAGGAACCGATTCTCTTGAAGGTGCCGAGCATCCAAGCGCGGTGGTCAGCGGGAGAATGACTACCATCGTAGCCACACCCCGTCTTGTGATTTGCGTCATCGGCGCCCCGCTTCCACTATAGCGCACACCTCTTGGCAGGCGAGGTCATTAAGGTCCATTTCACGTTCGGACTAGAAGGAGATGCGGTCGAGCAACCCCTCTGTGTGGCGACAAGAATTCTCTTACGGACGTATGATCATAATATGAGCGCGGTTAGTGCCCGCTTGCATCAGCCAGATGCCGTCCGATTCATCAGGTTGTCTCCATTTGAGTTTTAGTAGGTCAGGAACTGATAGCCGTCTGCCTGCAACGTTACGACGGCGGTCATTGCCGACAAGGCACTCTTGACAGGCGCCGACACTTCATTGGCATCGAGGCCACTGAGAACGCGCGATTGCTCACAAAGAAAGATCTCGACTCCGGCATCCGAGAGTGCCTCAAGTAACGGCAAGCTTGGGTTGTCCATCTCGTAGCGTTCCTGATACGCCTCGTTTGTCATTGCCGCCCGCGTGCCTCCACCGTGCAACACCAGTTTCACTTGTAAGTTTTCTTGGGGGATCCCGGCATGAGCATGCATGTTCATGAAACGTGCGGCTGCCTCTAGACGCATGTGGGGCCGTTCTGGAGCGTTCAGCGGCTGAAAGATCTCAAAAGCCACTTTATAGATGTTGTCGTCGGTGCGCATGACGAAATCGGCGTTCGGTAGGTCAACGTGCCGCCCGAACCCTTCGATGAGCGGACCATCGTGCAGGTCGTTGCGGGTGTTCTGTGCGTCGACTGGTCCGGCCACGAGCAACCCCACAGCTAGGTTCATCGCAAACATACCCAGAATTCTCATCATTCCGGTCCGTTGTTTCATCATTTTCCGTCCTCGTTTCTTGATTCACAGTGCCGGACATCAGCACTGCAGAAAATAAATATTAGCAGAGCTTTCAGTGATCCAAGCCCAAACCTATCTTAACCGCAAAATCTGTTGTAGAGAGGATAAGCCTCGGCATCTTGGTCCTTCACGCTGGTTCGGAAAGCCCCGTTGTCTCAGCTTGGAGATAACGGGGTAGGTAGAGGGTGTTAATCCGCTTTGTCGACTTTGTTCGGACCGAAGGGGATGGCCCACTGCTGTAGCCCTGTCTATGGCATGATGGGCGGATGGGTGGACGCTGTTTAGTGTTTTTTGAAGCCTCTGACGTTCCACTAGAGATTTCCCGCGGTTGATGTCTGCTGCTGGTGTCCGCTGAATGACCGACACGACAAGACCCACGAAAACGTTCGATCGACGGATCATTGAGGGACCGCTCGGTCTCGCCGTGTGGCGACTCGCTTGGCCGACGATGTTACAGAACATGATTGGTGGACTCCAAGGCGTCATCGATCAAGCGATGGTCGGAAACTACGTGGGTCATATCGGCAATGCTGCGATCGGTGTCAGTATGCAGATCTTTATCCTGGTCATTGTCTTTGTGGCTTCGATCTTTACTGGAATGGGAGTGTTGGTAGCCCGTTTTGCAGGTGCCGGTGACCACGACAGAGTTAACCGTTCGGTATACCAGGCGTTTGTTGTTTCACTCGCGCTAGCTTTCGGCGTCCTTGCTCCCTTCGGCTATTACTTCGCTCCATCGCTGCTACGTCTCATTAATGCGGCACCTGAGGTGCAGCTAGAGGCACTGCCGTATATCCGGATCATGTTTGTCTTCAGTATTGGGATGCTCATGTTTTTCCTTTTTAGTGGGGCATTACGTGCTGCAGGTGATGCGAAGACCCCGATGCGACTTGGAATCCTAATGACTGCGCTCAACGTAATCCTCAGTGTCGCGTTAATCCGGGGTGTTGGTCCAATCCCGTCGTTCGGTACGCGTGGTGCAGCGATGGGCACGGTGATCGCGAGTGGCGTAGTGGGTCTAGTGTTTCTATATTTGCTCGCATCGAACCGCCTAGTCATCCAATTTTCTGGCACGATGACCTACAAACCCGACCTTAGGATCATCCGCTCACTCTTCAGGTTTGGACTGCCTGCTGGTTTTCAGGGGATTGTAATGAACATCGGCGGTCTGATGATGCTCCGGTTTATCGGTGGTTTGAGCGTCAGTGCTGAGGCGCAAGCTGCCTATTCGGTTGGTTATACGCAGCTCTTTTCGTTCATCACCTGGACGTCAGTGGGGTTAATGGGAGCGGCATCAGCTATGGCTGGTCAAAACCTAGGGGCTGCCCGACCGCAGCGCAGCGCTCGGTCCGCGCGGGTCGCCGCTGGTTATGGTCTTGGTTTAGCGAGTGTCATTGGTGCGGCGTTTGTCTTAGTTCCCGAAGCACTCCTGGCGGTGTTCGGCATGACTGACGGGCCGGTGTTGGTGTTAGGTCGGCAACTCCTTGGCTATTTGGCAATTTCTGGGCTTTTCGTCACAGTGGCGATGACTTTTACTGGTGCGTTACAGGGCACCGGTGACACGAGAGGACCACTTTACATCTCGATTCTGTCGCAGGTCATCATACCGGTTGGGCTTTGTTTCATCGTTCAATCGATTCGAGGACTTGAGGCAAGTGACATTTGGCTGGCGATCGTGTTTGGACACGTGACCCGCTGTGTATTGAGCGTCTTGCGATTTCAGCAGGGCAAGTGGCGCAATATCCGAGTTGACATTGACCCAACCCCCGCTTAGGGGGTGGGTTATGATTCTACCCAACACATATCTGACACTTTAAGTATGGTCTTCGACTTTTCTCGTCCACACGTTTGGGCCTCGGTTCTCGGCATAACCGTTGTTAGTTTCGCGCTTGCCCCGGTAAGGGCCCAACAGCCGTTCACGGTTGAACCACTGGTGTCGCCTGCACCCGGCTCTAGTCTCACCGGAAATCTCGTAGCGTCTGACACGGGACTCTACTTGAGTTGGCTCGAATCGCATGATGAGGGTCATGCGTTCCGTTTTGCCATGTGGGATGGGCAAACGTTTAGTGAGCCTCTAACGATTCACACCTCTGCTGCGTTTTTTGCGAATTGGGCCGATTTTGGGTCAATGCTTCCGTTTGCGGATAACCGGCTGGCTGCGCATTGGCTTGAGAAGGCGGCCAACGGAACCTACCAGTACGATATCTGGATGTCAGTCTCCGATGATGGAGGAACGACTTGGGGTGCCCCCCGGCGGCCGCATCGTGATGGAACGTTGAGCGAACATGGTTTTGTCTCGCTGACTGAGTACGGGAAGTCGGGCTTCGCCGGGGTCTGGCTGGACGGACGGAAGTTTCGTAAGGGTGCTCGTGACAACGAGATGTCGTTGATGTTTACGACCTTCGCGGATGGGGAATTCCAGGCTGAACACCAGCTTGATGGCCGGATCTGCGAGTGCTGTCAGACGGGCATGACACGAACGGCTGACGGTCTGCTCATCGCCTACCGCGATCGTTCATCTGAAGAAATCCGGGACATCAGTGTTGTGCGGTTTGCCGATGGCACCTGGACCGAACCGGTCACGCTACACGAGGACGGATGGAAGATCCCGGGGTGTCCGGTCAACGGCCCGCAGGTGGTGGCTGATGGCAACCGCTTGGCCGTGGGCTGGTTTAGTGCGTCTGGTGGTGAACCGCGTGTTCAGGCGAAATTCTCACGTGACAGTGGGGCCAGTTTCAGCGAAGTAATTCGGGTCGATGATGGGCATCCTGTGGGCCGTGTCGACATCGAGATGCTCGGTGGTGCGACGGTTATGACTTGGCTTGAGCGTGGTGAAGGAGGCGAGGGTGCCGTGAAGCTCAGGCGGGTGTCGCCTTCAGGCGGACCTAGTCCGTCCCACCCGATCGCGCATACTGGTTCTGGCCGCGCCAGTGGCTTTCCAAGGATGGCGGTTTTTGGTGGTGACATCTATGTGACTTGGACGGAAGCTTACACGCGTGAGGGTTCATCCCAGGTGCGTATTGCCAAGGTAACGGTCGAGTGAAGACGCTCGGGACGCTGTGTTTGGTCTTGTGCGGCTTGGTCGTGTCTGCGTCAGCGCAGGAGGAAGGCGGGTCTGCCGACCTTATAAACGAGCCGGCGATCGAATTCGAGGGGGTGGACCTGGACGGAAACATCGTCCGTCTTTCGGACCTGACCGGTAAGGTCGTGCTGATCAACTTCTGGGGAGTGTGGTGTATAAGCTGCCGGGAGGAAATCCCTGAACTGGTCGCATTGGATCGGCAGTGGCGGAATCGTGGGTTGGTCATCCTTGGTGCTGATTATGGCGATGAGCCCAAAACCCTGCCGCCTTTCGTTGAAGCGTTCGGGATGAGCTACCCAGTATTGCTCGACGACGGTTTGGCCGAGCGCTATAGCGTCATCGTGTTCCCCACGAGTATCCTCATCGATCGCTCTGGCCGTCTGCGACTGAGGATCGAGGGGTTTCTGCCTGAGCGCTTTGAAATGATGACGGCCTCTATCGAGTACCTACTTGACGACGGCACGTAAGTCTGGCGCACTCCCACAACGCACGGACCTTCCAGACGTCCAACTGGGTCGTGTCGCGAGCTGTTTAATCTACGGGCAACGCCTGGAGCGGGAACGACGTTGCGGTGAAGTAGATTTCCTGCACTGCCTTCAGACTGCGCGCACCGTAGCGTGTTTTACTGTGAAACGCTCGGCCAGACAGCTCCTTGATCTTGCGCAGTGATTGGACCCATCCCCTTGTAAACGAAGCGCTGAACCCGTTTCCCTTCGTAGGTTTCCGTTGTGTAGACGTTGCCCTGCGAATCGGTGGCGATACTATGCACACCGAAGAACTGACTGGGCTGGCGTCCACCGTCACCGAAGCTGGTGAGTACCTCAAGCGTGTCGCGTTGGACGACATGAACCTTTTCGTTAATACCGTCGGCAACATAGATGTAGGTTTGGTCCGCATCCTTTGAAAAAGCAATATCCCAGACCGAGCCGGAGCCCAGCGTCTGCTCAGCAATGAATGCTTCCCGGAGAAAGGTGCCATCTGGTTCAAACACTTGGATTCGGTCGTTTGAACGGTCGCACACGTAGAGTAGACGGTCGTGGGACAATTCGGCACAGTGGACCGGGCTGCCAAACTGTTGCGGTGGTTCGGCGTTCGGGTCGTATCGGAAGGTGATGGAGTCATCGGGCTGATTCCCGTAAGCACCCCAGTAGCGTTTGAAAGCACCAGTATCGGCATCAAGAACCGCGACACGCCGGTTACCGTACCCGTCAGCTATGTAAGCCTCGTTCTCTTCACCATCTACGAAGACTTTTGCCACGCGGCCAAAGTTTTCCGTGTCGTTACTGCCCGCATTGCCACCTGCGTTTCCAACCTGCAGAAGAAATTGCCCATCACTGGTGAACTTCAACACATGGGCATCATCACCGCCGTTCCCACCGATCCAGAGGTTACCCTTGTGATCGAAGGTAATGCCGTGGTTCGACTGAGGCCATTCGTAGCCCTCGCCCGGGCCACCCCAATGGCCGACGAGGTTACCGGCCTGGTCAAATTCCAGCACCGGCGGAGCGGGCACACAGCACTCTTCGGCGATTGGCGGGTCATTAACGACAGGTGTTTCGTTGCGCGCATTCATCGACATGGCTCCGCGATGAACGACCCAGACATGGTCCTGATCGTCTACCGTTACACCAATCGTCGATCCGAGAATCCAGTGATTTGGTAGCGGCTTCGGCCATAGCGGGTCGACCTCGAACATCGGTGCTACGGGGCCTTGTGCCTCGGTGGTTGCGGTGGTCTCAGTGGTTTCGTCCAGTACTGCCTGTCCACACCCCATTACGATCAGGACTACCGCCAACGACGCGCCAACAAGAAGGTTCCTCTTTGCGTATCCCATCGTTCTCCCCGTTGATAAGTGACTACCCCTAAGGGCAACGCTTACCTGCTGTGTCTGAAATAAGGGCCAATTGTAAGGACTTAACGTCTAGACAGCAAGTTTCTTGAGCCGACCCAGGCGGCCTAAGTCGGTGGGTACAAAAACGTGCATGTCTCGATCCAAACTGACGGTCACGTGCGATAGCCCTTTTATTGAGGCTCTACCGCAACAGAGAAAAAAGGTCGCCTAGCCGCTGGGTAGCCAACCGATGCCGTGATGTCACTTCAGCTGAACTAGTTGGTCCGGGTCGACCCTAATGACTAAATAGGCGATGTCTTCCTCGATGTCGCTGAACCCGTGGGCGGTGCCGGCTGGAATAATAAGCATGTCATCTTTGCCGATCCTCTGGCTCTCACCGCCCTGAATACGTGGTCCGACCGAGCTTGGTCCTGTGAGGTTCTTGACGGTATCACCGTCGGGGTCTAGCGGTTGCCCGTCAACCAAAGTGCCGCCGGTGATGAGCGTGCCGGTTCCCTCGACAACGTAATACACCTCAGTCTGGTTGTGGTGCTGAATCGCACCACCCGGCTGCGTTGAGGGACGGCGCACTAGACCGATCCCCACGTTGTAGCCACCTGCATCAATCATCCTAATGGATTGGTCGCTGACCCGACCCTCCGGCGCTGCGGCCATCGTTGCGGCAATATCATCAGCGCTGACGTATACGGTCGAGCTAGGGGGTGATTGGGTGGCGGTCAACCCGAGCAGCATAGCGAACACTCCGGTTCTTAGCATGATGATCTCCTTGCGATGTGACTGACTTCATCGCTCTACATCGTGGTTTTGTCAGTTCCTTAACTCGTAGAACATCGCCCGAGGTGCTCCACTCGTCACCGATGACATGTGTGTCGTGCCGGCCGGTATAAATCTCACGTCTTTGTACGCATGGCTGATGGATTCTTCCGTGCCATCCGTCTGTTGCGTGCGAATAGTTCCACCTTGGAGAAAGACCACGACGGTATCTCGGGGATGCACATGGAGAGGTGCTGCCCAGCCGGTTGGCGAGTTGACATCCCAGACTGCGACTCGAGGACGGTCCAACACTTCTTCGGTGCCCTCACGGGGGAACGCTTCAGGAAGGTCCGGGATTGTCTCGCGAGACGAACTCGTAGAGTCCTTGATGTCGATCATAACGGCGTGCCGTTCTGGAGGCCCGATCCCCTCTTCTTTGTGAGTGACGCCCTTTGGTTGGAAGAAGACCCAAGGAACCTCGAACGGTTCCTGGCTTGCCGAAAAAGTACCGTCGAGCCTAGTCACTTTGAGCGGGCCCCACCGGAGGAAGACGCCGGTAAGGTCATAGCGATGTCGATGATAGGGCTGAGGTGCGTCATTCAGCCATGTGGCATCCCAAACGATGACTCTATTGTTTTCAATAATCTTGCTGGCCCCGTCGCGAGGAAACGCATGCGGGTACTCCTCCTGGGTCCGTTGACTCGGCATGCGGGGATTAGGTGCGTCGCGCAAGGACGCAACCGACTGTTGGCCATCAAAATCGCCCAGTAGGCCAGCAGTGGCGAAGCCTACACCTGTCCACAAGATGCTAACGAGCAGCCCCCGACAGAGAATCTTCATCAGCGCTCTCCTTTCATGTGGCTAAATGGATGACGTGGACCTAGCTACTCGCTACAGTAATCGCTTTTCGAGGTATCGTCTGCCGTCTTCCATCAGTTCTTGAAAAGCCATTTCATCACCGGTCTCCACGATGTTACGAAAACGTCCAACTGCTGATTCGAGAGCATCGAGCGACTCCATCCTAAAGTCATTGAGAGATTGGATTTCGAAGTATAGCTGTGGACTGTCATGAACAACGCGGCTGGCGACCTGCAGTTGTTCATCAAACGTTGTGCTCGAAAGCTCAGCCAAGGTTGGTGCTGCCTCACCGCTTTTGACAAGCGCTGTCATGAACGCGATGTTGGTAGCATGAGCCAAACCAAGAACCCAAGTGATCAGGCGGTCGTGACTCTCTAAATCCATACTGACGCGAACCGCCATCGTCGAATTAAAGAGGTCTTCCGCTGCCGTGGTGGCTTCTGATACGCCCGCGTCGATGAAGATTACATGGCGGCCAGACAACAGTTGTGTGTCTGGTCCGAACATCGGGTGGATCGACGTGACACGTATGCCTGCTTGTGCAAGCGCAGTAAGTCCTGGACGTACGGGGCTCTTTAGCGAGCCGATGTCAAAAACGATCCCATTTGGTGATCGTTCGGCTAATCCTAGGAGGATGACGTTGGAGGCGCGTAACGGCGCCGCTACCACGATGATGTCGTGGTTGAGGTCGAGAGATTCCCAATTAGCGCAGTGTGCATGGCCTTCGACCTTGCCTGCGGGATCAGCTACGTCTACTTGGAATCCCTGGGAGTCTAGGAACCTAACAAACCAGCGTCCCATTTTTCCAGCGCCGCCGATCACGAGGGCGCGTTGTCCCTCGCCACTGGCTTGGGTCACCACCTCATCATGCTCTTGAACCGTCAACGACGAGCGGATCAGTGACAAGACTAGCTGTTCGGCAAGTTCTGGTGCGAAGCCGAGCTCGGCGGCTGTCGCTCGGGACCGATTAATAACGGCTTTTTCTTGACGGTAGTCGCGGAGGGGGAGTCCGGCCGCACGTTTTTTGGAACCGATCGTGAGTGAAAGGCGCTGCCGTGCGGCGACGAGCGTCAGAATCTGCCGGTCCAGGTCGGCCAATTCTGCTCTGAGATCGGTTAGGGGCTTGGCCACGGCCAATTGTAGCCCAGCCTCGCCAAACAGGGATTTGGCAATGCGAAGGCGGCGATCGAATAAAGGGCGGGGTTGGGCATTCTGCCCTCGCCCTCGCAAGCAGCACGGATTCTGGCCTGTAGTGCTGCTCTAGTCTTAGGGAGGGACGCAACCCTTGAAATTAGGGCACCGGGTTCCGGCTAAGCGCTCTCCTAGTGTAGTATTACCCTGATACTCGGTTGGTAATTGGGGACTTAGAACAAGCGAGGAGCGCACGGATGTCAGAGAGACTTTGGTTAAATCGTAGAGCGTTTCTGAGGGGTGCGGGGATCACTGCGCTCGCTGGCGCTGCCAACTCGGGGCCTTCGCTGGTGACTCCTGTGCGAGCCGATTCGCTGGACCAGGCAGGTTCCACCAACTACGACTTCGATACGGTGTACGACCGGGTCGGGTGGAATTCTGTGAAGTGGGACGCGGCGATCGAAAGGTATGGCCGTGAGAATATTGATGTTGGCATGGGGATCGCGGATATGGACTTCCGCGCTGCTCCCTGTATCACTCGTGGGTTGGCGGAACGTTGCAAGCATGAAAACTGGGGCTACATGAGCACGCCTCGGAGTTTCTATCAGCAGATTGCTGACTGGAATAAGGATCGTTACGGGCTCGAAGTAGACCCCGAATCAATCACCCTCTCCGACGGCGTTCACCCGGCGCTGATCGCGGCGTTGAACGCACTCGCACCAGCCGGAAGTAAAGTGCTTTTGGGGACGGCCGTGTATAGCGGGTTTTATGGAGACCTCCGGTGGAGTCGGACCATTGCAGAAAATAGTCCGATGATTGTGGAAAACGGTCACTACCGGATGGATTTTGATGACCTTGAATCTCGGATGAGTCACGACACCGACGCGATGATCCTTTGCAATCCACAGAACCCGACGGGTAACTGCTGGTCGGAAGAGGATTTGTTGCGGTTGGGACGGATGTGTCTTGAGCATCGGGTGGTGGTCCTGTCTGACGAAATTCATTGTGATTTCGTTATGAAAGGGCAGAAGTACACGCCATTTGCAAGCTTGCCTGACAAAGAGGTCGTGGACAACAGCGTGACCTTCAAAGCTGCAAGTAAGACCTTTAGCCTCGCGGCTATGAAGGTTGCCTGGTTCTTTTCCACGAATCCCGAATATATGGAACTGATACGTGCGCAGCATCGGGCGAACACCAATACGTTGGGGGTAGTGGCTAACCAGGCCGCTCTGACTGATGAAGGTGCAGACTGGTTGGACCAGGTGAACGTCTACATTGACGGAAACCAGGACTTCGCTGAGCGATATATTCGAGAGAACCTGCCAGGGGTTGAATATACGAAGGCGGAGGGTACCTACTTGGCGTGGATTGATATTGGCGGAGTAGCTGAGCGCCTTGATGCGAAGCGTTTAGCCGAGGAGGCTACGGCGAATAGTGAAACGGGACGACCAGTGACGGCGGAAGCGATCGTGGGGAATTGGTTCATCGACAACGCGAAGGTCCAGTTGAATGCCGGGTCGTCCTACGGGCCAGGAGGTGAGAATCACATGCGGATGAACGTAGCCACCTCTCGTAAAATTCTCAAGCTGGCGCTTGATAACATGGCTGCTGCGCTCAACGACCTGTAGGCTTGTCAGAATACTTCGGTTAAATCGGGTCCGGCTCTGATAATAGGGCTGGACCCTTTTTTCTGGTCAGCACGTTTGTATAGATGGTGGTATCACTCGTGGTATGTGAGAGCCAAACATGAAGAAACAGAAACAAGTTGAGAGAATCGCAAGATCCTCGAATTCCAATTCTATGACTAGGAGGTCGGTGTTAAAGGCCACAGCGGCTTCGGTGATTGGCTATCAGTTGGCCGGTGATGCGGCAACATTGAATGCCTCACTAACGGATGAGAAGACTCGAAACCGTTACCAGCAGTCACACATTGCTGTGATTGGGGCTGGTGGGTTTGGCGGCTGGACAGCATTGAGCTTGCTCAGGAAAGGTGCAAAAGTCACTTTGCTCGATACTTGGGGACCTGGAAACGCTCGCGCCAGTTCTGGCTGTGAACGGCGAATGATTCACAGTCAACTGTACGCTGTGGGCAGCACGGGTTCGAATAAGGAGGTCTACCGACCTCTCTACATGGACATGATCACGCGCGCTCTTCAGCTGTGGCGTGAACATGAAAAACGCTGGAACCGACAATTGTATTTTCCCTGTGGATCACTGACTCTTCAACCCGAGGATGCCCAAGATGGCAGGGAAGCTCTTGCGTATATGCGTAAGCGGGGAACTGCTGTAGAGGAACTTTCACTGCAGGATTTAGAGCGTCGTTACCCGCAAATTAATCTAGAAGGGGTGTCGTGGGGATTGCTCGATGTTGACAGCGGATATTTGCGGTCACGACTGGCGTGTCAGGAACTCTTCAGAGGTTTTCTTGAAGAGGGAGGAGAGTATCGGCAGGTATCTGTCAAAGCCCCTGAGATAGATGGTAGTGGACTCGACAGCCTCAGTTTATCTGACGGCTCTCGACTGTCCGCTGACCAATATATCTTTGCGTGTGGACCCTGGCTTGGTCAGTTGTTTCCGGGAACGATCCGGATCCGGCCGTCTCGCGCTGAGGCGTTCTTCTTTGGAACACCAGTTAATGATCATCGGTATGATGACCAACACTTACCGATTTGCATAGACGGCACTCGAAGTCCAAGTGCTGCTGTTGTTCCAGATGGTGACTTTCGAGGATTGTTAGTCGAAGGTGGCCCTCCAAGAGTAAGGATTATTGATCCGACTACTGAAGAACGCGTTCCGACAGCGGATCTGATGGCCTTTCATCGGGAGTATCTGGCTCTTCGGTTTCCAGGCATGAAGGACGCACCACTGCTCTCGATGAGAGTGTGTCAATACGAAAATAGTGACGATCGCAATTTTGTAATAGATCGACATCCTGTAGCGGAGAATGTGTGGCTTATTGGCGGTGGTTCAGGCCATGGATTTAAGCACGCACCGGTAATTGGGGAGTGGGCGGCTGAGATGGTTTTTCGGGAGAGAGCCGTTGAACCTTTGTTCGGGCTGCAACGATTTACAGGACGTCTGGCATAATAAGCTGCCTAGGTTTTGGTGGTTACGACCTCTTTCTATGGATGCGGGAAGGCAAAAGGGAGTGATGCTGATGGCACGATTGAGGGCTAGAGCGGTGACCTGTCTGTTTGCGGTCGTGGTCATAGGCGTGGCTGCGACAAAACCCGAAGCGGTTGGGGATACCTGGAATCGGTTCCGCGGCCCAAACGGCTCTGGTGTGATTGAGGCCACCGGGCTGCCGCAAGACTTCGGACCAGAGACTAATGTTGTCTGGAAGACCACAGTGGCACCCGGCTTCTCTTCACCGGTAATTAGTGGAGACCGCCTGCTTCTTACGGCGTTTGAGAATGACCAGTTAATTACCACATCCTTAGATCGGCAGAGCGGACGAATTTTGTGGCGCCAGGCGGTGGAGCGGGCGCGTGTCGATCGACCGGATTCCCGTAATCATTCCGCTGCGGCTAGTGCCGCGGTCGATGCAGCTGGCAATGTCTACGTGTTTTTCGGGGAGTTCGGTCTGGTTGCGTATGACCGCGAGGGTGTTGAACAGTGGCGCCACCCTTTGGGCCCCTTTAACAACATCTATGGCATGGGTGCCTCGCCGATCGTGGCTGACAACCTGGTGCTGTTACCCTGTGATCAGCAGAATGGGTCGTTTCTACTAGCAGTTGATGCCGATACTGGTGAGGTGCGTTGGAAGGTGGACCGTCCTGAGGCGAAGAGTGGACACTCGTCGCCAGTTCTCTACGATCCCCCCGATGGGCCGCTACAGGTGCTGATGGCTGGCTCGTTTCTCCTCACGGCCTACGATGTGGCGACTGGTGAGAAGCGATGGTGGGTTGGTGGATTACCATTCGAAATGAAGTCGACTCCGGTGATGGACGGTGACACGCTCTACGTCCACGGTTTCTCCACGCCGCTCAACCAACCAGGCCGGCAGGTTGAGGTTGACAGTTGGGAAGACACGATTGCGGTCCACGATGCTAATGGTGATGGCCTAATCGCACCTGATGAGTTTCCTCAGGAGCGTACGCGAGGATTTTTCTCCTTTGTTGATCTCGATGCTGACGGCCAATTGGACGAAGATAGTTGGAACTACTATCGGGCTGCCATGATGAGTCTGAACGGGATGGTCGCCATCCGTCTTGGTGGGTCGGGGGACATGACTGAGGAAAACGTTGTCTGGCGGTACCATCGTTCGGTACCGCAGCTCCCATCACCGCTTTTGTATCAGGGCGTGCTCTACATGATCAACGACGGCGGGATAGCCACATCATTCCGTCCTTCCACTGGCGAGGTCATTGAACGCGGTCGGATCCGCGGCGCAGTGGACAGTTACTACGCCTCACCGGTTGCTGCTGACGGTAAAATTTTCTTCGTGAGTGAAATGGGGAAGGTAGCTGTTGTGCGACCAGGTGGAGGTTTTGAAGTTTTGGCGCTTAATGACCTCGGGTCCCCCGCGTATGCGACGCCGGCGATTGCTGATGGGCGGATTTACATCCGCACCGAGGAGACGCTCTGGGCATTCGGCGAAGACTAAGCACTTGAGAAGTGCTGACACCACCGTAGCATCTGGCCTCAATCGTGTACACCAAGGAAGTAGTTTGGTTGGCTAGCGGACCCCGCTTGACAGCGGCGTGTTGTTGATCGGAATCATGATGTGTGCACCTGGTGTGCCAGCACGCATCAGCCACGGTCGCCCTTGACCCTTCAGGGCGTTATCCCGCTGGCTGACCATCGAGACGCCGACTGCTTCTGAGGTTGCACCAGGTACCATCATTACCCAAAGCAACTTAATCCTCCGGTCGTCGTGTCGAAGTGCATACATCATCGAACCGAAGGCTGGTGGGGGAAGCGTGCCTGACTGACGTGCAGCGACGATTCCTGCTTGGACCTCTCCAGGGGATTTGCCCTCGGCGCGGAGTCTCGCCATAAGATCGAATTGAGGAGCGAGCATCTTACTGTAACAGCTTGTCTGCATGGCGTCTGCGTCCATCGGCTGACACTCCACCTGGTTCGTGCCCTGGCGCAGCACCTGACGGGCACCGGTAGTGGGGTCATAGGTCACCACGGTCGCGCCTGCCTTGAGGTCTTCGGGCAGGGGAAGAGCGGCATCAGTAATCTGCTGTTCGGTCGGCTGGGCTTGGACGCTGGTCTGACCAGCTAGCGGGCTACCGATGAATGCGACGACGATGAGACTCCGAAAAAGTTTTGTAATCATTAATTCGCAATCGCTAGCGACCACTCGACAGAGGTGTGTTGTTGATCGGAATCATGATGTGCGCACCTGGCGTACCAGCCCGCATCAGCCATGGCCGTCCCTCCCCCTTCAGGGCATTATCCCGCTGACTGACCGTCGAGACGCCGATCGATTCCGGCGTCGCGCCAGGCACTAGCATCACCCAGAGAAGCTTGATCTGTCGGTCGTTATGCCGCAACAGATACATCATTTCCCCGAACGACGGTGATGGGAGCGTACCTGCTTCACGCCCGGCAGCAATCGCTGCCTGGATTTCTTCGCCGGATTTGCCCTCGCCGCGAAGCTTCGCCGTGAGCTCCCGTACCGGGGCGCTGCTTCGATTACGGCAGAACGTTTGCTGGCTCACCGGGTCTGGGGGCTGACACTCGACCTGGTTCGTGCCCTCACGGAGAACCACTCGGGCACCAGTGTCCGGGTCCGTGGCTACTACGGTCGCTTCAGCTTTCAGGTCCTCGGGCAGTGGCAGAACTGCCTCAGCGATTTTCTGCTCGACCGACTTATTCGACCATAGCGTGTTGTTGATTGGGATCATGACGTGTGCCGCTGGCGTGCCAGGACGCATTAACCAGGGCCGGCCCTGACCATTCAAGGCGTTATCCCGCTGGCTGTCAGTCGAAACACCGATCGATTCCGGCGTTGCACCAGGCACCCGCATTACCCAGAGCAGTCGAATCCGGTCGTCTTTCTTATAGAGACGATACAACATAGTTCCGGAGGGTGCTTCTGGAATGGTACCGTCCTTGACGGCAGCAGCAATCGCGGTCTGAATTTCCTCAGGGGACTTACCCTCGGCCCGGAGCTTGGCCGTTAGGTCGTTTCGGGGCGCGAGTATTTTATTGTAGCAGCGAGTGAACCCGGTTTCCGGGTCCTCAGGTTGGCATTCCACGATGTTTGTGCCTTGACGGAGAACCTTTCTGATGCCTGTATCGGGCTCGTAAGTTACGACTGTTGCGTCGGCCTTCAGGTCCTCCGGTAGAGGCAGAACCGCATTGGTGACCTCCTGGTCGACCGATTGAGCCTGAGCAACGGCGGGCCCGACCAGGACACCACTTGTCAGAACGACTGCGAGTAAGCTAAGGACACTCTTCATTACGACCTCCGTAGACCGCTAAGCGATCATTATTGTTCGCGGATGTTGGGCATTGTGCTCAAGGAACGTCTTCTTGACCTCAAGCTCCGCCGCGGTTGGCTGAACGGTGCCCTCGATGTCAGTTGCACGGGAAACGACCGTATGCTCTCCAGGAGTGGCGCCGTGCCAGTCGCAGGTAAAAAACTTCCACGAGTATTTTTCGCTCGTGGAGGGATCCATGGTGGCCGGCTGCCATGAGCCATCATCCACCTTTACCTCGACCGACCGGATCGGAGTTCCGTCATTCAGGACGACACCGAAAACTTGGTGGCGGCTGCCATTGGAAGTCACCCGTGCCACAAACGACTTCAACTGAGTGGTCGAAATATCAGTTTCCTTCCACTTCATCTCGCCGTTGACCATTTCTCCCTTCAACGTGCGATAGTGGCGGGCTTGAAACTTGCCGAGATACCGGTTCTCTTGGACGTGAATCTCAGCGAGCCATTTGACGAGAGCCATACCGTACCAACCCGGGACAAGCAATCGTAGTGGGAAGCCTTGATGGCGTGTCAGCGGCTCGCTGTTCAGTGCGTAAACCAGAATCGGGTCAGATGACAGTGCCTTCTCCCTCGCGAGACTCCGACCATACTGTTGTTCCACCGTGAACGTTTGGCCTCGGAATTGGACTTCCTCTTCACCGCGGTCGGCTCCGAAGAAGACGAACTCCTTTGCGTCAGGCTTCACGCCAGCGCGGTCCAGTACCGTTCGCAGCGGTACACCGGTCCACCGTCCATTGCCGGCGAGACCGTTTATAGGACCTCTGTTACCAGAGCATTCGAATCCGACGACAATTTCTTCGCTTGGCATCGCGCGCAGTTCGTCAATTGAGAAAGATAGTGCTTGGTCGACTAGGCCAGAAACCCTTAGCCGGTAGGTAGCAGGGTCAATGACCGGGTGCCCGTAATGCTGTGTGGTAGCGAACTGATCAGTAGGGGTGAACTGACCGTTTTCTGGGATCGTCCGGATATCAATAATGCGTTGCTCGGGACCCCGCACGAGGGTAAGAGGGTCGGGTAGGTCGGTGAATGGGACGAGCGTCTCGCCCTGCGCGAGCGTGGGAAGCACCCATTCCGGAATGCCGAGGATACCAAGTCCGGCTGCTGCGAGGCCGCCTTTCAGAATGTCCCGTCGATTGCTCTGTATCGTCATTTCCGAACCCTTTCTGCATCAGGCGGTGACAAATGCCCCGCAACACACCGTCAAGTTTTATCACGATCTGGGTCCCAGCGTAAGCACTTGTCATGTGGCCCGGTCGGGAGAGGAGTTAAGTGCCCCGGCAAGCTGCATGTATGATCAGGGCACTTGACAGGACCGCCGTTGGTTTAGGTATCTAGGAGACAGATATGCAATTCGTAACTCGGTCTATCGGACTTTCGTTCGTGCTTGGTATTGTGACCACTCTCATCCTGACCGGAGTTGTGAATTCACAACAGCCCGGTCGGCAAATTCTTGATCCTGGTGGTCCCGGAACAGAGAACCCGGAACGTGCTTACAGTCGAGGTGTGCGGATTGGGAATACACTTTACGTCGCTGGGAACACGGGGCAGGTGGCAAACACGGGTAGCCTCGATCGGGACCTTGAGACGGAGATCAGAAGTCTACTCGACGGTTTCAAGAGCAATGTTGAAGCAGGCGGTATGACGATGGATGACTTGGTCTGGGTGCAGATCTTCTGCACGGACCTTGCGCTATACGACATGTTCAACGAAATCTACCGGAGCTACTTCAGCGGGCCGTTGCCGTCACGTGCCTTCATCGGGACCAGTACACTTCTTGGCAACTCCCACTTCGAAATCATGGGCACTGCGGTGGACGAATAGATCGCCACAGTCGTGCTCTAGACACCGCAGCATCGTGGGTCTCAGTCGGCGCTCGCGTAGGGGTATGGGTATGCACCCATACCCCTTCGATTCCTCGACTCTGTTGACAGTAGCTAGGGGAGGGTCACCATGAGGTGCGCACTTGCCGTACCCGCCTGCATAAGAAACAGGACACCATCTGTTCGCTCAGCCGGCAGACTGAGGGATTCATGGGTTGCGTATGGCACCGTAACCGTTATGTGCGGGGTCGCACTTTCCTGATCGTCGCCCCAGTTGTAGTAGTAAATCGAGCCGAACACCGGAAGCTCCCGCGTGCCTGCCTTTTCGGCTGCGGCGTCCAAAGCTTCCACCTCTTCGCGACTGTTGCCAGCTCGGGAGAACGCGAGGTTTTGTTCGTATCGTGCTAGATTGCCTTTATTGGTGCACTGCACAAAAAATGGGCGTCGGGGGTTCTGGCCTGAACGGTCCCAGCAAATAAAGTCGTTACTGCCCTCGCGCAGCATTACGCGATTGCCGTCCGCATCCCATGTCACCACCGAGGCGTCAGCCTGGGCTCGAGCGGGTGCTGCCGATATGGCCCGTGCGATAGTTTCGTCCGCGGTTTGAGCATTCGCGGCAGCCGACACGGTCAGGACTATACAAGCGAACTGTATGATGCGCTTCATCACGTTACCTCCATTATTGCGAATCCCGCCCGGCTCTTGGCCCAGCGAGACGCCTAGAGAGGATTGTAGGCGTCTTTAGCCGCCTCTGACAATGGGGTAGGTGCTGAGCGGGTCTTGTGAGGTGTATAGTCAGAGCCTAGCGCACGTAAACTGGCGGTCCAGCGGGTAGGGGTTCACACAATGAAGAATATTGCGATGACGCGTTATTTGTTTGCGTTCGGTACTTTCGCCGTGACACTCGTGTCGGCTGTGCCTGTCGTCTCACAGACATTTCCTACGGACGATCCGGTCCTGCGGCAGATGTGGATAGAAGGGATAGAGAATTCTCAAACCGAGGTTCTAGCTCAGGTTCTGTTTGACGAAATTGGGCCGCGCCTAACTGGGAGCCCTGGTCATGAGAAGGGGAATGAGTGGCTTGTTAGCACGTACGACAGTTGGGATATCACTGCTGAAAATCAGGAATATGGCACATGGATGCGGTGGCGGCGTGGCCGTGCCCATGTTGACCTTGTCGAGCCGAGGGTTCGTACCCTTGAGATGATGAGCCTGGCATGGAGTCCAGGCACTGGAGGTCAACCGGTTCGTGGCGAAGTGGTGGTTATGCCGAACGTTTCTAACGTTACAGAGTTTGAGGCGTGGCTCCCAAACGTGCGCGGAAAATTTGTCGCCATTGCTTTTCCGCAGCCGACATGTCGACCTGACGCGGATTGGGAACGTTGGGCGACTGAGGAGTCGATTGTTGAAATGCGGGACGCGCGCAGTACGGCGGAGGAAGCATGGCGCGATCAAATGAACCGGGTCGGGCTTGAAATTCTCGGGCGTGGCTCGGAGACCGCAATTGCTCAACGTTTTGAACGTGCGGGTGCGACCGGTGTTATCGCGTCACGTTGGTCGCAGGGATGGGGTGCGCATCAGATGTTCGCTAGTGGCACCGAGCGGATGTTAGCGCTGACAGCAGGTTGTGAAGACTACGGGTTGTTGCATCGGCTGGCCGCAAACGGTCAACACCCGGTGATCGAAGTCCTCTCCGATGCTGAGTTCCTCGGTGAGGGTCCGGTGTCCAACGTCATTGCCCGGCTCCCCGGAACGGAGTTCCCCGACGAGTATGTCGTGCTTTCAGCGCACTTCGACTCCTGGGATGCGGCGTCGGGCGCCACCGACAACGGCACGGGCACCCTCACCATGCTTGAGGCGATGCGTATTCTTCGGGCGACCTATCCCAATCCGAAACGCACAATTCTTGTTGGGCACTGGGGTGGAGAGGAACAGGGCCTCAATGGTTCACGAGCTTTCGTCGAAGACCATCCTGAGGTGGTCCAGAATCTCCAAGCCTTGTTCAATCAGGATAACGGAACCGGACGGATTGTGAATGTGTCCAACCAAGGACTAATCGGCGCCTCGGGATATCTTGCACGATGGTTCTCTGGACTCCCGACAGAATTTTCAGAGAATGTGGCCTTCAATTTTCCAGGCACTCCTGGCGGTGGTGGTAGCGACTATGCCTCATTCGTCTGCTATGGTGCCCCGGCCTTCAGCCTGAGGTCGCTTAATTGGAGCTACAGGCCGTATACCTGGCACACAAACCGGGATACCTTCGATAAGGTCATCTTCGCTGACCTGCAGCGCAACGCAACCCTATATGCCATGCTGGCCTACATGGCGTCGGAGGAGGGGATGCGCTTACCTCGGGACCGTAGGACCGAGTTTCCTGTAAACCCAGCGACGGGTGAGGCCGGGTCGTGGCCGGAGTGCCAGCCGGCGCGCCGCGAGTGGTCTGAGCGGAGGTAAACGTTAACAGCGCAAGGCTTCGGCGCACCGTCGTAGCAGGGTGAAATAGTTGAAGGATAGGGGCGTAGCAGGCAAGAATCCTACGCGACTCCTGGCCTTCTCACCCTCACCAACTTACTGGTCAGCGGGTTCGAGCCGAACAATCGGCGTGAGTGCACCACCGCGGCCCTCGATGGCAACGTAGATGTAGCCATCTGGTCCCTCGCGCACGTCACGAATCCGGCCGATTCCTTGAATCAGAGTTTCTTCCTGTTCAATCCGTTGTGCGTCTTCACTGAGGGTAAGGCGCGCCAACTGCTGACCGGCCAAACCTCCAGAGAACATATTTCCCTGCCATTCCGGAAAACGGTCTCCACGATAAATCATCAAGCCTGAGACTGCGATTGATGGTACCCAGAAGTGGTCTGGGTGTTCCATATCTTCGCGCATTGTCCCCTCATGAATGGCCAGGCCTGTCCGGTAGTTCACACCGTAGCCAATCACTGGCCAGCCATAGTTCAATCCGGGTTCAATACGGTTGAGTTCGTCCCCGCCTTGTGGGCCATGCTCGGTAATCCAGACGTCATTAGTATCGGGGTGAATGACGAGGCCCTGCGGATTGCGGTGCCCATAGCTCCATATCTCAGGCCGCACATCGGTTCCGGCCTCACTTTGTTTGACGAACGGATTGTCGACTGGTATGCGGCCGTCATCATGGAGTCGAATGATCGTGCCGTGGTGGTTTGAGACATCTTGGGCCGGATGGTTCTCTAAATCACCGCTGGTGGATGCCTGGCGTTCTCCGACACTGAGAAAGAGCAAGCCATTCCAGTCGAACGCAAGCTTCCCGCCATAGTGCCCCCTTCCTTGTGACACTGCGAGGAAGATTTCCTCAAGACCCGATAGTTGATCATTTTCGAATCTGGCCCGCACAACTCGCGTAGTCGAGCCGCCGGAATTTGGATGCGCGTAAGCCAGATAAAGTAGACGGTTCGAGGTGAATTCTGGATGTGGCAGAACATCGAACAGGCCGCCTTGGCCCTCAGCATGAACTTCCGGTACACCCGGCACCGAGTCTGGGAGGAGCACACCGTCCCGTATGATGCGAAGCCGTCCAGGTCGTTCAGTGACCAGCATGTCACCGTTCGGTAGGAACGTGATTGACCACGGGATCTCTAGTCCCTCGGCTACGGTAACCACGCGATAGCTGTGGTGGGCCGAACCGATTGACCCTGACTGTGCCCAAACGGCTGTTGCCATCGTGAGGAACAGACCCGCGGCTATTAGAATCAGCGATTTCCTGACCATCTCACTCTCCTCCGAGAAACTCTTTAAACGAACACTAAGAAATTAGAAGGTTAAACATATTGTAATGCGTCCTCTGGAGTTTGTGGGGTGAAGTCGTGCTGTCTTGGGGGAAAAGCCGATGCTTGGAGTTACACGATGCTGGAAGTACCAGAATGGGGCATCAACGACATCGCGTGTTGTCTACGGGTGTGAGACGACGTGGGCACTACAACCGGTCAGCGGTATAATTCGGCCGGAGCGTTTGAAAAACTAAGTTATTGCACTGCGTGACGCCTATGTCGCCGCTGGAATTCTTCGAATGGTTCGGAAATACGCCTTGGAGCATTGCTCTCCTTGAATCGCTGTGGGTCTATCCCATAGTGGAGACAACCCACGTGTTGACTTTATGCCTATTTCTCGGCCTGATCGCGACATTAGACCTGCGCCTAGTGGGCCTAACTCTGCGGCGAGTTCCAGTGTCTGAGGTAGCCGGACGTCTCTTGCCGTGGGCCCTAGGCGGCTTTGCATTAATGGCTGTGAGTGGATTACTTCTGTTCTATTCCCATCCTGTGCGTGCATACGAGAACATCTTCTTTCGTATCAAGATTGTGATGCTTGTCTTAGCTGGTCTTAATGCTTTTGTTTTTCACACAACGGTATATCGCCGGGTCACTGACTGGGATCGGGCACCGGTTGCGCCCCTCAGGGCGCGAGTGGCCGGCTACCTCTCCCTCGTGCTCTGGTGCGGAGTGGTCGTCGGGGGACGGATGCAAGCCTACAACTGGTTCAATTGAACTCTGGATGATAACGATGTCTCTTTTACCCCTGTTTGAGTGGTCCGGTCAGACAGCCGTCGGGATTGCGATGAGTGGCTCGGTATGGATGTTCCCGGTAATTCAGTGTCTTCACTTGTTGGCACTTGCGATCCTGGGCGGTACGGTTTTGGTAGTCGACTTGCGGTTGCTTGGCTTGGGGTTACGGCATCAACCAGTGTCCCAGCTGGCGCATGACATCCAGCCATGGCTGGTCGGCAGTTTGCTGGTGATGTTAGCCACGGGTGTGCTGCTTCTTACCTCGGACACACTTCGCGTTTACTACAGCCCGCCCTTTTGGTGGAAGATGCAGTTCCTGCTGCTTGCGATGCTCTTCACATTCACTGTGCGACAGAAGGTTGTG
>PVBE012569107.1_pt1 | contig 163249 bp, 154 predicted proteins | sample 1631181 | NCBI WGS metagenome assembly PVBE01 (sample SAMN08397723, study PRJNA350692) | Marine metagenome, whole genome shotgun sequencing project. | isolation source: water | place: Pacific Ocean | collected 2012-04 | reverse complement strand
CGAGCATGGGAGCTAATGGTGGAACGGAGCGAAGCGTTAGCTCAGCTCATGACCTCGGAACAAGGAAAACCGCTGAAGGCATCTCGCGCAGAAGTTAAGTATGCGGCAGACTTTTTGATTTGGTTTGCCGAAGAAGCCAAAAGAGTAACCGGCGAATGGTTACCCTCTCAGCGAGCAGATCAACGTTTCCTTTCAGTGAAAGCTCCCGTGGGCGTTGTAGCTGCTGTAACTCCATGGAACTACCCGATTTCGATGCTCACTAGAAAGATGGGTCCAGCGTTGGCCGCTGGCTGCACTTTGGTACTCAAGCCAGCTGAAGCAACACCTCTTTGCGCGAAGGCAACCTACGAAGTGTTTATCGATGCAGGTTTCCCTGATGGCGTGATTAATTTAGTGACAGCGGCAGATCCAGTACCCATAGGTGATGTCTTCACCGGAGATCCGAGAGTAGCGAAACTAACCTTTACTGGCAGCACAGCGGTCGGTCGAACCCTCGCAGCCAAATCGGCAGCCAATCTTCAGCGAATCTCCGTGGAGCTTGGCGGTCACGCACCTTTTATAGTTTTTCCTGACGCCGACCCTGTGCATGCCGCCAAAGGAGCAGCCGCGCTTAAATTCTTAAACGCTGGCCAAGCCTGTATAAGCCCCAACCGTCTTTATGTACCAAACTCTCTACGTTCCGAATTCGAAGAAACACTCTGCAGTCGAGTCAGCAAACTGCAGACCGGCAATGGAATGGAAGATGGTATTGGCGTCGGTCCTTTAGTTAACGATGCTGCAGTATCAAAGGTTGAACAACAGGTCGAAGACGCTCGAGAAAAAGGCGCGGGTGTGCCAGTCGGAGGTGCACGTCTTACAGAGGGAGAGCATGCCAGCGGACACTTCTTCGCTCCGACGGTGCTAACAGACGTGCGTCCCGATATGACGATTTATAGAGAAGAGACTTTCGGGCCAGTAGCTGCCGTAATCGGATATGACGACCCAGAACAAGTACTCGACTTAGCAAACGACACCAATTACGGCTTGGCGGCTTACGTTTATACGCGGGATATCTCAGTGGCTATGCGTGCCTTTGAGGCCCTCAGGTTTGGGATTATCGGTGTCAACGATGTAAATCCGACATCAGCATCAGTTCCATTCGGAGGCATGGGGGACTCAGGTGTTGGGCGCGAAGGTGGACACGAAGGAATTAACGAGTACCTCGAAACCAAAACAGGCGGTTTCGCGATCTAGTTCCTCGTCTTCGAACGAGGTTAAGCAAGTTTGTCGAGGAGATCCCAAAGAGCATCGACATGTCGCTGTTCGGTTGCGCGCTGACCAATCGACACCCGAATCATGGGACGCCCATCGAGTTCGGAACCGGTCCATGCAACCTCACCCGTCGCATTAACTGCCTCAATTAATTGCGTCGTTGCCTCATCACTTTCCGTGCACCTGAAGCAAACAAGAGCGAACGGGTGGGGTGCCACTAGCTCAAACCGAGGATCGCTTTCCAGGCGACTCGCTAACTGTTCTGTGAGAGCTACGTGGTAACGAATCATCGACCGAAGACCCTCGGCCCCGTAACTCCGAATGACCCACCATAATTTTAAAGCTCGAAAACGGCGACCGAGAGGCACGTGCCAGTCTCGGTAGTCGATGACAGCACCGGATTCGCTGGCTTCGTTCTTCAAATACGGAGGCAGAATGCTAAGACAGTCGATTAGCGGGCCGCGATCTGCGACGTAGAAAACAGAACAATCGAAGTTCACCATCAGCCATTTGTGTGGGTTGAACGTGTAGCTATCAGCGAGTTCTACACCGTCTTGATGGTGCCTGAACTCAGGACAAAGCATCGCGTTGCCGGCGTAGGCAGCATCAATGTGCAGCCATAAGTTTTCGTCGCGACAGATTTCCCCGATAGAACGAATCGGATCCACTCCTGTTGTTCCGGTGGTTCCAATTGTCGCCGCAACAAATATAGGGCTAAGTCCGTCAGCTCGATCTTGGTCGATAGCAACACGGAGATCTTCGAAACGCATTGCTTGGTCATCATCTACATCGATAAGTCTCACGTGGCCATACCCAGCTACGGTGGCACCTTTTTGGATTGAACTGTGAGTTTGAGTTGAAGCGTAGGCAACCATCGAATCAGGGCTGATTCCCGACTTTGCTGCTTGGTGTCGAGCTACAACAAGTGCGGTATGAGTCGAGTCCGAGGCACTCATTTGGAGTACACCCCCGCCTTGTTCTGTGGTTTTCCACGAAGTTGGCAGATCTAACAGGTCAACTAACCAATCGAGCACATGGCTTTCGATTTCAGTAGCTGCAGGCGACGTTGACCAAAGCATTCCTTGAACGCCCAACCCGGCAGAGGCCAGTTCAGCTAGGACGGAAGGCGGTGAAGCATTGGCCGGGAAAAAAGCGAACCACGACGGGTGCTGCCAATGGGTTATGCCTGGCATGACTACCGAATCCAAGTCTCTAATGAGATTCTCAAACGGTTCACCAGTTTCGGGAGCATGGGAAGGCAGATGATCACGAATTGTGCCAGGGGTTACTTGAGACATAACTGGAAGATTTTCGACTCTGTCCCAATAATCAGCGATCCAATCGATCAAAGCATGACCGTGCTCGCGAAATTCCTCTGACGACAAGTGTTGGGGAGGTTCAGGAAGATTCTTGTCGGTCATGGTGTGCCTTCATGGAGAATCGGTGACGGAATATCGCAGGCCTGTCGAGGCATCGTAGCGTTGCCTAACCTCTGAATAGCCAGCGTTTTGGTCACCGCCTACGATCTAACTATGAAGAGACTCACAGGGCGGGTCGCCGTCGTAACGGGTGGTGGTTCAGGAATCGGGAGGGCGACAGCCATTCGATTCGCCGAAGAGGGTGCCACTGTCGCAATAGTTGACCTTAACGCTGGAGCAGCGGCAGCTACCTCCGAGATAGCTGAACAACATGGGGGAACCTGCTGCTGGTACGAGTCAGATGTCTCCGACCATGACGCAGCCAACGAGATAGCGAACGGAATTGTCGAACGATTTGGGTCACTAGACGTACTTGTCACAGCCGCAGGGATTTCAGTTGGGAAGACGGTGCCCGATACTCTCCCTGAAGAGTGGGACAAAATCTTCGCTGTGAACGTCAAAGGCACCTATCTCTGGATGAGGGCAAGTATTCCGCTGATGCAGAGCAGTGGTTCAGTCATTGCTATAGCTTCGCAACTCGCTGTCTCGGGAGGGATATCTAACGCCGCCTACATTGCTTCGAAAGGCGCGATAGTAAGCCTTTGTCGCACGGCCGCGAACGACCACGCTCCAGAAGGCATCCGAGTTAATTGCATTCTCCCGGGAGCGACCGAGACACCGTTGCTGGAGCGTTCCTTTGCCCGGTTCGAGGACCCAACCCCATACATCGAACGCTCTTTATCTAGACATCCGTTAGGACGATTTGGGAAACCCGAAGAAGTAGCCGAAGCAGCATTGTTTCTGGCCTCGGACGATTCAAGCTTTACTACCGGTACCGAATTGCGCGTTGATGGTGGGTGGATAGGCGGCTAGCGGTGCTGTTCTTCGGTGTAGAACTTTGAACCCTGATCAAACTTGTTTGGCTTAAGGAAGAAACCCAAAATCACTGCACCGTCAACACTGCGAGCCTCATGACGATTGCCGGCAGGCCTCCAAATGTAGTGACCGGGTAAAGCCTTCCCCTCATGGTCTTCGAATGAACCAGAAATGACCCAAGTTTGTTCAATGTCGGTGTGCTCATGTGCGGGAACCACCGCACCTGGCTCTAGCTTGAAAAGGATCGTAGAGCGACCAGAACTAGGATCCGACCACAACACCTTGTGTTCGATACCGGTGAATTCAGAGGCGCTCCAAGGTATTTCCTTGGGGTCGATATAGACAGACGCCAGCTCTGGCGGATTGTTGAAAGTAGTCATTGTTTGCCCCTTCAGCCTCCTAGAGTTCAACACAAATGGGTGATTGCCGTCGGAATGGCGCTACGAGTTAGGTGAAGCTGATGAGTTGGAAAGAAGTTGATAAGGGGTGGGGGGACCAAGCCAAGGTTTGGGCAGCAGTCATGGAACCAAGATGGTGGCCCGAATTTGATGCGGTGCTAAGGGCAACCAATGTGGGACAAGACATGGATTATCTAGACATTGCGTGCGGGTCGGGTCTCATGGTGAACATGGCGTCCAGGCGCGGGGCGCGAGTACATGGCCTAGATGCCTCTGATCGACTCCTCGCACTAGCCAAGCGGCGCACTCCGGGAGGAGATATACGGCATGGGGACATGAACGCCTTGCCTTGGAGCGATGAAAGTTTCGACGTGGCGACAAGTTGCCGCGGAATTTGGGGACCGAATCAACAGGCAGTGCATGAAGCGGCGCGCGTTCTTAAACCCGGAGGTTGTCTGGGTCTCAGTTTCTTCTCAGCGGGCCGAGAAGGCAGCCAGGTTGGTAAGGCTTTCCAAGCGATACGGCGTATCTCAGAGCACGAAATTGAATGGTCTCAACAACTGGGTGAAATCGGGATAGAAGGTCGCGCTGAAGAAATGTGTGAGTCTGCTGGTCTAACCGCAGGCAAACGGCAATCAGTTCAATTTGATCTTGAAGGCGCTGATATAGAACATGAAGTAAGGGCTTGGATGTCCGCAGGACCAGCCTGGATGGCGATCCAAGAGCGAGGTTCCGAGGAAGTGGAGCGTTCGATCAGAGAAGAACTTTCTGAATTAGAAGAACCAGGGATTGGCGTGAGAACTGAGGTACTCATCGAGTATCTAGTAGCGACGAAACCATCCTGATCTTGTTGAGCACTGCTTTCGCGTTTAGATAGATCAGTTTTGGTCGCGGTTACTGAGGCCACCAAAAATAGCTAGTTTTCTGGAATGACTGAAGTGATTCAAGAATTAGAGAAACGTCGATGGCAGGCGATGATTGATGTCGACCTGCCGGTATTGGATAGCTTGCTTCATCCGAGTTTGAGATATACCCACTCAACTGCAGCGGTGGACTCCAAGGAGTCCTACATGTCGGCGATCGAAAACGGTGTCTTCGACTATCGAGACGTAAGCAACAGTGACGTGGAGATCCAAATTTTCGATGGTCTAGCGCTGGTTAACGGAACAGCCGAAATAACGGTGGTTGCTCGGGAAAGGGAATTCCTACTTCGAAGTAGGTACACCTGTGTTTGGATAGAGGAATCTGGGGAATGGCAATTCCTGGCATGGCAAAACACACCCATACCGTCTTAAGGGGCCGAAGCTATGGCTGATAGGAAGAGAACTGCGAGGATTTAACGTCTGAGCGCCGGAGATCTCGCATATTGTCTTATGACAGCTTTAGAACGAGCGAGGATCATATGACTAACCGCGCGGAGATCGTCGGATATGACGTTGAAGCAGTTGAGAGCTGGATTAGAGAAAACACCGAAGGGCTAGAGCCGCCGTTCGACTGGGTCCAGTTGGAAGGCGGACACAGCAACTTGACTTACGCGCTTACAGACTCGAACGGAAGTCGGGCTGTTGTTCGCCGGCCTCCGATGGGTGAACTGCTACCTAAAGCTCATGATATGGGTCGAGAATATTCAATTATTAGTGGTCTAGGGCCAACCGCTGTTCCGGTCCCAATTGCTTACGGGTATTGCGAGAGTCCTGAAGTAACCGGCGCCCACTTTTACGTGATGAGTCAAGTTGACGGCAAGGCGTTGTTTGAACTCGAGGATGCTCTGGAATACCTCACCGAAGATGCGCGCGGCAACGTCGGGTCGTCCTTCATGGATGTCTTGGCTTCGCTGCATTCAGTTGATCCAGATGAGGTTGGCCTTGGTGATTTAGGTAAGAAGGAAGACTATGTGGGGCGGCAGATCCGAACCTGGTATCGAAGCTGGGAAGCATCAGCCGAGGGCGCTTCGTATGATGATTCGGATCTGCATGAGTTACATGATTTCCTCGAGTCACGGCGGCCGGAACAGGGACCTGCCCGGGTGGTTCACGGAGACTATGGACTCCACAACTGCTTGATAGACCAAGACGGGTACCTAACTGCGGTTTTGGATTGGGAGATATCTACTCTTGGTGACCCGATGGCAGATTTCGCGTATGCATTGAACACTTGGGCTGAAGCAGGCGACGAGTTGGTGAACAAAGAGAATGCGCCGACGCTCGCCAAGGGTTTCGCCAATAGAGCTGAACTCATTGAAAGGTATGCGGCAAGAACTGGCTGCGACTTAACGGACCTTCCCTATTACATCAGCTTTAATCACTTCAAAACAGCATGCATAGTTCACGGTGTGTACGCCCGTTACATGCAAGGACAGAAGTCCTCGGATGGAGTTGACCTTGACTACTACAGGGAGCGGATTGGCGTTTCTATCGAGCTAAGCAAACAGGCGGCGGCTGAGCTTTCTTGAGGATTGAACAGTGTTAACGGATTGGAACCCGTTGTTGCGTCAGCAATTTGTCGAACCGTATTGGGCAGAGTTGCAAGGGTTTGTTCAACAAGAACGCAAAATCGGTTTCGTGTATCCACCAGAGGAGGATGTTTATGCCGCACTCCACCTCACCGCTTATACAGATGTCAAGGTATTGATTCTGGGACAAGACCCTTACCACGGTGAGGGGCAGGCACATGGTCTGTGTTTCTCTGTGCGTCGTGGAGTTCAGGTTCCTCCATCTCTACAAAATATCTACAAAGAAATGCAGTCAGATCTTGGCTTGGCTCCGCCGAGTCACGGCAATCTCGAAAGTTGGGCGAGCCAGGGGGTGTTGTTACTGAATGCTGTTCTTACGGTGCGAGCGAGTAACGCCGGGTCACATAGGAATCGTGGCTGGGAGACTTTCACTGACCAAATCATCCGTTTGGTTAACAACAAGAAAGATCGAGTCGTATTCATTTTGTGGGGGGCGTTTGCTCAAAAGAAAAAATCGCTTATTGACTCGGACCGTCACTATGTGATCGAAGCGCCCCACCCTTCGCCGCTCAGTGCCCATAGAGGCTTCTTTGGGAGCCGACCGTTTTCTCGAGCGAATGCTGCCCTCCTGGAAGCGGGTAGAAGCGTTATCGACTGGAGCCTGCCTCACAGGTGATGACTTATCAGGTGGGGGTGCAGGCCGCTGCCCGCCTCCCTCCACTCAATTTGACTCAATAACGACACTCCATTTAGTTCGGTTACATCAACGGTAAAACGTCCGTCATAAACGGAGACTCCCCGGGCCCACACTCTGCTTAACCAGCGAGGGTGCAGGTGGATTTCAATGTGGCTATCTCTGCCAGAAAGTCGGCCAGTGACCGACAGGCTTCCTGAGGGCTCCACGATGCAATTAAAGGGTATTAAGGCAGGATTTGGTACTGCTGGTCTCTGATTGGTTAGGGCCTGGACCAAAGAACGACGAGCTCGGAGCTTGGTGGCTTCAGTTAAGTGATGGTTAAGCGATGGGTCGAAATCCCATCCGCGTTTATCGCCCGCATCCACCACACTGGCCATTGCCCGATCCAGAAAATCATGAGGCAGAACGGTTACGACTTCACCCATTCTGAGCGCTTCTTCTCGGGGTAGGTCGTACAGGAAGTCCTGAACGCCTTCGGATCGTAATCGTTCGAGTGCCGTTTTTAACCACCAACGTCTTTGAGGGTCTGATCTGTACCAAGGAGCCCATTCTTCGATAAAGCCGCCATGAGTTATTGCTAAGTCCCACAAGTCCAAGATGTCTAGGCACCTTGGTTTCGACCCTCCGAGGGCAATCAATGCTTTCTCTGAACCGATGTTGGGGTGATTTAGAAGCTGCACCTCTCCGGCGTACCAAACGACGGTGTGTTGTTGGCCTTCACAGTTGACGTCGAACCGTGCGGTTGGAACACCTTGATGCCAGGGCACAATTGCTACCGATCTCTCTTCCGATCGCAGTGGAGGACCATTTGTGTACTCAGATGGGTGCTCTTGAGTATCGCATCACTCTGTGACTTACCGCCGAGAATTAGGCCTGGATGTTTTGTGGGTCGGGCGGAAAGACCTCAAGAGGATCATGGATATTCCAAATAGGCGGGAACAATGCTGGCTACGCTTTCAAAGCATGCATGATTTAGTAGTCAGAAACGCTCGCATCGTTGATGGCAGCGGATCGCCAGAGTTCATGGGAGACCTTTCAGTCTCTGATGGGATAGTGACCAATGTCGGCCTTGTAGACGGCCTTTCGCATCAGGAAATTGACGCAGATGGCCAATTAGTGATTCCGGGGTGGGTGGATATCCACACTCACTATGACGGCCAAGCGACCTGGGATCCAGAGATGACTCCTTCCTCGTGGCACGGAGTCACAACAGCGGTGTTCGGTAATTGTGGGGTCGGGTTCGCTCCGGTGCGTCAGGGGAGCGAGGACTTCTTAATCAATCTCATGGAGGGCGTAGAGGACATCCCGGGCACCGTTTTGGCAGAAGGCATTGATTTCACCTGGGAGACATACCCCGAATACCTTGACGTTCTCGAGAGTATGCCGCGGGTAATGGATGTCGGCAGCCAAGTTCCACACGGTGCACTTCGGTTTTTCGTTATGGGAGAAAGAGGAGCTGACCATCAGGAACTTCCGAGCGCGGAGGAACTTGTCCAATTAGAAGCCTTAGTGACCGAAGCGTTTGAGGCTGGAGCACTCGGGTTCAGTACAAGTCGTACAACCAAACACAAGGCTGCTGATGGTCGCCTAACTCCATCTTTGACTGCTGGGGATCCAGAATTGGCAGCAATTGCGAACGCGATGAAGACTGCGCGGTCGGGGGTTTTGCAGGTCAACAGCGATTTTGGCCCGGGGGAATTCGAAGCCTTAGAAGAGGCGACTCGAATATCAGGCAGGCCGCTATCAGCTCTCATCATTCAGGTTGACCATTCACCAGAACTATGGCGAGCAACGTTGGCACAGATCGGACAGGCCAACAACGAAGGTCTTTCTATGACTGGCCAGGTTGGATGTCGACCTATCGGCGTATTGCTCGGCCTAGACGCCACCGTTAATCCCTTTGGGAACCATCCGGCTTACAAAGCTATTTCGGGTCTTCCGCTTGCAGAGCGCGCTACTGCGCTCCGAGAGGATCAAGAGTTACGGAGAAGATTGGTAGATGAACGACCGCGAGACGGTTTTAGCGACTGGATGAATTACGCGCTCACTAGGGCCTTCGAACTAGGGGATGAACTTAACTACGAACCAGAACCCTCAACCTCAGTGGCAGCTCGCGCCGAAGCTGTGGGTGAAAGCCCTTGGAGGCTAGTGCTTGACCTTCTTGCGAACGGAACCGGCGAAACGTTATTGCTGTACCCATTCGAGAACTACAGCTCTGGGTCTTTGAACGAAGTGTTTGAGATGTTGACCGATCCCCACACTATCTGTGGCGTTGGCGATGCTGGCGCGCACGTTGGAACGATATGTGATGCTTCCTACCCCACCTACCTACTGACTCATTGGGGTCGCGACAGAACTCGTGGTGAGCGACTGCCGCTTGAATTCTTAGTAAACAAACAAACTCGTCGAACGGCCGAGACATACGGGTTATTGGATAGGGGTCTCTTGCGAGCCGGCTACAAGGCTGACTTCAACGTCATTGATTTTGAACGACTATCAGTGGGTTCGCCCGAACTCATTCGTGATCTTCCAGCTGGTGGAAAACGTCTAGTCCAGCGACCTGTTGGTTACACCCATACCTTCGTGAGCGGCACCGAAGTTGCTTCTAGAGGTGAGTTGACGGGATTGCGCCCGGGTCAACTTGTGCGTGGTGCGCAGTCGGGCCCAAGGTAGAACCCCGATGGAGGAATCAATGCCTTTGGCCGACGTCACCGTGATCGATTTAACGATTGCGCGTGCAGGTCCGACGGCGGTGCGACAGTTGGCAGATTGGGGCGCGAATGTCGTGCGCGTAGATGCCCCTACTGGAGGGTTTGAGGCTGGTGGAGGTTTGTCCCCCGACTATTTAAATCTTCATCGAAATAAGCGTTCGGTCGTAATAGACCTCAAAAATCCTGATGGGCAAAGGGCCTTTCATCGACTTGTTGAATCTGCCGACGTTGTTGTCGAAAACATGCGAAGTCCCGTCAAATATAAGTTGGGCTTTGATTTCGACACACTGTCCTCGATCAATCCTCGAATTATTCTGGGTTCGATATCGGGCTTCGGTCAGGACGGCCCATATGGCGAACGCGGCGGTGTCGATCAGATAGCTCAAGGTATGGGTGGCCTAATGAGTATCACCGGGCAAGCCACCCACGGGCCGGTCAGGGCTGGTGTTGCGATTAGCGATATAACGGCGGGACTTCAGCTTGCTATCGGCATTTTGACAGCGCTCCATGAACGCGAACGAACTGGCAAAGGTCGTTGGGTCCATACATCTCTTCTGGAGTCGATGATAGGAATGCTGGATTTTCAGGCCGCCAGATGGACGATCGCTGGAGATGACCCGCCGCAAGCAGGTAACGACCATCCGACTCTTGGGCCGATGGGTATGTACAAGACTGCTGACGGCTTCGTCAATATAGCGGCATCCGGGGGACGTCTTTGGGAAGCATTTTGTCGAGAGTTGGGAGTTCTTCAATGGTTGGATGATCCACGATTCGTTACTAGTTCGGCGAGACGTGAGAACAAAAAGGAACTCAACCGACTTATCGAAGAAGAATTATGTAAAGACACCGCACAAAATTGGGTTCACCGCCTCAATGCAGTAGGTGTTCCATGTGGACCGGTCAACACGGTGGCTGAAACATTTTCTGACCCACAAGTTCAACATCTAGGGATGGCTACACCAGTCACACATGTGACTGCTGGTGAGATAGAGATCATCAGAAATGCGACGAACATCGAAGGTGCATCTTCAGAAATCCGAATGCCGAGTCCCGTTAAAGGCCAGCATTCGAAAGAGGTTCTTATCGAATTCGGGTTCAGTGAAAGAGAAATTATCGACCTTGAAAAGAACAAGGCTGTCGAATTCAATCCCCAATAGCTGTCATCATTTGTTGGCTGTCTGCTGTCGGTTGATGCTCAGAACCCAGCCTCTTTGTCGACGACGCCTTCGAGGTCGCGGCCTTCCCGTAAGGCAACCAAATTGCGACAGAATCGTTCCAGATTTCGACGGCCTCGGTATTGGCTAGCGCCAGCCGTATGTGGTGTCATCACACAGTTGTCGAAGCTCCACAAAGGACTTTCGGCGGGTAGAGGTTCGATGGGTGCGACGTCGAGTGCTGCCCCACCGATTATCCCCTCTCTCAATGCCTGTTCGAGGCCTGGACCGTCAATAATTTCTCCGCGTGTCACGTTAAGAAAAATCGCAGTTGGTTTCATAGCTCGAAAAAACTCATAGTCGCACATCGCTCTAGTTTCTTCAGTTAGAGGAAGCCCTACCGCCAAAACGTCGCTCACTGCTACCAGTTCGTCGATGACTTCCATACCTTCCACTTCGGCTACTCCGTCACTTGGCGGTACCGGAAATGCGTCGATAGCGCGAACATTCATCCCAAAAGCCACTGCTCTGCGAGCGAGATGGCGACCTGTCCCGCCAAAACCGACGATGCCCATCGTCAGGCCTTCAAGCTCAACTTCCGAAAAGCGCATCATCTCGCGATTTTCGAGACTCCATCCTTCCGGGCCGAGCTCGATCGCCGTTTTAATTCTCCTGGTCAGAGCGAGCAACAGACCAAAGGCAGTGTCGGCTAGATGGCCTCCAACTAGACCCTTTTCACCAGTCAACGTGACGTCGCTTTCTATGAATTCCTGGTACATAAACATGTCGACTCCAGAAGCTGTTGCATGAACCCACTTGAGGTTTGGTGCAGCTTCGAAGAGCCATTTCGGGGTGATTCCCAAGATCACATCAGCGTCGGCGGCATAGTTAACTCCCTCTTTGGGGCTGTCAACAATTGTTACAACTGCCCCAGGACCCGCTGCTTCAGAGATCATTGCTTCCTCTTCAGCGCTTACCTCTGACAAAGTCAGAGTCTTCGTGACTAGGACATTGAGGGCCTTATCAGGCACGGGTAGTCGGACACTCATGTGTAGCTCGTTTCTACGCGACCGATACTTGAATATTCGGCCAGCCAATGCTCATCTGCTGAAACTTGATGTCGCGTGTAGGCACCAGTAATCACCTTTTGTCCTGGTTTGAGTTCAAGGTCAAAGCGATGCAAAGTAGCCGCTAGGCGTGCAATCGAAATAAACGGGTTATCGACTTCGTGTTTATGTAGGCAGCGGAAACGTTCTTCCCCGTTTCGGTAGAGAACAATTTCAGTGTCATCAATGTCTTGAATTTCGTCTACCGGTACCCCGGTCCCTTCCACGATCGCCCAATTGGTCAAGTTATCAGCGACCAGCATTGCCAGATTCCCGCCTACCACCGCGCGTCGCTCATTAAGTTCGTACCCGGCAGCAACTTTTTCTAAACAGCTGGGAACCATCGCTGGATCTACATCAGGTCCAGAAATTGTTTCACCGATGGTGAAACACATCTCCGGTTCGATGGTCGCACCATTGACGGATGACGCTGGGAGAGACAGTCCGCTGTCGAACAGTTGCATAAGGTGTCCGAACGGCCGATCGTCAATTCCCACTTGCTTTCTGGCTCGATCAGAGGTCAGTCCGACTTTCCAGCCGATTTGAGCGGTACCGCTTTCAAGACGTCTTTGCCGAATCTCATTTTGTATAGCGAGTCCATCGCTGAAATCTAGATCGCTGAAGGCTTCTTCCGAGAGGTCGACCCCTCGTTGGTAATAGTCCCAAAGAACATCAGCGGCACGGAGTTGAGAGTTATTGAGGGAATTCACCGACCAGACGGTAGTCGGCGTGTTAGCGCCTGTGCCCGTTGTCTTTCAGGTCGCTCCCAAAGAATGGCCTAGTCCAGGTAACCAAAACGCCAGAGCGGCCGCTGTTTGAGTTGCAGTCAAGGGGGTTACGCTCAGTGGATATGGCAATACATCCGGCAACGTTCAGTGAATTGATGGAGTTGGAACAACATGGCCCCGATACCTGGGTAGGGCTGAGTCCTGACTATGCATGGGGTCGAATTTACGGCGGCCAAGTGATTGCACAAGGATTAAAGGCAGCTTTTGCAACGGTTGATGAGGACTTTGTGCCCCACTCCGTTCACGCCTATTTCATTCGAGGAGGGACCCTGGTTGAACCAGTTCGCTATGAGGTTGATCGCCTCCGAAATGGTCGATCCTTTTGTACTCGATCCGTCGTCGCGCGTCAGAGTGGGGGAGCGATCCTAAATCTTTCGTGCTCGTTCCACGTTGCAGAAAAAGATGCCGAGATTCAGACTGCGCGGATGCCCCTTGCGCCAGACCCTGAAGATTGTCGGCCTCGCGAAGGTGATCATATGAATGTGATCATGGACCGAAGGGTGTTGGATAGTCCCCCGGGTGCTGGAAGGTCGATGGGGTGGGTCAGGGTGCGAGATACGCTTGTCGGCGATCCGCGACTTCACATGTGTGGACTTGCGTTTACCTCTGATGCTGTCCAATTCGATGCAGCACGGTCCCTGCATCCAATTCAGGCCCCTCGAGAGCAATACCAAGAACGCTTCATGGGTGCGTCACTAGATCATGCGATGTGGTTCCATCGACCGATGCGGGCCGATGAATGGCATCTTTACGACTGGGATTGTCACGGCCTCAACGGGTCTCGCGGGATGACCGTTGGCAACCTATTCGCATCGGATGGACGTCACGTCGCGACCATTGCCCAGGAAGTGTTGCTGCGTGAGCGACGGTCAAACTAGATAAGACCGCGGCGACTTTCTTTCCACGGCACATCGCGGTCCAGTCGAGGTTCTCCCGGAAGGCCCAACACTCGTTCACCAAGGATATTTCGTTGTATTTCATCGGTTCCGCCACGAATTGACATCGAAGGTGCAGTCATCAGTTCGATGTAGCCATGCCCGTCCTCGAGCATTCCATAGGCACCAGAACTTTGGTTTGCTAGATAAGCACGCCCTTTGTAGGACTTTACGGTCCGTAATTTGGCGCCACTGCCTGCTGGTCCCGGCGAACCACTGGACCGGGCCTCGTCAGCCGCACGTTGCGTTGTCCAACGGCTCACAGCATCGTGTGAGTACAGGCCCATAACGGCGTCATCCCAAATAGCGGTTTGCTCGGTAGGTAACGCCTGAAGATCTTTTATCCAGCTCGGAATGTGGGCGCCCCTAGTGCTACCGTCACCGCCACCGCGGCTTCCACCACCAGCACGCTCATGTGCGAGCACTGTCATAGCTACGCGCCACCCTTCACCGACGTCACCTATGCGCCATTGGTCGTTCAGGCGGGCTTCCTCAACGAACACTTCGCTGAAATGTGCATCTCGATTCATTTGCATTAGAGGGCGAACTTCAACTCCTGGAATTGACATAGGCATCGCAAACATAGTGAGCCCTTTATGTTTCGGCTGTGCGGGGTCGGTTCGAGCGAGACAGATAGCCCAATCAGCCCACATAGCTCTACTGGTCCAGGTCTTCTGCCCTTCGATCACCCATTCATCGCCATCTAACTTTGCCTGCAAAGCCACATTGGCCAGATCAGAACCGGCTTCCGGTTCAGAGAACATTTGACACCAGATTGAAGTCCCAGATGCGATCGCCTTCAGCCACTCCTCTTGTTGGGAATCATTTCCGTGAGTTAACAAAGCTGGACCGACCATGCCTAACCCAATTGCGAATGGATAGAGGTCGGGCACTATGAATTCGCGAAGAACGCTCCCGATTAAAGCGTTTTGGCTGGCAGATGCATTTCTGCCTCCGTGTTGCGCCGGCCAAGTCGGAACATGCCAGCCGTCAGTGACAGTGTTGGCCAAATAACGGCGGCCTGCTTCAAGATCGTCGGATCCCGCACCCATTGTTGTTAGTCGGGTATCTGCGTTACGTCGCTCCAGGATTGAGTCCAGAGCAGAACGAATTTGTTCTTCAGTCAGATCACTCATGTCAAATAGGCCCCCCTTTTGGGGTTTTATTTCCTTGAGAAATTTGGGACGCGACGCTCGTTCATAGCGTTAACACCTTCCCGCCAGTCGTCGGTTGTTCGTAAACGGTCTTGTTCTTCCTTTTCGTGGTCGGTGGCTGCCTTTATTGCGTTCGGAAGATGCCCTCTCATGGTTTGCCGAATTGATTCGACAGCGAGTGGAGCTGATGTCGCGATTTCGGTGGCGAGATTATTGGCTTCTGATTGAAGTTCAGAAAGTGGCACCAACTTGTCGACTAATCCGATCGCAGCTGCTTCTTCACCTTTAATTCGTGCACCGGTATACAACAGCTCCAAAGCTTTTTGTTGACCGACAAGGGAAGGGAGAGTGACTGTTAAGCCGAACCCATGATGAAACCCGAGCCGAGCGAAGTTGGCTGTGAAGCGTGCTTCTGGCGCTGCCACGCGAAAATCGGCAAAGCATGCGACCCCCAAACCCCCACCAACGGCAGCTCCTTGAATAGCGGCAACTACTGGTGTTTTGCAGCTGAAAAGATCGAAAGCCGCGTCATAGAGATGTCGTGCTGAACCGTCGGCGTTTTTGGCTGTGATTTCGCCGCCCCGACTTCCGTCATTATGAAATTGAGCTCCTGCGCAAAAATTTTTGCCTTCCGCGCACAGAACTATTGCGCGGCAGTTGTCATCTTCATCCAGCTCGGTGAAGGCCGAGACTAAGCCATCGATCAGGGCTAGGTCGAAGAAATTGTTTGGGGGACGACGTATCTCCGCCGTCGCGACATGCTCTTCAAGAGAGACATGCAGATCACCGTAAACACCGAATTCAGTCATGTCCTGATGCTAGATCTCATTGGCGATCGTTGCGACTGAAGCTTCATTGATCTATCTCAGAACGCCAGATCCGCCCGTTATCAATGGGTATAAGCCATCGGCACCTTGAGAGATTGCAATGCGACCTAGCCACTCACTCCACTCGGCGTCACCCCCGTATTCTTTACGCCAAGACCAAAGACGGCGACTTAAATGGTGAAGTGGGTATTCCTGAGTCATGCCCATGGCACCGTGAGCCTGGTGACAGGCCTTCGTAGCTCGAGCAGCCGCCTGATTTGCAATCAATTTGGCTGCCGCTATTTCGAATGCACCGGACCCCCGATTGGCTTCACGCGCGGCAGATTCCGCTGCCATTCGAGCCAGTGCCGCATCCTGAGCACCCCACACTAAATGTTGTTGTACCGCTTGGAACTTTGCCACCGGGCGACCGAATTGCACACGGTCGTTGGTGTAAGACACTGTGAGTTGGCTCATCTTCTCAATGGCCCCGGCCATTAAGGCAGTCCTTGATAAAGCTCCGCGGAATCGGAATGATCGAAGGTTGACATCAGACGGAACCGGGGCCGCAAAGGCTTCGACTTCGTTGAAATCGACGGTATCTCGAGGCTCGCCTGCCATGTTGGTCATCGGGGTAATTTGGCAGTCGCCGGGTTGGACTGATGCCACGAAGGTCTGGTCGTCGACTTCTACAGGAACAACGATGATTTCAGCAGTTCGGGCCCAAGGCACACGCAGCCCGCGACCAGTAAGAGTCAGACGATCACCGGTCCTTGCGACTAATAGATTTTCACTGCCGCTCGGAAGGACAGTTACAACTCCTTCCGGTAGTTGCTGCCCAGAACTTGAAAGAAGCCAGCCGCCGAGAATACCGGTTTCAGCGGCAGGGATTGGAGCAGCGTGGTATCCGACTAGGCGCAGGACTTCTAGTGCATCTAGGAGCGTTCCTCCCGACCCGCCGAACTCCTCACTGATCGATATCCAAGGGAAACCGGTTTCGGCAAACGCCTTCCAGATCTCGGTCGCTTCACCAGTTACTTCTGCATTTTGAACTGATTCGTGATCGCAAATTTGGGAAAAAAGCCGATCTGCGGTCTCAGTGATCAGGGGATCGACTTCAGATATCTCACTCATGCCGGTAACCCTTTCAATCCCTTTGAGGCGACCGAACGGAGAATCTCTATAGTTCCGCCTCTAATGGTGTTACCAGGGAATGTCACAACGCATTGCGCCAAAAGTCGCTCAAACAAGGACTCCGACTCAGGCGAGTATTCGAGATCAATCAAGTGAACGAGTTTCTCTATGACCTCCTGTTCGAAGCGCGTCCCCATCTCTTTAACCAAAGAAGACTCCACCGACGGAGCTTCTCCAGTATCGATGAGGCGCGCTACCGAGAGAGATAGGTTTCGGATACCCCACCAGCGTGCTGTCAACTCGCCGAACAGATCAGCAACAGTTGCCTCCAAGTCGGTGCCTCTAGCTTCGCGGAGCAACTGTTCCACGGTCGAGAAAGGTGATAGCCAACGGTCAGGTCCGCCACGTTCGTATGCCATTTCCGTCGTGTTCTGATGCCAGCCCATACCAAGGTCTCCCACAACGTTCGTCTCAGGAACGAAAACCTCATTGAAGGTGACTTCATTGAAATGGTGGGAACCGTCCAGAAACGGAATTGGGCTAATTTCCAGCCCCGGTGATTTTAGATCGATAAGAAACTGCGATAACCCAGCGTGCTTGTTTCCATCTTCCATTGGTGATGTGCGCAGAAGACACACAAACCAGTCGTTCTCGTGGGCTCCTGACGTCCATATCTTCGTACCGTTGATAATCCAACCACCTGTGGTTTCCTCTGCCTTTGTGCTGACGGAAGCAAGATCTGAACCGCTATCCGGCTCGCTCATGCCGATGGAGAATCCAAGTTCGCCTCGGCAGATGGCGGGCAGAAAACGTTCCCTTTGTTCTTGGGTGCCGAACTTCAGAATCACGTTTCCCGTTTGGCGATCCGCGACCCAATGATGTCCGACAGGCGCCCCCCATCGCAGCATTTCCTCGACCACGATAAATCGATCCACGGCGGTGCGATCAGAACCACCCCAGTCCTTTGGTAGGGCCATTCCAACCCAACCACGATCAGCCATCTTCAGAGAGAAGTCTTTATCTTTTCTGGCCGCCATTCCAAGACAGGGTTCGTGCGAACCTGGGGGCAATTCTTCACGGAGAAAATCTCGGACTTGCTGTTGAAGCTCCAATTCTTCTTCGGTTAATTCGGTTGGGGTGAATCGCATGTCGATCATTCTCCGGAGAGCCGGTTATACGTTCAATCTAACTCTGTGCTTTTGATTTAATCGTGCTAAATGAAGACAACAAGAAATTGTCGGAACGCTGAGAGTGCGATGGTATTCGACACCGACATGCAATGGTGAGGCAAGATCAGAGCGTGAATAATGTACAAAGCCCATTCGACGGACATTCGGACGTAGTTAAGCCTGAGTGGATTGACTTCAATGGCCACTTCAATGCGGGCTTCTATGTGGTCTGTTTCGACGATGCAATTGAGTCCTGGATGGACTTCATCGGGCTAGGTCGTCCTCATCGCGACGTACACGCTGTGACTACGTTTTCCGCACAGAACCATGTTACGTATCTGCGTGAAGTTCAAGAGGGCGCAAACTTGAGAGTCACCACGCAGCTGTTGGGTTTTGACTGGAAGCGAGTGCACGCAATTCAAGTTATGTGGAACGCAGATGAAGATTTCATCGCAGCGACATGTGAAGTGATGTCGCTCCACGTATCCGAGGAAACTCGTCGAGTCTCAGAAATGGATGGAAGCGCGTATCTTCGATTGACGAAAATATGGGAGACCCATAAGGAACTAGAGGTTCCTGTCCAGGTTGGTCAGACGATGTCGGTCCCTGGATGGCCTCCATCGGCCTCTTAATGCGGGCAGAATAAGGTAATGAGCGAAAGATTAGAAGGAAAACGCGCAGTTATAACCGGCGGCGGACGAGGTATAGGTAAAGCCATAGCCCTTACCTATGCTCAACAAGGCGCTCAATGCGTCATCACGAGTAGACGTATCGAGGACCTTGAGGCAACAGCTGCCGAGGCTCCTTCAGGCACCGTCCATTCAATAGGTTGCGACGTGTCAGATGGCGACTCTGTAGACGCTATGGCTGCGTTTGTCCACGAAACGCTCGGAGGCGTGGACATCGTCGTCAATAACGCTGGTATCCATGCGGCAGGACGGTTCTTAGACATAGACCCCGAGACATACTCGCGGCTCTATGAGGTAAACGTCGTTGGAATTGTCCGAGTTAGCCAGGCATTTCTCGATGGGATGATCGAAAGAAGAAACGGGAGCATTATCAATATCGCGTCCACAGCGGGACTGTTTGAGTCGCCCGGTCAAGCCCCTTATAACGCTTCCAAACACGGAGCGGTTGGGTTGACCAGATGCATGGCTCTTGAGTTGGCTGCCAGCGGCGTTACCTGCAATGCAATTTGCCCCGGTTTCGTAGATACACCGATGCTTGATGGCTTTGCTGAGTTAGTAGGCGCTGAATCCGACGAACTCAGAAAACAATTAGCTAAGCGAACGCCGATGGGCCGCATTCTTTCACCTGACGAAATCGCCAATCTTGCTGTCTATTTGGGTAGCGACGAATCTTCTGGAATGACAGGCCAAACAATGGCGATAAGCAACGGGATGCGAATGTCGTGACGTCTGACACGAGTGTTCTGATTCGGACGGTAGTCCGAGTTGGGGCCACTTGTGGCGAAGACGAAGCTTTCCGCCAGGCGACAAAGTTCTGGACTGGTGCCCTTCGCCTGGGGATCGATGCTCATTCGGTTTCCTTCAACTTTGATTCAGGCGACTTGATTTCCGTAATTGAAGTCGAAGGAAGTGTGGAAGAGAGCGCCGGTCAGTTTGGATTCGATGCGCCGTCTGCGGTGTGGAAGACGATTCTTGGGGGCGTGGACGGGTCCAACAATTCCGAAGCGGTCGGCTTTGGGGAAGAACTCGTTAGAACGGGAGACCGAGATGCCTATTGGCGGTATTACCCGGCAGTTCGACGGCTCTTTGAACTACTGAAAGAACAAGTTCGATAGCTGTAGCTGGTTGCGTAAGAGAAACAAATTTCGGCCCACGCTCGGCTTTAGGGTTCTAGGCTTGTTATATGCCTCAGTATCGTTCAACAACCTCGACTGCTGGCCGGAACATGGCCGGAGCGCGCGCCTTATGGCGGGCTACTGGAATGACGGATGAAGATTTCCAGAAACCGATCATCGCTATAGCTAATTCGTTCACACAATTTGTCCCAGGGCACGTCCACTTAAAGGATCTTGGACAGATGGTTGCTCGAGAGATCGAAGCGGTAGGTGGAGTTGCTAAAGAGTTCAACACCATCGCCGTCGACGATGGAATTGCAATGGGTCATGACGGGATGTTGTACAGCCTCCCCAGCAGGGATCTGATAGCGGACTCGGTTGAATACATGGTTGAGGCCCATTGTGCAGATGCTCTTGTCTGTATCAGTAACTGCGACAAAATAACGCCGGGAATGCTGAACGCAGCCATGAGGCTAAATATCCCAACAGTCTTCGTTTCGGGTGGGCCAATGGAAGCCGGCAAAACGAAGCTTGCAGAGAACAAAGTTGATCTTATTAACGTAATGATTGTCGCCGCAGATGATTCAGTAAGCGATGAGGACGTTGCCGAAATGGAACGGTCTGGGTGTCCAACCTGTGGCTCATGTTCTGGGATGTTTACCGCTAACTCAATGAACTGCTTAACCGAAGCGTTGGGCCTCTCCCTTCCGGGGAATGGAACTGTGGTTGCGACGCATGCCGATCGCAAAGAACTATTCCTAGAAGCAGGACGACTTGTCGTAGAACTATGTCGCCGTTATTACAACAACGATGACGAATCGGTCTTGCCTAGAAATGTCGCGAGTTTTGCTGCGTTCGAAAATGCGATGTCTCTAGACATCGCCATGGGCGGTTCAACAAACACGATCTTGCACCTCCTGGCCGCCGCACAAGAGGGCGAAGTCAATTTCACCATGGCTGATATCGATCGCCTTTCGAAAAAAGTCCCCAATATTTGCAAGGTCGCCCCAGCCACAGAGCTGTATCACGTAGAAGACGTGCATAGAGCTGGAGGGGTGATGGGAATCCTGGCTGAACTAAATCGCGCTGGGCTGTTGAACAACGAAATCCCGACTGTGCATGAGCCGAGTTTGTTCGAGGCTTTGAGTAAATACGACGTAGCTACGAATGATGACGAAACGCTACAAACGTTTTACCGGGCTGGACCAGCAGGAATTCCCACCCAAGTCGCTTTCAGCCAAGAGGAGCGTTACAACAAATTGGACCTCGACCGTCAGAACGGCTGCATCCGTTCGGTTGAACATGCTTACAGTGCTGACGGTGGACTAGCTGTTCTCTACGGCAATCTCGCAGAAGATGGGTGTGTCGTAAAAACAGCTGGGGTCGACCACTCGAATCTCGTCTTTACGGGCAGTGCTCACGTAGTTGAGAGTCAGGATGAAGCTGTGGACCACATTCTGAACGACAAGGTTGTTGAAGGATCCGTCGTAGTCGTTCGCTATGAAGGACCGCGAGGCGGGCCTGGTATGCAGGAAATGCTCTATCCAACCACTTACCTAAAGTCGAAAGGGCTCGGTAAAGCATGCGCTCTTTTGACTGATGGAAGATTTTCGGGAGGAACGTCGGGGCTTTCTATCGGACACGTGTCACCAGAGGCCGCCGCGGGAGGGACCATTGGTTTAGTCAAGGACGGCGACATCATCCATATCGATATCCCGAACCGAACGATTCGCCTCGATGTAGATGACACGGAACTAGCCGAACGTCGAAAACTTCAAGATGGACTCGGCTGGAAGCCTGAAATGCAACGACCTCGGAAAGTTTCTCAGGCCCTGCAAGCGTATGGCCTGATGGCAACTAGTGCCGACAAGGGAGCTGTGCGCGACCTCGGTGCATTTCAGTAACCTGAGGCGCCTGCCATGAGCAGCGCCACCTTTGAGAGCTTATCGATTCCAGCTTTTCGGCGACTGTGGGCCGGTGGCTATCTCTTTTCCCTCGCGATCTTCGCTCAGATGGTTGCTCGGGGAGCGCTTGCGAAAGATCTTGAGGGTAGTAACGCTGCCTTGGGAGCAGTGACGCTCGCATTTGGTCTTACTGGGCTGATTACAACTCCGCTTGGCGGTGTTGCAGCGGACCGCTTTCCCAAGCGTCGGATGCTGATTATTTCGACTGGCTTGTTACTCGGCTCCTCTCTGTGGATTTCAGTAGCAGTCCAGTTCGACTTTGTAACGTTTTGGATGCTGCTGGCCGCGTCGGCCGTTCAATCTGCAGGCTTTAGCGGACTACTTCCCGCCAGGATGGCGTTCACAGCCGAACTTGTAGGACCGGACCGTTTAGCAAATGGAGTCGTTCTTTCACAAATTTCTATGAATCTGAACCGGGTTGTTGGGCCTGTGATAGCTGGCATCTTCCTGGGCCTCCCAAGTCTCGGCATTGGAGCCGTTTATTGGGCAAGTAGTTGCATTACAGCGGCCAGTGGGCTTTTTTTCTTGGCTCTTCCAGTAGGTCGTCCGCAACCGAAGTCCTCGCAGCCATCGGCTTTCAGCGACCTGATTGATGGGCTCAAATATGGCTATGTAACGTGGCCGCTCCCGTTGCTCTTACTGACTTCAGCTTTCGCTCTTTTTTTCGGGTTTCCGTATGTGGCGTTTCTGCCGAGTGTTTCCGAGGATCTGTTTTCCGCGGGCAACACGGGTTATGCCTGGTTGTCTGCCGTGGGAGCGATGGGAGGGCTCACGGCAGCCCTCCTAATTGCAGGCAGAGCGAAAGGAAGTGCGGCGTGGAGGATACAAAATGTTGCAGTCATTGGATTTGGCGTTGGTATCGCAGCCACAGGAGCGGCACCGTCCTTTGGAATCGCGATGATCGTGATGTTTGGCCTAGGCGCAGCAACAGCCGCATTCCAATCAATGAATGCGACGCTGACATTAGCCAGCAGCGATGTGGCGTATCACGGCCGTATGCAGTCGTTGTTGCAACTCGGGTTTAACCTATTTGGAGTAGCGGCTTTACCTCTTGGCTTGTGCGCTGACAGCTTCGGGTTGAGAAAGACGCTCGTAGCTATGGGGTTGACTGTCGTTGTTGTCGGACTGGTGTCGACCCTCATCTACAAAACAAAAGTCGACACCAAAGAAATGCAAGCGATCCAACGAGGGTAGGTTCAAGCATGGAGATCTATGGAGTCGTCAACGCATCTCCAGATTCACTAGCCAAATTCTCGGTGGTTTCTACCGAAAAAGAAGCTAGGGCCTATGGTGCTCAACTGATTTCCCAAGGAGCTGACCATTTAGATATTGGGGCTCAGGCCTCCCACGGAGGTGCCAGTTTCGTTAGCCCCGATGACGAGTGGTCGATAGTCAAAGGCCCGTTGTTGGGTCTTCTGTCACTTGGCGTTGACGTCGCGATCGACACCTGGCAGGTAACCACGGCGCGAAGGGCACTTGATGCCGGCGCGACAGTTCTCAACGCAGCTGACGCCCTACAGGCTGACGAGATGATCGAACTAGCTGCCGATCGCGAAATTCAAGTAGTGCTGCCTTTCATGCTTGGACCTGATCCTCGACACCTCAAACACGTTGAAGGCGACCCAGTGCAGGTGATGCTTGATTGGTTCGATTTGCAACTTGAGCGAGCTACCCAGTGGGGGATTAGAGACCGTCTAGCGTTAGACCCTGGAACTGGTTTTGCTCCTGCACATTGGGACTGGGAGGACCGGTTCGAGTACCAGAAAGCTATTTATTCAGGCCTAGATAGGCTCCGCCGCTTCGAACTTCCAATTTATGTACCGATTGCTTGGAAACAAACACCAGACAGGTTGGAGTTAGTTGATCTGGTTTTGGAACAAGAAGTGGAGTACGTCCGCGCTCATATTCCCCGCCAAATCCGCCAAAGGCATGCCGCTATCCGCGACGGCGCGCCGTTGTCTACTTCGGAGACATGGGAAGGCTATGAGTAAACAGTTAGCCCGGTATTGCTTCTAGTCGTGCCCTTACATGTTTATGATGAGGCGTTAACGCCAGCCAATCGCGATCTTCTAAATCCGTAAGCTCGTTCACTGCCACTCCGTGAATCTTGTGTTCACCGTTCTCATCGGGGTACTCCATGCCGAAGCCGTGGGGCAAGCTGACCTGTCCCTCCATCATGGTGTCGCTGATGTCTGCCGGTGCTTCGGCTTCACCGCGTTTAGTGATGACCCTCACCCTTTGGCCATCAATTACTCCGAGCCGGTCGGCGTCAAGCGGGTTGATTCGCAGAGCACCGTCTTTGTCTTTCTTCCGCCAGGAAGGATCTCGGATTACGTCGTTAACCGTAGATCCTCGGTGCTCTCCAGCTGTGAGCACGAACGGGTAAGCATCTGTGGGCGAGGCGGGTTCTTCTGAAGCCAAACCTTGCAACTCTTCCACCAGTTCTTCTACATGCATATGGATCTTGCCGTCAGAAGTTTTGATGCGGTCGAAACTGGTTGAATAGTCGCTGGTGCTAAAAATCATGCCTGATTTAGCTTCGAGCAACGCATCGAAGAGATTGCTTGCAAGCTCTAATCCATCTCCTTTGACGCCGGCAGCTCTGATGGCGTCCGGGAACCTCATAGAGGCCTGCAGGGTTGATCCAAACATTACGGCAGCGGGCGCCATTTCGCCGAGGCTTCGTCCAAGTGACCGATACAAGGCTGTCGGGAGTTTGGCGCCCAGATCCGGGTTCTCGGTGGAGAGTCGAGTGAAGGTTTCGACGAACGCTTCACGGCTCTCCTCAGCGGCGTCAGTTAGCTCTTGAATACCTTCTGGTTCCCCTCCCATTGCCTCTACGAGCCGCGCATGAATCTCGGCTTCGGGAAGCGTGTCGCCTAAGGGCTCAAAGATGGGTTGCCGAATATGGAAGTAGTTTGACGGCATTTCACCAGCGAAGAATGTGGCTTCTGGTTTTTCGTATTGAGAACAAGCAGGCAAAACGAAATCTGCTTGGCGGGCTGTTTCTGTCATCGCTACATCGATAACAACTAGACAGTCAAGCTTCGCGAACGCCTCTCGGAAGCGCTTGGAGTCCGGCAGTGAATGAATTGGGTTAGAGGATTCAACGATCATGCCTCTAAATCGGTCCGGGTGATCGGTGTCAATCGCGTCAGGTATGGCTGCGCAGGCAACTAGCCCACAGAGCAGAGGGGTTCCAGTTACAGGTTCGATTGCACCATCGGCGCTATGGCCACATATGGGAGCCAACCTCGTGGGGATGTTCATTCCCCCCTCGTTCCCGAAATTGCCAGTAAGTAAATACAGCAGGCGCTGTAGCCAGCTGTTGAGGGTCGAATGGGGCGCCATTTCAATTCCGAGATCTTCTTCGGTAGCCATGGAGCGGGCGTTAGCCATTGTTCGAGCTGCCGCTCTTATCTCAGCCTCATCGATTCCACACTTCCGGGCATAATCAGGAATGTCTACTTGAGCTAATAAAGGTTTGAGCTCGTCCCACCCGACGCATTGATCATTCAAAAACTTCTCGTCGGTTAATCCTTCATCGACCATTGTGGCTAGAACCGCGGCAAGGGCCCAAGCATCTGTCCCTGGTTTCACCCGAAGGTGGTGATCTGAGATGTTTGCGGTCTCTGAAATGCGAGGATCGAACACGACGATCTTTCGGTTGTCATCGTTCTTGATGGCGTTTAAGACATTTCGAGCCTCAGGAAAACCGTGACTGTGCCACGGATTTTTTCCTATGAAGACAGCGCAGTCGGTGTGATGGAAATCTGGTGAAGCCCCGATGTCTTGACGTCCAAAAAACTTTCCTTGGACCCAATACATTCCAGTCTTTTCTTGAGCTAAAGCATTGCTTCTGTACTGCACTCCGAGGGTCTGCAAAACGCTGCGCGCATAGGCGCCTGGAAAGTGGTTTCCTTGCCCTCCACCCCCGTAGTACATGATCTTGTCGCCACCATGAGTGTCACGAATAGCTACAAGTCGGTCGGCTACTTCCTTGATCGCTTGATCCCAGCCAATCTCAACAAAAGTTCCATCCTCCATTCGCTTCATTGGTGATGTAAGCCGGTCACGGCCATTTTGATAATGATTTACCCTCAGTCCCTTCTCGCAGGTGTATCCCTTACTCGCTGGGTGTTCTTTGTCACCTCGGACTCTGGTGATTTCTCGACCATCAATTCGAACTTCAATTCCACAATTTGCGGAACACAGAACGCAGGCAGTTTTGTGCCACTGCTTGGTTGGGTCCGTCTCTTCCGCCGTTGTCACCTGGATATCAGAATCGGTCACTGTGGAACTCCTTGTCCTCTTCACATGTTAGATGCCAGATGGCTTTTAGGTCCATCGAACACGACGCGAGGTGTAGCGAAGTGTTCGCCGCAATGAGAGTGTTTCTCGAAATGCAGCTACCTTAGATATGACTGGATGACGTAAGGGGAATTGCGATGCGAGTGCGAGTCGACACTGAAAAATGTCAGGGACACAATCGATGTTTCTCTCTCGCAGTTGAGTTATTTGATGTCGATGACTACGGGTACGCGACCGAACTGGGAGACGGGCAGGTGCCAGACGATCTCGAAGACAAAGCTCGGCTTGCTGCAGCCAATTGCCCCGAGTTTGCCATTTCGATTGAAGAATAAACGTAATCAGGACTTGTCGCGGAGCTTACGGACGGCGAGCCCAGCTCCCCACTGGTTGCTTTCTAACGCAAGCAGCATGTCCACCAGGTTGTTATCTCGAATTCGCTCAAGCTCGCGAATTGAATAGTGACCTGATTGAGCGTCGGACTGATCTCCGATACGAGTGACTAGCTCGTCCGTCAGTTCGGGTGTGTCCGTCAATTTGGACCAAGGCCAACTAAGAGAAGGACCGAATTGTCTGATGAAGTGCTCCATGCCTCCTTCACCGCCGGCTATCCGGTAATTCTCAAAGAGGCCCATTTGTGCCCACCTAAGTCCAAAGCCCAAACGGATGACATCATCAATTTCTTGTGTAGTGGCAACTCCATCTTTCACGAGCCACAAAGCTTCGCGCCAGACCGCCTCAAGTAGGCGATCAGCGATGAATGCATCTATCTCAACTCGAACATGTAACGGACTCATTCCTGCAGCCTCATAAAAGGATAAAGCCACCGAGATTGAGTCAGCTGAAGTTCGTTTTCCACCGACGACTTCCACCATTGGTATCAAATAGACGGGATTGAAAGGGTGGCCAACCACTAAACGTTCGGGGTGGGTCATTTCGGCTTGAAGGTCCGAAGGGAGAAGGCCTGAAGTTGAAGATGCGATCAAGGCCCCTTTGTCGGCGGAAGATTCAATTTGAGCAAATATGGATCTTTTCGAATCCAGATTTTCTGGTGCGCTTTCTTGAATTAGTACGGCGCCATCTACTGCTTCGCCCAGCGACTCAGCAAAAGCTAGAACACCCTCGTTTCGGGGGGTCGTTCCTAGTCTTTCCCATGCGTACCTAGCGTTATCTAAAACGTCGGTAACTATTCGTTCCGTTTCAGCAGAGGGGTCATAGATAGCAACGTCAGATCCTCGGAGTACCCAACGAGCCGCCCAAGCACCTCCGATAACTCCAGCGCCGATAATTGAAACGCGTTGTGGATGAGATCCTTCGCTCACGGAACCCACTTCGTGAGTTCCAATTTCTCGCGGACGCTCTCAGGTCCCATGACATCAAAATTCATGGATTCCAGGATTTGTTTAGCTCTTCCCGTGAGCGACTGATTTGTAGCTAACTCACCGCGGTCAAGGTAAAGGTTGTCTTCTAATCCAACGCGAGCGTTACCTCCTGCGACAGCAGCTAGAGCTACATAGGGCAGTTGATCTCTTCCGAGCGAGAATGCTGAAAAAGTCCAATCCTCTGGAACGTTGTTGACCAGAGCCATGAATGTATTCAGATCATTTGGCGCTCCCCATCGAACCCCCATGCACAGTTGAACCATTACGGGTGGATCGATGAGCCCCTGATCAACGAGAGCCTTGGCCTCCCACAGTTGCCCTGTATCGAAAACCTCAATTTCAGGCCTAACACCAATCTCGTTGATCTGCCGGGCCATTTCCGCGAGCGTGTCATGGGTGTTGGTAGCGACATAATTCCCTTCCCCAAAATTCATAGTTCCGCAATCAAGAGTGCAGATTTCTGGGTGGAGAAGGCGAACATGGTCGAGGCGTTCTGTGGCCCCAGCCATGTCAGTCTGGGTTGGGTTAAGAGGTAACGGCTCTTCGACGGACCCGATGACCAGATCACCACCCATGCCCGCAGTCAGGTTGATGATCACATCAGTATTGGAAGCTCTGACGCGCTCCACCACCTCTTGGTAGTAATCGATCTGACGGTCTGGATCTCCAGTGATCGGATCCCTGACATGTATGTGGGCTATCGCAGCGCCGGCCTCGGCAGCTGCAATGACGTCATTGGCGATGGCCTCGGGAGTAAAGGGAACTTTGTCGGATTTTCCGACTGTGTCGCCAGCTCCGGTCACTGCGCAAGTGATGAAAACTTCAGGCATTTTGTCCTCCTCTGTCGTTAAAAGCATTTCGGACGGAATAGTGCTTGTCAGATGACGCCGCAATACCCGCACCCTTGAGTACACCTCGTCTGAATCAAGGTATGTGCCACGCAACCGTCTAACTCCGGCCGTCGCGTCGAACGACTCTCGCCCGTGTAGGACACGACGATTGTCGAATGCGACCAAATCTCCGGGAGCAAATTGATAGCGGATCTGGAATTCGTCGCTATTTGCCACATAACCGAGGCGTTGCATGGCGAAGTAGGCGCCAGTTATCTCCTCTTCAGGCATTGCGGGGAATCCGCGGACAGGGTGGAAAGCCCTGAACGTCCACGGCACCCTTCCGTCTCCTTTATCAATAATTGGCCCAGTCCATCGATGGTCTTGACTGTCGTCACGATTGAAGAAGGTCCATTCTCGCGAAGTCAATAACTCCAGCACGTCAGGTTCATTCAATTCAAGGTGATTCACTACAGCCAGGCCGTCAGTCATGGTCGATCTACCACCACTTACCGTATTCTCCTGACAATGCAGTAGCTGAAAGCCGGGAGGGGTTTCTCGCGACGGCAGATCACTATGAGCCGGAAGTTCTACGTTTGTGTTGGCGGTGGAGTTCGGGTCAATATCCACAGTGACGTGCCAGGTCACACCGAAATTGGAGTCACGAAGCACCCCGATGCGTCTTCCGACTAATTCCACGGTCTCTTGACCGATAGGTAAATTAATCAGTCGGGCCAATCCGTATCTGAGGAGATCGTCGAGCCAGTCAGCCAAAGCTTCATCGGACGCGAGGACCGAAGGCCCATCATGAGTTGGCGGTTCGGTGAGCTCGGCAGCTCTCCAAACCTGCGGTTCGGGTAATAGGGCGAAAGGCCGGTGTTCGCCCTCTGCAACATGTCGTAACCACCCAGGGTGGAAGCTGGCCCGACGACCTTCCGGTTCAAAATGAACCACCAACGCTCCATTTTCGACAAAGGCCTTCCCAACGCGTGTTTCGAGGTCCAGGTCAACGATATTTAGATCATTCTCTTTTGATCTGGGGTCTATTCCACCAGGTCCTGGGGCATTCTCCCTGAGCCACAACGGGTGGCACTTGAGCTGTTCTCCGTCACGCCAAGTGACTACGGCCCCGCCGTCACTAGAGCGGTACACAGAGTCAATAGGAGCCCATTCATAATGGTAATAATCGGGGGTTAGAGGTTGATGCATGACAGGGTCAGTCGTTACCACGGCGTATCAGCCAGTAAGGGTTGACCTGTTATTGGATGAGCTTGACATACGGTAACCGTAGTCAAGACGAATCGATGCTTTCGCCATCCTTCACAAGTGACGACTCAGTCTGAATCTTCTAAGTTTGGATGATGGTCAAACGTGACGTATATACCCATGGGCATCAGCCTGCAGCTGTCAATCAACATGCAAAGAGGACGGCAGAAATATGTGCTCAATTTGTGCGCCCGTTTATTTCCCCACAATCCGAAATTTTGGACGTGGGATGCGGTCCAGCTTCAATAACCGTGGGGTTAGGTAAGTGGGCGGCCGAAGGTTCCGTAATCGGGATAGACGTAGGCGATGAAATCCTAGAGACAGCGCAACGGACGGTAGATGATTCGAGTGTTTCGAACGTTTCACTCCAACAGGCTTCCGTCTATGAGCTTCCATATCCGGACAATTCGTTTGACGTGACGTATGCCCATCAGGTGTTGCAGCATTTAGCTGAGCCGGTGCTAGCTATCCAAGAAATGGCGAGAGTCACCAGAGTCGGCGGCCACGTGGCAGTGCGTGATGCGGATTACTACACGATGTCATGCAGTCCTGAATCAAAGATGATTGATGAATGGAGACGTATATATCACCTGGTTGCTCGACACAACGGTGCAGAGCCGGATGCCGGACGGCATTTGTTGACTTGGTTTCATCGGGCAGGCCTCTCTAAGGTCAAGTGCTCTGCAACGGCTGGTGTCTACGCCACGAGCGAAGAACGAGAAAACTGGGGCCTGTCATGGGCGGATCGTTGTCTGACTACCAGCTTTCCGACTCAGGCGATCGACTACGGTTACGCGACTCGACAAGAGCTAGAAGCAATATCGGAAGGCTGGCGTGAGTGGGCAGCGAACCCCGATGGATATTTTCAGTTCATAAACGGTGAAGCAATCGCAGAAATCCCGTAAACACTCAGTTAAGGAGAAAGAAATGGAAATGGGAGGAGCAATTCCTGACAATTTTCCAGCGCTAGTAGATCGAGCTTCGAAAGAGTTTGGTGGGACGGAAGCTATCTCCGACGGTGATGTCAGCCTGGACTTTGCAGAATTGGGGAGGCAGATAAGAGAAGCCGCAGGAGCTTTGGTGGCATCTGGCGTTGAGCGAGGTGATCGGGTTGCCGTATGGGCTCCTAACTCATGGGAATGGGTGGTAGCGGCCATGGCTGTGTTTCGCGTAGGAGCTGTCCTTGTGCCAGTAAATACGAGATTTAAAGGAAGGGAAGCTGCGTTCGTTCTGAAGAAGGCAAATGTCAAGCTTCTATTCACTGTTGTCGGATTTTTGGGAAATGACTACGTATCAGACCTAAGAGACTCTGGCGAAGAGGTTGACTCTATAGAACACGTTGTGGTCCTTCGAGGGGATGTCCTACCAGGGACGGTTTCATTCCAAGATTTCCTCAACCGAAACACTGATGTTGACCTAGAAGAAGCAGAAGGTCGTGCAGCAGCAGTCTCTGGATCTGATTTAGGTCTCATCATGTTCACTTCGGGAACTACGGGGGTTCCCAAAGGAGTGATGGTTGAGCAAGGACCAATCATCAGAGGTTTTAGTCACTATGCGAGGGAATTGGGGATGCGTCAAGGGGATCGAATGTTGATCGTCAATCCGTTCTTCCATGCGTTTGGTTTCAACGGTGCTATTAACCCATGCTTCATACATGGGGCGACGATGCTTCCTCATCCAATCTTTGATGTTCCCAGTGTTCTTCAGCGAATTCAGGATGATCAAGTCACCGTGTTCCCAGGGCCTCCGGCAATCTTCCAAGGGTTGATCAACCATAAAAATCTTGAGGATTACGACACGTCAACTCTGCGTTCCGCGGTAACAGGTGCGGCGAGTATCCCAGTCGAAACAGTGATGGACATGAGGGAGCGCTTGGGATTCGAGACAGTGGTTACTGCCTATGGGATGACCGAGACGCATGGATTAGTGACTATCTGCGCTGCTGATGATCCTCCGGACGTGGTGGCGAACACCAGCGGTAAGGCTTTGCCTGGAATTGAATTGAAACTGTTAGATGACGATGACCAAGAGGTAGAGCTAGGAGAGCCTGGGGAACTCTTGGTTAAGGGTTATGCGGTTATGAGGGGCTACCTAGATGAACCCGAACAAACCGCTGAAACTATTGACGAGCATGGATGGATGCGAACCGGCGACATTTGCGTCATGGATGCCGATGGTTACATCGACATTACGGATCGCAAGAAAGACATGTTCATCAATGGTGGTTTCAATACCTACCCAGCAGAAATAGAAAGCACCATGCTTGAGCACCCAGCCGTAGGCCAGGTTTCTGTAATTGGCGTACCCGACGAGCGTCTCGGCGAGGTTGGGGCTGCGTTTGTTGTTGCGGCTCCAACAGGGCCGCCTGATTTAGGCGAGCTAGCGGAGGGGTGTAAGAAGGAAATGGCCAACTACAAAGTGCCGCGTTATTTCTGGATTATTGACGAATTGCCTTTGAATCCATCTAACAAAGTGTTGAAAACGGATCTTCGAGATAGGGCGGCCGCTTTGCTCTCCTAGATAAGAGCGATCTTTGGAGCGTCCTGGCGGGCTCAGTTCAGGAAATCTGGATTCTCTGCGAGAATTTTGTCGTAGATCGGCTGATAACTAAACCATCCAGCGAGGTGACTTCCTACCTGTGAAGATGTGCTTCTAGCAACATCGTCTTTGATTGGGATCGGTGTACCAGCGGCTTCGGCCAGCAGCTGGCTTTGACAGGTACGTTCCATAGTAATAAACCACCATGCGGCTTCATCGACGCTATGGCCGACCGTCAACAGGCCATGATTCTTCAAGATCACAGCTTTTTTGTCATCCAAAGCTTCGCCTATGCGATCCCCTTCATCGGTGTCTAAAACGACGCCGGTGAAGTCATCGAAAAGTGCGTGATCCTCGAAAAAGGCGCATGCATCTTGGGTCAGCGGGTCGAGTAGGCGTCCCAGGCTGGACCAAGTCTTACCGTAAAGAGAATGAGTATGTGCCGCAGCAATTACATCAGGCCGTGCTTTATGTACTCGGCTGTGGATAGCGAAAGCCGCTTGATTTAAAGGATGGCGGCCTTCGACGATATTTCCATCATGATCAACGAGGAGTAAATCAGATGCTTTGATGTGACCGAATGGAACCCCGAAAGGGTTGACCCAGAAGTGATCCTCCAACTCAGGATCCCGAGCTGTTACGTGACCTGCAAGTCCTTCTTCGAAACCAAATCTAGAGAAAACTCTGAAAACCGAAGCGAGGCGTTCCTTGCGATGTTGACGCTCTTGCTCAATCGAGTCGAAGGTGGGAGCCGAGGGAATCATCTGGTCGATAGTTTGGATAGGTTCAGCGGTGTCGGTCATACGGTTGAGTTTAGAACCTCGCAAAACAGTGCGCATTTACTCCGGCTTCTTTCCCTCAGAGTTGAGTAACGTAAAGCTTTGGAACCTGCTTGGACAATGGGGGAGTTAGTGGGAGAATCTGGTGCCTACACAGGCATCCGAGTAGTCGAATTGGTGGAAGGAATCGCCGGCCCGTACGCGACACGTTTTCTGGCGGACCAAGGTGCTGACGTCATCAAATCGGAAACCGGAGTTGGCGACTCCTACCGTCAGGACCCTGGATTCCAGGTTCTGAATAGAAATAAGCGTTCAGTTGTTCTTGACGATGACAGTCTGCTACTTCAATCAGCAGACGTGATAGTTGTTGACGAGTCCAAGAAGGCACAACGCGCTCGATCTCTCGCCCCAGGGTCAATAATTATTTCGATGCCCACGTGGGGATCTGCCGGCTTGTTAGCTGATCAGCAAGGGTCCCCCGAACAGGTGGCTGCGGCGACAGGAATTGCTTGGAACCAGGTGAGTTGGACCGAAGGACCCGTCCATGTGGTCATGCCCCTCGCTTCTTACGGCGCCGGGATGTTGGGAGCGTTAGCTATAGCCGCCGGGTTATATGCCAGAGAGGTTCACGGGTCGGCACCGACGTATGAAGTTTCCGAGCTGGCAGGTTCTGGAGTGATGCAAATCGGCGACTTCTGGTCTCCTGAGACCCCACAAGATAGGGATGGCGCAAGTCCTCTCGGTCCGGCAGGCAGGGCACCCGCATATCGCCCGTTTCAAGCCGCTGATGACCTTTGGCTTTTTGTCGCCTGTGGGACCTACCAGTTTTACCAAGCGATGCTGGAGGCCATAGGTCGGCTTGACCTACTAGAGGACCCCGCTCTACCAAATCCGCCATGGGGCCTTATAGAGCCGGATCCTTTGGCCTACATAACCCCCATCCTCGAAGAATGTTTTCGAACTAGCAACCGAGATGAATGGATAGAAAGACTTCGCTCTTTCGATGTCCCGTGCCAACCAATCCAGACTCGAGAGGAATTTTTAGATTCCGAACTGGCCAAACGCAACGCTGTAATCGGCACGATCGAACACCCCCAGTTGGGGCATCTTTCAATGCCAACGCAGCCGCTGCATCTGGAAGCGTGTCCTGCTGAAGTGATGACTCCCGCCCCCTCGCTGGGAGCTAACACGGCTGAGGTCATGGGAGAACACCACAAGCCTGGCGGAGGGTCTGGCCAAGGTGGACCCCCTCTAGCCGGCACTCGAGCAATCGATCTAGCTTCTTTCATTGCCGGCCCAGTTATCACCCGTCATCTAGCAATGTTGGGAGCTGACGTCATCAAGATCGAACCCAAAACTGGTGACCCGTTTCGGACCTTTAGCCCAATGTTCAATGGATGGAATCAGGGTAAACGTGGTGTGATGCTTGACCTAAAGGAAGAAACGGGCCGCGACTTCCTCTACAAAATGGTCGCGGCTTCGGATGTGGTTGTCGAGAACTTCCGTCCAGGAGTCGCGGAACGGCTGGGTTGTTCCGCCCAAGAACTCAGATCTGTGCGACAGGATTTGGTGTTGGTCAAAAGCCCTGGCTATGGGTTCGATGAATCACGAGCAGATCAACCTGCCTTTGATCCTTTGCTACAGGCTCTGGGCGGGATGATGAAAGCACAAGGCGGGGATGGTGATCCCGTTTTTTTGACAGTGCCAGTTCACGATGCAGCGACGCCCATCATCGCTGCGTTCGGTGTTGTTACTGCTATGTATCACCGTGCCAGAACAGGCGAGACTCAGACTGTCCATACCTCGTTGGCTCAGACAACGGCGGCAGCGCAGGCGGCAGAGTTCGTCGACTACAAGAACAGACCACGAGTTGAACAGGGTGGCTTTGACCACAAAGGTCCGGATGGAACCCATTGTTATCTTGAAGAACAAGGAGCTTGGTTTTGGTCTGAACCAGCAGGTCTCACCCCGGTTGAGACCAAAGGTTTCGTGGGCAGCGAATTAGCATTAGCGAATGATCTTGTCTGTGAACACAACGATTCACCAGGATGGGGTCCGCTTACCCAAGTAGGTCAGTTAATTAAAGGGGCGGGTCCACACCCTCAGCGGGCGCCCTACTTCAACGAACATGACAGCGAACTTCGAACTGAATTCAGTTAGAAGTAGTGAAATGCAGTTCTCTAGTCGACATGTGTGATTTTGGGGGTCGGAGCACTCTCGAGATCAACCCACCCCGACAACAAGCCTGAGGTATAACCGCCGTCGACCACGAGGTGATGCCCGTTTACCCATCCCGACTCACCAATGGCAAGCCACTCTATGGCCTGTGCTATTTCATCTGGTTTCGCAGCTCGGCCAGAATGGCTAAGGACCCAATCAATTCGTTCGTCTCCAATTTGTTCCCTGAATGTCGGCAACAAAGGGGTCTCGACAGGGCCGGGGCTTACGACGTTGCATCTGATCCCGGTGCCCTGAAGTTCACCGGCTTGCAGCATGCTCCAAACGATTACTGCTTCCTTTGAAAAGCTATAAGGGTCAATTTCGACTGATTTACTTCTGTCGCTCCACCAGGCACGGGCATCTTCGTCGTCTAGTTGGAGCACCGACCGATATGTGTTAATTCGTTGTTGCCAACCGTTACCGGAGATTGAGCCAACGTTCACAATGGTGCTCCCGGCAGTCAGATGTGAAGCTAGGAAACGGCTAAGGCGGCGTACCGCGAGCACGTTGACTTCGAACACCTTTGACGCGGGTTGAGTACCAGGTACTCCTGCGACGTTGATCAATGACGCGACTGATGAGAGGTCAAAATCCTTAGCCAGGTCAACGAATAGTTTCGCCACATCAGATTCGTTGTTTAAATCACATACATAGTGGCCTTCGACGTCAATTTCGTTTGGTTTTTGCTCGATGTCGACGCTTATTATCGGTCTATCTGAAGCTGCCAAGCGATGACATACGGCATGCCCAATACCTGACGAAGCGCCAGTAACAATCGTTGCTCCGTCGGCATTATTAGTAGGGGACATTAGGTTGACGCTACTCCCGTTAACTAAATACGGGAAGCAATCGGCAGATAACGACCTTAAAAGCAGTACCCCTCACTTCGGATGGTACTCATATCTCCGTTGAGGATCGGTCTGTTCGGGCGTAGCATTCTTATGCATCTACGAAGGGCAAGAGCATGGTTGAACCGGATTATCTGAAATTCGACACACTTTCACTTCACGCCGGTCAAGAGCCCGACCCCACTACTGGATCTCGCGGCGTGCCCATCTACCAAACGACCTCTTATAGTTTTGTCGATACCGAACAGGCAGCCGGGCTCTTTAATCTTGAACAGCCGGGCCATATATACAGTCGAATTTCGAACCCTACTGTCGCGGTCCTTGAAGAACGCCTAGCAGCTCTGGAAGGCGGCGTCGGTGCGGTTTGCACGGCGAGCGGGATGGCGGCTTTTCACCTGGCATGCGCGACGATAATGAGTGCAGGAAATCACGTTGTGGCGAGTCGCAATATTTACGGCGGTTCCCACAACATGTTGAACCTAACTATGCCCCGTTTCGGCATCACCACAACATTTGTAGATCCCCGAGATCACGACGCCTGGCGTTCCGCTATAACGCCCGAGACCAGGGTATTGTTCGCCGAGACTCTCGGGAACCCAGGTATCGAAGTGCTCGATGTGCCAGTGGTTGCTGAAATTGCCCACGAGCACGGCCTGCCCCTCATGTTGGATGCCACGTTCACCACCCCTTACCTGATGAAACCGATCGAATTAGGTGCCGACATCGTGATGCATTCAGTAACCAAATTCCTAGGGGGACATGGCATTGCTCTTGGCGGTGTAGTTATTGATGGGGGCCGGTTTGACTGGGCAGCCACCGATAAGTTTCCGACACTATCTGAACCCTACGATGGGTATCACGGCATCAGTTTTTTTGAGGAGTACGGACATCAAGCCCTGTCAATGCGAGCTAGGGCAGAAGGGCTCCGTGACTTTGGGGCAGCGATGAGTCCGGCTAACGCGTTCCACCTTTTGCAAGGAGTGGAGACCTTGCCTTTGAGGATGCAACGACACGTCGAAAACACAGCGACGGTCATAGATTTCTTAGAAACCAACGATGCTGTTTCATGGATAAGTCACCCGTCGGTGAGTAGCCACCCAGATCATGAGCTGTCGAAGAAACTATTACCAAAAGGAGCTGGAGCGATTCTGTCATTTGGGATCGCAGGAGGCCGAGAGGCGGGTCGAAGGTTCATCGAGAATGTCCAACTGGCATCACATGTTGCAAATGTTGGGGATGCCAAGACGTTGGTGATTCATCCAGCGTCAACAACCCATCAGCAATTGAGCGCTGAAGATCTATCGGCGGCCGGAGTGGGAGAAGACCTAATTCGCCTCTCGGTTGGTCTCGAAGACTCAGAAGACATAATTGCCGATCTGGCTAGGGCTCTCAAAGCATCGCAGAAGGGCTGAGTTGTGGAAGTCAAATTTCAAGAAACAAAAATAAGTTTGGCGACTGGTGGCGTCAAGGTCGACAAAGAACAGCCACCCGTTCTCCTAGTACACGGAGCGGGGATGGACCGAACAGTTTGGAGTCAACAAACCCGCTACCTAGCTCATCACGGATTTTCACCAATGGCAGTGGACTTACCAGGGCATGGCAAATCAGGTGGAGAACTTCTCTCAACGATTCCAGCGATGGCCGACTGGATAGCTGACCTAATCGGCGAGCTTGATATGGGGCCAGTTCGGCTCGTTGGACACTCAATGGGGAGCCTGATTTCACTTGAAGTGGCTGCCCATCACCCCGACGCAGTAGAACGCATCATTCTCATGGGTGCAGCTGCGGCCATGCCAGTACACCCAGACTTGCTAGGCGCTGCGGAACGCAACGAAATTCTCGCACCACAACTGATGACCGCGTGGGCTCACGGTGCCCGGGCACACGTTGCCGGAAACCCCACCCCCGGACTTTGGATGCGTAGCGGATGTCAGGCGCTGCTAGAACGAGCTGCTGATGGTGTTATTTACAACGATCTCGCGGCCTGCAACTCATATGAAGCTGGCGATATTGCTGGACAGATAGATTGTCCGATCACCGTGATCGTTGGAAGCGAAGACAAGATGACACCGCCCAAAGCCACTGCGCAACTCGTAGCAGGCTTCGAAGAAGTAGACCTACGACATCTAAAGGGAGTGGGTCACATGATGATGATCGAAGCCCCCGACCAGATTCGCGAGCTGATGCTGTCGGCTCTGCGGTAGACCGAGGCGACAAAAGTCGTTGAAAATGTCATGATCAAATAAGTCTTACTGAAGAAAAGGGGAAAGCATGGCAGTTGAACGGTTCCCAGTTGAGGCCTCACACATCTTGATGTTCGCTAGGTCAATCGGCGACAGCAACCCGATTTACTCAGACGAGTCGCACGCGGCTGGTACAGAAGTGGGGTCAATAATTGCTCCACCTACTTTTGCACAAGCCAGCGCACAATTCGATCCTGACTATTTCTTACGTCCGAAAGATGGCCAGAAGTGGTTTGGTAGCGGAGGAACTGCTTCGGGCACCTTGGTGAAGGACAAGGCGGAGGACGATTCGAAGTCGGATGACAAAAAGTCCGGATCGTCAGCAGGAGGGTTGCATGCAGAACAGCATTTCACCTACCACAGGCACTTGAAGCCAGGGGATATCCTCACCGCGGAAACTAAGCCCGGTGAAAGTTGGGAAAAGGAATCCAAGAGAGCTGGCGTACTTAAATTCAGTGAAAGTATCACTGAGTACCGCGACCAGGGCGGCGAGCTTGTAGTTACGGCGCGTAGCGTTGGCGTAGTCACCGAAAAAGTTATAGAGCAGTAGGAGAAACGAAAATGGGATTAAATGCAGATGAACTCAACGTCGGTGATTCCTACTCTGAGGTGATCGTTGAAGATCTAACGCGAACTCAGATTGTGCAATACGCGGGAGCCTCCGGTGACTACAACCCAGTCCACAGTGACGAAAAATTCGTCACAGAAGTTGCGGGATACCCGACAGTGTTCGCTCATGGGATGCTCACGATGGGAATGACGGGACGAATGCTGACCAACTATGTCGGCGATGGGCGCCTTACCTACTACGGTGTGCGTTTTGTCAACCAGGTTTGGCCGGGTGACACCTTGACAGCACGAGCGGAAATAGCTGAGATTCGAGAAGAGAATGGCCAAACGCTTGTTGATTTGGCTATCTCAACGACAAACCAAGATGAAAAGTTTGTGTTGACAGGTAACGCCACAGCTCGAGTCGAGTAGAGCCGCGCCAATCATAGGTGTCGGGCCCACTTAGCTAATCTCGGATACGCCTTCGCTGGCAGGGGACTCAAGAGGAAGATACAAGTGTCTTCAAATCTATTTCAGTCACCCTTTTGCGCGTCCCGAGTAGCCGAAGAGTTTGCCCGCTACTTTGCGAATCTGGATCTCCTCAGCTCCCTCGGTTATGCGGTAACGCCGATGATGCCGATAGATATGTTCAAAGGGCATCTTGCGGCCATAACCAATACCACCGCAGCTTTGCATTGCGCGATCCGCAGCGTCGCAACAAAATCGGTTACCCCGATAGTTACACATAGCGACACGGTCTGTGATCTCCATATGGTCAACTCCCTCGTCCATTTCCCAAGCCGTTTTCCAGATCAGGGCCCTAATCATTTCTGCTTCGGTGTATAACTCTGCCAGCGGAAATTGGATTGCTTGATTCTGAGAGAGCGGTTTCCCGAAGGTCGTTCTGTTGTTCACATAGTCGACCGCAAGATCGATGCAGTGAAGTCCCGCCCCAACAGATGAGGCGGCTTGGCGAATCCGGTTCTCATGGACAAACAATTGGGCCGTTTGAAGACCTCTCCCTTCTTCCCCGAGGATGTCGTCGTTGTGTACTCGAACCTCGCTCAGGCGAACGTGGGCGTGGTCAGTTGGCATATTGAAAGTCCACATGAATTCTTCGACGCTGAATCCTGGAGACTCGACCGGAACGATAAAGCAAGTGATTCCGTGGCCTTCTCCTGGAGAGCCGGATGTCCTCGCAAAAATGTAGTCATGCGTTGCGTGGTGGAGACCTGTGTTCCAGTACTTTTCTCCACTGATAATCCACTCGTCACCGTCGCGGACAGCGGTGGTCTCCATCCAGGTTGCATCGGAGCCGTGAAGAGGTTCAGTTAACCCAAAGCCGATACGGGCAGTCCCTTCCAACATCTTGGGTATCCAATATTGCTGTTGTTCTTCGGATCCGTACTTCTCCATCATCAGAACGGTTGGGAAGTTACCGATGATTGAGCTCTCGTTTTGTAGGTCGTTGTGAAGGCCCAAGCCTCTTCGGGCTAGATGTTCGCGGACGATAGCCATACCAAGGTTCGTCCCGTCTTGGCCGCCGAAACGTTCCGGGAGGTGCCACCTTAAGAAACCAGCATCATCTGCCTCGCGTCGCATCCGACCAAGCAATGCCTCCCATTCGGCGTTGGGGAGACCGTCTCGCTCCCAGTCAGTTCTGGAATCTTCGCGGCGGTGATCAAAAAACCTAATGTTGTCATCTTCAGTTTCGATTGGCTTAATGACGTCTTCTATAAATTGGTCAAGTTCGCCAAGCAATTGCTGAATGTCAGTGGGAATAACGAAATCCATAGTCTGCGAACGTATACCGTCGTTCCATATGGTGCTGCCAATTATTGTCTGGTCGGACTTTCTGTGACCTTGGTGTCATCTAGCGCGAGCCCGGGCGGTTCGTCTGAACGAGCGCCATAACGTTGAAATTACTTGGCTTCCTTATGAACTACATCCAGAAATTCCAGCAGGCGGAAAAGAAAACAGCAGAAACTTTTCTGCACTAATACCACTTGCTGAAGAGTTAGAAGTAACCATGAATCCACCGAGTCGCTTCTACCCAACCAGAAAAGCCCACCAGGCAGCTTTGGTCGTGGAACATGTGGCGCCGGCCGACGCTGACGTTTACCACGACCGACTCTATGCAGCCATCTGGGTCGAACAAATGAATATCGAAGACCCTGAAGTTCTTTCTGAACTAGCGGTAGACCTTTCAGTACCCCCAGAATTGATTGAACGGGTGGTCACTCATGATGAGTTGTGGCCCGCAGTGGTTTCTTCGATGGAACGCGCACACGCGTGGGGGGCAACCGGAACTCCAAGTTGGGTAATCGACAACAAATTGATGGTTCCGGGCCTACAAGACGACGAATTTTTTGATCGAATTATTAACAAGCTGTCAACGAAGTTGTATTAAGCCTCACCTGAATAATCATTCGCTCGCCGATCAAGGTACTGTCCTGTATATGCAGCCGACGTATTCAGAAGAAGCAGAGTCTTACCGGGACAGAATTCAAGAATTTATAAGTGAAAACCTTCCTGTCAATTGGCAGGGGATCGGCTCCTTGACAGGCGATGCGAAAGCAGAGTTCGTAGGTGAATGGCGCCGGATTTTGACTGACAATAAGTTGCTCGCAACCATGTGGCCAACTGAATACGGCGGCCCGGGCCTATCGGCCAATGAGAATGTGATTATTGCTGAAGAGTTCACCAAGGCAGGGTTACCTACCGGCGGCCCCAACGACGGCTTCGGAATAGGGATGGTAGGCAACACCCTGATTGAGTGGGGGAGCGAAGAACAAAAGAAGCATTATTTACCGCGAATCCTTGATGGCGAAGACCTTTGGTGCCAGGGCTATTCAGAACCCGGAGCAGGGTCAGATCTAGCGAATCTTGGCTGCAAGGCTGAACTAGATGGGGAGGAGTGGGTTCTGAATGGCCAGAAGATCTGGACTTCCAGCGGTCATCTAGCCAACTGGATATTCGTGCTTGGTCGCACCGCTCCAGAACATTCCAAACATCAAGGGATCACCTTTTTCCTTTGTCCCATGGACCAGCCAGGAATAGAGGTTCGCTCAATAGTGAACATTGCTGGACATAGTCATTTCAATGAAGTGTTTTTTTCTGACGCCCGAATACCCAAAGAAAACGTCATAGGCCAAGTAAATGGGGGATGGGCGGTAGCTATGACGCTCCTCGGATACGAGAGAGGTTTCGGAGCTACCACTACATACTTCAGGTACAGGTCCGAATTAGATCGCTTGGTCGAAATGGCCCAGGAGAAGGGTCGCACCGAAGACAAAAGTATTCGACAACGTTTGGCTTGGTGTCACAGCAAAGTTGAAATAATGCGCTGGTTGGGTCAACAAGTGTTGACGTCCTTTTTGAATGGGGAGCCGCCCGGTCCGAAGAGCTCCATTGGAAAACTGAATTGGAGTGAGTACCACAGGACTGTCACTGAACTTTCCTTGGACATTCTCGGAGCGGACGCAATGATTATGGAGGGCGACTCTGCATACGCGGCGGGATTAGGGGCTGCTGACGCAGGTACCCCTAACACAACCTCAGCCTGGATTAATAGTTTCTTGGCGGCACGCTCCGGCACCATTTATGCGGGAACGAGCCAAGTTCAACGCAACATAATCGGTGAACGAATCTTGGGTTTACCTAAAGAGCCACGAGCAGATGACGGCCCTTGGAACGAGACCGTTCGCTAGCGTGCTTATTGGACTCGGCGGCGGTTCTTGCGCAGGAAAAACAACATTGGCAAGGGCGTTGCTGGACATCGAAAGTTCGGCGACGCGACTTTGCTTCGATGACTACTACCGGGACCTTTCACATATCACCCCCGAAGAACGAGCAGCCGTCAACTATGACCACCCCGACGCGTTGGACACTGAACTGTTTGTCGCCCATCTGGATGACCTCGCTTCAGGTAAATCGGTGGAAGTTCCCGAATATGACATGGCCACCCACACTCGACCGGGTGGGAGTTACCGAGTAGAGGCCGCCCCAGTTGTCGTCGTGGACGGCATTTTGCTCCTGGCGTTAAACGAATGCCGGGAGAAGTTGAACCTTAAGGTTTTTGTCGACGCCCCACGCGATATCCGATTGGCACGGCGGTTAGTGCGCGACGTCCAAGAACGCGGCCGAGACCCAAAAGGCGTTGAACAACAATTCATCACCTCAGTAGAGCCAATGCACGATTCACTTGTGTTGCCCAGCTCCCAATACGCCGACCTAAGGTTCGATCACCCATTTGATGAACAATCAGCGGCACAAATAGTGCTGGAGGAAATGAACAAGATCTAGTTGACTCGAATCGGTTACTTCTCGATGAATTCAACCCAATTGCCGTCCGGGTCTTCGACCATTCCTACAACGACACCAGGGCGGGCTTCTCGACGGTCCCAAATAATTGTCGCATCAGCTGCGCGACACGCGTCCAGAGCGGATTGAACATTGCTAACCGCAAGGGTGAAATACCTCATTCCAGTTGCACCCATCATGCCGCCACCAGCGCCAGGTCCGACGTCTTTGGTAGGTACCACTATTTTCAGCAAGCTTTCATTAGCCCATAGGCGATGCATCGCAGCTACTCCCAAGGCCTCCATGCTGATGGTTGCTTCAAACTCCATTCCGATGACATCTCGATAGAAAGTAAGCATCTGGTCGCCGTTAGAGGTGACCATTCCGAGATCGAAACCGGCTTTGGTAAAGGTATTACTCACTGATCCTCCATGCCCTTATAGGTAGCTGCTTCAGTCGTAGCTAGCGCCGAGTCCAGCGCGAGCATCACTTTGAATACCGTAATTCGGTATTGGATAGCGGAGACCGTTTCGAGCCAGAAATTCCATGCCTTCCACGGCGATAAGTAGATCTTGAGGAGTCAAAGCCATCAATAGTTCGTCCTCCATTACTCCGCCATACCTGCGCTCAGCAAAACAAGGAATCGACAGACTCGGCTCTCCGGTAGCAAGTGCGCGGCCCCAGCTATCGGCACATGCCGATTCTCCGACACAGCCCCATTCCAACTTTTTATAGCCGCGCCACTGCAGACCATTAATCAGCAAGATCATTTGAGCTGGAGTTGCGTAAACCATGCAAATATCGGGAGGATCAAGACGCTTTGCCGATAACGGAGAAACCGCCATTGCCGAAAAAGAGCCAAACGGCACACAATCCATAGCTTCCTGATGAGCGGAACTATCTTCGAGAGTCTCAAACCAGACCCCCTTCATTCGTTCCCCTGATAGCCATTCGTCGTCTTGGGGGTGAAGGCCGATCACGGCACCGCATTGATCGCCGACTAAGTCGTCACGAGTTATCCCAACTGTCCAATTAAGACGGCTAGCCATTCCCACTATTTGATCAGTGGTGTGAATAGCGTTTGGTCTACGAATACGAGGCACCGACTCCATCTCTTCCACGGTCCCAAACAGTTTCATTCCGATTGGCGTGGTCCTAATGCGTAAAAGCGCTTGAAGCCTGCCCAGAAGGTCATCCCAATCGATGTGCTCCGTCCGCAAGTGAACCTGCTGTTCGCCGTTCTCATTCATGACATCCCCTAACGTGCTCCCGTCAACTTACCTCCATGGGGCGGACGTTCTCACTGAAGGATCACTAAGTTGACCTCCTGTTCCCTCGTGGGCTTTAAGCAGGCATTGGATTAGGGTGACTGTTTGATGCTCGAAAGGGCAGTCTGAATTCATCTGAGGAGAACGCAATGGCTGATGGTCTTCGAGTCGAAATTCACGGCAACGTGGGGGCAGTGATCATGGATCGACCACCTCACAACTTCTTGAATTTCAAACAAATACACGACATCGCTGATGCGCTCGACGAAATGCAAAACGATATGTCGATCCGTTGCGCGGTTCTCGCCGCAGACGGCCGATCATTTTGTGCTGGCGCAGATTTCGCAGGAGACGGAGTTGGTGGTGGGGACGATGAAGTAGTCGGAGGTGACGCAACACTCGCCTTGTACCAAGGGTCAGGTCGACTATTTGACGTCACGATTCCAATCGTTGGTGCCATTCACGGCCCAGCAGTTGGAGGTGGACTTGGTTTAGCTATGGTTCCCGACATCCGAATCACTTGCCCCGACGCCCGGTTTTCCGCCAATTTTGCGTCCCTCGGCATCCATCAAGGTTTCGGCATGAGTGTCACCGTCCCGCATCTACTAGGCCCTTCAAGAGCTGCTCAAGTTCTATACAGCGCCAAGCGTTACAAAGGCGAAGAGGCCGTAAAAATCGGCCTTGCCGATGAGTGCGTACCAAATGAGCAAGTACGAGACCGAGCGTTCGAAGTGGCAACGGAAATAGCAGCCAACGCGCCGTTAGCTTTACGCGCAATCAAGTCAACGTTAAGACTCGGACTTGGGGATCAAGTAAGGGAAATCACCCAACGGGAGGCTCGCATCCAGGCAGAACTATCTGCCACCGACGATGCAAAAGAAGGCATCGCTTCGGTAGGAGAGCGACGCAAAGGCAACTTCACTGGTAAATGAGGGACTCACCTCCCAAACAGTCGACAACACAAGAATCCTGATATTGACATGAATGTTCTAATCACCGGTGTTACCGGTCTCATCGGATCCGCTTTAGCGAGTGAGCTTCAACGTCGGGGCGACAAAGTAATCGGAGTGTCCCGCAGGCCATCCGCTGACCAAATCTCGTGGGAAGGTATGACCCCGACCCTCCTAGACGAAGTTGACGCTGTTGTTAATCTGGCCGGCGAATCCATCGCTGGCCGGTGGACCAAATCCAAAAAAGGCCGAATATTAGACAGCAGAGTTGAAGCCACTTCTTTAGTAGCTGCCGCGATCGTTAACGCAGATAATCCTCCCAACTGCCTGGTACAAGCTTCAGCGGCAGGGTTCTATGGCGACAGAGGCAGTGAAGTCCTTGACGAGTCCGCCGGTCCTGGAGAAGGCTTCCTGGCTGAGGTGTGTCAACAATGGGAAGCTGCGTCCCAGCCCGTCATGGATATGGGAATCCGCACAGCGGTGCCGCGTTTTTCTATCGTTCTAGCAAACGGACCCGGAGCTTTAGGCAGACTGGCCTTGACTACTCGACTCTGTGTAGGAGGCCCACTTGGGAATGGTCGTCAGTGGTGGAGTTGGGTTTCCCTCAACGACACAGTGGGGTCCATCATGCACCTGCTCGACCATGACGTCTCTGGCGCGGTCAACATTTCAACGCCTAACCCGGAGACCCAACGAACATTTGCTACCACATTGGGCAAAGTTCTTCGTCGGCCAGCTTTCGTGCCAGCGCCGGGATTCGCTATCAGCGCTGCATTGGGAGAAATGGGAACAAGTCTGTTGCTCGACTCATTTCGTCTCTACCCAAACGTGCTCTTAGAAAACGGATTTGTTTTCCAAGACAGTGAACTTGAAGGCGCTCTGCGACGAATTTTGTGTACATAAGCGCCCATCGTTACCAACCACTAAAAAGGTTTCCATCATGACTCTCCAACCCGACACTAAAGCCTTCGTTGAAATGGTCGAGCTTGCCCGCGCAGATGGCCCCTCTGTTTCGGAACAAACTCCGGAATTTGCCAGAGATCGCTATCAAGCAATGGCTCATATTCTGGGAGAAGGGCCCGAACTGCCGCACGAAACTAGCGACACCGAAATCCCAGGCCCTAATGGCCCAATACCGATAAGGGTTTACCGGCCGTCAGAAGAAGAAGAAGCGCTCCCAACGCTCATCTTTTTCCACGGCGGCGGATTCGTTATTGGAGACCTCGAAACGCACGACAAAGAATGCCGGCTACTCTGCGCGAACGCGAATTGCATGGTTATTGCGGTCGACTATCGATTAGCACCAGAGTCACCATTCCCTGCTGCGGTAGAAGATGCTTGGGCTGCACTGCAGTGGATCGCGACTGAAGGCGATCAACTTGGGGTAGATACTGCAAGGCTCGCAGTTGGTGGAGACTCGGCGGGAGGCAATTTAGCGGCGGTAATGGCTCTGATGGCACGCGATGCTTCAATCGACCTCAAGCTTCAAATGCTCGTCTACCCCGCTACCGATGCATCGAAGCACTACGACTCGTTCACCGAAAACGCAGCAGGACCGTTGTTGACTGTCGAAGTAATCGACTGGTTTTGGTCTCACTACTTGGGTTCTGCATCGGACTCTGAAATCCGGAACGACTGGCGCTTCTCTCCAGCAAAGGCCAGTGACCACAGCGGCCTGGCCCCCGCATACATCGCCACCTGTTCTGCCGATCCATTACGCGACGAGGGGAATGCTTACGCGGTTCAGCTATCTGAAGCTGGCGTCTCAGTCCAACATTCGCTGTTCGAAGGACAACCACACGTGCTATTCCAAATGTTCAACGTTTGCGAAGGCGCAAAGGATCTGATTAATGAATGCGCGACTGCACTAACAACGGCGTTCAGGTGAGTGTCGATATACGCAGAGATCATTGGGGCGTAGCTCATGTGCAAGCTCCCGACCGCCTTGCTGCCTTTGAAGCTCAAGGGTGGATCGCGGCCGATGACCGAATCTGGCAGATGGACTCCGATCGACTCAAGGCTCAAGGACGTTGGGCCGAGATCGTCGGACACAAAGGAGCCAAAGAAGATGCTTTTTTTAGGCGTTTAGGGCTAGCTGAAAAGTCCAAAATCGATTGGGCCGGGTTGAGTACTGACACCAAAGAGATGACAGAGGCCTACGCGTTAGGGGTCAACCGCTGGCTACAGGAACATGGAAAACATCTTCCCGAAGAGTACGGCTATCACGATTTGCTCCCCGCAAGTTGGGAAGCTTGGCACTGCCTTGCTGTCTACAAGATCCGCCACGTATTCATGGGGACGCTGCATCGCAAACTATGGCGCGGTTATCTCCTAGCGACGTGTGGTTCAGAGCTTGTCGAAGCAATGCAAGGCAACATCAATGATGTTTCGATGATTGCGCCGACGAATGGACTTAGTCTCGATCTCTTATCTGGGCTGCCAGACGTTCTCGGTACCAACTCCAACCTGCTTGACGCTCTAGCTGATATTGAGGGTGGGTCTAATTCGTGGGCAATTCACGGGTCACGAACAGCGTCAGGTAAGCCTCTGTTGGCTGGAGATCCTCACCGAGGCATTGAGTTCCCAAACGTCTACCACCAATTCCATATGAAATGCCCGGAGTTCAACGCGATAGGGCTGGCTTTCCCAGGTGTTCCCGGCTTTCCTCACTTCGGTCACAATGATGAGGTCGCGTGGTGTATCACCCACGGAATGGCAGACGACACTGACCTTTTTGTGGAAACAGCAGACCTAGAGAAAATCGAGTGGAAGACCGAGTCTCTGTCCATACGGAATGAAGGCAAATTTGACGTCTATTGCGGTTCAACAGAACGCGGTCCCGTCGTTATTGGAGATCCTGCTGACAAAGTGGCCATGTCTATCGCATGGACCGGAACCATGGGCCAGGACACAACCTTTGACGCCCTATTGCCTATGTTGAAAGCATCTAGCTGTGACGAACTTGAAGCAGCTGTTCAACCCTGGGTGATTCCGGTGAACAACATGCTCACCGCGGATCGACACGGTCACATTTCATTCAAAATTAGAGGCCGTGTAATTGAGCGCCCAATAGCTAATCGATGGACTCCTGTAGCAGGTGATGCAGCTAATTCATGGACAGAGTTGCAAGCAGTCCCATTTGATCAGCTCCCCGGTGTTAGCGATCCGCCTGATGGATACCTAGTGACGGCAAATAACCGACCATCCGACGGCGGCCCATACATATCGCTAGATTTCGCAGGTTCAGCGAGATATGACCGAATATCGGAACTAATAGAAGAACTTTCAAGCGCCTCTCTGTCGGACATGAAGAAAATTCACAGCGACGTTGTTTCTCTTCGGGCACCTAAAATAATTGATGCCGTTGTCAAGCGTGTGTCGAAGTTCACTCACCCTCTAAGTGAGTGGTTGCTTACTTCGCTGGCAGACTGGAACTGCGAAGTATCGGAAAGCTCTGTAGAAGCATCGTTGTACGCAGTTATCCGCCGTCGATGGTGCGAAAGCGTTGGGGAACGACTCGGAGTCTCAAACCCGCAGGTCGGCGCCCCAGGCTGGCCATCCCCAGAAGCAGCAAGCAGAATGCTTGCCGATGCCGCTCTCGTCCTATTGGTTGAGAATCGCTGCAGCCTCGTTCCCGGATTGGAAACGGATGAAGATTTGGATCACGCCCTCTCATCGTGCATAGATGAAACCCTGACCGAGCTCCAGCTAAGACTTGGTTCGGACACAGAAACCTGGACTTGGGGCCGTCTACATCGAATGATCTCACCCCACCCAATGGCCTCGATACTTCACGAAGCGCAACACCTGCACCCCCCAGTCGATCCATGCCCCGGAGATAATGACACCGTTCGTTGTGGAAGTGTTATACCGGAAAGAGGAGAAAGGGCGTACGCAGCATCAGTTGCCCGCTACGCGTTTGACCTTGCTGATTGGGATAACTCAGGTTGGGTAGTTCCGCATGGCGTGTCGGGTGTTCGAGGCACAGGACACGATATGGATCAGCGCCGCATGTGGTTGGAATGTGATCTGCTCCCGATGGCATTTAGTGATGACGCGGTCAAAGAAATTGAAGCCAGCTACTTCCAGTTGTAGCGGAGTCCGTTCGGATTTACTGCACCAACTTGACAGCTACGACTAATCCGCGACTAGTTTCCAGCTATGACCCTGACTAGCGCCGAGACTGCTCTCGAACTTGACGAGGCTCTCGCAGCTATACACAAACAACTTTGGGAACGGTTGGGCGATTGCGGCACCTGGTGGACTGGCACCGAGAGAGTCGAAGCAATGTCTGAAGCGCGACAAGCACTTGAGTGCAGTCTCTGCCAGGAACGCTCCGAAGCGCTCACCCCAATGATGGTTTCAGGCGAACACGACTCTGTGTCGAGTCTGTCTGCAGAGGCGATTGATTTCGTGCACAGGTTGACTACTGATCCAGGACGACTATCGAAAGAATGGGCATCCCAGGTAATTGAATCGATTACCGAGGAGGCTTATGTAGAACTAGCGACCGTGATTTGCACGCAATATGTGATGGATAGCTTTAATCGTTGTCTAGGTCTACCTATGCGTGGCTTACCCGACCCCAGAAATGGAGTACCCAGCCGAGTCAGACCAGATGGGGTAGGCGACGTCGGTGCCTGGGTAAGTCAAACAGTCGACAAATCCTTGGCAAACGTTTCCCGAGCAGCTTCCTTAGTTCCAGACACAGAAATTTTGTGGCGCGAAATTGTCCAAAGTCACTACAGCCGTGGACCGCAGTTTGCTGACCTGGTGTGGGACCGAGGGCTCAATAGACCTCAAGTGGAGCTCCTAGCCTCAACAGTGTCAGCATTAAATGAATGTTTTTACTGAACAGCGGCACACGTATCGCTACTCCGTGCGAGTAGCGAAGCAATTAGTTCTGAGGTCAACATCGATCGCCTCGAAGCGGGTGCCGAAGTAGAACACGGGGAACTTCTGGTTCGGTATGCCGAATCGGCCGTTCGAGGAGATAGCGATCTTCCTAAGGTTCGCGAAGAACTGGAATCTCAAGTTGGGCAGCTTGGAGTCATTGAAGCTGCAGCCACCGTGTCCGCGTTTGAAGGACTAAACCGGATAGCCGATGCGACCGGGATTCAATTGGATGCAGGATTAGCGGATGAGTCCGCTGATTTTCGGTCAACACTTGGACTCGATGCTTACTCAGGCGCAAGCAGTACTCCGTCGCGGGGTACACCAGGTAGGGCAGACGGAGTCTTGGGGATCTTTAGCTGAAAGTAAGGGTTGTTACAAGACTTGTTGAGGTGATTGCTAGTCAGCGATCTCAGGTTCCCGAGGCAAGCCAAGGATGCGCTCTCCAATTATGTTGCGTTGAATTTCGCTGGAGCCACCCGCTATGGACATTCCCGGCGAATAGAGCAAATTATCGGTTGAGATAGAATTCAACATCGCGTCAGAACCTTGCAACGATGAAGCCAATTGTGCCTCGTCGTAGCCAAGCTCACTGTTCATCAGTTTTGCAATCGGTGCAATTAACGGATCGCCACCTCGACGTTCCATCAACGACTGGAGGGCCTTGCCTCTGTTGAGGATCTGGACCAACTGGTCAGATCCCACCGGATCGACAGAACCAGCCTGTTCGACCATTGCCTCCAACCTTCGTCTCAGACTGATGACACCGGCGGCTCCTGCGCCCCCACGTTCATCTTGGAGCACTGCCATAGCTACGCCCCAACCGGCATTAACATCACCGAGGACACACTCGGCCGGCAACGGAACGTCCGTGAAGAACACCTCACAGAATTCACTATCCCCGGTCATCTGTTTGATGGGTCGAACCTCGATACCGGGCAACTGCATGTCCAGCAGAAAAAAAGTTATGCCCTTATGTTTTGGTTGCTGTGTATCGGTTCGCGCCATCAATATGCCGTACTGAGCGAATTGGGCATTGGAAGACCAGACCTTCTGTCCATTCAGGATGAAATGGTCACCATCTCTGACTGCTGAGGTCTGGAGGCCAGCTAAATCTGAACCTGCTCCGGGTTCACTAAATAATTGACACCACAGAATTTCGTTGCTGAGGGTGGGACGAAGAAAGCGCTCACGTTGTTGATCTGTGCCGGACCGTAGGATCGCTTCGCCAGCAAGAACAATCCCTTGCAGGTTGAGATATGGGGCTACTTCGTTAAGAGCACACTCTTCATGCCAGACGATATTGTGTTCCGGACTCAATCCCATTCCGCCGTACTCCACAGGCCAATGCACCCCTGCCCAACCTTCATCGAAACAAAAGCGTTGCCAGTGCATTGCTTGCGGATGTCGGTCAGGGGGAAGAATTGCTCCATACGCCGGACAAGCATCACCTGAAGCAACAGCTCTGGAAATAAATGCTGCGGTTTGTTCGCGGAATGCTTCAATCGAGAAATTTTCGGCCATAAGGAGAAGGTAGTGCCGAGCCATGGTGGCTGCCTAGTGACTTCTTCTCTAGCATCTTGGATATGAGTGACCTAAGCCATACCGACAATCAACTAACCAACGAAACTGTAGATCTGTTGCAGCAGCTAATTCGCCACGAATGTGTCAACACCGGGCAGAGCGATTCGGGCGAGGAAATCCGAAATAGTGACTTGTTGGAAACCTTTCTAGAAGGACCTGGGGTTGAACTTGAACGCTTCGACTGCCTCCCGGGTAGGCGATCAATGGTTGCCCGAATCGAAGGGACAGAACCTTCGGCGCCATCACTGTGCCTGATGGGGCACACAGACGTAGTACCAGTAAGTCCGGAAGGGTGGAGTCGCGATCCCTTCGGCGGTGAACTAATCGACGGAGAAGTCTGGGGGCGCGGGGCTGTTGACATGCTCAACTTGACCTCATCGATGGCCGTTGCCTTTCGACATTTGGCGCGCAGTGGCTTTAGACCTAAAGGAGATCTGGTTTTCTTCGGAGTTGCCGACGAAGAGGCAGGTGGAACCTACGGCGCTAAGTGGATGGCCGAGCACCATTGGGATGCGATGGCAGCGGATTATGTCTTGACTGAATTTGGTGGCCTTCCAACTGAAACGCCCGACGGAAAAAAGATCACGCTGGCAGCCGGAGAGAAGGGCCTAGGGTGGCGAAGGCTGACCGTTAAGGGAACGCCTGGCCACGGCTCAATGCCGTTCGGCTCGGACAACGCTGTATTGAAAGCTGCTGAAATTATCAGACGACTTGGGGAGTATCGCCCTGCCGCCAAGTTGACGGAAATGTGGCAACACCAAATTTCGACGCTGGATCTTGAAGACGAAACCAAGGATGCCCTGTTGAACCCAGAGTCGGTCTGGGATGCAATCTCAAATTTGGAATCGCCTGGATTAGCAAGACACCTTCACGCCTGCAGCCATACAACGTTTTCTCCAAATGTCGTCCACGGTGGCGTCAAAACGAATGTAATCCCTGATTCTGTGGAAATTGATGTCGATATTCGTACAGCACCAGGTGACAGTGACCAAGTGGACCAGCATTTGCGAGAAGCGCTTGGTGAGCTGTTCGATGAGGTCGAAGTACGCGCGATTCACGATGATCCAGCCACTTTTTCTTCTACCGATACACCGATGTGGCACCTTTTGCAGGAGATGATGCAAAAAGCACACCCTGGCGCCCCGTTGATCCCGTCGTTAATCGTCGGAGCCACAGACGCCCGTTTCTATCGCGACAGAGGTTCAGTGGCCTATGGGGCTGGATTATTCAGCGATCGGGTCAATTCATCTGATTTCATGGCGCGCTTCCATGGTCATGACGAACGCGTTGACGTTGACTCCCTGGCGTTGACGACCCAACTGTGGATCGACGTCGTTACCAACTTCTGGGCCAGAGTAGATAGCTGATCAAACTGTTAGCTGCCTGAACAACCGATCTTTGGAGTCACATCCGACGTTCGACCAACTCGCAAGGAGGTGACGACGCCACTGGTATCAAGTTCCCAGATGACCCTCATCAGGTTGTCGCCGTCAGTAACTGGAACGAAAGTCAGGGAGTCACCGGCGGATGATTCTTGAATCTTGCTGCCAAATGCAGATTTGATGTCCTCTTTGGTTGACCCGATTCCGTATCCCGATTTTGTAGTTATCGGGCCGCTTGAGATGTCGACGCGCACCACTTCCCCGTTAACGACCATGAACGAAGCACCAGTCGCCCCAGCGGCCGGCGTGTAGTACTGACAACTCTCACTACCCGTTGATGCCGCATTGAATGTCACCCCGGCTGCTTCTTGGGCATCTGCAAGGGTCTGTCCGATCCGAACAGGCCCCAGCCCTGCAGTTGTGATGGTGTCAGCATTAGTTAAAGTCGGAGGAGTCGTTGTTTCCGATCCGTACCTTTCGGCTGCGCTTTGTATTGCAACCGTGGTTGCTGTCGTATCGTCGCTGACCGCACTATCTGTCGACTGTTCGGTTGTCGTGACGTTTGGAAGGGTGGTTGTCGAGTCGCTCGCAGTACTGCTGAGAGAGCAACCCGTAGCTATAACAGTTAGGGCGCAAAGAAGGACGCCGAGTTTTGTCACGTGAGTCTTACTGTTTGCCATCTTCACTTCGCTACCTCTTGAGGAGCTTCCCGTCACGGAATGCTGCTGAAACTTGTTTGTAGTGACGAGGGTACATCTGTTCAGCTCGACGTGTCGCTTTGCTTGACCGGTTAGTCTGGCATTGGAACTATGCACGACATTTTGTAACGATTACTTGAAGTTAGAAAGACCGAATGGAGGGTCTTGATGTCTAAAACCGAGTTTGACATTGTGATTAGAGGCGGCGAAGTCGTCGATGGCACCGGCGCGGTTGCACGAAAAGCAGACGTAGCTATCAAGGCGGACCGGATTGTCACCGTTGGCGAGGTAAAGGGCCAAGGCGTCCGAGAAATAGATGCCACAGGAAAGATAGTGACACCCGGGTTCGTTGACATTCACACCCACCTCGATGCGCAGCTTGCCTGGGATCCAATCGGCTCGAGTTCTTGTTGGCATGGAGTGACTTCAGTGGTGATGGGTAACTGCGGGGTGACGTTTGCTCCTGTGAAGACCGAAGATATTTCGCATCTAGCTGAAATGATGGAATCGGTAGAAGACATTCCCCGTGAAGCAATACTCCAAGGGTTGCCATGGGACTGGCGGACCTATGGGGAATACCTCTCGTTTCTCGATGGCATACCTAAGGGACTAAATGTTGGAGGAATGGTCGGCCACGTCGCCGTGCGATGGAATGTGATGGGAGAAGAGAGTCTCGACGAAGAGCCAGCTAGCGCTGAACAAGTCGCGAAAATGTGTGATCTCGTTGATGAAGCGATAGGCGCAGGAGCTCTCGGATTCTCAACCTCTCGGACCTTGCTCCATAGAACACCTGATGGTCGACCCATTCCAGGAACCTTTGCAGACGACGATGAGCTCTTCGCGTTTGCTGACGTTCTTGGTCGTCATGGCAGGGGAGTGTTTGAGTCCGCTCCACGTTTCGAAAAAGCAGGTGCTGATTGGGCGGGACTTAAACACGAGATCCGCACCCTTGGGGAAATCACTCGACGCAGTGGCCGACCCTCGACCTTCGGCTTGGTTTATAACGCTGTACGCCCAGATATGAGTGATGTAGCACTAGCTGAAGTAGCTGCTGAAAATTCGAACGGAGCTGAACTTAGGCCCCAAACAACATGTCGCCCGATTGGTGTTGTTCTTGGAATTCAACATCGCACTCCGTGGGCGCGTGCTGGAGCGACTTGGAAATCGATGCAAAACATGAATCTGTCAGAACGCCTAGCTCTTATCCGGCACCCAGAATCACGTGAACAACTTGTCGAAGAGGCCAACAACCCAGAGCAAATCCATGGGGGCGGCAGTGCAATGGTGGATCTGAGTCGCCTCTACCTGTTGGACGCCGAAGATCCTGACTACCGAGTGGGGCCAGACGGCACCTTAGAGGCAAAAGCTGCTCAGGCTGGAGTCACGCCGGTTGAATATTTCCTAGCTGAAACTGACCGTTCAAACGGATCTGTGATGCTCTCCCTTCCAATCCTGAACCAAGACTACGAAGCAATCGAAACGATGATGGAAGACGAAGCCATAATTATGGGTCTCGCTGACGCGGGAGCGCATGTTGGACAGATTATGGATTCAAGCCAACCCACCTATTTCCTCAGCCATTGGGTGCGCGACACCGAATTTTTCACCCTCGAAGAAGGTGTCCGGAGAATTACATCCGATACCGCAGACCTGTTTGGTCTTACAGGCAGGGGTCGAATAGCTGAAGGAGCGTACGCCGACATAAATGTTATTGATCTTGATCAACTGTCTCTAAGTGGCCCGGAATATGTCCACGACTTTCCAGGAGGAGCAGGTCGATACATCCAGCGTGGCACTGGGTACGACGCGACAATCGTGAATGGAAAAGTATTCATGGAGGACGGCCAACACACCGGGGAACTCGCTGGTGTAACTCTGCGGTCCACCGACTGACAGCTTTCGCCGTTCTGACGGTAGGGTGCTGCAATGGCTTCAGCACCACAGATGAATATCAACGAACAAGTGATCTATCGCGTGACCCTCCACACAAATAAGGGAGTCATCGTGATGGACCTTGACCCTCAATTAGCGCCGACCACTGTCAATAACTTCGTGAACCTGGCGCGTGACGGCTACTACACCGGATTGACTTTCCACCGCGTTGTCCCAGACTTCGTTGTCCAAGGCGGATGCCCGGAAGGAACCGGGACCGGTGGTCCTGGATACCGTTTCGATGACGAACCGGTAACTGGTGAATACACGTTGGGAGCGGTCGCCATGGCCAACGCTGGGCCTAACACCAACGGCAGCCAGTTCTTCATCTGCATTGACGACTGTCGTTCGAAACTTGCACCCGCCTACAACCTGTTTGGGTTCGTATCGGACGGGATGGACATTGTTCTCAGCATTGAAGTCGGCGACGTAATGGAGACGGTCGAAATCGAGGAAATTACTGCTGCATAACTCGCGCTGAAGCAAGGTCACCCGAACAGGTATGGTGTGGTCTCTACTTAAAAGGGGCGTGATATGAGCGATGTAGTTCTTTACGACGAGGTTGACGGTGTGGCCGTGATCACACTCAATCGTCCGGAACGTCTGAACTCCTGGACGGGTGAACTCGGCTCGGCGTATTTCGACGCCCTCGACCGAGCCTCTGAGTCATCTGAAGTGAAATCCATCGTGGTTACTGGTGCAGGTCGGGGATTCTGTTCCGGTGCGGATATGGACATGCTCCAAGGCATAGGAGCGCGTGACGGAGAGGAAAAATCACCACCAAAGCTGCGCAATGAGCGCCACGACTACGCACTTACTATCCCGAAACCTGTCGTTGCAGCCATCAACGGGGCGTGTGCAGGTCTGGGATTCGTGCATGCAATGATGTGCGACATTCGTTTTGCTGCTGAAGGAGCAAAATTTACGAGCGCGTTTGCTCGACGCGGACTGATTGCCGAACATGGAGTCTCCTATATGTTGCCGCGCGTAGTTGGGCCATCGAATGCTCTTGACATCCTGATGTCGGGGCGAGTCTTCCTGGCAGAAGAGGCCAAAGAGATGGGAGTCGTAAGCCGCGTGTTGCCGGCAGATGAACTCCTGGACACGACAGTGGAGTACGCCCGAGAACTGGGACGTTACAGCGCACCGTGGTCAATGGCGCAAATGAAGAATCAGATTTGGAGTCAATTAGACATGGCCCGAACCGAATCTCTTGAAGCATCGAATCGCGTGATGGCAGAATCACTGAAACGACCCGACTTCAAGGAAGGTGTAGCGAGTTTCGTTGAAAAGCGAGACCCTTCCTTCGAGCCTGTCGTCGGATCCTAAAAACCTGCCCTAAGTCCTTGTAGGTGGTGAAGCGGGCGGTAGCGTCGCGGCTATGACAGAGACCCTAGGAGCGTTTGCTGTTTTAGCGTGGTTGGCCTATCTGGCCAGTCGCCTCCTAGCGCGACGTCACCTACCTGAGATAGTCGGTTTCTTGATAGTCGGCGCGCTGCTGGGACCGTCAGGAATTGAGCTAGTAAGCGACCATGAGCTCGCTTCCCTGCGACCGCTTACGGAAATAGCACTAGCTATTTTGATGTTTGTCATCGGTGAACGCGTGTCTACAAGGGCTCTACGCGCGGCGAAGTGGACGTTGACAACAGGGGCAACTCAATACGTATTGAGCGCTGTCTTGGTTTTTTGGGCCACACGGGCAGTTGGGGCAGACAGGTCAGTGGCGTTAGTTTTGGCAGCGTTAGCTGGGGCTGGGGCGCCGATGACGATCGCTCACATTGTTAGTTCCGTAAAAGCTAAAGGAGACTATGCAACAGGTGTAGTGGGCACCCATGCAGTCTCAGATGCGCTAGCAACAACCACATTCGCAGCGGTACTACCCATAGCGACCATCTTGGCCGATCAAGACGCCGATGTAGCCGCAGCTGTCGTTGATTTCATCCAACTAGGTATCGGTGGAACCATTCTCGGACTCTTAGGGGGCTGGTTCATATCGCGGCTTGGTTTCCAGATCGAAACCTCCGGGGAGCTCCTCTTATTCGTTCTTGTCCACATACTTCTGGGCTGGGCAGTTGCTGACTGGTTAAACATTTCGCTCCCACTAGCCGCATTGATGGCGGGAGCAACAGCCGCATCAGTATCTCCCGAAGCGTTTTCTCTTCGCCTGTTTCGAACAGTCAGAAGTATCGAACAACCGCTGTACCTGTTGTTCTTCGCTCTCGCAGGAGCATCTATTCATCTCGACGACCTTGGTGGTGTCGGAATCGTTGGGATTGTCTATATAGGCGTAAGAGTCGGAGCGAAGATTATCGGTGGCCTGATCGGTGGACTATTTGGAGGTTTGGGCTGGAGGACCGCTCTGCGACTCGGCGTTAACCTGACTCCCCAAGCTGGAGTAGCGGTTGGTTTAGCAGTTTTGGCAAGCGAAGTTCTCGGAGCTCCGGGGGCAGAGGCTGCGACCGTGGTGCTTGGGTCGGTAGTCCTATTCGAGCTTGTAGGACCATTGCTTGTTGCCAAGGACCTTAAAGGCTCAGGCAGTGAAGCTGAAACTGGACCGACGGATCCAACCCAGGTTGAGTTACCTGGCCGAGTTCTGATCGCTTCATCGATGTCGGTAGAGATACCCGAGTGGTTGATCGATCTTGCAGCTCGCTGGCGATCGAGGTTGGTTATATATCAACCAGAAGAACCCGAATCAGAAACAGTGAAACAGTTGTTGGCCCACTGCGCTACCAAAGATGTGGAAGTGGAGTTCCGGACGTTACGCAATGAAAGCTTCACTGGTGCTGTCGTGCGAACTTCGTCCGAGGTTCGGGCAGACATGGTCGTTTTGTTTGCGGAACGACCTCAAGGAGCCGCATCGAGACTGGTTCTGTTCCCTGCGGAACGAATAGCCAGAGAATTAACGGTTCCGGTATTGACCTTCCCAGTCGGAACTCAAGGTCCACCTGAGCCGCTACAAAGGATCCGGCGCTGGCCTTGGTTAAGTTAAATTCGTTTAGCAATTGATCCGACAGGGTTGCAGTGGGCACACTGGTATGACCTAACAAAGGGGTACTGATGTCTGAGCGAGTAACGGTGAACGTCGAAGATGGTGTCGCTGATGTCCGACTGAATCGACCAGAAAAACTGAATGCTCTCGACAGCAAAATGTTCCGAGCCATCGTAGACGCGGGAGAAAATCTCAAAGGTCGTTCGGAGGTGAGAGCCGTGGTACTCAGCGGCGAAGGAAGGTCATTTTGTGCCGGCTTAGACCTCTCGTCGTTCCAAGCAATGGGAAGCGACGAGAAAGATGGTCAGAACGACGCCTCTGATGACCATCTTGATGGTCGCATCACACACCTTGGACAACAGGCTGCTTGGGTATGGCAAGAATTGGAAGTGCCCGTGATCGGAGCCATATCTGGCCATGCTTTAGGAGCTGGCTTTCAAATAGCGATGGGAGCTGACATACGAATCGTTCACCCAGAGACAAAAATGTCGGTTCTGGAAATTCGATGGGGTCTTGTGCCAGACATGGGGGCTTCCGTGCTGCTCCCGCCTGTAGTTGGCTTGGACGTGGCGAAGGAGATGTATTTCACTGGCAAAATGATTACAGGAGCTGAAGCCGTCGAACTTGGCGTTGCTACGCGGATGAGCGATGACCCACATGGCGCTGCGATGGACTTAGCTAGAGAAATCGCTGGTAAGAATCCGGAGGCCGTTCGGCGGATGAAAACAATCCTGAACGGATTACCACAACGCACCACTGCCGAGCGCTTTGCCGCGGAACGAGAACACATTGGAGCACTGATCGGTACCCCGAACCAGAAAGAGGCGATTGCCTCCTTCTTTGAAAAACGTCCCCCGAATTTTGTGTGATGAGCGTGACGTTAAAGGCATGCGATCTGTGACTGTTTCTCTGGAAGGCTTACTGGCTGAGGCCAGCGAATTAGCACAAGCAGCAGGTTCTTTGACGCTCGAATGGTTTCGACGCTCAGGTCTGGAAATCGAATCCAAAGTAGACGGATCCGAGGTAACCGAAGCTGATCGAAGCGCAGAGCGTTTCATTCGAGATGAGATCCAACGACGCCACCCGAGTCACTCAGTTATAGGCGAAGAGGAAGGCGGGTTGTTCGAACCGGACAACATGACTTGGGTCATCGATCCGATTGATGGAACCCGGGGATTCGTCCGCGGGGTGCCTCTTTACGCCACGCTTCTTGCCGTTGCTGATGATTCCGGCCCGCTGGTGGGCGTTATACATGTCCCAGTGCTGAACTCAACAGTTGCTGCCGCGCGAGGCATGGGATGTTGGCATGACGGCCGACGCTGTTCAGTGAGTACGGTTTCGGACCTCGATGGAGCTCTAGTCAACACAAGTAGCTACGACACCTTCTCGGACTCGGCTCTCATCGCATTAAAAACATCAAAGGCTCTTATGAGAACTTGGGGAGACGCGTTCGGATATTACCTAGTAGCGACCGGACAAGCAGAGGCAATGATCGACCCGATCTGTTCACCCTGGGATCTGGCACCAATGCCCGTAATTTTGAAAGAAGCTGGAGGAAAGTTCACTGACTTTAATGGTGAAGCAGGCTTCGATTTAAGCGCTGACCCTGACTCGATCAACGGGATCGCATCAAATGGGATACTCCACAACAAACTTTTAGACATTATGAGTTCACCATGACTGGACCAGCGGAAAAGATGCCTCAATGGGTACCGCGAGCTACGGCGATATTCCTTGGAGGGTCGGCTCTGTTAGCCGCCCTCATCTGGATGCTTTTTCGAGTGCGTTCGCTCATTATTGTCATCCTGGTTTCTTTGTTTCTCTCATTTGCAATTGAACCTGCTGTCAATTGGCTAGCTCGTAGAGGTTGGCGACGCGGGCCAGCGACACTTGCAATGTTCGCTCTCATACTCTTGGCGATCGGCGGTTTTTTGTACGCGATGGGGTCAGTACTTGCCGATCAAATCACCAAGTTGACAGCGGAAGCCCCCGGATACATACGAGAGATAGAGGAATGGCTAGAGACTCAATTTGGGATAGTTGTGGAGACGGATGCCTTAGTTGCCGAATTTTCAAGTGGTGGTAGCGCTGCGCGCCTAGCTTCTAACGTCGCTGGAGATTTGGTGTCCATAGGAACGGCGCTGATGTCACTGATCTTTCAAACATTGACCGTTCTACTCTTCACCTTCTATCTCGTTGCTGATGGCCCCAAACTTCGTCGCCTTCTGTGTTCTGCCTTATCCCCTAAACGGCAGGCCTTGATGTTGAAAGGCTGGGAAATAGCAATCGATAAGACCGGCGCGTATATCTACTCGAGAACTTTGCTAGGGCTGGCCGCCTTTCTTGTCCACTGGCTCGTCTTCGCTCTTTTGGGAGTGCCTTCTCCAGTACCGTTGGCTCTGTGGGTTGGCATAATGTCGCAATTTGTGCCTGTAGCGGGAACTTACTTAGCAGGCTTGCTTCCCATTCTGATCGCCCTACTGGACCAGCCGATTACTGCGCTGTGGGTCTTGTTAGCTATAGCCATTTATCAGCAACTAGAGAATTACCTGTTTGCTCCGCGGATCACATCACAGACAATGAACATTCACCCGGCAGTCGCATTCGGGACTGTAATTTTGGGCGCATCTTTGCTTGGGGTTGTAGGCACCCTTCTTGCAGTCCCAGTCGCGGCCACTGTCCAAGCGTTCGTGTCGACCTACATAAGACGTCATGAACTTATCGAGTCAGAGCTGTTAGATGATGAAGGGGTCGATACAGAAGAGGCGGAATGAACCTCCACCAGAATGGCCGTTGAGATTAACAATTCCCGATGATCAACTCGAAAACGGTCAACTCCTCAGATTTGCTCTCAATAAACAGGTCAAGGCCAGTTGCATCTAGCTGAGGTCGTTCATCAAATTCCAATACCATGGCAGAAGCTCCAGCGCGTTGAACAATTAGTGCACCACGAACCTCAGGATTAGAGTTCGCGGACATCAGTGCGGCGACAAGGCGTGAAGAATCAGCCTCCGAGCTAAGGACATTTTGAACGATTTCGATCAGATTGTCGAAACGCTGAACATTCTTTGACTGATAAGCGATCTCCCATTGCGGTCGTTTAGTTCTGCGCCTGAGCCCGGAATCTCGGAGGCGTCGAACCAGTTCCCGACTACTAATCGTTGTGGCGCCCAGTTCAACAGCTCGCTGATACTCACCTTGATCAATGTCGTAATGATCGCCTTGAAACCCAATGCGGCGCTTGCCAAGCCGTTGAGCAAAGTGATGGAGCTCATGAAATGACACATCTGACACCATGTGGCCCCACAGGCCACCTCTCCATGCCCAGATCGGCGTGTCAACGAGAATCATGAAGTTGCGGCCAGCATCTCGTCGATCAGTGAATCGTATTTCGGGGCAATAGTCGGCCAGCCAAACTTCGCAACGTATTCGATGGTTTCTCGTCTATAACGATGAACTTCATCCCTGGGTTGAGCCAGGATCGAACGGAGAGATTCCTCCAACGACCTTGGGTAAAGAAATTGCGATGAAAAGCCCTCAGGTACTATTTCTGGATAGGCCAGTCGGTCTGGGAGCACAGGCCTAGCTCCAGCAGCAATTGCTTCGGCGATAGCAAGGCCAAAGAACTCGTGTTGTGCCGTCGAAACGACCAAGTCACTGCGACACAAGACTTGACGGTAGACGTCATAGGTTTGTGGCCCAGACAAAAGGATCCGATCAGAAAGATGATTCTTTAGACGCTCGTGCGCTTTTTCGCCACCACGTTCAACTTCACCAAGCGCGTACAGTTCGAACTCGTGCCCTTCTGAGGCCAGAATAGTTACGGCGTGGACGAATTCGCCTGGGTTTTTGTCATGGGACCAACGGTGGTTCCACAGAACTCTGATCGGTCCACCAAGGGCTATCGGGTGAAGCCCTGAGGTATCAACCCCCACAGGTAAGACGTGGAGATTATTGAGTATCGATTCAACTTTTGCCCCAGAGCCCCGAACAAGCCCGTCGGCGAAGTCAGGCATCCGTTCCAGTATTAAGTCGGCATGAAATTGACTGGCAACGGCTACGCGGTCGGCGCTCGTTATAGCGTTCCAATCATTAATCATGGCCCGATACGGTTGGCCACCCTTTGGGCCTGGTGGGTAGCCAATTTGGCTTTCATGCATATACAGAAGAGTCGGCGGTCGCCGCTTAGATCGGTCTAGTAGTCCTAGAACGGTTGCGAGATCGATTGGAGTGCTAGCTACTAGTGCATCAATTGGTTGGCGCGCCTCGTTGATTGCTTCAGCAAAACGTGTTGGCGCGGTCACAAGAGAACGACGCCAACCTGAGTCTGAACCGTTGACCACATCAACGGTGTGTTTGCTGTTCGAACGCCACCCTTCAACCCAACTCCGATGAGAACCCTGATACCACGGTTCAAGAACAAGAACGTTCGCCACGCAAATGAAACTACCGGGTCCTTCACTTCTGAGGAATAACCCGGCAAACTGTCGCTTCGTGTTGAAGATGTTTTTCTCAGCCTTGGTTGCGACAGGAGTGCTCTTAGCTGGAGCCCCAGCAAACGCGGCAAAGGTGGAAAGTGCGGGTAACGCTTCTGTTTATGGGCAGCCTGACCAGCTTTCGGTGGCCTCGGGGATCGCCGCGATGACTTCTCGATCTGACGGGGCTGGTTACTGGATAGCAACATCAGATGGGACGGTCCTTCAGTTTGGGGCGGCCAGCCATTTTGGAGATATGAGTGCAGTAACACTAAATAAACCAGTGGTAGGTATGGCATCAACCAAGACAGGAAACGGTTACTGGCTGGTAGCTAGCGATGGAGGCATCTTTTCCTTCGGTGACGCAGTGTTCTACGGATCTACTGGAGCTCTAGCTCTTAACAGTCCTATTGTCGACATGACTGCTTCGACGACTGGTGCAGGGTATTGGCTTGTTGCAGCAGATGGCGGCGTCTTCTCCTTCGGAGATGCTGTCTTTTACGGATCAACTGGAAATCTGGTACTTAATCGACCAATAGTTGGCATGCTCTCGACAAAATCGAGCCTGGGGTATTGGCTTCTGGCCGACGATGGGGGCATCTTCACGTTCGGTGATGCTGGCTTTTACGGCTCAGGACCAGGCAAGGGTTTCACTGATCCTTTCGCGGGCATGATCCCAACGGTCGATGGAAATGGTTACTCATTGGTGCACTCCAATGGCCGGATTACTGCATTTGGAAGTTCGACTCTCGTTAAGGCTGCTTCCTGTGACCCTTGGCCAGTCTCTGACATGTCAGTTTCAGGGGCTGGAGCAGTGCTTCTGCGCACAGCCGCCAAGGTACCAAGCGGTTTACCTTCAAAACATTCAGCGGTGCTTGACGCCAACTACATTCAGAAACTCATTTCACACTCTCAAGCCTGCCAGACCTACCAACCCCCGCAATTGCAGTCCTTAGGCTCTCCACTGCTTGAACCCGTGAAGACCTCTGGGTACGGCTGGCGTCGGCATCCGATCTGGGGGGAACTCTCGGTCCATCACGGGGTCGATTTCATAGGGCCTAACAGAACGTCAGGTGGTGCAGCATTGGCCGTCGCGAGTGGAACTGTTATGGCGGTCTCGGATCTAACCGCATATGGCACAACGATCATTGTCGATCACGGAGAACAAATTGCGTCAGTGTATGGCCACCTGAAAGAGGCAATGGTCGAGCCGGGCCAAGAGGTGGGTGTAGGGGCCTCTCTCTTGGTGTCGTGGGGTCAACGGGTTTGTCTACAGGAGCTCATCTCCACATGGAACTCTGGTTGAACGGCGCAACTGTGGATCCCCTTCCTTACCTGATGATGCCGTAACGATCTCGAACCTAGACATCACTGATAAGGCTAAAAGGCTTCCAGGTGTTCAAGGACGGCATCGATGAATCCAAAATTTTTCGGCGTTGCGAAATGGTCGCAACCACGTAATTCGGTATAGCTAGCGTCTGTGAGGGCGTTTAACAAGGGTTCGGCCGGACCTGCGAAATCCTCAGTGCCAAGAACGACTCTGACCGGATGAGTGATCGCGGCAAACTCCTGTTCACTAAGAGGGTGATGTTTTCGACGCATAAAAGCCGCCAAAGCGACGCCGTCTTGATCCGGTTCTGATGCGTAGCGGGCAAAGGTTTGGGCATGGACGTCGTCATCGTCAGCCTCTCCTTGTACTCCTTTAGCGATCCGCTCAGCCTGTTCCTCATCACGCTCAAATAGGTTTCTTCCTACGCCGGAAACTACAAGCTTTCCGAACTTGGCAGGTGCGATAGCCGCCATGCAAAGAAGAGTTCTGGCGCCCATCGAAAACCCAACTCCATCCACTTGGCCTTCGGGGAGACGAGCGACCAACTGTTGTTCCATATCGGCGTAAGCCTCTGGATTGTGGTGCTTCTCGGCAGATCCGTGGCCTGGAAGGTCCCAGGCGATCACTTCGCGGCCAGCGTCAGTCAGAAGTTCGATGATGCCAGTTGGGGCCCAGGTGGACTCGACCGAACCAGTGAAACCATGTAAGAGCAGAACAGGGTTAGCCATGGAGCCATTCTGTCAGAACACATCCCTTTGTGTGGGAGTGTCTGTGCACTTAGGAGGATCTTGTTTGATTCGATTACCGTAAGGAACAGTCACCTAGGAGAAGAAGAACAAATGCCAGCCTCAAGCGACCAGCCAATCCGAATCGCTAACTGCAGTGGATTTTTCGGAGACCGATTATCAGCAGCAAAGGAAATGGTTTATGGGGGACCCATCGACGCCTTGACGGGGGACTGGCTGGCTGAGCTAACGATGCTCATCTTGTCTCGGATTCAAGCCAAAGCCCCAGGGGGAGGATATGCCCGAACCTTTGTGACCCAAATGGAAGACGTCATGGGGGAGTGTCTTGACCGAAAGATCAAAGTAGTCACCAATGCAGGGGGTTTAAACCCAGAAGGCTGCGCTGACGCAGTCCAGGAAGTGGCGGACCGATTAGGTCTTAACCCTTCGATTGCCTATGTCGCGGGCGATGACCTAACTCCACGGCTAGTCGAGCTAATGGAGTCGGGGAACGATTTCCCGCACCTTGATACTGGACAACCACTAGGTGATCTTGCGGGACGGATCGTCACAGCTAACGCATATATCGGCTGTTGGGGAATTGTCGAAGCGCTTAACCAGGGAGCTGACATAGTCGTAACCGGGAGAGCAACAGACGCTGCGGTGGTAGCTGGCCCAGCGGCTTGGCACCACGGCTGGCAACGAGATAACTGGGATGCATTGGCTGGAGCGATTGTCGCAGGACATGTCATTGAATGCGGAGGTCAAGCGACAGGTGGCAACTATTCGTTCTTCACCGAAATAGAAGATTTGACCTATCCAGGGTTCCCGTGGGCCGAGGTGTTCGCCGACGGCAGTTCTGTCATTGGCAAACATGATGGAACCGGAGGCGAAGTATCGGTTGGGACAGTTACTTCCCAACTGCTCTACGAAATTCAGAGTGAACGCTATTTCAATCCAGATGTAGTTAGTCGTTTCGACACGATAAAAGTGGAAGAGGTAGATAGGGATCGCGTGAAAATCTCAGGAACGCGAGGAGAACCTGCGCCAGATCAACTCAAAGTAGCGATGAATTACCAAGGTGGATTTCGGAACCAAATTTCTGTCGGCTTGACCGGATTAGACATTGAAGCAAAAGCTGAATTGATCGAACGCCAGTTTTGGAACAGCTGCCCCTATGGGCCCGAAGACTACGAAACAGTTGTGCGCAAATTTCTGCCTACCCACAAAGAGAATCCCGCCACGAATGAAGAGGCGGTGGCGGTTTACAAGATCATTGTTAAGGACCCAGACGAAAGGAAGGTGGGAAGAGCCTTCTCGAATGCAGGAACTGAAATTGGTCTTTGCTCTATTCCTGGCATGTTTGGTACGGCGGGAGGTCCGGGACCAGGTCAACCGTTTGGTGTGTATTGGCCAACCTTGGTCGACTCGGACCTAGTTCCGATGGAAGTGGTGGTTGATGGCAAACTCACGGTCGTAGACAGCACTCCGCCACTTGATGGTCTGGATATCAGCGCCCCAGAGTTCGAATTACCAGACCTGGCCCAAGGGCCAACTAGGTCATCACCCCTAGGAACGTTATTCGGAACTAGATCCGGGGATAAAGGTCCTAACGCAAACCTGGGGGTATTCGCGCGCTCTACGGAAGCATACGTTTGGCTAGCTGATTACTTGTCTATCGATAGGTTGAAGGCGCTTATGCCTGAGGCTGAAGAAAGAAATATTGATCGTTACGCCCTACCGAATTTATTGAGTCTTAACTTTATTTTCCACGGACTCTTAGAAGAAGGGGTCGCTGCGTCAACGAGGCAGGACCCTCAGGCAAAGGCGTTAGGCGAATATTTGAGGGCAAAGATTGTCGAAATCCCTGAATCCCTATTTCCCTAAGAGTTACAGAAGCTGCGTATCTGGTTCTGAGATAACGGGATTAGTTAGTGTCCCAATTCCCTCAATAGTGATTGAGACCTCGTCACCTTCAACCAGCATCTTAGGTGGATCCCAATACAGACCTACACCAGCGGGTGTTCCGGTAGCAATGACGGTGCCTGCTTCAAGGGTGAAGGCCGACGAAAGATGGTGAACGATGTCAAAACAGTCAAAGATCAGGTCGTCGGTATTCGAATCCTGACGAATTTCGCCATTGACTCGAGTAGTTAGCTGCAGGTTGTGTGGATCAATCGAGTCGCCTGTGGTCATCCATGGACCCATCGGGCCATGGGTATCCCAAGATTTACCCATCAGCATTGTCGGGCTCGCCCGTTGCCAATCTCTAACACTTACGTCGTTCATAACCGTGTAACCAGCAATTACCTCCGGGGCGCGATCGCGAGGGACGTGTCTGCAGCGTTTACCGATGACGATCGCTAACTCACCTTCGTAATCAACCTTTTCTGGGGCGATGGTTGGGATATGAATACCAGCACCCGGGCCAATTATGCAGTTGTGATGCTTAGTGAATATCACTGGTGTCGTGGGCACCTCTCTGCCACCCTCCTCGGCGTGAGCTCGATAATTCAGGCCCACAGCCAGAATTGCCGGTGGAGCACCTACAGGCGCTAAGAGCTCCGCATCAGCTAGTGCTGTGCGTGCGCCTGTTGCCAAGTCCTCAAGGTTTAGGCCAGCGGCTAACAGTTGGGGGAGGTCACCATGGTCGGTGTCGAGGTCAATCAATTCGTCGTCGACGACTGAAGCAACACGGACGCTGCCCTCGCGGAGATGTCGAGCAATAAGCATGTAGGGACCATAGTCCCGGCCAGGACGAAAGGAGAGGTGCGATCCGTAAATCCTGGTACTCCTTTTGGTCGCCCCCTTGTCCTTCCGGTCACACTCTGGCACCCTTGCATTCCACGTCCTTTGTCGCCTGACGTGAAACGAGAGATGAAAATCTGATGCGCGGACCCGAAGCGAGCGTCGACTCAGTAACTGACTCGGTCACTGGTTTACCGGACGGCCGCGTGCTCTGTGTGGTGCTGGAGCGCAAAGTCGCGTTAGCCCGGCGAACGCTAAAGCCAATATCGGTCGTTTATTTCGAACTAGATGAGTTCGAATCCTTCGCACCCTACGTACGAGAGCATGCGATGCGGTCGACCTCGAGGGTGATCACTAACACTGTGCGTGAATCGGACACCATTTGTGATTTAGGGAATGGCGTGCTCGTTGCCCTTCTAGATGACACATCAGAAGCAGGAGCGGTGTGGGCTGCAGACCGCGTCAGAAACGCCAACGCCGAATCGCCTTCCCGTGACATCGTGACTCTCTCAGCGGGTGTTGCGTGTTATCCCTCCCATGCCATGGATGCACAAGATCTCTTAGAGGCAGCCGAAGCTGCCTGCCGTAACGCACAAATTCATGGACCGGGTCGAATCGAAGTCGCCGCTGAGGGCGAAGGCTCCTGAGGGATCCATAATTCAAGCTAGTGTCGGTTGCCTCTCGAAAGAGGCAACCCCATGGAAACTACATACGACAATCTTGAGATTGACTTTCCTGAAGAGGGAATAGCGCGAGTGACTCTCAACAGGCCCGAGCGGCTTAACGCCATGACATATGGCCTGGTGAATGATTTACACGGAGCGTTGGATGCCGTCGACAACGATCACGCCATACGTGCCGTCATTCTCACTGGATCTGGTCGAGGTTTTTGTGCAGGTCTTGACTTGACAGGCTTCGGCAAGATTCCAGGCACCGAGGAGTTTGGGGAGCAACAACAAGGTATGGCTGTGCAGCAGTACATAGCTGAATTAGTGCACCATATGCGCGACGTCAGGCAACCAATAATTGCTGGTGTGAATGGTGCCGCGGCTGGTGGCGGATTCGCGTTAGCTTGCGCAAGCGATGTCCGCTACTGCGGTGCTTCTGCGAAATTTGGAACCGCCTTCGTTCGGCTCGGAATTTCTGGTTGCGATATTGGAGTTAGTTGGATGCTGCCGCGACTCATTGGTGCATCTAGGGCCTGGGAACTGATGCTTACTGGACGCGTAATCGATTCAGAGGAAGCCAATCGGATTGGTCTCGTTAGCAACGTCGTCGCCGATATAGATCTACCGGAACAGTGCCTGTCGGTCGCTAGGGAAATTTCTCGCAACAGTCCTTTTGGGGTGTGGATGACCAAAGAAGTGATGTGGTCCAACCTTGAGATTCCGAGCTTACGCGCTGGCATAGATATGGAAAATCGGACCCAGATCCTTTCTGCGGGAACGGAAGATAGTAAAGAGGCGATGAGTTCATTTCTCGGGAAGCGACAAACGAGCTGGAAGAATCGCTGATCTTGCCCGTTCAGTAGGCGGAAGTGCCGGAGACGGTAACTCGCGGCTCAGCAGCACCAGACAACATGTTTACGTCAGCGCAGATTATGTGGGCATGGCCAAAAGCGCTGTTATTTGCTGGCAAGGAGTTGACAACGTGTCCCAAACGTTTCAAGTCTGCAATCAAACTCGAGTGTTCACCTTCTATCTCTAGGATGACTTCTCCCGGTTTTGCCCAGGTATTGAACCCATTGGAAGAGGAGCTAGCAAATCGCCACCGTGGTGCACCAAGTGCCTGCCCTGGGTCCTCGCCCGCGACAAACAATCTAGCTAGCAGTTGCAACACCACTTGCGGTTGAGAATCACCGCCCATCGTGCCAACTAGAGCGCGTAAGGTGCCATCAAGATTTTCCACCAGAGTTGGAGCCAATGTATGGGGTGGTCGCTTATTGGCTCCATATGCAGCGGGACTATCCGGGCTAGACGAAAATCCAATTCCTCGGTTATGGAGCGAAATTCTGGTCTTTGGGAGAAAGACCAACGCACCCCACCCTGATGCGTTTGACTGAATTAATGACACTCCCATGCGGTCAGCGTCTACGGCGTTCAAATAGATGGTGTCACCATCGTTCACGCCCGTTGGCAACCTCGAGGTCTCGAGCGGACTGATCGCAGACGCCCGCGGCTGTAGACGCTCCGGGCTCAGCAGCCAGTCGCCATCAGCGTGTTGATGGAGCACCTCTGGTCGGTCAAAGCCGGCTTGCAGAGATGCTTCGGCCAGGAGGTGCCAAAAGAGAGGGTCAGAGGTATCTGTAGGCAATTCAAGCTGATTGGCAATCCATGCCGACGAAAGACATAGGTATCCTTGGGAATTTGGTGGCAAGCTCCAAATTCGTTGACCAAAAGCCTCAATTGCCAGCGGTTCAACCCAATCTGCTTGGGTGTTCTGCAGGTCTTCCCGTGTGTATTCACCACCGCCGAAGGCAATAAATTCCTCCCCAAAGGTCCCTTCGTAGAAGGCCTCTCGGCCACCCTCAGTGATCCCCTCAAGAGTTTTAGCAAGGCCACCACGCCGGATGAGTGTTCCTGGCCGGGGTGGCCCATTGTCGAAATAATCTTCGGTGTTATCGATGCCTTCCAATAGTTTTGTCGCCTGTGCGCATTCAGCACTTAGGGGGAAGCCTTGGTTGGCGAGATCAATCGCATCTGCAAAAATTTGATCCAAAGGAAGTCGACCGAACCTCTGGTGAAGGGCAAACCAGCCGTCGACGCATCCAGGGATAGTGATACTTCTGGAGTCCTTATGAAACGGCATTTCTTTGAGGCCGTCTCGGCGCAAGCTATCCAGATCTGCTCCACTGCCGCTGTGGCCACTCGCATTTAATGCAAAGGGGCGCGGTTCTCCTGGGACATGAACCAAGGCCCAGAGATCTCCACCGACGCCGCACATGTGTTGGCTTGTTACCGCCAATACGGCGGAAGTCGCGATAGCAGCATCGGCTGCGGTGCCGCCCTTTCGTAACGTCGATACTCCAGCGCTGCTAGCGAGGTGATCGATTGAACACACCATGCCATTTCGTGCGTAGCGCGTAGCGAAAGGCACTAAAGGGCGGTGATTAGTCATGAGTCCTCAGGAGGTAAAAGCACATTCGGATTGAGGATTCCTCGAGGGTCGAGACCCCTTTTGATCGCACGAAAAGCTGCCAATTCAGCTTCAGTTCGATTGAGATGGAGAAATTCTCGCTTAGCTGTCCCGATTCCATGTTCAGCGGAAATACTTCCGCCGAGTTCGGCTACATAGTTAAGGACGGCATCATCAACACCCTCGTCAGGCTCATTTCCGTCGGCACCCAAAATATTGACGTGAACATTGCCGTCCCCTAAATGACCAAACATCACAGCAGTTGCTTGGCCGTCAACAGTAGAAATTAATGACGGAACTTCGTTCACAAACTCAGAGAGGCGAGACGCTGGGAGGGTCACGTCAAGCTTGTGGGGTGTTCCCTGGGTAGCGATAGCTTCGGTGATTTTTTCTCGGTATTCCCATAATCCGTTTCGAGTTGCGGTGTCCAAGCCAACTGCTACATCTGCAGCTAACGGCCCGAGGTCATCTATGGCATTAGCTAACTGATCTGTCGGGTCGTTAGCAGCAGCCACTTCGACGATAAGCCAAGCCTGAGATCCAAGCCCTACAGGGACCGAAGCGCCAATGTGATCCGAGACCAAGGACATGGCTTCACCGAATATGACTTCGACAGCTTGTAAGGCGGGGAGAGTGCGACGCAACTGTGATGTGGCGACCACAGCATCATCTACGGTCTTGAACGCAATCATGGCTGAGCAGCGTTCGCTTAGACGAGGATGGAGACGTAGTCGTGCCTTCGTGATGATCGCTAGTGTGCCTTCACTGCCAGCTAACAGGCCAGGAAAGTTATATCCGGTGTTGTCTTTTTCTAAACCTTCGAGGTGGCTAATTATCGAACCATCAGACAAAACAGCTTCGATCCCCAAAAGTTGATCTCGCATGGGACCGTAGCGAACAACATTGATTCCGCCGGCGTTAGTCGCAATCATTCCACCGATTGTGCAGCTATCGCGAGCTGCTAGGTCTACCCCTATGTCCAGATTGAAAGGGGATACGTGCGCTTGAGCATTCGCGAGGGTCGTACCCGCACCAACCGTGACTTGCTGCGCTAAAACGTCAACTGGTTCGCAGTGATCCATACGTAAGGTTGAAATGACAATTTCTTCATTAAGTGGAACGCTCCCGCCCACCAATCCTGTGTTGCCTCCTTGCGGAACAATGCTCAGGCCGGCTCTGGCAGCGAGTTTCACTAATTCGGAGACCTGAGAGGTGTCGGCAGGTCTGAGCACCATGGGTGACTTGCCTTGAAATCTGCCAGTCCAGTCCGCGGTGTAAGTAGCGGTTAGGGCTTCCTCCTGCAAAGCATGGTTGGTCCCAACAATCTCTTGAAATTCTTGAACAACTGTCGTATCGAGCATTGCGATCAGGTCAACTTTGTGGCCATAAATTACGCTGCTTGAACACATCGAGAAGAGTTGCTGGCACGTCAGTCATAATTCCGTCAACTCCGAGGTCCAAGAGCCAGTTCATTTCTTCGATCTCGTCAATTGTCCAAACGTGAACAGCGATGCCAAGTGAATGCATACGAGCGATGAAACGTTTGTCAACGATCGGTATTGGCCCTTGGCGAATCGGAACTTGGGCAGCGCGGGCCCGGAAGTTAGATTTGGGGAAACCCCAAGAGGAGAAACGGGCCGCCACTACCTCAACGGGACCCATGCTTAGACATATCTCTTCTCCAAATTCTTCGTGAAACTTTCCCAATCGCGAATCAGAAAAGGCACCAACGCAGACTCTGTGAAGAGCGTTTAGTTCCTTCAACTCTCGAATTAGCGGTTCAACCGCACCATCGGATTTGGGGTCAATATTGACCTTGAGATCTGGAAAGCTTTGCATCAGTTCCGCAAAACGAGGTATTGGCTCTCTCCCGTCGACCAAGGCTTTCTGAACGTCGCTCCACAACAACTCGGAGATATTGCCAACCTGATCGGTCACCCGGTCCAAACGACTGTCGTGGAAGGCGACCAGAACACCATCAGATGTCGCATGTACGTCTGTTTCCACATATTGAAAACCGAGGTCAACTGCCCCTTGAAACGCGGGCATGGTGTTTTCGGGCCAAGCGCCAGCCCCACCGCGGTGCGCGATTGGGATTGGGGTGGTTGTGTCCAGATAAGGATGAGGGTTAGGCATCGTTTGTGGTCTCTCCGTTCACCGTCAACGTTGTTCGCCAAGCTACTCTCCGGACCTAGTGACTTCCTCACAGCATTCCGATTTGGACCGTTTTAGACAGCTCTTATTAAAAGCGCCGGTACCGCTAGATCTAGCTTCGTTGGCGCTCAGTGGGCATTGCCAGGGGCGAACCCTCAACTTTGATGGAGAGTTAGCCAAACTGGATGCTTTGGCTGAGCAAGTGTCGACACGAACGTTGCAGGGAGTTGTTGAATGCCTGTTTGATGGCCTTGGCTTCGCAGGAGACGAGTTGGACTACTTCGCTCCCAGGAATAGCTACATCGACCAGGTCATCGAACACAAACGTGGCATTCCGATATCACTCGGAGTCTTAGTGATTGAGGTTGCCCACCGATGCTCGATCCAGGTGCTTGGCGTTAGTATGCCGGGCCACTTCCTCGTCCAGGAATACGAGGATCCCAACAACTTCGTAAACCCCTTCACAGGAAAGATGATCACCAGATATGAAGCCCAAGAGCTATTTGTTCGCCTCCACCCATCAGCAGAATTCAAGGATGAGTTTCTAGCTCCGGTCGCCAACCAAGCAGTTTTGTCCCGAATGTTGAATAACTTGAGGATGATTCACCTCAAGGGCAGATCGACAAAAGAATTGATTCCAGTGCTTGAGCTAGCTCTATGTTTCGGGAGTCCTTCTGTAGCAGAAGCCCGACAGTTAGCTTCAGCGCTAGAGGCCGTCGGCAGAACTGATGAAGCTGCTCGCCACATGGACGAATTAGCTACAAGAAGCGATCAACGTGCAGCAGATGAAATAAGAGCCTTAGCAACACGGTTGTGGAGTCGTCTGAATTGAGTGCATTTGGTTGCCGATTACCGTGCCAGATGTAACACCGAGAGCAGATGGCTAGACAGTCGACCTCTCGTCAGGACAATTTCGCAATATCTGACGCGACGATGCAAACTGTAGGCCTGCTCATACGAACTGCTGGAGGCAACGTGGATTCTGATAAGGCAGAAAAACACCTCGACTCGTTAGTGCAACAACTACTTCGCGAACACGACCCTGCCGGATCAAGGGTCGATTTTTTAGGAGCTCAGTATGACCTTGGTCTCGCTTGGATTCATTTCGACGAAGGTTTCGGAGGTTTAGGTATGGCGCCGAAGCTTCAAGGGCAGGTAAACGCGCAGCTTGTTGAAGCTGGCGCGCCCATGTGTTGGCCACGAAACCCAATCGGATACGGCATGTGTGGACCAACTGTCTATACACACGGAAGCGAAAATCAGAAGCAACGATATTTGCGGCCACTTTTTAGCACCGAAGAGATTTGGTGCCAGCTTTTTTCGGAACCATCAGCCGGAAGCGATGTCGCTGGTTTAACAAGCCACGCTGTTAAAGATGGAGATGAATGGATCGTCAATGGACAGAAAGTATGGACAACGCTGGCTCACGTATCTCGCTGGGGTTGCCTCGTGACGCGCACTGACCCCGAAGCACCGAAACACAAAGGTTTGTCCTATTTCGTCGTCGATATGGACCAACAAGGAGTAGAAGTTCGCCCTTTGCGCCAGATGACAGGAGACGCTGAATTCAACGAGGTCTATTTTACAGACGCGCGGATACCAGATTCCGAAAGGTTGGGAGAACCAGGAGATGGATGGCGCGTCGCGTTGACGACTTTGATGAACGAACGAGTCGCGATAGGAGGCGGACAGGCTCCTCGCGGGTCGGGGCCAATAAGCGATTCAGTACGTCTGTGGACAGAAATGGAAGAAACGCGAAAGACCTCATCGCTGAGAGACCGCCTCATGACGCTTTGGGCCAAGTCTGAAGTTGCTCGTCTGACAAATATTAGAGCTAGCCAAAATAGAGTCAAAGGAGTTCCTGGCCCTGAAGGATCAACAGGAAAACTCGCTTTCGCTGAGAACAACCAGGACATCCATGAGTTCAATGTTGAGCTTCTAGGCCCTCAAGGAATGTTGTACGACACGTACTCGATCGAACGTTCAGGAACTGCTATGGGGCTCGCCAGCACCCAACAGCAGTTCTTGCGTTCAAGGGCTAATTCGATCGAGGGAGGCACCTCAGAGGTTATGCGGAACATTTTGGGAGAGCGTGTCCTCGGGTTACCCGGCGATGTAAGAACCGACAAAGGTCTGCCGTTTTCAGAAGTTCCAAATAATTAATGTCGACGAATTTGTCATCTCACCGCCAAATGCGGTTGATTACGGAAGTGTGCCGTCTCGTTAATCGATTTCACGCTCCTATGCCCGGCCCCTGAGGCCAAGACTCGAGTCACCGACGTGTAGTCAACGTCGAATTTCATAAAGTCTTGAATATCGAACTCAAGGCAACGTGCTAGGTAGGCATTAATCACGCCGCCATGACAGACGACAGCGACACGCTGACCACCGTGGACCTGGACGATTTCTTCAAGTTGGGTCACTGTGTTGGTGTACCAACTCGAGAGCGTTTCTGGCGAAGTGCTCATCGCACCCGATGCCATACGTTCCCATGCTTTCCGGTTGGTTTCTTTTAGGACTTCCATCGGAACGTAGGAACTGGAGTCCTTATCGAACTCACTGATGTCATCGCGGACAATGGCGGTAAGCCCCAATCGTTTCTCTAGGGGTTGCGAAGTCTCACGAGCTCGACGCATGGGGCTCGTATAGATGTGGTCAATCGTCTCCTCACCCAACCATGAGGCAACAGCCAAAGCTTGCTCTTTCCCGATTTCGGCAAGTGGGGGATCGGCGGGGGTCCCATCCGAATTCTGAACCTGTTGAGGTCTGCCGTGGCGAACGAAAATCAATTCCATCGAGGTTGACCATAGAGGTTTAGTCGACTCAGTTGCCATTTTGGGCTTATTGACGATCCGGTGAACAGTGCAAATTCTTTCTGGCCTTTTCGTGATGTCTCGGTACCGTGGAGGTAATGGCACGACGTACGAAAATCATCGCGACTATCGGTCCAGCCTCAGAGGACGAGTCAACTCTCCGAGGGATGATCGAAGCGGGAATGGATGTTGCGCGTATCGGTTTGGCTCATGGCACTCTGGACGAGCAGGTAGAAAAATTCCATATGGTTCGGAAAGTAGCTTCGAATCTTGGCAAACACGTCGGAATTGTGGTCGATTTACCGGGCCCGAAAATTCGTTGCGCGCCGTTCAACGAAGGGGGCATCGAACTTATCGAAGATACCCAAGTCTCTCTTGGCGTCGAGGGCTCAGAAAGTTCTAGTGACTTTATAAACGTCGACTACCCGAACTTATTGCAAGATGTCCAACTCGGCGACAGCCTTTCATTTGGTGACGGACAGGTCGTGGTCAACGTAGAGGAACGTGAGGGAGATCGCCTGAAGGCTCGTGTGATACATGGAGGGAAACTTGAGGGGCGGCCCGGTATTCACATTCCGTCAGACCGCCTCAGGCTTACTTCCCCGACTGACCACGATTTAACTCTGTTGGACACCTTTGTCGAGTTAGGGACTGACATGGTGGCTCTCTCATTTGTTCGCTCAGCTCACGACATCAGACGATTAGGTGTCGAACCCTCCCCACGCGGGCCAATGATTATCGCAAAAATCGAAACAAAGGCTGCGGTATCGAACCTTGAAGGCATCATTGAGGCTTCAGGGGCAGTCATGGTCGCTCGGGGAGATCTTGGGTCTGAAGCAGATATCGAAGAATTACCGCATCTTCAAAAACACATCATCCAAGAATGCATTGCTCTTGGACGACCAGCGATCACTGCGACTCAAATGCTTGAGTCAATGGTCTCTTCGCCTACGCCAACTCGCGCCGAAGCTTCAGACATAGCCAACGCAGTATTTGACGGAACATCGGCAGTCATGCTGAGCGGAGAGACTGCGATCGGGCGAGACCCTATTAATGCCATTCGGACGATGGCCAGGATAACGGCTCGGGCCGATGAGAAATTTAGTTACGAGAGTTGGTCTGAGCACATTCAGGCAATCCGTAGGCGATCAAAATCTGATGCTGCCTATCTACGTGTGACCGATGCTTTGACAATGGCTGCGGCTCGAACGGCAACTGATACCGATGCAGAGGCAATCATTTGTTTGAGTCGGTCTGGTTTCACCGTTCGAAGCGTTGCCCGATTTAGGCCTAGCGTTCCACTCTTCGGAATGACCTTTGATGACCGTACTGCTAATCAGCTTTCACTTTCATGGGGGACGCGGCCACTAATTTTCAACGAACAGGCAACGCCAGCGGCAACTGCTGAGGAAGCGGTCGCCACTGCCGCTCGAGTGGGGGTAGTTCGTAGTGGGGATACCGTCGTGGTCGTGTCTGGCTCAAGTGCTGCAACTCACGCCACTGACACCCTTAGGGTGCTACGAGTTCCCTGATCAGTGACGGGTTTTCGAGAAAGCATCAATGGACTCGCAATTTATCGCGGGCAGTCGGTTAACACGCCCCTCCAGGTTGTCTTGATCCACGGAGCCGTAGATCGCGCAGCCGGAATGATTCGCGTTGCCAGAAAGATCAATCAGTGCGAAGTGGTCCGTTACGACCGCAGGGGTTATGGCCGTTCTGAACTCCCGGGAATACCCCGGACCTTTGACGAACATGTCGACGACCTAGAGGTCATCATAGGAGACAGGCCCACGGTGCTCTTTGGTCACAGCTACGGAGGCAGCGTTGCTCTTGCTGCTTCGGGCCGGGGCAACCCGGCAATCCGAGCAGCAATTTCTTATGAAGCTCCGCGTGGTTGGGAAGCGTGGTGGCCCCCGCCGCCTGGGGCTGATATTGATCCGGGAGATGCAGCAGAACACTTCGTTAAGCGAATGATTGGAAATGATCGGTGGCGAGATTTGCCGGCGAACACGCGCATGAAACTCCGAAACCTTGGAACGCTCATGGTTCACGAGTTAGGCACCCAAACAAGTCAGCAGTATCGACTCGAGGACATCAAGATCCCAGTAGTTCTTGCGGTTGGTGAACTGTCGGGAGCTCACGCGCAACGAGCAGCCACAGTCGGCGCAGAAGAAGCACCACAAGCCAAAGTGGTGCAAATCTCAGATGCCAAACATGACGCCCCAATGGCGCAGGCCAGAGAGGTTGCCGCCGTCATAGTGGACGCCATCGGACTGGCGTCCAAACCAAATTGAGCCAACAGAGGTAAAGTCACCACATGTCTGAACAGCCGATTCATCTAACGCCAGGTGGCCTGCCAGAAACAGTTATCCCTAGTTACGACGCGGAGGCTGTATCGGCGTTGACAGAGGCGCTTAGTGTCTCAGATTCCGATAAGAAGAAACAGGTTGCTGCCGTCGCGGCCCAGTGGCCTCGTTATCTCGACGCATGGGTGGCTCTAGGAAATCTCAGCGAGGATCCAACCGAGGCATACGCTTACTTCAGAGTTGGTTACCACCGAGGACTAGATACTTTGCGTGCGTCCGGTTGGCGAGGGAGTGGTTACGTGAGGTGGAACCAGAAAACCAACCACGGCTTCTTGAGGGCATTGCTCGGTTTACATCGATGCGCGCAGGCGATCAACGAGCACGACGAAGCCGAGAGGTGCGCCGAATTTCTAATGCAGTTGGATCCCTCTGGCGTGCCAGACTCGGAATGAAAATTACTGGAGCTGTGCTTTGCGGCGGCGCATCAACTCGCATGCGTCAAGACAAAGCATCTTTGATGCTCACTGGCCGTCCGATGGCTGAATGGGTAGCCGACGCTATGCGAGAAGCTGGAGTAGAGCCTGTGATTGCTCTCGGGGGCCAGGAGGGCCTCAGTCTGCCAGTTGTGCCTGACGAAATAGAGGACCAAGGCCCCCTGTACATTTTGATTAGTGCTTTAGAACGGTTGGGTGACATCTTGGTGTGCCCATGTGACGTGCCACTTGCATCAGCGAAGCTGTTTCGATCAATAGTGGATGCGGGAGCCGGGACTGACAAACCAGTTGTTTTAGCTAAATGCACTCAACTGCAACCATTAATCGGCCTTTATAAGGCGTCATCGATTGACCTCTTGAAGGCCGGTTATGAAGGCGGAAAGCGGGGACCAAAGCTGGTGTTGGAGGAACACGATGTTGAGGTCGTCGATGCCTCAGCTGAAGAGACGCAGAACATAAACACTCCAGCACAATTCAAAGCCCTAGTTGACGATCTAACTATCAGGAATCATGAAAGCTAGATGTATCCTCTGAATGCGAGGTTGACATATGAACGTTCCCGCAATTTCAGTTGACGAGTTGGCAGGCCAGATCGCCAATCGGGCTGTCCTGGTGGACGTTCGGGAACAGTCCGAATGGGACGAAGGCCGCGTCGGAGGTAGTCGGCTCATACCTCTGGGTGAGGTCGTTGCCCGCGTAAGCGAGATTCCGACAGACGGCCCGGTTTATGTTATTTGCCGAAGCGGAGTCAGAAGTGCGGAAGCATGTGCGTATCTGCGTACGCAGGGCATCGACGCCTTCAATGTCACCGGGGGCGTCCTAGCTTGGCTTGATTCGGAGCGCACCGTTGAGTTTGGAACTGGGTGACACGCCGACGCCGATTAACGGCAACCATCGAAGAGGCTGATGTTATTGCTGAAGAAAGCGAGGACGTTGCCTACTCTTGGATAGAAACCAAAGAACGTTTCGCTGAAGTTGTCGCGAGAGCCCTCCAAACCGACCGCGTAGCACTTGATACTGAGTTCCATCGTGAGCGAACATACTGGCCCAAGGTCGCATTGCTCCAACTGAAGATAGACGCCGAAACCTTTCTTGTTGACCCTTTAGTAGTGGATTTGGAGCCTTTGGTTGAAGTCTTGAATAGTGACGTGGTCTTCGTTATGCACGCCGCCTCACAAGACATCGAAGTACTTGAACGTGCATGTGGTACGGCGCCCAAGCATTTGTTCGACACGCAAGTGGCAGCAGGGTTCACCGGGATGAGCACACCGTCCTTGTCGGCATTAGTAGAGAGATACGTAGGTATACGGCTACCCAAAGGTGATCGATTAACTGATTGGTTTGAACGTCCACTTCGAAAGAACCAACAGGACTACGCGGCAAATGATGTGAGATACCTGTTCGAAGTACATGACCAGCTCCTATCCGACCTCAAAGAGACTGGGCGTTTGGACTGGGCCCTCACTGAATGTGAATTAGCGCACCAACGCTTAAAGCCCAGTCTTTCGCCCGAGCTTGCATGGACGCGGATCAAAGAGGCACGGCATCTGCGAGGCAAGCCGCGCTGTGTCGCATCGGTCTTGGCTCAATGGAGGGAAATTACAGCTCAGCGAAAGGATGTCCCCATTCGGTTTATCCTGTCTGACTTAGCGTTGGTCGGGATAGCACAACGTGCTCCGAACACGCTCAACGACCTTAAAGCCATTCGCGGCCTTGATGGACGTTCTGTGAAGGACGCTGCTGGACAAGAGATTTTGAGTTTGGTGTCTGACGGAATGCGAATGACAGATGACGAAGTGGCGACTTTAGATGTCGACGAAGGACCCCAGCTAGGCAACGAAATGAGGGCCGCGGTGACACTGGTGTCGGCATGGATTTCACAAGTTGCAAAGGACGAAGCTCTCGACCCAGCGTTGTTAGCAACTAGGTCCGATATCAATGATCTCCTCCGCGGCGCCAAAAATCCTCGCCTAGGTACTGGTTGGAGGTCCGACCTCGTTGGGACAAGGATCGAGGATTTGGTGGAGGGACGCGCCTCTTTGGCATTTGATAACGGCGGCGGTTTGGTTCTCGAACCCCGTCCTGGGTTCGTTGCCGAAAATAAAGCAAATTTCGATGGGTAACGACCCAATTTTTGGGCCGAATATCTGCTAGAAAAGGAGTGATTCCTGTGCGTTGTTTCACTTTGTGGCCAGCAGGGAGTCGCGAGTAGGCGGTTTGGAGACGAGGAGCCATCCGTGAAGAAGGGTCGTCATCGCCGGTACGAAGAGGCGCGTAAATTCCAGAGAGAGAATGCTGCAGCGTTCTCGGTTGAAGACTTTGAATTCGATGAACCTGACTTGTTCTCGAAGGAAGAAGAGGACGCGCCCGACGATCAATACGGCGACCTAGCTGACAAGTACGATGATGACTATTCGGACCTTGCAGATAAATACGCCGATTTAGATGAGACCGAAGAGGAAAAGAGTTAGAGCCTGAGGCTAGGTGCGTCTGACTGTTGGGTGAGGAAGAACAACAGAGGCTGAATTGCGGCGATCCAGTTCTGTTCGGAGCCACACATATACGGTTGGGCCGCAAATTGCCGTCAGCTCGTCTTCCATCTGCGCGTACACCGGCGCAGTCCCAACGTGTGCTTGGGCGTCAGAGGTGCACCACCACCAGATATCGGTTTCTTCTCCACCCCAATCGCGTCGTTCCCACTCGCGCACCATTGTGTATATGTGCCCAGTTACCGTTTCGTGGTCTTCTCTGCGGATAGGGGCCTGCCAGCAAATTTCTGGTTTGCGGTCTATCGGTTTTGTTCCCGTGGTGAGAGCAAGGTGATGAAACGCGCAACCGGCACCGTTGGGGTGGTCGGGACGATTTTGAAAGATGCAAGCCCCATCAACTACCCGGGTCCTCCACCAACCATCATCGTCTTGCCATAAGGGCCCACCGAGGTTCGCTGCGGTGTCCTGATATTGCCAGAGTTCCGGAGTGAGATGTTTAGTCTGCTCCTGCACCTTTTCTAGGTCCTGAGCATCCGAAATGTACGCCCCATGAGTGCAGCATCCAAGTTCCTCTTCTGGAGCAGGTTCCGACGCAACCCCGGGACAGCCTGCTCCGTAGATACATGTCCAGGCACTTGTCAGGAAGGTTATGTCGAAGAGCCAAGTCCGGTGTTCACTTGGATCTTCGAAAGATAACCATTCTCGATCTGCATTAGATGACGCTAACGGCTTCGCCACACCCCCATCCTACGGTACGTTCGTCATCGTGCAGATATCTCCTGATGGGAACCTTCTTGACGACTTGCGATCCGTTTTAGGGGATCGGGTTCGGGACGGTGACTTTGAATTAGGCCTGTACGGCAAGGACGGTTCAGTCCTGGAAGGACGACCATCCCTCGTTTGCTTACCGGTCAACACAGATGAGGTACGCCAAATTGTGAAGATCTGCCGAGAACATGATCGGCCGTTCTTAGCTAGAGGTTCGGGCACCGGATTGGCGGGGGGCGCTGTACCAGTGGGTGACCCGGTGATAATTGCTACGGCAAAGATGAACCAGATCCTTGAAGTAGACCTTGAGAATCGTATTGCATGGGTTGAACCAGGAGTTCTCAATCTAGATTTGACTAAAGAACTAACGCCTCAGGGCTTTCACTTCGCGCCCGATCCGTCTAGTCAACAGGTTTGTTCAATCGGGGGAAACGTCGCCAATAACAGTGGAGGCCCGCACTGCCTCGCCTATGGGGTTACTAGCGCTCACGTAGCGGCGATCGAAGTGGTCCTGCCTGATGGAAGCGTCACACTCCTAGGTGACTTAGCGGCAGAACCGCCTGGGTACGACCTGCGAGGGCTTTTTGTTGGCTCAGAGGGAACAATGGGCGTCGCTACCAAAGTTGCTGTTCGTCTAACTCCAAACCCACCAGCTGTCCGAACTCTTCTTCTTGACTTTCCCGATGTCCGAGACGGAGCGGCCACAGTTTCCGCGATTATTGCGGCCGGATTGATTCCTGCTGCACTGGAGATGATGGATAAGCGAGCCATAGAAATTGTCGAAGCATTCGTCAACGCTGGATACCCAACAGAAGCTGATGCTGTTTTGTTGGTCGAACTTGATGGATTACCCGGCGGAGTCGAACATGGAGTCGAAGTTGTACGTTCAGTCGCAGAGCGACACCAAGTTGGCAACATCAGAGTTGCGGCCGATAACGAAGAGCGTGAGTTGCTATGGAAGGGACGAAAGAACGCGTTTGGGGCGGTAGCTCGAATTAAACCTGACTACTACCTCCACGACACAGTGGTGCCGCGCGGAAAGTTAGTGGAGGTGTTAGAGAAGGTATACAAAATCGCTGATGCTTATGATCTCATCGCTGTAAACGTCTTCCACGCGGGAGACGGGAACCTTCACCCGATTTTGGCGTATGACAGCGACGAGAAAGGTGTGTTGGAACGGGTCCACGCGGCCGGACGCGCAATCGTTACCGCTTCCATTGAGGCAGGTGGAGTGCTCAGCGGGGAGCATGGAATTGGGCTTGAGAAGCGCGACTACATGGGCATGTTGTTCAGTGCGCATGATATGGCCACCCAGGATTTGGTTCGTGAAGCATTTGACCCAGAAGGCTTTGCCAATCCGTTAAAGGTCTTGCCATCCGGGTCGCGGTGCAGCGATTCGTTTGGTCAGCATGTGCCAGACGGGGCATGGGTGTGAACCCTCTTGGTGCTGCGCCCCAGGAGGTGCACCAATTTTCAGAAGAAGTAGGTGCTAGCGACCCAGTAACAGTGGTGGGAGGCAAAACTCAGTGGAATGTTGGCGGTGCCCCTGACCATTCAGCTCGAGAAGTAACCGCCCCCACTGGTATTTGGTCTCATGAGCCCGAGGAAATGACAGTTCGATGCGGAGCTGGAACGACGTTGCTTGAGCTATCAGAGCAACTCGCGCGACATAGCCAGATGGTGCCATTTGATATGGCTCCGAACGCGACAGTGGGCGGAGTTCTCTCCGTGGGTAGGAGCGGAATACGACGCCTCAGATACGGCCACATCCGGGACCTAGTGCTTCAAATCCGACATATCGATTGCAATGGAAAAATCGTGACATCAGGGGGTCCAACCGTAAAAAATGTGTCTGGATATGACTTATGTCGGCTCATGGTGGGCTCTTTAGGCAAATTAGGTTGTTTAGCTGAAGTCACTCTTAGATGCTTACCTATGCCAGAAACCACGAGATGGCTAACTGGGAATGATGACCCTTTCGAGATCTACGCACGCCTGTATCGACCCTCGTCGGTTCTCTGGAACGGAGAGCAGGTGTGGGTGTGTTTAGAGGGTGTCTCATCAGATGTTGAGGCTGAAGCTGCATTGCTTGACCTCACTGAAACAGAAGGTCCGCCTCAGTTGCCAGGTGATGGACGGTCCTCTGTCCAACCAAAGGAATTAAGAAGTCTCTCCGCCGATGACACAAATTGGATCGCAGAGATTGGGGTTGGCATTATCCACAGCGATAAACCAAGTAAGCCTCAACAGGTATCCAAAACGAACGAATCGCTGATGCGCGAGCTTGAACGCAGGTTGGATCCGAACGGACGTTTGAATCCGGGTCGTCAGGTGGTACCGCTGTGAAAGAGATAGCAATCGATCTCGGCATTCCGCATCATGACCTAGTGTCATGCGTCTCCTGCGGGTTATGTCTTCCGCACTGTCCTACGTATCGCGTTACCCAGGAAGAGTCAGCTTCACCGCGAGGGCGTATCGCTCTAATGAAACATGCCGAAAGCAGCGGTTTCATTGATCAAGAGTTTGTCGGCTTCATGGACGCCTGCATTCAATGTCGTGGATGCGAAACAGCATGTCCAGCTGGTGTTGAGTTTGGGTCGATGATGGAGGCAACCAGAGAAGCGCTCGCGACGCAAACCTCATACCAGCCGTGGTGGCGACGGCTCGGATATCGGACGTTGGGTCGACCCACGGTTCTAGCATTCGCCTCTAGGGTTCTTTCCCTGCTGCAGCGGATCAAAGTGGTGCCAAAGAAACTAGGCCTACCCCAAATACCGATTATCCAGCGTCGATTGTTAGCAAGCGGCACCGACGTGTGGCTATTCACTGGGTGCATCATGGACGCCTGGATGCGTGATACTCATCGAGCTGTTCAACGTGTCGTCGAGGCAACTGGGGCTGGTGTCCAATTTCCGAATAAAGCAGCGGCATGCTGCGGAGCTTTGCATGTCCATGCTGGCCTCGGAGACGAGGCCCGTATCCTCGCAGAAAAAACGATGACGGCCTTCCCAGGATCTGCACCGATTCTTGTTGATTCAGCGGGTTGCGGTGCTCAACTTAAAGATTACGGTCACTTACTGGGGACAGAACTAGCTGAGAAATTTTCCCGTCGAGTCTTCGACGTACATGAGTGGTTAGCTGAACGACTCGACAAACTACCTAAAAGTCAAGAACCAAGAGGTCGGGTCGCTGTCCAAGACCCCTGTCATCTGCGACATGTCCAAAAATCGCACCAGGCGGTTTACCAAGTCTTGGCCCACTTCACGGAGCCCCTCGGCTTAGACGATGAAGGTTTATGTTGCGGAGCCGGGGGAGCCTATTCCGCCTTTCATCAGGAGACCGCTTCGCAGGTACGCGACAGAAAAATTGAATCGATCAAACGCGCAGGGGCGCCTGAAGTTGCTAGCGCTAACCCGGGGTGTCTTCTGCACCTCCGCTCAGCGGGCGTTGAGGTCAGACACCCCTTAGAGATAATCGACTCCATTATGACGAAGGATGGTTGACGTGGAGGACCGACTGGAAGATATTCGCAGCCGTTTAGTTTCGATCTCAGAGGAACTCGCTGATCTGGGCATTGCAGCGTTGCAAAGCGCTATTGATGAAGACGGGATGAACGCGAAGAGGCCGGATTCAGAAAAGCGGCTTTCCAGAGCGCGAAGAGCGGTTGACAAGGCTGCTGCAATTATCGGCCAAACACCTGAATCAACGACCCTCTAGGCCAAGATTGGCAAGTGGCATTTGGGTCTGAGAAGAGGAAATTCAGACCTGATCACCGAGTGCGGTGACGGGAATTAACTTCTTGTCGGTTGGATTATCCGCGCTAACCGTGGCGGTCTTGATGACGGCTGGTCGACCGTCTGCTTCACCGTATGACGTTGTTCGCTGTCGGATCGTTCGACCAAGCGGTCGAACGAGGTTTCGGAAATCTTCTTCGACGAGGCCCTGGCCGTGTTGGGCCCCAGCGGCGCGACTGATGTTCTCATCCATGAGGGTTCCGCCCAAATCGTTGGCCCCCGCCTTCAAGATTTGCTGGGCACCTTCAATGCCAATCTTCACCCAGGAAACCTGAACGTTGTCGATAAGGCCGTGGTAAGCGATCCTTCCAACACTGTGCATCAACAGAGTTTCTCTAAAGGTCGGCCCCCTTCTCGCCTGCCTTTGGAGATATATAGGACTTGCCATATGCACAAAAGGTAAAGGAATCCATTCAGTGAAGCCCCCGGTCTGTTTTTGAAGGGCCCTTGTTTTAACGATATGACTCGCCCAGTGACGTGGTTCCTCTATAGACCCAAACATGATGGTGATGTTCGAATGAAGCCCGACAGCGTGAGCCGCCTCATGGCACTCCAGCCATTCATCGGTCGAAATTTTGTCGGGACACAAGATTTGACGAACCTCTTCGTCCAAGACCTCGGCTGCTGTACCGGGAAGAGATTTAAGTCCAGCCGCCTTAAGGCGAGTTAGGTACTCGGCCAACGACTCACCCAACCTCTTGGCGCCTTCGATTACCTCGAGTGCTGTGAACCCGTGAAGGTGCATCTCCGGAACGACGTCCTGAATGGCCTTACAGACATCGATGTAGTAATCACCGTCAAAACTCGGATGGATTCCTCCCTGGAGGGTCACCTCAGTAGCTCCAAGTTGAGCGGCCTCGATAACCCGCTCTTGGATATCTCCGAGGGTAAGCATGTAAGGGGTCCCGCGGAGGTTTAACGAGAGCGGTCCTTTAGAGAAACCGCAGAACCGACACTTGAAGGTGCAAACGTTGGTGTAATTGATATTTCGGTTGTGGACCCAAGTGACTTTGTCGCCGACTGTATCTTTGCGGAGTTGGTCGGCGACTTCCGCAACTGCTGCTACTTCTGGGCCTCTAGCGTTGAACAGGGTGATGATTTGCTCAGAGTCAACTTCTTGGCCGCTCATAACCCCGTCTAGAACTTCTTTCACTGCTCCGCCGGCGGAAGCTTTGCCCGGGACAATTTTTCGGGGCGAGTGGGCTGCCCCACCCGAGTACCACTGTGTGCTGTTTTCGTCGGCAACCAAAACATCAGCACCTGAACCAGCATCTCGGTTCTCCATGGTTAATTCAGGCATCTGGGCACCCGGATCGTCTCGTCCGAGGCCTTCGGCGTCGCTTCGATCTAGTACCGGGAACCGATTGCTTTCGTCTAGCCATTTTTCGGGATTCAACGCGTAAGTGGGATGAATGGTCAAACGGGGGGCAAGTGTGAAATCGCGGGCTTCAGTGACCTCTTTGAGTCGGTCCAAGTCCGGCCACGGCCTTTCGGGGTTGACGTGGTCAGCTGTTACAGGAGACACACCGCCCCAATCGTCAATACCTGCGTCAAGTAAGCCGCCGAAATCATCGGAAAGGTTAGGAGGAGCCTGCAAATGAATTTCGGGCGGCAGGAGTATTCGGGCTAGGGCGATCGCCTGGAGGTACTCGTCAGGTGGACATGGAGGGCTTTTATGCATCGCTGTTCCGAGCTTGGGAAGAAAGTTCTGGATGATCACTTCCTGGATGTGCCCATGGATCTCGTGGCTTCTGCTGATGGCGAGCAATGCTTCGAATCGGTCCTCCAGCGATTCCCCGATCCCAATTAACAGTCCGGTTGTATACGGAATCTGAAGGGTGCCAGCGGCTTCCAGAGTGGCTAACCGGCGCGCAGGTTCCTTATCGGGACAGCCTCGATGACACAAGAGATCTTCGTTGAGGCTTTCAAGCATCATGCCTTGGCTGGGGCTGACCTCTCTCAGGGAAGCTAACTCAGCCGGGAAGAGTGCTCCGGGGTTGGCGTGTGGGAGAAGACCAGTTTCGTCGCGGACCAAACGACACATTTCGATCAAATAATGAATGGTGCTGTCATAGTTATTGTCGGCGAGCCATTCTTTAGCGACTGGATATCGAAGCTCTGGGCGTTCGCCTAGGGTGAAAAGCGCCTCGTGGCAACCTTGAAGCGCTCCGTGACGGGCTATCTCGAGGACCTCGGTGGGTTCTAAATAAGGGTGGTCTAGGCGGCCCGGAGGCTGAGCAAAGGTGCAGTATCCACACTTGTCTCTACACAGCATGGTTAAGGGGATAAAGACCTTCGGGCTATAGGTGACGCGAGTTCCGTGGGCTGCATCTCTGATGGATGCAGCCCGCAGCAGCAACTCGTCTAATGGCAGAAGCGATAGTTGCTCGATTTGTTGGGCAACTTCGCTGCGATCGACCATCATTGGAGCACCTCTACTGATCCTGGGCCGGGTCGGCTGCGGATTTGTGCAGGATCGAGGGCGTCATTACAACTTGGACAACGAGTGACTTGATCGAGAGGAGTTCCGCATTCGGAGTGGACCAGGAGAGTTGGAGCTTCTCCCTCGTTGTACCAGCGGTCCCCCCAGCGCATCATTGCTACAAGGCTGGGTGAAAGGTCGCGACCCTTTTGGGTTAGGAGGTATTCATGGCGCACTGGTCGTTCTTGGTAGGGGACCCGAGCGATGATTTCGGCTTCTACGAGCTTAGATAATCGTGAAGCTAGAAGATTTTTGGCTATGCCGAGGTCGCTCTCGAGCTGACCGAAGCGACGTGCGCCGCGAAAGAGGTTACGAAGAATAAGTAGCATCCAGCGGTCGCCTATGACGTCAAGGGTCTGTTGGATTGAACATTCGTTGCCTGGTCCTGAAATCTTTTGCACACGCAGAAGATAGGACAGTCGGTTTCTATTTGCAACCGACTCGCGATTACATGAGAGAGTCAGCCTTAGCAGTGAGGCTGGTAATTAATTCATCGAAACTTTTCACGAAGGAAGCAACACCTTCTTCTTCGAGCACTTCGGCGACATTTTCTAGGTCAACCCCCACTTCGGCGACCGACTTAAGGATTGATTGCGCGGAAATTGGATTCGCGTCGATGGTTCGAGTGACTGTCCCGTGATCGATAAAGGCTTCGATCGTGTTGTCCGGCATTGTGTTGACAGTGTTGGGGCCGATCAACTCGTCGACGTATAGCGTCTCTGAGTATCTGGGATTTTTCGTACTGGTCGACGCCCAGAGCGGGCGTTGAACTTGAGCCCCTCGAGCAGCTAAAGCGTTCCAACGTGGACCTGAAAATGTTGTCAGGAAGTGTTGATAGGCGGTTTGGGCTTGAGCCACAGCAGTTTTGCCACGAAGGTTCAGCGCCTCGTCGGTTCCGATTTCTTCTAGGCGTCGATCTACTTCAGTGTCAGTTCGAGATATGAAGAAGGACGCAACGCTGGCAATATCAGACAAATCGTCCTGACCTGAGGCGACAGCATCTTCCAAGCCTGCAACATAAGACTCCATGACCTCGATGTAGCGGCTTACGGAAAAGATCAAAGTGACGTTAATTGATCTACCTTCACCAATCATTGTCCTTATGGAGGGCAGGCCTTCTGTAGTGCCCGGAATTTTCACCATCAAGTTCGGAGCACTGATGAGTTCATGAAGTGATCTGGCGTCCGTGGTAGTTCGGGCTGTATCTCGAGCGAGTGCAGGGTCCACTTCAACAGAGACGAAGCCATCGACACCATTGGATGACTCGTAAACCGGGGCTAAGGCCTTAAGCGCGCCCCGAATATCGCTCGTTACTAGGTCCCAATAAGCCTGTTTGACTGCGATGCCGTCTTTGATGAGTTGTTTGAACTGCGGGTCGTAGTCCTCGCTGCCCTCGATGGCCTTCTGGAAAATTGCTGGGTTAGAGGTGAGTCCTCTGATCCCAGCGCTGACCCATTTGTCGAGTTCCCCTGAAGTGATCCACCCTCGACGTAGGTTGTCGAGCCATGGGCTCTGTTGTCCTTGCAGATGTAAGTCCAGGAGCCGCTGTTCTGTCGCAGATGATTGAGTCACTGTGGTCTCCGATCGTTAGTCATGAAAGTAGTGAACGCGCAGCCGTCTCTACGGCTGAGGCCGTGAAGCCGAATCGCTCCATTACCTGGTCGCCTGGTGCGCTGGCGCCGAATTCGTCAATCGTCACTGTTGCGTCTGCCCAGCGATCCCAGCCGAAAGAGATCCCTGCTTCGACGCCAACAACTGGAATATGTGAAGGTAAGACTTCTTCTTGGTAGGTCGCTGTTTGTTGCTGAAACAGCTCCCAAGAAGGCATCGACACGACGCGAGAAGCAATGCCGTCTTCGGCTAATGATCCGGCGGCCTCGACACACAGCTGTACTTCAGATCCTGTTCCCGCGAGGATCACAGCGGGATCCGGGGCGTCAATCAGGACATACGCGCCGCGTTGCACTTGACTTGGTTTTGCGGTGCCCTCGAGGACCGGTACGTTCTGTCGTGTCAGAATTATTGCTGTAGGTCCTTCCCTGCTCACTGCGATTTCCCAGGCTTGACTCACTTCGTTTCCATCGGCAGGTCGAATAACCGGTAAATCTGGGATAGCTCGCAAGGAGGCAACCTGTTCGACTGGTTGATGGGTGGGTCCGTCTTCGCCGACGCCTATAGAGTCGTGGCTCCACACAAAAATTACCTTTGCCGAACTCAAAGCTGCCATTCGAACCGACGGCCTCATGTAGTCGGCGAAGACCAAAAAAGTGCCGACTACTGGAATTATCCCGCCATGCAGGGCCATGCCATTAGCAACGCTTCCCATGCCATGCTCTCGGACCCCGTAGTAAAGCTTGCGACCCTCGGGGGTGTTGGGCGTCATAGGGTCACTTGCAATATTGGTTCCAGTGTTCCCAGTGAGGTCAGCTGAACCCGATACTAAAGAGGGAACCACATCGATCAGAGCATCTACGACCTGGTTATTGGCGTTACGAGTAGCTAGTGATAGTCCAGCTTCGTAACTGGGTAACTCATCAGTCCAGTTGGCTAAAGGAGTGCCTGCCAGCAACGTGTCAATCCAAGTAGCGTCCAAGTCGCTCTCAGCGACCCTCGCCAGCCAGTCTCGTCGCGGTTCAACGCCGCGTAGTCCGGCTTCGCGGTAAGCAGCAAGAACATCATCGTCGACCTGAAACGTTGCCTCAGGGTCCATCTGCATCGCCCGTTTAGCACCGGCAATCTCAGCGTCGTCAGTGATTGCTCCGTGAGCACTCGGAGTGTCGACTGCTGTCGGAGCAGGGAATCCGATATGGCTTCGGAGAATCAACAAAGTGGGTTTTTGGTTTTGTTCACCTGCATCTATGAGGGCCTCTTCCGCAGAGCCGTATCTTCAGATGCTTCACCCAAATCACGCACTTCCCACCCGTACGATTCGAAGCGGCGCTGCGCATCATCGGAGAGTGTCAAATCGGTGGTTCCATCGATGGTGATTCGGTTGTCGTCATAAATTACGACCAAGTTCCCGAGTTGTTGGTGTCCCGCAAGACTGGCTGCCTCGTGACTGACACCTTCCATCAGGTCGCCGTCCCCGCAGACTGCCCAGATCCTGTGATTGACGACCTCTGGCCCTAGACGCTTCTGAAGGTGCCGTTCTGCGAGTGCCATTCCGACGGCGTTAGCGACACCTTGACCGAGCGGGCCTGTGGTGACTTCCACACCCGGTGTTACTCCAACCTCTGGATGGCCAGGCGTACGGGACCCCATCTGACGGAAATCCTTCAGGTCATCAAGTTCGATTCCGTAGCCGGTGAGGTAAAGCATGGAGTACAACAACATCGAGGCGTGCCCCGCCGAGAGGATGAAGCGGTCTCGATCTGGCCATGCTGGTTCGCTCGCGTCGTACTTCATTACTTTGCTGAAGAGCACGTGGGCGAGTGGTGCCAGGGCCATTGCTGTACCTGTGTGGCCGCTGTTCGCGCGCTTCACTGCGTCAAGCGCTAGTGCACGAATTGTATTGATCTGTCGAGCCTCGAGATCGCTAGTCACGGAACCTCCCAGAGGGCGATCCTAGTCGCCAGGTTGAATGATTCTGGGGAGCATCAGTCACGGAAAACAGCTGCTGATGCGGTAAACCCATGGAGGAAGGATTGTTCAGAAACCGGCCCGATCTCCCCGGCACAAAACATGCCGGCGACAGCCTCACCTTTTATTCGTGCGGCGACTTCGGACGCATCATGGTTTGGTGCCTCAAAGAGATTTGTTCCGCGCCCGTTACAGGTAAATAACAAAGCACCGTCGGCCATAGGGATTCGCGAAGACAGTTGGGTCAGGTCTTCGGTCGCAGAGGAAGCGTCCCGGACTTGAAATTGAATGGTGCTTCCTACCGGTGCTAGATCGCCAATGGCGACGACCCCACTATCTCGATCGGCACCAATTACGGCGCGAATAAGAAAGTCTCCGCGACTGAATTCCAGCTTGTGTTCGTCAATTACCCGTCCGACATGAAGTCCATGATTTACCAACATTTTTTCTTTTTCGGGCATGACCTCGATCATCTCTTCAAGTCTTTGAAGCGCTGGTCGACCACCCAACTCGTAAATCATGTTGTCCCGGGACCTGGTGATGATAAGAGGACTTCCGACGGGCCGACATCCTTGGGAAACCAGTGGTTCAACTACGACTTCTCCCTTAATTAGAAGAGCTACGGCCCCATCGCGATAAATCTCACCATCAAGAAGCAAGCAATCTCCAGAAGACGGATCGGTCGAAGATACGAGGCCGCCAATGATTTGTACCTTGGGGTATAACGAACGACATTGAGCTAAAGCTGTTTCCGCCGGAAACGAAAAAGGGTCAGCCAACAGAAGCATTGTGTGAATGTCGGTGTCAGCTAACGGTTTCTCAGTGTCGTGAAGTAGATCGGAACGGTTGTCAATTCGGAGTGGTACTACCTCACCGTCACAACTGCCCCCAAAGATAGCCAAGGCGCTTTGGTCTTCAATTTCCCTACTCCCGCAGACAACCGCACCAGCAGTGCACCCGATCAGTACATTCGGGCGAAGCAATTCGGCAACTGCTGAGCGAATGTCGCCGACCCGATTTTTGAAGTGGCCAGATACAAAAACGACTGCGAAGTCAGGGGATGGTCCAAGTTTGTCCAGGATGTGGCCAATTGCCTCTGCCACAGCGATAGCAGGATCGTCATGAGTCGAAAGGCTCGATGCATAGGGCATTGGGGCTCCTTAAGGAGCGAGGATAGTGAGCGGTACCTTGGTTATTGGACCATTGTCTATTCGGCAATGAGCTTCAATACTGGTTGGCTCTGTTAGTTCCAAAGTTGCCTGAACCAGGTTGTAACCGAACTTTCCCGGTTCGACAGTAACCGGTTGGACGTTACGAACGTCCATTGACTCACCGTCAGCTTCGAAGGTCACCTCTAAAGCTGCTAAGCCCTGGTGTGTCTCAGGGCATCGAAGTAACACCATCAGGTGAGGCTGGATGGTGGTTGGGAAAGCCCCTTGGGGCGTCAATGAGAAATGAACCCCGGATAGGTCCAGCCGCGCCGACCCACCTTCAGCTTGACGCATTTCAAAGTGTTCGACAAAGAGCGCTGTAATGATCTCCACAAACTGAGATTATGCGGGGTGAAGCGCTTCGCCTCAAGTCTGTTGCAGGATTTCCAATTAAGGATAAGTTTTTCGCTGGATGTCACCTGTTCTCGCGGTGCAGAAAGTCTTGGAAATCGAATGAGTTCTCACCATGATGCAGGTAGGGAAGTCCCGATGTTTCCCTTGGGGACGGTGCTTCTCCCAGGAGGCATTCTCCCCTTACACGTCTTCGAAGACCGTTACCGGGCATTAACTGAGTATTGCATCAGCAACGAAGCCCAATTTGGGGTAGTGCTGATTGAGAGAGGACAGGAGGTCGGCGGTGGTGATGTGAGGGCGCCTGTCGGCTGCCTGGCAGACATCATTCAACATGAAGTTTTCCCTGACGGAAGAGCAAATTTAGTTGCTTTAGGGACAACACGGATCGATATAAAAGAGTGGAAATCAAATCAGCCATACCCAACGGCGCTAGTCACCGAAATTGCTGATAGTTCCACTGAAGAGTCACCCGTTCGAGCCTTGGAGGTGTTGCGGCGGCTCTGCATGTTCGTCGAGGCCGCACAAAATAGGGGCTACAAAGTGCCACCAATTGACGAACAAGCTTTGACAGTAGGCGTCGAGGCATCCGAACTCACGTATCGGATAGCTGACCTGACCCCGTCTGGACCGTTTGACCGGCAAAGAGTATTAACAGCCTCTAGCTGTGGAGAAAGATTGGACATAATCGAAGAACAGCTGCAGGGTCTGGAAGAGATTCTCTCAGCTGAGCAAGGTGAGCAGTAACTCTTTGTGGCGTCGGCCTGTGAGTCTGGCATGCTGAACGTTGGAAAGTCCGAGTTGGCAGGCACTATGGCACGTGAAAATACAGGACTAAAGGCTGACTTCGAAGGTCTCGTTTCGACTTTGCGCGCCTACGTGAAACAAGAGACCCTTGGCCCAATCCGAGGACTCGGACGATATTTGGGCTTTGGGCTTGCAGGTACAGTTTGCTTCGCTATAGCCGAGGGCTTTTTGGTACTTGGCGTGGTCCGCGTTTTGCAAACCACAACTACAACCTTCAGAGACAATCTAAGTTTCGTTCCCTATCTAGGGGGAGTGCTCGCTTCGGTAGCGTTTGTTTATCTAGCGGTGGTAGCCCTCAAACACGACGGAAAGCGACACGCGAATGACTAACCGAAGCAGCGAATCCGATTCACGGATCACCTCCGACGATTTGCAGGAACGATTCAGCCGCCTAACCGGGGAGTCGGACGAGAACCCTGCTCCAATGCAACGTCCGGGCATTGTCGCCGGGGCAGTACTGATTTCCGGAATGTTGGTCGTCGCTTTCCTTCTTGGCCGACGCTTGGGAAATAAACGCTCCACCTTCGTAGAGATCGTCAGGGTCTAATGAAGATAAAGGATGAGATTAGCGGGATCAGGTTGAGCCGCTTTGTGAAGGCTTCTTGGCAACGAGGACGCCAAGGAAATGGGCTCTGGATGGCGTTCGCCATTGTTGCTGCGACAATGAGGGCCCTTCGTCACCTGAGTAAACGGAAACCGAGGACAGTACACAAGAGGGAGCTGTTGCCTGGCCAGTCGGTAAGGATCGATCATCTCCAAAGAAAACAAACCGGTAACGGCTGATGGACGGTGAAGGCCCAGAGTTGAAGGCCGGAGAGCGGATCGTCCTGATCGACAATCGACAACGACGATACCTAGTCGAATTGAAAGCAGGGGGAGAGTTCCATTCTCACGCAGGAGTCGTGCCCCATGATGAGATCATTGGCAGCCCTGAAGGAAGCGAGTATCGGACCGCCTCTAATGCTCGCTTCGTCGGATTGCGACCCACGCTTAGCGACCATGTTCTGAAAATGCCCAGAGGAGCCCAAGTTATTTACCCAAAGGATCTCGGCCCGATTCTGATGTTGGCGGATGTGTCACCAAAACAGCGGGTGCTTGAATCCGGCGTTGGCTCGGGGGCCCTCTCAACAACGCTTTTAAGGGCGGGTGCTTATGTCACCGGATATGAGATTCGGGAAGACTTTGCCGAAACCGCTAAATCTAATGTTGAGAAATTCCTTGGGCCTGACGCAATGGGGCATTATGACGTCAAAATCCAGGACGCATATCAACCACATGTCGATGTTGGCTTCGATCGTGCAGTTCTGGATCTTCCAGAGCCCTGGCAGGTGGTTCCACATTTGGAGACATCGCTCCGCAGCGGCGGGATTCTGGTGGCGTACAACCCTTCAATAATCCAAGTTCAAAATTTACGAAAACGCCTAAGCGAAGGACCGTGGGCCTTGACTGAAACCGTCGAGGTTCTAAACCGCACGTGGCATGTCGAGGGAAATTCAGTACGCCCTGACCATCGAATGGTCGCACATACGGGCTTCTTGACACACGCTCGTCTGATCGAAGCCTGAGTGGGGCACAGTGGTCTTTGACGCACTTGCTGGGGTGCTTCTCTTATTGGCGGTAATAGCCGGTTGGCGGGGAGGCTTTATTGGTCGTCTCGGCGCATGGGTCGGTTTCGCAGTCGGAGGTTTAGCTACTGCGCGTTGGGTTGGATCAGCTATCGAGCTGGTAAACATAGACGGGCAAAACCAGCGACTTGCAGTGGCTGCTGCTGCTGTACTTCTAGGAGCATTCCTAGGTCACGGCGTTGGAAGACGCCTAGCGAGAGGCCTTCGGGGTTTAGTTCCCCGCCCTTTCCGTTGGGTCGACTCGATAATCGGTGTCTTCGTCGGGGTTGGATTCGTTGCTTTATTCATTTGGATACTACTTCCCCCTCTGGCCGCTGCTAACGGCTGGCCAGAGAGGCAGTCTGAACAGTCGAAAATCGTTGAACTTGTGGACCAGTACGCACCAATGACCCCATCAGCAACGGGTCTGTTGGGGCAACTCCTAGTCAACTGGTCCAGCATCTCCACGTTTCGTCCCGAAGAGGGTCCTCCAGACGTAGGTCAACCGCCAGAAGAGATTTCGGTAACTGCAGACGTTCTAGAAAGAGCAGCGGCGTCGGTCGTTCGAGTGCAAACCATCGCCTGTAGTCAACGACAAAATGGCACAGCCTTCGCTATTGCTCCGGGACTGGTTTTAACTAACGCGCATGTGGTAGCTGGCGCCAAAAAAGTAGAAATTGCCTTGCCGGGTGAGGAGCTAAAACCGGCGACTGTCACTGCGTTTGACCCTGAACGAGACCTTGCACTCATCCGTATTGAAGTTGAGCTACCTGCACTGTCACTTCAAACCCCACTAGAAGGACAACTGGCGGCTGTTATTGGCCACCCTCTAGGAGGTCCGCTACGCACAGCCCCAATTCGATTAGTCGAGCGGGTGACCGCGAATGGCGAAGACATCTACCGATCATTGGAGACAAAGAGAAAGATCTGGTTTGCAGCGGCGAATCTGAAATCGGGCGACAGTGGAGCCCCCGTAATCGACACCAATGGGGATGTGTTGGGCGTAGTCTTCTCGATAGCTCCAGCTACAGCCGCAGATCACGAACGCGCCGCTTATGTCTTGGATAGATCCGAGATCGCTGGCTTTATGGCCGAAGTGGCCGCGTTCGAAGAACGTAGCGTTGTCAACACAGGCAAGTGTTTGAAATAGAGGTTCAGTCAGCGAGCGCTCCGAAGCCTAACTAGGCCTCAATGTAAATACATTCCCCAGGACATTCTTCGGCCGACTCGATGACAGCGTCTAGCTGGCCGTCAGCAAAATTCGCGAGAGCCTCAGCGCCTCCCGGGTCCGACATGACGTTGCCATCTTCGACCACGTAGGCCAAACCATCGTCAAGCAAAGTGAATACGTCAGGTGCTATCTCTTCACAGAGACCGTCGCCTGTGCAGAGATCTTGGTCAATCCAGACCTTCATTTTGGTGCCTTTCTTCTTCGTGCAAGAAAGCTCGGCTGTTCCAGGGGAAGCTCCACTCAGGGTGAAGTGGAGCAGAGATTAATTTACCTTGATCGAGAAGAGGAGGCACATCTTTCTTCAAAGGTTCTCGCCAAAGGATTTGATGGGTTGAGCCACTTCGAGCGCGGATTCGTGTAGCTTCCCGTCCAGACGCGAGCAATGGCTGAGGACCGCTATGTCAAGCCAGGACGATATGAGTGACCAAGAAACCACTCCAGGGGACATATCCGCGCTTCGAAGTCAAATACGAGCTCTTGAATCTGAGGTAGGTCTTCTCCGACGCAAGCTGGTCGATACACCAAAGCGAGTCACAACCCTTGAGGAACGTCTTCTTGAAACCAAAGGACAGCTTGCTCAGGCAGTTTCGCAGAATGAAAAGCTCACTTTCACGCTTCGCGAGGCCAGAGAACATATAGCAACACTGCGAGAAGAAGTAGAGAAGCTGACGCAACCTCCGTCGGCTTATGGGACCTTCATAGGCGCGAATGACGATGGAACTGTTGATGTCCATGCGAATGGGCGAAAGGTCAGGGTCAGTCTCCATCCAGATCTCCGTGGATCAGAGCTTGAAGCAGGGGCAGAAGTAGTTCTAAACGAATCCCTAAATGTAGTTATGTCACGTGACCCAGGAACTTCAGGTGAGGTAGTTGTCCTGAAAGAAGTGCTGTCTGACGGGCAGCGGGCGTTAGTGGCAGGCCGTGCCGACGAAGAGCGAGTGGTTGATCTGGGCGATCATTTAAAAGAACAGAAAATGAGGGCAGGGGACAGCCTGCTCTTAGACGCTCGGGCGAACCTGGTTCTCGAACGACTGCCCCGACCAGAAGTTGATGAACTGCTTTTGGAAGAGGTCCCAGACGTCACCTACGCAGCTATTGGCGGTTTGGACGGACAAATCGAGCAGATCACAGACGCGGTGGAACTTCCCTACTTGCATCAAGACCTTTTTCGGGAATACGACCTGCCAGCACCGAAAGGGATCCTCCTCTACGGGCCTCCAGGGTGCGGTAAGACCCTGATAGCCAAAGCTGTCGCGAATTCTCTAGCGAACAAAGTGGCGGAGGCCTCGGGGGACAAGGACGCCCAAAGCTTCTTTATCAATATCAAAGGGCCCGAACTTCTCAACAAGTACGTCGGTGAGACGGAAAGACAAATTAGGCAGATCTTTCAACGCGCTAGAGAAAAGGCAAGCGAGGGCTGGCCAGTCATCGTATTTTTCGATGAAATGGAGTCCCTGTTTCGCACGCGTGGAAGTGGGATTAGTTCCGACATGGAATCAACCGTGGTACCTCAGTTGCTCGCCGAAATCGACGGAGTTGAGGGCCTGAGGAACGTCATCGTGATCGGCGCTTCCAACCGAGAAGACCTGATCGATCCGGCTATTCTCCGGCCTGGCCGACTTGACGTAAAGATTAAGATTCATCGACCAGACGAGGCCGCTGCCTCAGCGATCTTTACCACCTACCTGACCCAGGACCTGCCGATTGATCCGATCGAGATCGAGGAACTCGGAGGTGGCGAGCCCGACAAAACGATACGGGTCATGATTGAACGCACTGTTGAAGAGATGTACCGACCCGAAGACCACAACCAGTTTTTAGAGGTTACGTATCAAAACGGCGACAAAGAGATCATGTATTTCAAAGACTTCGCGTCCGGGGCCATGATTGAAAATATCGTTCGGCGGTCGAAGAAAACAGCGATAAAGCGTTCGATCGCAACTGGAAGCTATGGGATTCGGTTGGATGATTTATTGGGCTCCATTCGCCAGGAATACAAAGAACATGAGGATCTTCCGAACACGACTAATCCCGATGATTGGGCCAAAATCTCTGGCAAAAAGGGGGAGCGAATTGTTTTCATCCGAACGCTTCTCAGTGGCGACGACGAATTCGACGGTGAGGGTGGACGGGCCATCGAACGTGTTCAAACAGGTCAGTATCTCTAAAGCCCCTCGGCGCAGCTAAGGTCGAACTGTGGCCGTTCATAAGGTTCTAGGAATAGAGACCGAATTTGGGATTCTGCACCGCAATGATGGTGAGTCCAATCCTGTTGCAGCGTCGTCGATGATCATAAATGCCTATGTGAATGGCTTCCTAGAGCGACGCGTGGGTTGGGACTTTGAAGACGAACACCCTGGTGTCGACGCCAGAGGGTTCAACGAATTTGATGCGCTTGCGCCAGAAATCGAAACCCATCTGGTCAACGCTGTACTTACCAACGGCGCTCGATACTACGTAGATCACGCTCACCCCGAACTGTCGACGCCAGAGTGCACGGATGCTCTTCAGTGCACTACCTACGATCGAGCAGCCGAAGAAATCCTGATTCGCTCTATGGAAAAGGCAAATGAGCTCCTCCCTCCGGGAGAAGAGCTCATTATCCACAAGAACAACAGTGACGGCAAAGGAAACAGTTATGGGTGCCACGAGAACTATCTGGTGGATCGGGCGGTGCCCTTTGGACGGATAGTTCAGCAGGTAATGCCATTTTTTATTTCCCGGCAAGTATTTTGCGGCTCCGGGAAAATTGGTTCAGAAGCACCAGGGCTGACCCACGCCGACGTGCCGTTTCAAATAACTCAGCGTGCAGATTTTTTCGAGGAGGAAGTAGGCCTCGAGACCACCCTAAAGAGACCCATTGTTAATACGCGTGATGAGCCACATGCAGACAGCAAAAAGTACCGGAGACTTCATGTAATTGTGGGCGACGCCAATATGAGTGAGTTGCAGACTTATCTGAAACTCGGCACCACGGCAATCGTCTTGGCCATGATCGATGACGATATGGCACCTAGTGACTGCGTCTTCGAAACCCCGGTCCATACTCTTCGGCAGATCAGTTACGACATCGACTTGGCGATGGTTCATCGTCTACTTAACGGCCAGAAAGTGTCAGCTCTGGATGTCCAATGGGCCTATTACGCCGCTGCAGAAAAATGGGCCGACCGTCACGGTTTTGAAGTCGTCGGGGGCGAGACGATCGGCAAGGATCTAATGACGCGGTGGAATGACGTACTCGTGGCACTCGAGAGCGACCCGGACTCACTTGTAGACTCCATCGACTGGATAGCTAAACGACGCCTTTACGAGGGATACCGGTCCAGGCATAACCTTGACTGGTCGGACCCGAAGCTTGCAGCGCTGGATTTGCAGTATCACGATCTCAGACCAGATAAAGGCCTTGCTAGGCGCATAGGGCTGAAACGGATGACCGTTGACTCCGAAGTTGAAGTAGCTGTGGACAGCCCACCGCCGTCAACTCGCGCGTATTTCCGAGGTCGTTGCCTTGAACGATACCCAGACGAGATTGTTGCCGCGAATTGGGATTCCATGGTCTTTGACGTGGGCACTGACCCCCTGCGCCGCGTGCCAATGCTGGAGCCATTGAGGGGAACCGCTGCACACGTCGCTAACTTGTTAGATGAGTGCGACAATGCAGCCGAGCTATTAAGGCGTTTGGGGACATGAGAACCCAATAGAATTATCAAGAGTAGGAGGCTTTTCATGGCTGAACGAGAACAAAGGCGCCGGCCGGCACCACGGACCGACGAGGTCGAAGTTGATGACGCGGTAAGTGCTGACTCTGGAGAGGAATTAAAAGCTGAGTTAGATGATCTGCTCGACGAAATAGACGACGTGCTTGAAACCAATGCCGAAGAATTCGTCAAAAACTATGTACAAAAGGGCGGCGAGTGAGTTCCATGCCGTTCTACGTTCCAGGCGAAGATCCTGGAACCGACTTCTTAAACCTGCTCCGCCGAAATGGGCTTGACCCGTTCCCGACTACCTTGCCCGGCACGATCGATGCAGGGCACGCCACAACCGTGTTGGCTTTGCGGTGCACCGGGGGAGTAGTGGTTGCCGGAGACCGGCGCGCAACAGCCGGACATCTGATCAGCCACCGGGACATGCAAAAAGTGTTCCCTGCCGACGAACATTCCGCAGTTGCTATTGCTGGGGCCGCAGGACCAGCAATCCAGATGGTGCGCGTATTTCAACTGCAACTCGAGTATTACGAAAAGATCGAAGGTAAGCCGCTGACCTTGGAAGGTAAAGCGAACCAACTCGCAGAGATGCTCCGAGGGCACCTTCCACAGGCGATGCAAGGTTTAGCCGTGGTGCCGATTTTTGCTGGTTTTGACCAGACTCGGGAGAGCGGTCGGCTTTTCCAGTTCGATGTGACCGGCGGTCGCTACGAAGAACAGGATTATGCAACGAGTGGGTCGGGAAGTCTTCACGCCGGCACGGTCATAAAACTTGGATATCGGAAGGACCTATCCGAATCTGAGGCGTTGTCACTAGCGGTAAAGGCTCTTTGGCACGCGGCGGATGAAGACAGTGCAACGGGAGGCCCGGACCCCATACGTGGTATTTACCCGGTACTCACAGTCATAACGGACCAAGGTTTCCGTCAGCTGAGCGACGAGGAGTCAGGTGCGGTCTTCGCGGACTTCAGAGAAGAACTAGCAGAAGGGTAAAAGCAGATATGGCGATGCCTGGCATGTACGTAAGTCCCGAACAGTTAATGCAGGACCGAGCTGACTACGCGCGAAAAGGAATTTCACGCGGCCGCAGTCTGGCCGCCGTGGAATACCAAGGAGGCATTGCTCTGGTTGCAGAGAATGCGAGCTCGACACTCAGGAAGGTCTCAGAAATATACGATCGAATAGCCTTCGGCGGTGTCGGTAGGTACAACGAATTCGATCAACTTCGAATTGCCGGTGTTCGCTACGCCGAACTGAAGGGGTACCAATACAGTCGCGAAGACGTCGACGCCCGTAGCCTTGCAAATCAATACGCTCAAATGCTTGGCCAAATCTTTACTCATGAAATGAAGCCCATGGAAGTAGAAATCGTTGTGGCTGAAATTGACTCAAATGGAGCTCCTGAGCTCTACAGGATTCAGTATGACGGTACCGTGGCCGATGAGCAGCACTGGTGCTGTATTGGTGGCGATTCAGAAGCAGTACTAGACCGGCTGAGTGACGGGTGGTCTCAAGATCTCGACCGTGATGCCGCAGTGCGGCTTGCTGTTACAGCCTTAGCGGGGACTGATCGATCGATCTCAGCACAAGAACTGGAGGTAGCCGTCCTGGCTTCCGACAACGGCCGGCGCTGCTTTGTAAGACTCGAAGACGCGGAGACTGACGCTTTATTAGCTATCTGAATAGTCCAAACCTGTGATGCTTCTCCAGGCACCAGTTCGCCTGGATCGGAAGAAGTAACGATACGGTGTGCTCGTGCAGCGACGGATCATGGGCCTAGAGAATGAATACGGTGTGACATGCACCATTCGCGGTCAACGAAGACTTAGTCCTGACGAAGTAGCACGATATCTATTCCGCCGAGTGGTCTCCTGGGGGCGCTCAAGCAACGTGTTCCTCGCAAATGGGGCTCGCCTCTATCTCGATGTGGGTTCTCATCCGGAATACGCTACGCCTGAATGCGATTCGGTTTACGAAGTCATTTGCCACGACCGGGCAGGTGAGCGCATCTTGGAACGTCTCGTCGAGAATGCCGAAGAGCGATTAACGGAAGAAGGAATCACAGGAAGCACTATCTATTTGTTCAAAAACAATACGGATAGTGCTGGCAATAGTTATGGCTGCCACGAGAATTATCTAACAGGTCGGAGAGACGATTTTTCGAACTATGCAGAAGTCTTGATCCCATTCCTCGTGACGAGACAGATCTACACGGGAGCGGGGAAAGTATTGCAAAGCGCTCGAGGAGCGATGTACAGCATTGCTCAGCGAGCAGAACACATCTGGGAGGGAGTTTCAAGCGCCACGACGCGAAGCCGCCCAATCATCAACACGCGAGACGAACCTCATGCGGACGCTGAGAGATATCGGCGGCTTCACGTAATCGTTGGCGACTCCAACATGAGTGAATACACCTCATTCCTGAAAGTTGGAGCAACGGCACTTCTGTTACGAATGATGGAAGACCCAGCCGTCGTGCTTAGGGACCTCACGCTGGAAAACCCCATCCGGGCTATTCGGGAGATAAGCCACGACATCACATGTCGACGGCGAGTCCGCCTGGCGAGTGGCAGAGAAGCCAGCGCGTTCGAAATCCAGTCGGAATACTTAGAACGCGCGCAGCGGTTTGCTGACCATAACGACCTGAACCAAGAGGAAAAACAAGCGTTGGCAATGTGGGAGCACTGTATGGATGGGATCGAACAAGACCCACTCACTCTGGATCGTGAAGTTGATTGGGTGATCAAGTACCACCTAATCGAACGTTACAAAAATAAACACAATCTTGATTTGGGTGATGCCCGCACAGCTTTGTTGGACCTCCAGTATCACGACGTCAACCAAAATCGGGGTCTGTTCTACCTCATGCAACGCAAAGGGCTAGTAGAACGCATTCTCGACGACAGTGATGTCGAAACAGCAATAGAGCAACCACCGCAAACGACCAGGGCAAGACTTCGTGGCGACTTTGTGCGGCAAGCCAAAGAGAAGAAGCGTGACTACACGGTGGACTGGGTCCATCTGAAGCTAAATGATCAAGCCCAGAGGACTGTGCTCTGCAAGGACCCGTTCTTGTCCGAAGATGAGCGGGTTGATGCGCTCATAGCGTCGCTCTAAGAGCTAACAATGCCAAGATTTGATGCTGCACGGGTGCACCAAATAGTTTCCGAAAGAAGTGGACTGCAACGCCTCCTGTTGGACGATGGCTCAAAGGCATACGCATTAACTGCAGTAGTTGGATCTGCCGCCGAAGGAGACTTGGTCGTCGTGAACACCACTGCCGTAGGCCTCGATTTAGGAACGGGTGGATCGCACGTCGTCCACTGGATCGAGGGACACGACGCTAGCTCCGAAGAATTTCGGGGAAGGGTACTTAAGGCTCGGTATCTATCCGAACAGACCGAAGTAGATCCGCATGTGTCAGGACGTTCCGACCTGAAAGGGGCCCGAGTTCTCCTCTGTGTTTTGCATAGCCATATTGGGGCCGTAGCAGTGGCGATGTCTGCGCCAGAGGTCGGGTATTTGATGACTGACCAAGCCGCCCTGCCCCTCGCTCTCAGCGACCTTGTCGCCGAGCTAACTTCAGCGGAGCTTATTGCGACAACCGCCACAGTTGGACAGGCATTTGGTGGTGAACTCGAAGCAGTTAGCGTTCCTTCTGGTGTGGCCGCTCTCATGGATAGTGGGTGCAAAAAGGTTCTTCTCGGGGCAGGCCCGGGCCACGTAGGTACAAGTTCAGACCTTGGCTTCTCTGCTATGGAACTAGCCGGGCATGCATCTGTCCTGAACGCGCTCGGAGCCGAGGTGGCACTTTGCGTCAGAGCCTCTGATGTAGACGAAAGAGAGCGTCATCGGGGCGTAAGTCACCATATGACGTCACTCTTGAAAGCGATTCCCGTTCAAGTAAACGTTCCAATTCCGTTAGGGGAAGACTCTTCCTGGGTGACAGAACTTGGCCATTACGGTCATCTAGTGGAGCCCGTCGATGTAGTAAACGCGCTCAGTACCAGTGGAGTTGCAGTTAGGAGCATGGGTAAACCTTTGTCGCACGATGGTCTTGCGTGCTCTTACCTGGGCGCCGCTGCTTCATGGCTGTCGGGCACAGCTTGATGTCCCGGCCCTCTCCGATATCAAACTGGCTTCGGAAGCCATCCGGGATGAACTGGAAATCGGTCCGCGAATGGGTCGGCGTGATCGTGGTGGCGCTAATCGCAGCCTTTGGGATTCGCGCGACCCTCATCCAGACTTACTTCATACCCTCAGAATCGATGGCGCCTACTTTAGAGGTCGGCGATCGGCTGATGGTATACAAGCTTGCCTTCAGCTTGGGCGACGTTGATAGGGGTGACTTAGTCGTCTTTAATAGGCCACCAGCTCTTAACAACACTGAGCTTAAGGATTTCGTTAAACGAGTTGTCGGACTCCCAGAGGAACGGGTGTCAGCGGAAAATGGTCTGCTTCTTATCAACGGCGAACCTCTTGAAGAGCCGTATTTGTCCCCCGGTGTTTGGACACAGGACTTTGCAGAGGTTCAGGTGCCTGAAGGGCATGTTTTCGTAATGGGTGATAACCGGTTTAACAGTCGGGATAGTCGCTGGTTTGGCTCGATTAGTGAAGATCTGTTAGTTGGGGAAGTCTTCATCCGTCTCTGGCCGTTCAAAGCATTCGGCCGCCCATAGGCAAGGTCGGTCATCAGTCAGCTTGAGCAAAACCTGTCTGCAGTCGGTCAACGTGGTCGCTGTGTACTCCATCGATACCCATTCGAACTAGGTCCCTGATGACACGCACATGCTGCGCATCCCAAGCGATGCAGTATCGATTGAAACGATGGAACAGTGTTGTTAGCCCCCCACTCCAGTCACTGTGATGAAGGTTTACGGCGTCAATTCCCGCAGCTGCGAGTTCAGCAGCTCTGCGTTCCGGCCCATCTTTCATGTGTTTGAGTCGCGTCGAATTAACCAAGCGGGCACACGTTTCTGACCGTAAGTCGGCTAACAACTGCCACGTTGGATGACATAACCAAAGCCGCGCTTCGGCTTGATGATCGCAGGCAACTCCGATCACATGACTGAACGCGTTTGCATCCTTCACATCGACAGATAGTTCAAGATCTGTACCACAGGTTTGATAAAGCTCCGCTAAGGAAGGGATATGGTCGGGTAGGTCAACCCGAAGCATCTTGGAGATCGACTTCCGTCGTAGTCCTGTGCGCACAACTCCGTCATGGTCTAATACTGGGACTCCGTCACTCGTGAGCCAGACGTCTGTTTCTAAGCCGGTTGCACCCAGTCGAAGGGCTAGCTCAAAAGCCTGCAAAGTATTTTCTGGTGCGTTGGCCCGTGCTCCTCGATGAGCGAATTGAATAGCAGGGTTACGAAGCGACGGAAGACGTTGTTGCACTAAAACATCATTCTTCATTACTACCGGGACGTGCAAGGTTGGCTCTAACGTAGCGATGTGGTGGCTTTCGTTCTAATAGGGGTACTCACCTTCGGTGCCCTGTTCTCGCTCTTGTGGAGCAAGGTGTCCGTCGTGAAGACAGAGGTAGCGAGAACCGTCAGAGATATAGACAACGCATCGGTTGTCCTCGGTGGGATCGCCCGCGAGGTTGAACGCGCTGAAGTCCATTTGGCTCGCCTCAGAACGTTACGTATTAGGCGTCTGGTAGTGAGTCGCATCTTTAGTCGTCGTCGACGTCGTCTCCTAAGGCGCCACAGGACCTAGCCTCATTATTGTGAACCTGACCCCCAACGAGATACTGATTATTTGCTTGGTGGCGTTGATCGCTCTCGGTCCTAAACAGCTCCCTGAAACGGTCCGCAAGATCGCCAAGGGGTTTAGTGAATTCCGGCGTCAAAGCTCGCAGTTACGGGCTGAGGTGACGTCGGTGGTTGATCGGGCGGTCGAAGAATCACATGATCAAGAACTTGGGCGCCAAGCGAGGGAAACAGATGCCTGTTCGTCACAGGACCCAAACCCGAGCGATCCCCAATGAAGTTTTGGAAGAGACCATCATCTCCTCCAACGACGTTCTGGGAGCATGTAGCGGAACTTCGCGTCCGAGTGATTGCCAGCATCATCGCCGTCGCGTTGGCCTCGCTGGTGGGTTTGTTTTGTTACAACTGGTTGCTCGAAAATATTTTTCTACCACCGTATTGTCGAGTGCTTGAGGGTCAGGGAATCGACAGGGCCTGCACGTTGGTCATTACCGAACCATTGGACGGTTTCAAAACCCGGATACGAGTCTCTCTGTACGTGGGACTTGTACTTGCTATGCCAATACTTCTCTGGAATTTGTGGCGGTTTATCACACCTGCCTTGGACCGACGCGAAAAGCGCTATGCCGTGCCATTCGTGTTGAGTGGCGTTCTTCTTTTCGCCTCCGGTGCCGTTGTCGCCTACTCAACTTTCGAACGCGCCCTTGAATTTCTTATCTCTTTTGGTGGTGACACCGTGGACCCGTTGTTTTCTCCCGGGGCCTATCTCGGCTTAATGACCTACATGATGGTTGCGTTTGGCGTTGGATTTGAGTTCCCCATTGTGTTGGTCTTCTTGCAGATGGCGGGAGTAGTCACTCCGAGGCAGCTAAGTAGCTCTCGTCGATACGCAATCGTCGGAATTGTCGTGGTGGCAGCAGTCATCACCCCTTCCGGTGACCCGGTGTCATTGGCTGCTCTTTCCGTGCCCATGTATCTGTTTTTCGAGCTCTCAATTCTCGTCGGGTTGTTACTTCAACGCTCAAGGCATCGCCGTGAAGCTAGGGATAACTCATGACCAACGATCTGACTGTAGGAGCTTCAAAGTTGCTCCAGGAACGCGGAATCACGCCGGACGACTTCCAGATCCGGAGTTTCGCGGCCATCGATAGCGGATCATCTGTGCTGGTGGCTGCACCGACGTCGTCAGGCAAGACGTTGATTGCCGAATATGCGATCGAAGCGGCTTTAGCGGTAGGTAAGACGGTCGTTTATACAACTCCAATCAAGGCACTTTCCAACCAAAAATTTAAAGACCTTTGCGCTTGGTTAGGTAAGGAGAAGGTGGGCTTACTAACGGGCGATAATGCGATACGGCCCAACGCTGAGGTCGTGGTCATGACTACCGAAGTGCTCAGAAACATGATCTACGCGGGTAGTCCGGCACTTAAGCGCCTCGGGTTAGTTGTTCTTGACGAGGTTCACTTTCTGCAAGACCCCTACAGGGGCCCGGTATGGGAAGAAGTGATTATGCAGGTCTCGTCGTCAGCGCGTTTAGTTTGCCTTTCTGCCACAGTCAGCAACGCTGAAGAATTGGCGGGGTGGATTGGGGAAGTTCATAGCGAATGTGACGCGATCATCGAAACCACACGGCCTGTCGAGCTCCATGACCATTTTCTTGTCTTCGATAAACGTCACCGCCGGGTCCAGGAATTTAGAACGCTCCGAGATGGCGAAAGCAATTTGGAGGTTGAGCGATATCTCGGCAAGATGAGCGAGCAAAGAAGCCGAGGACCTCAAAGGCACGGAGGCGCTGCCGGCCGCCCTCGTAGGCATGAAGTCATTAACCACCTCCACGAGTCGGACCGATTGCCGGCTATCTTCTTTATTTTCTCCAGGCAGGGATGCGACGACGCGGTACAAAGCTGCCTTGACTTCAATGTTGACTTTCTCGACGGACGTGAGAAGTCGCGCGTAGAGCAGATCGTTGAACAACATGTCGTAGACATCACGCCAATAGACCTATCGCTTTTGAATTATGAGAAGTGGTTGGATGGTCTGAAGTCAGGGATAGCGTCACACCACGCAGGAATGGTTACACCCTTTAAAGAGGCCGTTGAGGACTGCTTCGCAGCCGGCCTCTTAAAAGTGGTATTTGCAACCGAAACCCTTGCAATGGGCGTCAACCTGCCTGCGAGGTCGGTCGTAGTTGAACAGCTGAGCCGCTTCAGAGGAGAAGGCCATGTGGTGCTCACGCCAGGTGAGTACACCCAGCTGACAGGACGGGCAGGCCGCAGAGGTATTGATTCAACCGGTCACGCGTACTCCCTATGGAGTCCTTACGAATCTTTTGGTCAGCTGACACAGCTAGCTAAGAGCAATGAATTTGTTCTGGAATCAGCGTTCCGACCGACCTACAACATGGCCGCAAATCTAATGGCGCGGGCCAAACGCGAGGCGGCTTTGGACCTTTTGGAGAGATCATTCGCCCAGTACAGAGCTAACGGTCACGTCGTTAGGTTGACAAGGGAATTAGACAAGGCCAAGGCATCGCTGCAGACCGCGCAGGTGGAACTAAAACGATTAGGTGTCGTCGGCAACAAGGGTGCATCTCCCCGAGAACAGTCTGCTCTCGATGTTTCAGCGTCCCTGCAACAACTTCGACCTGGTTCCCTGATCGCCCGCGTTCACGGCAGCGAGACCCAGTATCTCCTGGTGCTGGGAACTACAAGTAGACGCGGCGGAGAGAGGCGAATTCGAGTCGTTACCCCTAGGGGCAAGGTAATGATGTTGACAGCTAATGATTTCGACGCCGGACCAGAAGTTCTCTCCAACACAGAGCTGCCGAAGCCGTATGCACCTAATCGGCGCGAATACCAACGGGCATCGGCAAAGCTCCTCAAACAGCAGTTAACGGAATTGGGAATCTTGATAGAAGTCCGTCACCCGGACCGAGATCTCCGCGCGGAACGAATGAAAGCGCAACGACGGGTCGAGGGAGCTGAAGGCCGTATATCTACCCTCCGAGAACAAATAGCGGTTGCTGAAGGCGGTTTGGGGCGCTCATTGGTGGCAATTGAAGAGGTCATGGACATCTTCGAATGCGCTTCCTCGTGGGAACTGAGTCCCCGCGGCGAAACCTTGCAGGGGATCTTTCATGAAATGGACCTTCTCGTCGCACTCTGCATAGATGGAGCGATCTTCGACGATGTCTCTCCGCCAGAATTAGCCGGATTGATCTCAGTGTTGACCTATGAGCATAGAAGTCGGCTTGAGCCCCCGCCGCCGTGGTTTCCCAACCAGACCTCCAAACTCAAGGCACAAGAAATCATCGGGTATAGCGCCAAAATCCGTAGGGAAGAAAATAAACGGGGCCTTCCAGAAAGCAGGACTCCGGACGCCACGATTTTCGGCCAAGTGCACGGATGGGCGTCAGGTCACGAGTTGAGTGAGGTACTGGACGATGACACCTCGGCAGGTGACTTTGTGCGGAATATTCGTCAAGTAATTGATTTACTTGGCCAACTAGCGGACTCGACGCGTTCGCAGTCCCTAAAAAAGAATTCAATTGAGGCCGGGCGCCTCCTTGACCGTGGGTTGGTTTCAGCGGCTGCCCGTATCCAAGACACTGACGAAGATAGTGAATCCCTAGATGACCATTGAACGAGGTCGGGATTGGGGAGTCCCCGCATCACCTGGCGGCGCCGAATTTTTTGCGTCTAGTGATATCGAGTTGAGAAGGATCGTCGAAGCAAATTGGACAGACACAGCGCCGGTCCTAGTAGTGGGCCTCACCGGCGGGGACCTTTGGAGGGCACTTGGGGCACCCGTAGGAGGAAGGTGCCGTCTGGACAGCACAGATGCCCGCCAAGTATCGATTGACATCACAGAGGTCCATTTAGGCGACCAACGCCACCTTGTAGTCGCTCACATCTTTTTTCTAAGTAGCTGGTGGCGAGGCCCAATCATGGCGTTAATGAATTCGGAATGGCGCGGTCGTTGGCGAGTAGCGCCAAGGGCCCATCCCAACGACGGATGGTTGGACTTCGTAGAGGGAGACTTGCCAATTAGGCAGCGGCTTCTATTACGACAACGGCTGATTACAGGCGACCATCTTCCCAACTCAGCTATCAGAACAGGACGAATAAAGGAATTTAGCCAAAAATTCTCTCGACCCACACGCGCCATATTGGATGGGATTGATGAGGGTCGACATGATGCTGTCTCACTCAAAATTTTGCCGGACGCCTTGACGGTCATTTACTAGACAACTCGGCGCCGAGGGTGCGCGACTGTGTCTGCGGATCGCCCTACGATCAAGGCTGGCTGAGGATTCAGCTCACACAGTGCCCGCTAACCCAAATCTCATCTTGAACAACTACGCGATAGAACAATTCACGGATACCGAAGAGGACATTCTTCGGCGTTACTTCACGAATCTTGATCAACCAGTGTTCGCGCTCGTCAATTTGCCGGAAGTAGTTAAGGGCGCTCTGTTTGCCCGCTACAGCAGGACCCATAAGAGCCTGCGACGCTTGTTCTTGGATGAGTTCGTTGAAGATCTTGACATCTCGGGAGACCATTCGATTGATGCAACCGTAGGCCTAGCTAAAGCAGAGGAACTGTATCAACGGGTGTTCGTCGAGTATGGCGATGACTCAGTCGCACAACTGGGAGGAGTCCACCTTGCTTGCGAGCAAGCATCGAACCTCCTAACCAAGGTTCTCGAATGGGGAAGACTCATGTCTTACCTGGAGCAATCAACCCGTTACCTGAGCTATGACACCAGAATTGATGGGAGGTACCGGTACCACCGTGACCCCGACGTTCTGGCGTCTCCACTAGGCACACGCTATGTGGGAGAGATGGACCGGATCTTTGAGACCTATGCTGAGCTAGTACCCCTGCTCCAAGAATTCTACAAATCGCAACATGCCCAGGGGAATGACATCGGCGACCTGGCGTATCGCCAAACGATCCGGGCCAAGGCCTTCGATGCCGTTAGAGGTCTGCTGCCCGCCGCCAGCCTCTCCAACGTGGGTATATACGGCACCGGGCAAGCTTACGAGGCCCTCCTTTTGCGTATGCGAGCCCATTCGCTCCCCGAAGCACGTTCCTACGCCGACCTAATGCTCACTGAACTACGAAAAGTGATTCCTTCTTTCCTTCGTCGAGTAGACGTGGAGGATCGCGGAATCGCCTGGTCCAACTACCTCGAGTCAAACCAGACAGCGATGAAGGACTTCGCTCAGTTACTCCTGGCTGACTCAGCTCCGAGCAACGTCGAGGAAGTCGAACTTATTGACTGGGACCCTGACGGAGAACGCAAGATGCTCGCTGCGATGCTGTATCCCTACAGCCATCTACCTGAAACACAACTGGTAGATGTCGTCGACCGGCTGACCAATGATGAGCGCGGGGACCTTATCCGACGTTACGTCGGCGACAGGGCCAACCGACGACACCGTCCTGGACGGGCACTTGAACGCCTCGACTACCGGTTCGACATCCTTGGTGATTATGGCGGCTTTCGAGATTTACAACGACACCGATTGCTCACTATTGAATGGCAGTCACTCACTCCAGAACATGGCTATGAGGTACCCGAGGCTGTAACAAGTGCGGGCCTGGGTGATCGCTACGACGGCGTGATGGAAAGATCGGCCGCTCTCTATGAACTCCTCCTTCAAGATTTTTCGGAACAAGCCTCGTATGCAGTGGCAATGGCTTTCCGGGTGCGGTACGTAATGCAATTCAACGCCCGTGAGGCGTTGCACATGATTGAGCTCCGTAGCCAGCCCCAAGGCCATCCGAATTATCGGCGAATCGCCCAAGCTATGTACCAACAGATAGCGACAAAGGCCGGGCATTTAGCAGTGGCTGAGATGTTCAGCTATATCGACCTGACAGCGGGCGAAGATGGTCGATTGCAAGCCGAAAAGGCCCTCGATGCGCGGCGCTCAACCCAATGAAAGAGGGGGTTCGTTTCGCGACTTTAGAAGATTTAGACGCTTTAGAAGAGTTCGCTGCGCAGGCCGTAGAAGAACAAGTGGACAACAAAGGTGGTGCTGTCTGGAGCAAGCGAGATACGCGCAGTCAGCCCTATAGGGCGAGCCTAGAAGCAGCGTTCAATGACCCAGATCAGGACCTTTGGGTAGGTCTGATCGATGATGTGCCGGTCGGGTATGCAGCGGCAAGAGCCGAAATCCTTCGGACCGGCGAAATATTGGGGATTGTTTCCGATCTCTGGGTGGAGCCTGGGGCCCGCGAAGTCGGTGTCGGTGAAGCACTCATCAACGAGATAATTATTTGGTGCAAAGAGCGGCATTGCATCGGAATCGATTCCTTGGCGCTTCCGGGTAACCGAGCTACGAAGAACTTTTTTGAAACGTTTGGCTTTAAAGCCCGTCTCCTCACGGTTCACCACCCTCTGGACACTCAGTAACGTGACCTTCCAAAGCTCACCTTTTTGCTGCGTGGGCGCCGTCTTCGTCTGGAATCGAAGACTTCTGTTGATTCAAAGAGGTAAGGCTCCTGCCATGGGACTTTGGTCTATACCAGGGGGTCATGTTGAACCTGGAGAAAGCTGGCAAGACGCCGTTGAGCGCGAAGTGAAAGAAGAAACAGCACTTGAAGCTACCTGCGGTGCCTTCATCGGTTGGGTTGAGCGCGAAAGTGGGGGACACCGCTACTTGATCGCTGACTTCGAAATCGACGTAGTGGATCCCAATACGGCAAAGCCAGGCGACGACGCGTCAGATCTGATATTCGCCGAGCGATCCGACTTAGAGCAGTTGAATATGAGCCCCGGATTAAGAGACTTCCTACGCCAGCATGAGCTGGTTGAGCTCTAACGGCCCTTCCATACAGGCTCGCGCTTTTCTACGAAAGCAAGCGGCCCCTCGTTGAAATCCTCTGTCTTTACGACCACGCGAAAATGTTCTTTGGTGATTCCCCAACCTTCTTCGTCAGACATTCCCTGGGTCTCCAATACCACTTTGCGACTTTCGCGAACCGCAATAGGGGCATTGACGGTAATCCTTTGGGCTAAATCCATGGCAGACGTAACTACTTCACCCGGTTCACACAGTTCATTTACCAGGCCGAGCTGAAAAGCACGTTCGGCCGAGATTGCGTCGCCGGTGAGTGCCAACTCCATTGCTACATTGCGGGCGATCGAAGCAGGTAGTCGAAATAGGCCCCCCGCTCCAGCTATCAAACTCCGCTTTACTTCTGGAATACCAAATGTTGCAGAAGATGATGCGACGACCAGGTCACAAGAGAGAACAATTTCCAGACCCCCAGCCAAGGCCGGACCATCAACAGCTGCAATCAGCGGCTTTGTTCTCGGGTAACGGACGAGACCGGCGAAGCCACCTTTTTTGGTTTCGATTCCCTTTCCGCTGCTAACTGATTTCAAGTCAGCACCGGCGCTAAAGACAGGGCCGTTCGCTGCGAGAATCCCTACCCAAGCCTCGTCGTCTGACTCGAAGTTATCCAGGTGAGCCTCAAGTTCAGAGGAAACCTCGTGGCTGACTGCGTTCCTTGCTTCAGGCCTATCCAACGTAAACAGGCCTATATTTCCGTTTTTTTCGTAGCTAACAACCATCGCTCAGGTCCTTTATTTCAACTGGCAGGTTCTGTCGGGGTCTCTTCGTTCACCGCTGCCTTATCCAAGGGCTCTTGATCTGACGGCTCATTTCCAGCGTCTTCCATTGGGAGTGCCTCAGAAGAACTCAGGGTCGACTCGGTGGCAGCCTGTGAAATGTCGGCGTCGGAATCAACGGCAGTCGCGGCTGGCATTTCAGATTCGTTTGGGGACTCGGTAGCTGGTTTGGGGCCCTCAGGGCTCTCCTCAGATGTTTTCCCGACATTCTTTGGAGGTTTAGCGCGGCGCTTGTTGCTCTTTCGCTTACCGCGGGTTCGCTTGACCGGTTCTACTCCAAACTGCTTAGCGATTTCGGGTACCCGGTCAGAAATTTTGGTAATCACGTCGATCAATTCCTTGCCGGGTTCTGCAGGAATTTGAGCTAGAGCGACGTACGGTCGCACGGGAGAAAAGGCGATTGCTTCTAGGACAATTCCTAAGCGTTGCTGGCTGACATCGCCACCTAAAGCTTCGTTTGCCTGGGTGGTGAGGCTTTCTGCGATGTCTGGTGGAAGCGGGCTACCGGCTTTAGGGGGGCGCGAACTGAGCCTTAGAGCGCGAACGACCCGCTCTTCCTTGAGGGCCGAGCGAATTTCGTCCTGCCACTCGACCTGTGCCTTTTCAACCCGTTTATTTAGGCCGGTCCGAATTTGTTCCGTTAGCTCACGACTTTCGTCATCTCGGGCCGAGTCTTCAGCGGCTACCAACACGGTCCGAAGATCGCGGATGTCAACATCGTCAATAGTCGCTAGAGCGGCATCCGCGCGGTCTCTCCACTCGGCAATCTTGAGTTGCGGAAGTAGGGACTCGGCAAGGGTGATCAATGCGTCAGCCCGAACCTCTTCTCCACCTTCTTGTGCTGCACGCTGATTCTGCGTTTCTATCTCCTTTCGTACCGCAGCGATACCCCCGCGGGAGACCTGATCAGCTATAACACGCTGTTCCTCTGGAAGGCCATCGATGAAAGCCTTCCGATGAACACGACCCGGCTTGAGCTTCTTCGCCTTCGGCTTTGGGGGAGTATCTGCTTTCGGTTTACGTTGGCGCCGCTCGCCTTCTTTGTTCCCTCGTTTTTTGTTTTTTGCTCGGGTGTTGTCGGCGGAATCTCGTTTCGGTCCCTTGTTGTCGCGCTTGCCGCCGCCTTTACGCCGATCTGACCGGCCTTTGCGCGCCAGTTGGGTGGTAACGCCCTCGACAACTTTTCCGCCTCCCAGAAGTTCAATGCGTTCGTCGTCAGGTCGACCGCTGCGTCCCTTGGGCGGAAGTACTGATGTAACAAAGATCCCATCGATCTCGAAGTCGGCGTCAGCTCGACACACGTCGCCAACTGAAGCCCCTTCATAGAGAAGTGTCCCGTCCAGGCTTCCTTTAGGTTGTTTGGCGCCGGCGGCTCGCCAGGTCCAAGTTCCGTCGTCGCTCTGACTCGTCAGTTCGACCTCGATACGTCGGCTCATCGTTGCTCCGGGCTTTCCGGCTAGTCGGGCGGGAGGCGGCAGGGGAGAAGTGGCCCCCTCGCTGGTCCCTAGGTACAGAGTTAAACGTTACCGAAATGCCACGGCGGTGACGCACATAAGGGCAACAGCTTTTTGTGGGTGAATGACCTCACTTGACGGCTGGAGCGTCCTACCCTCGGCTCAAGAGACGAAAACACCAGGAAATTTATGGCTAAAGCAAAGGCTCCCGAACAAATAGCACGCGAAATCGTCGACATCCCGGTCGACGACGAAATGCGTGATTCGTTCATGCCCTATGCGCTATCAGTGACCACCAGTCGAGCAATCCCTGACGTACGAGATGGCCTAAAGCCCGTTCAGCGACGAATTCTGTACGTCATGGCCGATCTCGGCTTACGGCCAGGTACCCCCTTTCGTAAATCTGCTGGAGTGGTAGGTGAGGTGATGGGCAAGTACCACCCACACGGCGACAGCGCTATCTATGAAGCGATGGTGCGCATGGGTCAACCGTTTTCGATGGCAGTACCGTTTGTCGACCCCAAAGGTAACTTCGGCAGCCTGGACGATCCGCCGGCCGCGTATCGCTACACCGAAGCTCGATTAACGCCTGCCGCCATGACCATGGTCCAAGACCTTGACGAAGAGACAGTTGATTTCGTTCCAAACTTCGATGGCGAGCGCGAGGAACCAATTTGTCTTCCAGGCGCACTTCCGAACTTGTTGGTCAATGGAGCGTCGGGCATTGCCGTTGGCATGGCTACAAACATGCCACCTCACAACCTCGCCGAGATAGCAGCCGCGATCGAACATGTGCTGACAAAACGACGACCGAAGCCAACTGTTGATGAATTGATGAAGCACGTTGAAGGCCCTGACTTCCCTACGGGGGGAGTGATAGTTGATGATGAGTCACTGCGAGATGCCTATGAGTCAGGGCGCGGCACGATACGAATTCGAGCCAGAGCAGAAATCGAAAACATCACTGCTCGGCGGCAAGGAATCATCGTTACTGAGTTGCCGTATGCCGTGGGCCCAGAGCGTGTCCAGGCAAAAATTCGAGAACTTATCGGCGCCGGAAAGCTTGAAGGAATTGCGACCGTTGTAGATCTTTCCGATCGCCATCATGGTTTGCGGCTGGTTATCGAATGTAAATCCGGAATAGGCCCGCATTCGCTGCTTGAGAAGCTCTACAGGCTGACGCCATTGGAGGAAAGCTTCGGAATCAACAATGTGGCACTTGTTGACGGCGTGCCGACGACACTTGGGCTTCAGGCTCTGTGTCAGCATTACATCAATCACCGTTTGGATGTGATCGTTCGACGAGCCACATATCGATTAACTCGCGCCGAAGATCGAGAACATATCCTGCTAGGTCTTTTGTTGGCGCTCGACAATATTGAAAAGGTCATCGCAATAATCCGAGGTTCCAAAGATGTTGCTAAAGCTAGGTCAGAGCTAATAAAAGAGCTCGAATTAACTGATGTCCAAGCGACGCACATCCTCGATATGCAGCTTCGCCGGTTGACTGCACTTGAGGTCGACCGGCTGCGTGAAGAACTTGCAGATGTGCAGGCAGACATAGCTCAGCTGAAGAAACTGTTGGCGTCCGAAACCAAGCAACGAAATACTGTGCGGGACGAACTGCGTGAGCTGGTAAAAGAATTTTCAGAACCTCGGAGGAGTAAGGTCACGAAGGCTTCGGATCTCGTGGTCATTGACGACCAAGTAGAAGAAGAAGACGATGAAAATATCGAAGATATGGGGGACCAGCCAAGCCTGGTGACACTATCGACGTCTGGCCTTCTGGGGCGACGGTCCCTTGATGAGGAGTTCAATGTCAAGCCGGGCCGCCACGATGTGGTAGCGAAGAGTCTCGAGACAACAATCTTTGCGGCCGTGTCGGCGGTAACGGATCAAGGTCGAGTCCTAACGGTTCGAGCTCGCGAAGTTCCCGAAATGGTGAGGGGCAGTCGTGGGGCCTCGGTCACTGAAATGTTTTCTCTGGGTAGAGGCGAAAAGGTTGTCGGGTTATTCGGAGAAGCGGCTGACCCGATAATGCTGGTAACTCGTAATGGAGTCGCCAAGCGGATTGACTCCGACGCTCTCAAACGCCTCAGGTCTGGTAGCTCGGCCATAACCCTCAAGGGAGATGATCGAGTGAATGCAGCCTTTGCGGCTGGTGAAGATAGCGAAGTGGTCATGGTCGCCTCGGATGGGCAAGCACTCCGAACTCCAGCTAGCGGGATTTCTGTTCAAGGACCAGGTGCAGGTGGAGTGGTTGGTATGAAGTTGAAGCCAGGCGCCAGCTTGATAGCGGCTGGAATTGTTGAGTTTGGATCTGCAGTCGTGGTTGTTAGCGATGAGGGCGCGATAAAGGCGACAGATGTAGCGGAAATCCCCAGTAAAGGTAGAGCCACCGGGGGCGTCCGAACAGTGAAATGGCGAGATTTTGAGACGACAGCAGCGTTTGCTTGGGTTGGGCGTAGCCAGCAACTAGCAGCCGTCGTATCAGATGCTGTTGATGACAAAAAAATCGATAACACGCCAATGCCGCTGTCATTGGAACTCACCCGCCGAGACGGGCTCACGGCAAACCAAGAGGGTCGCGTGCTGCTAGTAGGGGAGTACCGCTTGTAATGGCAGCCGCTACTAAAGGAAACCCGGCTAAAAATTCCACGGGAACTTACGATGCCGATCAGATAGAAGTTCTTGAGGGCCTTGAGGCTGTCAGAAAACGACCGGGAATGTATATCGGTGGGACAGGCTCTGGTGGATTAACGCACCTCTTATGGGAAATTATCGACAATGGCGTTGACGAGGCGGCAGCTGGCCACGCGAAAGTGGTCGAGGTCACCCTTCACTCCGATGGTTCCTACGAAGTTGCCGACGATGGGCGCGGCATTCCGGTCGAGAAAAAGGAAGGAGACATCACCGCCTTAGAGGTCGTATTCACAGAACTGCATGCCGGAGGGAAATTTGGCAATGGAGCCTATGGAGCGTCAGGCGGACTCCATGGAGTCGGAGCGTCCGTGGTTAATGCGTTGTCCGATCGCATGGAGATCGAAGTTGATCGCAAGAGTTCAACCCACCGGTTGGACTTTAAGGACCAGGTGGCCGGCCAACGCGCACAAAATGGTCGTTTCACAGCAGGTCACGCACTGAAGAAGGTAGGGAAGGTGCCTTCGAGCCGAACTGGTACCAGGGTTCGATTTTGGCCCGACAGAGACATCTTTGACCCGGATGCATCAATTGATTATGACGAGGTTCGAGAACGTCTCGGGCAGGTGTGCTTCTTGGTGCCCGGACTAAAAATCCGACTCGCTGATAAACGGAAAGGGTCCAAGCGCTCTAACGAAGAGTTCGTTTCCAAAGGCGGTTTGTCCGACTACGTCGATTTCTTGTCAGGGGAGGACCAACCTGTTACCGGCCTGGTCCGTGTAGAGGGCGTCGCAGAGTTCCAAGAGAAAGTGCCGGTCGACGGAAAGTTGACCGAAGTCACACGGGAGTGCCATGTCGACATTGCCCTTAGGTGGGTTCAGAACTATGAAAGCCGCATCGTTAGTTTCGTTAACACCATCCCCACACCAGACGGCGGGACTCATGTCGCCGGATTCGAGCGCTCGCTGACCACGGCCTTGAACCAAGCCCTCAACGCCGCCGATCTCCGAAAGCTACGAAAACTTAAAGCCGATGCCAAAGTCCAGAAAGAAGACGCTCAGGAAGGCCTAATTGCGGTCGTTCGTGCTGTTTTCCCGGAACCACAGTTTCGAGGCCAAACCAAACGCGAGTTGGGGACCCCCGAAATCCAAAAGATTGTGGGCGGCGTCGCCCGCGATGGCTTGAAAGAATGGTTTGACGGTTCAGCCAAAGGGTCGAAGAAGATCCACGTCAAGGCGATCCTCGACAAGGTAGCTGACGCGATAGTGAACCGAGTCAGCACAAAACAAGCACTCGACAATCGGCGCAAAGCAGCGCAACTGGGTAATAGCGGACTACCGGACAAATTGTCCGATTGTCGCCTCCACCCAGACGGTGAATTGCTCATAGTCGAAGGAGATTCTGCGGCTGGACCAGCCAAAAGGGCTCGCGACAGTGCTTGGCAAGCTGTTCTGCCGCTCCGCGGCAAGGTCGTCAATGCGGGTAAGGGAACGAAAAAGGCAGTCCTCGATAACGCGGAAGCCACAGCTTTATTCACTGCAGTGGGCGGAGGGTCTGGACCCGAATTCGACGTGTCCGCTCGACGTTATGAACGTCTCATTCTTCTGGCCGACGCCGATGTCGACGGAAGTCACATCAGATGCCTTGTTCTGACTCTTATTTACCACTACATGAGACCTCTCCTTGAAAACGGTCATGTCTACGCAGCTCAGCCGCCTACCCACGCATTGGTACTTGGGCAAGATAAAGAATTCGTGTATTCCGAAGACGAACTTGATACACGAGCCTCCGAACTGACAGAAAAAGGCAGGCGTTACCGGATCACGCGTTTTAAAGGTCTCGGCGAGATGGATGACGATGAGCTGTTAGAAACGACACTCAACCCTGAAACCCGGGTGCTGCGCCGAATAACACTCGACGATGCAAAAAAAGCTGAAAAGGCGTTCACAGTCATGATGGGTGCACCCGTCGAACCACGTAAGGACTTCATCATTAAGCACAGTAAGGATTATGGGCACGCCCTAGATGTTTAAAGGCCTTACACGCACATAACGTACATTATGTAACATAGCGTAGGACGTGGATAACGCTGTAGCTTTCGGCTACCTCTGCCCCGCCGGAAGCTAAATGCGCGTCTGTCCTTTGATTTAGGCGCTATACAAGAGGAACGTTGACTCTTGGAGGGGTAAATGGCTGAGGTAACAGTGAATATTCGCGACGACGGACCATTGCTGGTGCAGGGGCCCTGCATCCTGAAGGACCAGGCAGGCAATGTCGTCCGAGAGAGCGACACTATGGTTGCTCTTTGCCGATGTGGGTTGTCCACCACTAAACCAATGTGTGATGGAAGCCACACGGACAACTTCGATGGAGGTCTTAATCCACCTGATTGAGGCCCAGCTGGTGAAGAACTTCTTGCATTGACTCCCCCGGTGCCCTATCGGTCTCTTCCGCCGGTTCGTTTCGGTGTTCCCCCCGCGTAACCCGTATTTCGGGCTCCACCTTGGTTTCGGCCTTGTTGTCCACCCTCGCGTGCCTGCTTCGCCTCAATTGCGCTTCGGACATGTTCGGGTAGAGTTTCGAGCTTCTTTTTCTTGGGTTTTTGGGATGCTTTGGGTTTCTTAGGTCGAGCCACGCACAGATCTTATTTAAAATAAATGCCCGCAAGTGGCTTTATCGACTTCGTCTTTTCATGGCGGTCACATAGCCATCGGTTACTTGGACGCCCTCACTTCGCAACAACTCTGTTTGACGCACTTCGTGGCCCGGCGCGAGCCGTCCGTTGGCGGTTACTACGCGCCACCACGGAAACCCGGCGTTTTCCTGAAGAAAACGACCAACTGCTCGCGCACTGCGAGGGTGCCCTGCTTCTTCGGCCACCTCCCCGTAGCTCAAGACGTCGCCCTTTTTGAGGGACGCCAACACCTCCCCCACTGCCTCAGCAAAGACCTGAGGGGTGTCGAGCGGGTCGGTTTGCACACATAGATGTTGGCAGATGATTACGCTGGGAAGGCAAGGCTTTCTAAATTTTTAACAGGGGATTCTCAAATCAGGGGGCAGGTATGGCCGACTATGACATTCACATCGCAGGAGGAACCATTGTCGATGGGACCCGAGTGCCTCGCTATCAGGGTGATCTATGGATAAAGGACGGACGGATAGCGAAGATAGGTGGTCGGGCAGATGGCGTCGCTGAGGAAGTAGTTGATGCTACGGGAAAGATCGTTGCGCCGGGGTTTGTGGATTTACACACCCATTATGACGCCCAGATCAGGTGGGATCCGTGGTGCACGATCTCCGGGTACCACGGAGTCACCTCAGTGGTGCTAGGTAACTGTGGTTTCGGTTTCGCGCCGGTGGCTGCAGATTTTCGGGAACGGTCAATGTTGACGATGACGCGTACGGAGGCAATTCCTTTCGAATCCATGAAACAAGGCATGGACTGGGATTGGGAGACTATTCCGGAATATCTCGATTCCTTGGATCGGATTCCGAAGGGCGTCAACGTGATCCAGTACATGCCTACAGCGTCACTGATGACTTACGTGATGGGCTTAGAGAAAGCCAAGGCTGGTACCCCTGCCTCCGAGGCGGAGCGCAAGGAAATGGCGCGTCTTCTTCATGAAGGGATGGACGCCGGACTATGTGGCTTCTCAATTCAACGACTGGGCCCCGATAGCGTCCAAGCTGACTTTGATGGCTCGCCAATGGTCACTGACATCATGTGCGACGAGGATATTTTGAACCTAGCGCAGGTCTTGGCGGACCGGGACGAAGGTTTTATCCAGATAACGCAAGGTACCGGTGATATCCGAGCCGATATAGCGTTTCTTGAAGACCTAGCGGGCGTGGCTCAACGGCCAATACTGCACAACGTCGTGGCTCCAGCTCGGCGAGATCCTGAAGTGCACAGGCGGCCATTGCGTTGGATCGAGAAATGCCGCGAAAAGGGGCTTCCTATTTACGCTCAATGTGGCACTGGTCGAGCGGGTTTTGCCTTCACCCTTGAACATTGGAATCTTTACGACGCCTCGCCCGCATGGCGTGCGGTGACAACAGGGTCAAAAGAAGAGAAGATCCAAAAAATGCAGGATCCGGAGTTACGGCAAGCCCTGATGGAAGAGGCCGACGAGGCTGATAAGCGTCTACAGGTGATCCAGGCTGGTGTTGGGGGTAATCCGCGGAGCCTTGTGGTTCAAGGTGTCAACCGCCAAGCTGATTTACAAGAGTACGTCGGCAAATCGGTCGGTGAAATTGCTGAGACGGAAGGGAAAAATCATATTGAAGTGATGCTTGACCTGTCGTTGCGTGGGGATCTGAATGTTGAGTTCTTGGGCCCGGATAAGGGTTCTAATGCCGAGTTCATGGCGGAGATGATGACAGAGTCCCCCTACGCGATACCGGGCGTCTCCGATGGGGGCGCTCACACCAAATTTTTCACAGGTGGTGCCTACACAACCGATTTTCTGACGTGGTTGGTGCGCGACGAGGGAGTCGTCACCCTTGAAGAGGCGCACTATCGGTTGTCCAATCTTCCAGCACATGCAGCTGGTTTTCGTGATCGGGGCACGTTAAGAGAGGGTGCTGCTGCTGACGTGCTTGTCTACGACATGGAGGAACTTGAGATCCTTCCAAACTGGATCGGCGATGTGGAATATGACTTGCCGGGTGGCGAGTGGAGGCGAGTGCAACGTGCCGCGGGGTACGACCGGATAATTGTTAATGGCGAAACGACCTTCCAATCCGGAGAGTGCACTGGCGCGACACCTGGCAAATTGTTGCGCCATGGTCGAGATTAACGCCACTTCCTTGTTGGTTCTTCGGCGCTGAATACGCTCCTGTGTCTCGCTGCCATTTATAACGAAAAGATTGCCCAGAACGACAGCACCGTCTCCGATGGTTGTCAGTTGGGTACCGCCGCGCTCCCCCATTTGTCTCGCTAGTTGTAGCCAGGTCTGTCATTTGAGCGCCATCGACATTTCGCCATCTCTGGAAATCGAGCACATGGGTTGATGATCGGAATACGCTGAGGACTGCGCCCATCAGGAAGACTGAACGCCATGAATAGCTACTCCCCGCCCACAGAAGTCGACTTTCACTTTGACGTCATGTGTCCGTGGGCCTATCAGACCTCTTTGTGGATGCGAGATGTTCGAGACCAACTCGACTTAACGGTGAATTGGAAGTTCTTTAGTCTTGAAGAAATCAACCTTCGAGAGGGCAAGAAACATCCCTGGGAACGAGAGTGGAGCTACGGATGGTCGATGATGCGCATTGGTGTTGTGTTGCGACGCCTAGACATGGATCTCCTCGATAGGTGGTATGCGGTGGCGGGTCGAGCCCTTCATGTTGATGGGCACCGGCCACACAATCCGGACGTAGCTCGTCATTTATTGGAACAAATAGGCGCTGATCCGGGAATTGTCGAGCAGTCAATAGAAGACCTATCGACGCACGACGAGATTAAAGCCGAGCACGACCGCGTCGTGGGAACTGGTGGCTTTGGTGTCCCGACCCTCTTTTTTCCGGACGGGCAGACATTTTTTGGTCCGGTGCTATTAGACCCGCCGGTAGGTGACGCGGCGCTGCGATTATGGGACGCGGTAACTGCGTGGATGGAGTTCCCCCACCTTTATGAAATGCAACGCCCGAAACAACCCTCAGATGAGCAAGCAATTTACGAGACGTTCAAGCCCTACCTCGAAGCTCGAGATTGGGTGAGCATTAATCGTGGGAAAGTGGTTGGGTTCGATCCTGACAGCTAGCGCCGATCACACAGTTGAATCGTCTTCGTCGTCACCGACTAGCTCTGCTGCAGCTGCGAGTGCGGATGCGAGCGTGACGCTTCGCTGGTACACAGCATCAAAATAATGTTCGGCAACTTCTTCTTGTCCGGTCAAGGGCGGTTCGCCGAGGCTACGGATGACGGCAGCGGCATCTTCGGTTATCTGAACCTTTGACGGCGTTACAGGTAAACCGCCGGGACCGTGCCAAAAATCCTTGGAAGCTCGTTCAGTTTCGGAGGTAATCCCAACGTCCCCTAAGCGGCGAGTCCTTGACTGTCGGCGTCGTTTACTCATTGTCCAGGCCCTGTCGTAGCATCTTCGAGCATGTCGTCAGGATCGGCAGCGAGTAGAGCCTCCTGGTCCAGCCCGAGAGCGGAACGTAACTGTTCGGCGTTGAGGTCACCTAAAGAACTTGATTTGGGCAGCACCATGTCGGCAATTCGGCGCTTACCTTGGACCACTTCCTCTACGCGCTCGTCAACTGTGCCTGGGCATACGAGGCGATGGCAAATCACGGTCTTAGTCTGTCCGATACGCCATACGCGGTCACGTGCTTGGTCTTCCACCGCTGGGTTCCACCACCGGTCATAGAGCACGACATGGCTGGCCGCTGTCAAGTTGAGGCCAGTCCCGCCTGCCTTTAAGGAAAGAACCATGGCGCCCGCTCCGTCACCGCTTTGAAAGCTGTCAACGAGCCGGTCGCGGGTGCCTCGAGCGAGGCCACCGTGGTAACACTCGATGTCTATGCCGGTCCGCTCGGTTAGGTATTTCGCGAGACGTTCGCCCCAAGTTGCGAAGTGTGTGAAAATCAGGATTCTTTCGTCAGCTGCAAATACCGCGTCAATAATCTCGTTCAGCCGGGTGAGCTTGCCGCTTCGACCTTCGAGTTCCAAGTTGTCCGGCTCTTTTTCGTAGTTGAGCGGGTGGTTGCATATTTGTTTGAGGGCGGTAATCGCTGCGAGAACAAGTCCCTTTTGTTGACTGGTGTTGTGTTCACTTTCCGCGGTGTCGCGCACCAGTTTGTCTAGAACCGCCTGATACAGACCGATTTGTTCGGGAGTCATGGTGCATTGAGCAAGTTCGTCGATGCGATCCGGCAACTCGGCGGCGATCAATGGCTCTGCCTTCGTCCTACGGAATACAAGGACGCCATTGAGCGTGTGGAGCGCTGATTCGGCTGCTCCTTCAGTGTCGCCTACTTGATTGAGCTGATCGATGAATGAGGTTCGTCCTCCAACTAAGCCGGGGTTGCAGAAGTCCATGATCGCCCAAAGGTCTCCGAGACCGTTTTCGATAGGGGTGCCGGTTAACGCTAAGCGACTGCGGGCCTGCAACTTACGAAGTTCCTTAGCGGTGGCGCTTCGGTGATTTTTGATTACTTGGGCTTCATCTAAAACAACTCGATCCCATTGGAGAGATGACAAAGCTTCAATATCTCGTACCGCTGTGCCATAAGTTGTGATGACAAGGTCAGCAGAGCGAATTTTGCTCTTTAAGTCTGCACCGCTGGCCCGTGACGGGCCGTGATGAACAAGCGTTTTGATGTTCGGAGTGAACCGCTTGGCTTCAGATGCCCAGTTACCAACTACAGCGGGAGGTGCAACAACTAACGCAGGTGACGTGCCGGGTTCGGCCCCTATGCGGGCCAAGATAGTTGGTGTCTTGCCGAGACCCATGTCGAGAGCGAGGCATCCGCCCAGCCCGGCGTCATCCAGGAATTGGAGCCAGCCAACGGCCTCTGCTTGGTAACTTCGCAGCTCACCGATAAAACCATCGGGTTGGACTTCGGGATCGGAGTTAACGCTGGAGGCGGCGCGAAGTAGGTCGCTGGCCCAGCTATTGCCGCCCAACGACACTCCCCCACTGATACCGCTACCTTCGAGGCCAAGAGCATGCCGGAGCATCTGCGCGCCAGTTAGTTCTGTGGTGTCTGCACGTTCGGCGAGCGCGGCGGCCGCTTCAACGAGGTCCGCTTGCTCTAAGGCAACCCATCTGCCCCTGGATTGGACGAGCGGCTTTTTTTGCATTGCAAGCTGCTGAATCTCGGCTGCGGTAAGTTCGACTTCGCCGAACACAGCGCTCCAGCTGACGGCGGTTAGTTGTTGTGCTCCAACAATGCTGTCCGCGTCGTCTGCGGTTAGGCGAAGTTGCGCCACTTGTCGGCGTCGAGACAAAGCGGGTACTCGCACGTCGAACCCTGCCGACTCCAGGGCTGGACCCGTGCTGGACATCAACTCCCAAGCTTCGTCTTGGTCAAGTAGCACTTCGCCTTGCCTTCGACCGCCAGGGCGTTTCAACGCGGGAAGCATGCGCTCCAGTCGGGTGTACTGACCCTTAACTTCAGTGCGACGTGTATTGGATCCGCTTACCATTGCGACCTCTACGGGATCCATGGAATTCTCGGGCCCTGGTGATAGCACCTTCAGCTGCCATGCACCACTTTCATCGGGTTCATCGAGCTGGACAATGAGCGCATATTTTGCGACAGCTGTAACGGGTCTCGCCCATTGCTCGAGTTTTCGAGCCAGATCGGAACCGTTATCGGCGGCTGCGGAAAAGGGCTTTCCGCTCAAATTGGCTAGAAAGGTTTCCGCTACTTCATCTTTCGTTTTCGGATCTGGCGGAGGCGCCGGAACCTCAAGTCGCCCAGCGGCGTTAGCGACAATAGCGTTGACCATTCCAGTTAAAGCAGACTGCACAACCGCCCGCGCGTCAGGTCCTGGATCAGCCGCTGTGACGGCCCCAGGGAGAGAATTGGCGAATGCTTCAAGTCGACGCTTGCTGATGATGCCGGGCATCCATTGAACAATGAACTCGCCCTTATTGGTCTTGTTCCGCTTGTTGCGCCGTTTTCGTATCCTTTGCAGCTTGGGAACAGTTCTGCCTTGGGCGACAAGGCCGACGGCGGCGGCGGCGATGAGGCTGAGCCATCTTGCGCTGGCGCCAATTTGGTTGATGTTCGCTTGATTGTCAGGGTCAAGGTCGGGCTCGACGGGTTCAGGTGATTCAGTCGCTTCGGTGTCTGAGTAATCACTCAACGTGGAGTCGTCTTGGTTTCCTGGCGCAGTGTCTGCCTGTTGAGTCCAAGGTTGGGTGGCCAGAGCTGCTAGCCAGCCAAGAATGTCCCCTACCTGTGCGCTTAATGCTGGCGCATTCAGGCCAGTTGGCAAAGCAATACTCCGGTAGTCCTCCCAAGCGCTTTCGGGGGCTCCGGCATCAATTAGCCGACTGAGCAGCTGTTCTGATGACTCGGGCTCGTTAAAGGCTCCGGACGCCCACGCGATGACCTTCCCTGAGGTCCATGAAAGCTGGAGGGCTACTGGCTCGGTCACAGCGTTATTAGGAATGAGGGGAACCTCTTCGTCGATTTCTTCGGCGTTGTAGACCTCGCCCGTTGCTCGTTCGAAAGCGTCGGTTAAGGATCTAAATTCGTTCTCAAAATCAGTGATGATCTGGTTGCGTTGTGGTCCCTTAATTCGTCGAATCGATTGGAGGGTGTCTTCAGCGTTCTCAATCATGTCTGTGAGGACATTTCGCCAGCGGATGGGATCGGACTTGAGCTCGGCGAGTATCGCTGGAGCCGCTGTGCCGTCAGCTTCAAGACGAGCGCGTTCTTCTATTTCGCCCCACGATAATGTCGCCAATAACGACGTCAAAGACCCGTTTCTAGGGGCCGATTCCTGAGATTCGATTGTGGAATTAGTTGCGTCCACTTCGTTCTTCTTATCTACACAAAATGTTGCGTGGCTCGCCGCTAGATGAGGCCATGGGCCAGATCAGGACGTCCTCTTCGCACATTGAAATGTACGTTCGCTAATGCAACAACTGACGCACCAGCGGTCGTAGTTCAAAGTGCTGTTCGCCACCACCTAAGTCTCCGGTGCGACTAACGGTTATCAATGGTAGCTGTCTTTCAGCCATTTCACCACAAAAAGACACCAATAAAGCGCTTGTAATCGTCGTAGAGAATTGCTGATGGTGTCGTATCGTGGGGTTATGCGCTGGTCTGCTGCTTTCATACCTACTCTCCGGGATGCGCCGGCTGACGCCGAGGCTGCTAGCCACAAGCTTTTGGTGAGAGGCGGGTTCATACGTCAGCTGCATGCCGGTCATTACAGTTTGCTTCCCTTGGGTTTGCGGGTTCACGAGAAGGTCGCGCAGGTTGTTCGGGAAGAAATTGATGCAATAGGAGGCCAAGAATTCCTGTTGCCTGCCATGCATCCAGCGTCCTTATGGAAACAGACCGGCCGTTGGGATGTCATGGGTGACGAGATGTTTCGACTTCAAGACCGTGGAGGTGCGGACCTAGCTCTGGGAATGACCCATGAGGAGGTTTTCTCACACATCGCAACTTCTTTGCACTCCTACAAAGAACTTCCTCAACTTTGGTATCAGATTCAAATGAAGTTCCGGGACGAGCCGCGACCGAAGAGTGGGTTGTTGAGAGTTCGGGAGTTTGCGATGAAAGACTCCTACAGCTTTGATATCGATGATGAGGGCCTTGATCGGGCGTTTGAGGCACATCATGGTGCGTACATCAAAATTTTCGATCGGTTAGGGCTTACGGCGATGCCGGTGCAAGCATCCTCCGGAGCTATGGGGGGATCTGCCAGTGTCGAGTTTATGGTCGCTTCACCCGCTGGTGAAGACGACGTGTTGGTGTGCGGGTCTTGTGGCTATCGTGCCAACGTTGAGCGAGGAACTTCCAGATTGGATCCTGTAGATAGTTCTCCGAGCGATGATGCTCCTGAACGGTTCGCCACTCCCGGTGTTCGGACGATCGCCGAACTCGAGGATATTGACGGCGGAGCTGTTGCGGTCAATCAGATAAAGACCATGGTGATGGTGTTAGACGGCGAGGTTGCGTTGGCCTTGCTTCGTGGCGACCATCAGCTGAATCTACAGAAGCTGCAGGACTGTTCTGGGGCGGTCGAAATCAGGCCGGCGACGAGCGAAGAAACGTTCGCCTCGTTGGGGGCGCATCCAGGCAGCTTGGGAGCAGTCGGTGTTACAGGACTCAGGGTGCTCTGCGATCTAGCGTTAGAGGGAAGGACCGGCATGGTCACCGGCGCCAACGAGGACGACTGGCATCTCCGAGGCGTATCGATGGGCCGCGATATCGCTGTTGACGCTTGGGTTGACATGAGGGAAGTTCAGAGCGGCGAGGCGTGTGTTGACTGTGGCTCTGTTCTGGAAGTCGTTCGCTGCATCGAAGCTGGCCATATCTTTAAACTTGGGCGCAAGTACGCGGAGGCAATGGGAATTTCGGTGCTTGATGCCGATGGCAAAGCCCAGATTCCGACAATGGGCAGCTACGGCATCGGAATTGGCCGAGCGGTTGCTGCAATAGCCGAAAACCATCACGATGATGCGGGGTTGTGCTGGCCGTTGGCAGTGGCGCCTTACCACGTGCTGATAACAATCCTAGATTTGGATGACCAAGAGGCAGCGGCATTGGCCAATGAGGCCGAAATTGCCTTCACTCGAGCTGGTTTGGATGTGCTGGTTGATGACCGCGCAGCTCGACCTGGCGTGAAATTCGCTGATGCGGAATTGATAGGTGTCCCCTACAGGCTGACTATTGGTGGTCGAAGCCTCAGCAAAGGTCAGGTCGAGTTCACACCCCGAGAAACTGGCACAACTGAAATGCTCGAGCGAACGAGTTGTATCGAGGTGATCCTGGATACCCTCTTGGCATCACAATGATCCATAATGCGGTACTGTTCCACGATGTGGTTTGACCTGCGTGCTGGTGGACCGCGGTTTCACCCATCTGTCCCCTGTGGGGCTTTAACGGCCGGCTGGAGTAGTGGCGATGTCTGAGGAACCTGACGACGAACAAGAAATCGACCTTTCAGCCCTCAACGACGAGGATCTGACCGCACAGATGCACGACGACCTCTACGACGGAATGGCCGATGAGATAGTTGAAGGAACCGAACTCCTGCTTTCACGTGGATGGTCGGCTGACCGAGTCCTCGGTGATGCACTTGTAGAGGGCATGCGGATAGTAGGCATCGACTTTCGAGATGGAATCCTGTTCGTTCCCGAAGTCCTCCTTGCCGCAAACGCCATGAAGGCCGGAATGGCGATATTGCGGCCACTTTTGGCTGAGACCGGGGTCGAACCCGTGGGAAAGGTCATCCTAGGGACAGTTAAGGGCGACATTCATGACATCGGCAAGAACCTGGTCGCCATGATGCTTGAAGGTGCTGGCTTTGAGGTCATCGACCTGGGAATCAACACCGACGTTGACGAATTCCTGGCAGCTCTCAGCGAACACCAACCCGACATCCTCGGAATGTCAGCCCTGCTGACCACCACGATGCCTTACATGAAGGTCGTTATTGACACTCTCGTCGAGCAGGGCCTCAGAGACGACTACATAGTGTTGGTTGGGGGGGCTCCGCTGAACCAAGAGTTCGGCGAAGCGATCGGCGCTGATGCATATTGTCGAGACGCTGCCGTTGCTGCCGAAACGGCAACGGACCTAGTTCAGAAAAAGCGCCAGAACGCATGAGCGCGCCGACCGTCCTCATTTTGGCTTGCGGCGCCCTAGCCCGTGAGATGAAATCGCTGGTAGCGGTCAATGGACTCAATAACGTCGAAGTTGAGTACCTACCAGCATCGCTGCACAACCGCCCGGAACGGATTTGTGGCCAGATTCGAGAACGTTTGGAGAGCGCAATACCGGAGTTCGATCGAATCCTCCTTGGCTACGCAGACTGCGGAACCGGTGGGGAGATAGATCGCCTTTGTTTAGAACTGCAGATTGAACGACTGCCCGGCTCCCATTGTTATGAGTTTTATCTCGAACCCGGCAAATTTGAGGAACTTCATGACGAAGAACCCGGGACCTTCTACCTGACGGACTACCTCGCCAAACATTTCGACCGCCTGATCTTCAAAGCCCTTGGTATAGATGAACACCCGGAACTTTTTGAGATGTATTTCGCCAATTATCGACGGGTTGTCTTCCTGACTCAAGACAACAACGTTGAATGCAGCGAGGCCGCAGCTGCCGCAGCTGTTCGCCTTGGATTGCCGTTGCTCACGATTTCTACTGGCTGGGGTCAACTCGAAACATCTGTGTCTGAAATTGCCCAATTCAAAATCGACCGAGAGCCACTCCCCGCCGTACAGGTAGCTATAAGCCAATGACAGGACGCCGCCGCCGCACCGCATCGATAGCTGTGATCTCGTGGAGAGACATCCCGGCGCAAGTGGTGGCGATCCGAGGCGATGACCGCGAAACAGCCGTACTGTCCGAACGCTTCCAACACGCTATAGATCGTGCTGCGGGTGTAGCTGGCGCAACCGATACGGCCGGCTACGTTGACCAATGGACTCGCGACGAAGACGACTTAGAGGAAGATATCGCTACCCAGGTTGCGGCCAGCGCTGCGCAACTTGAGGCTCAATATGACGATGAATTACTTGAACAGTTGGTGCAGAACGGCGGCTTCAAACGTGACGATGATGGTGCCAGCCAGCGATGCAGCGTCGCCAAACAGGCCACCTAATTGATATCCCCAGAGCGGAGAGCGTAATGACAGACACCGTGATTAGTTCAGCCTCTAAAGAAGTGGTCATTGGTTTCGATCGGCCGTTTGTGATGATCGGCGAAAGGATCAATCCGACCGGTCGAAAGCTTTTGGCAGAAGAGATGAAGAACGGCGATTTTTCGCGCGTTGAATCTGATGCCCTCGCTCAAGTACATGCAGGGGCACAAATGCTCGACGTCAATGCCGGCATTCCGCTTGCCGACGAACCAGCCTTGCTCGCGCAAGCAATCCGGTTAGTTCAGTCGGTGACTGACGTTCCACTGTCCATCGACTCCTCAATTATTGAGGCGTTAGAAGCTGGGATAGACGCCTATGAAGGAAAGCCTCTGATCAACTCAGTGACGGGGGAACAAGAGGTTTTGGATCGAGTGTTGCCCTTAGTGGCCAAAAGTGGCGCTGCGGTCGTGGCTATATCCAACGATGAAACTGGAATTAGCGAAGACCCAGATGTCCGCTTTGAAGTTGCGAAGAAAATTGTTCATTCGGCACAAGACCATGGCATCGCAACGGCGGACGTTGTGGTGGACCCCTTGGTGATGCCCATAGGAGCAATGGGCAACGCGGGTCGCCAAGTCTTTCACTTGGTGCGACGGTTGAGGGACGAACTAGGTGTCAACACAACTTGCGGGGCTTCGAATGTGAGCTTCGGGCTCCCAAGCCGACATCTCGTAACCGGAACCTTTCTATCGATGGCTATTGGGTCAGGTATGACCTCAGCGATTATGAATCCACTGCATGATGAGGTTAAGGCGGCTGTTATGGGTGCAGATGTGCTGATGGGCAATGACCTCAACTGTGGGGCCTGGATTGCTGAGCATCGAGATCCCAACGCCACCAGCTCCGCTCGAGGAGCTCGCAGAAACCGCCGACGCGGCGGTTCGACCGCAACCACGTGAGGCGGACATGTCAACCGTTCATCGTATTGTCTTCACTCCATCGGGCTTAGAAGCTCAGGCAGCGGACGGGGCGTCGGTATTGGAGGTCGCCCGAACAGCTCGGGTGGACCTAGACAGCGTGTGTGGAGGTCGCGGAGCCTGCGGGCGGTGTCAAATCATCCCGTCATTTGGGGAGTTTCCGAAATGGGCACTCAAATCTGAGCCTCTTCACCTGAGCGAGGTTGGTGCGACCGAAGCCAACTATCAAGGACGTCGCTTTGTGCCAGACGGCTCGCGACTTGGCTGCCAAGCAAAGATCTACGGCCCTATCGTTGTTGAGGTACCGCCGGAAAGTCAGCTGCATGCACCGATCATCCGGAAGGAAATCAACCTAAACGGATTGTCGCTTGATCCGGTTAGCAGTCTTCGTGTCGTTACTGTCAGCGCTACTCAGGTTAAATCAGTTGGCGTCCAGGCCGCGATTAACGAGGCTTGTCAACAGGAATGGCATTTCGTGCCTGAATCATACGAATCCGATGTCTTGGAACAGGTGGACCAATTTGTTGGCGATGTCGATGAGACTGTAACCCTGCATCTGAGGCAGACCGACACTTCAACGACGGTGCACTCGGTTCGCAAAGGAGTCCGCCTTGACAACCTGGGTGTGGCTATTGATCTTGGCTCAACAACCGTGGCTGCCCATCTCATTGACTTGGGCACAGGAGAAATCCTAACTAGTGGTGGGCTAATGAACCCTCAGATTCGTTTGGGTGAGGATCTCATGAGTCGAGTTAGTTACGTCATGATGAACCCGGATGGCGGCGACGAATTGACCGGTTTGGCCCGAGAAGCTGTGGCCGGTCTGATTGACACCTTGTTAGAAGACGCTGATAGGTCCGTCGAAGATGTGACAGAGGTCGTGCTGGTGGGAAATCCGGTGATGCATCATTCATTTTTAGGTTTTGACGTTGTACCCCTCGGCCAAATGCCGTTCGATTTGGCGACTGATCGTTCAGTTACCGTCGCAGCTGCGACTGTCGGACTACCTCCTTCCAAGGCCTCGGTGTATCTGCCGCCGTGCATAGCGGGCCATGTGGGCGCCGATGCGGCTGCTGCTGTTTTGGCTGAAGCACCACATAAGTCAGAGCAGCGGCAGCTTCTAGTAGATGTTGGGACTAACGCCGAAATCGTTTTTGGAAACGAAAATCAACTGTACGCTGCTTCTAGTCCCACAGGTCCAGCCTTTGAGGGCGCCCAAATCACCCACGGGCAGAGAGCCATACCTGGGGCTATTGAGCGTGTCCGGATCAACAAGGACACTTTTGAACCTGAGATCAAAATCATCGGATCAGAGTTGTGGTCTTCTGAGACCGGTTTCTCAGGAGTGCTTGAGGACCCTGGAATCACCGGTATTTGCGGTTCAGGGATAATCGAAGCAGTGGGCGAACTCTTCTTAAGCGGACTCATGACCGCTGACGGGGTGATCCTTGATAGTCGAGATAGAACGGACCGGGTGATCTCAGACGGTCGAACATTTTCTTACGTGTTGCACCGGGCCGGTGGTGCCGATGATCATGATGGAAATTTCATTGTGATTTCCCAACCAGATATTCGGGCAATTCAACTCGCCAAGGCTGCGTTGCGTGCCGGAATAGATCTGCTGTTGGAACATGCAGACTGCGCGGCGCCGGACGAAATTCGACTAGCTGGCGCCTTTGGTGCCCATATTGACCCTAAATATGCGATGGTCCTTGGGTTAATCCCAGATTGCCCACTTGAGGACGTTCGCGCAGTCGGCAATGCCGCTGGGAGCGGAGCGGCAAGGCTTCTGCTCTCGAACGAGGAGCGAACTGCGGTTGAACAGCTTGTTCAGGGAATAGAGAAGATCGAAACAGCCACCGAAGAACGTTTCCAGGCGTTGTTTGTTGGCGCGATGAGCTTTCCGCACGCCACCGCTCAATACCCGAATCTCAAAAAAACAGTTGATCTGCCTGCACGCCCTCTAGCGTCTAATCCTGCAGGCACACGCCGCAAACGGCGTTCACATCGGAAGGAAACCTAAGGTGGCTACCCGTCGGTCAGGTGGTAGGTCAGCGCGACATGCAGCGCGTGCAGCGCAGTCGGATGTTTCTAAACCGTTCCTCGAGCGGCGCTTGCCGCCGGTGGAAGTCCTCGATGAGGACGGCCTTAGCCAGATCGAAGAAAACGCGGAAATCATTTTGAGTGAAGTGGGTATCGCATTCCAAGATTTTCCTGAGGCCCTCGAGATGTGGCGTGCAGCCGGGGCAGAGGTTGAAGGCGACCTCGTTAAGTTCCCTCGGGGTTTGTGTAGGCAAATAGTCCAAGAGACGGCACCGTCAAGCTTTACTCAGCATGCGCGAAACCCGAGTCGTTCTGTACAAATAGGAGGGAACAACACAGTGTTCTCCCCTAACTACGGCTCCCCATTCGTTACAGATCTTGATGATGGTCGACGTTACGCAACGCTGAAAGATTTCGAAAACGTCGTGAAGTTGACGTACCAACTCCCCCACCTTCACCACAGTGGAGGAACTGTTGTCGAGCCGGTGGACGTGCCGGTCAACAAGCGACATTTGGACATGGTCTATTCCCATTTGAAGTACAGCGATAAGCCATTGATGGGTTCGGTTACTGCTCCTCAACGGGCCGCTGACTCAATCGAATTGTGTCGGCTTGCATTTGGCGGTGACCTCGAACAGCGCACTGTCCTTACGAATTTGATTAACGCCTCGTCTCCATTGCGCTGGGACTCCACCATGTTGGGTGCGGCGAAGGTCTATGCAGAGCACAACCAGGCCTGCATTATTTCCCCTTTCATCCTCGCTGGAGCGATGTCGCCGGTCACTGTCGCTGGTTTGGCAGCACAAGCGCTCGCGGAGGCATTGTCAGGGATGGCGTTTTGCCAGCTAGTGCGGCCTGGTGCGCCGGTCATCTTCGGCACTTTCGCTTCTTCAATGTCGATGGCAACCGGTGCCCCAACCTTTGGAACCCCGGAGGGCGGTTTGGCAATCTATGTAATGGCTGCTTTAGCTAGAAGAGTCGGTGTTCCTTTCCGTTCTGGTGGAATGTTGACAGCGTCCAAAGGTCCCGATGCTCAAGCTGCTTACGAATCTCTGTCAACGCTGCTTCCGACAATGCAGGCGGGGGTTCATTTCGTACTTCACGCTGCCGGTTGGGTTGAAGGTGGATTAGCACTCAGCTACGAGAAGTTGTTACTGGACGCCGATCAGTTAGGAATGATGGCTGTATACGCCGACGGTGTCGACATGACTCCAAATGGACAAGCTATGGAGGCGTTTAGGACCAACCCCCATGGCGCCCACTTCTTGGGAAATGGCCACACGTTGGAAAATTTTGAAAGTGCCTTTTATAGGTCCACTCTCGCCGATAGCAACAGTTATGAACAGTGGCATGAGGAGGGCGAGTTGAGTGCCGCACAGCGTGCCAATTCAGCCTGGAAACAGATGCTCAATGACTATCAAGCGCCTCCGTTGGACGAAGAAGCTGACCATGCTATGTGCGCCTATGTCGCGAAGCGGAAGGCCGAAGAACCGGACGAGATCGGGTAATCAGCCAGCTACAACGCAAACGGTTCCGATGACAGCAAGAACGATCCCAACGATCTGTCGTTTCTCTATAGCGTCGTCATAGTGAAGTCGTCCGACAAGAACCGTGAATACAGGAAACAGTGAAATCCCTATGACTGTGGCGAGCGAATCGAAACGTAAGCCCTGAAAGAACGCCACACTCGCTCCACCTGCGCAGATTCCGGCGGCTATACCAACTGTCCTAGAACCCCTCGGGGCAACGACCCGATTCTTGGTCAAAATAGCTAAGGGGAGCATTAAGGCGAACGCTATGACTCGTTGCCCAGCTATAGCGATCGGCCCCGAAGCCGAACCAACATCGAGCAGAACAGCTTGCCCGACGCCATACCCCAAACCCGAAAGCAACCCCCACTTAATTCCAGCGATGGTGGATCCGGTTTGGTGGCGACCCGCTGTTACAGCGAGAAGTCCAAATAGTGCGAGGATGACGCCGAGTAAGGAAATCGCGGAGATATCGACGTTGCGCATTATCGCCCAACCGAACGGCACGAGCGTCGCGAGAATCGCAGCCAATGGAGCAACAATCGCTGAGGTAGCTCGGGTGAGACCCAAGTAATAGCAACACAACCCGACGGCAAAACCAGCACCGGAAATCCCGCCCAAGGTCAGGTCCCGAAAGGTGAAACTTCCAGGCCAAAAGATTAACGAGAGAAGAACAGCCGCTGCGCCAAAGACCTGCATGCTACTTGCACTCGTAATGGCGCTTGAGGAAAGCGTGACCCGACGGCCGAACAGGTCGCTGAACCCTATGAGTAAGGCGGCGGCTACACCCAAAAGTGCACCGATCATCGCAAGCCAAACCAATTCATCACGACAGCGAGGATACGCTGCGATCACAGTCTTGAGCGGCGGAGGAGGTCGTGGTGACAGAACCTGACCTTTGTGGCGATGACATCTATGACTATGTGATCGTTGGGGGCGGCTCAGCAGGCTGTGCATTGGCAAATCGCCTCAGCGAGGACAGCTCAATTAGCGTTCTCCTCTTAGAAGCTGGTCGCCCCGATTACATTTGGGACGCCTTCATTCATATGCCGGCTGGCTTCTCCTTTCCAATCGGGTCCCGTTTCTATGACTGGATGTATCGAACTGAACCAGAGGCCGGCTTGGACGGCCGCGAGGTGTACCACGCGAGAGGGAAGGTGCTCGGCGGTAGTTCAAGCATTAATGGCATGATTTTCCAACGCGGAAACCCCTTGGACATGGAACGCTGGGGCGAAGAGCCCGGGATGGAAACTTGGGATTACGCTCATACTCTCCCCTACTTCAAGAAGATGGAAAGTTGCTTAGCGGGCGCCGACGAGTGGCGAGGAGACTCTGGACCGCTCAAATTGGAACGGGGACCAGCAGAAGGACCCCTTTTCGCTGCGTTCTTTGCCGCCTGTCAAGAAGCGGGGTACTCGCTTACAACCGACGTCAATGGCTATCGACAAGAAGGGTTTGCAGCGTTCGATCGAAACGTGTTTCGCGGTCGGAGACTGAGCGCAGCTCGGGCTTACCTCCACCCCGTAATGAGTCGTCCGAATTTGAAAATAAAGACCCGCACCCACACAACACGCGTGCTGGTCGAGGCGAACCGTGTGGTCGGCGTGGAGGCGATAGAACGGACGGTCCTGGGTGGTGGCCGCCGAACCAAACGCTACAGATCCAACAACGTGATCTGCTGTGCGGGGGCGATCAATACCCCTCAACTACTTCAGATGAGTGGTATCGGCCCGAGGGCCGTGTTGGAAAAAGCACAGACTCCAGTATTAGTTGATCTACCGGGAGTTGGTGAGAACCTCCAAGATCACCTTGAGGTCTATATCCAACATTCAGCGCTTAAACCAATTACACAACAACCGAATCTCGCGTTTTGGCGTAGACCATGGATCGGGCTTCAATGGCTCTTTCGGCGCGGACCAGCGGCCACCAACCATTTTGAAGCAGGTGGGTTCATTCGAACTGGGTCAGATACCGACTATCCGAACGTAATGATCCACTTTCTGCCCTTGGCTGTGAGATATGACGGCTCCGTTGCCAAAGCCTCCCATGGTTATCAGATGCATGTAGGTCCAATGAATGCCGAGTCTCGAGGATCTGTCCGAATCAGATCAGCAGACCCATTCGATAAGCCGGCGATTCACTTCAACTACCTTGACACGGCGAGAGATAGACGAGACTGGGTCGAAGCAGTAAGGGCGGCCAGAGAGGTTTTGAACCAGGATGCGTTCAAGGGAATTACTGGTGGTGAACTTTCGCCGGGCGGTCATGTGAACTCTGATAAGGAAATCTTGGATTGGGTTAAACGAGATGCTGAGACAGCTCTACATCCTTGCGGTACCGCGAAGATGGGATCCGATGCCGACGCAGTTGTGGATCCGCAAAGTATGGAAGTTTACGGAGTCGATGGGTTACGGGTCGTTGACGCATCCGTGATTCCGCTGATTACCAACGGAAATATCTATGCCCCTACGATGATGGTGGCGGAGAAGGCCGCAGACCTGATTCTTGGCAATACTCCATTGCCTCCATCGGGGCCTGAGTACTACTCCACGTGACTTTGATGAATTAGTGGCGCCGTCGGTACAGCATTGACACAACCATTCGCGAGGCCCGTAACGGAAACGGTTGAAATTCACTCTGCTCTTCTACAGTCGGGGCGTCATGGGCGTAGATGCGGTACAGCAGGTAGAGCGTCAAGACGAGAAACACACAAAACGGAAAATAGAAAAAGCCTTTCACGGACCGAGTCAAAATCAGGCCCGTCACCAAGGGGCCGATTAGCGATCCAATTCCGTGAACTCGTACCAGAAGTGCCGCTGCAGCGATTCTTTGCTCGGCGTTGACCCAATCATTGGTATAGGCAACCGACATGGAATAGGTGGGATACGCAAGGCCGCCCATTAAGACAAGGCAAACAAGAGACAACCCATCGGTGCCGTTGAGGAAGGTAAGAACGAAACAGAGCGAAGCGGCTCCCGCTGAGGCGACGGTCATAACGCCACGACGCGGAACGCGGTCTGACAATCTGCCTAACGGTATCTGGAACATCAAAGATCCGACAAGGGGTGCTCCCACGAAGTTGGCTATTTGAAGAGCACTCCAACCTTGGTAGGCGCCATAGATCGGCCCAATTCCGACCAGCGAGCCGATCGTCATGCCAGTAAAGCAACAAACAACGAGTCCAGTCGGGACGATGGAATAGAGGGCTCGAAAGGTCAACGGTTCAGGAATGGAGGTGGGGACCGAAGACCGACTTGACAATGCAATGGGCACCAAAGACATCGAGACCAATACCGAAGCAACCGCAAATAGTGTGAATCCTGCGGTACTTGAAAGGCCCACCGAGTATTGTCCGACCATTGTGGCGCCCACAGCTAAGACCATGTAAGAGCTCAGCAACCGCCCTCGGTTTTCATTGGTAGCGACGTCGTTTAGCCATGACTCCGCGACGACGTAAAGGGCGGCGACACAGAACCCGAAGACCAGCCGACAAACACCCCACGCCACCGGGTTGACCCACAAACCCTGGAAAAGGACAATGCTTGAGGCGGTTGACGCCAGACCAGCGAAAGTACGGATGTGGCCGACTTCCGACAGCAGCTTTCCGGTGTACCGAGTACCGAGAATAAATCCCGCGTAATAGGCGGTCATTACCAGTGAAGCTGTAAGGGCCCCGAAACCGGCAGCTTCGGCACGTAACCCCAATAGGGGGCGTTGCAAGCCGACACCTGCTTGGAGCAACGCGATTCCCAAGAACAGCGACCAGGCGGTTAACGATCGGCTCGATTTGGTCACTGAGGTACTTTCGGGGTGGCAGAGGTTTTTGAAGGGGAGAAAGTATGCCCGTTAGCTACGGCTTATAAAACCTCAGGAAGACATATCGGGACTTGAGGGCCGCCGAGTCGGTGGCTGCACGTACTGCCAGCCGAAGCGACCCTTGACGCACAGGTGCCCCGCGGTAACTGAATGGTCGGCAGGAGAGGTCACTTTATATATCTCGTTATCTTGGGTATGAAGTTCGAGTGTGCAGCCGACCCCACAATACGAGCAGATTGTTTCGGTGGTCTTTTGTCGTTCCGGTTCCCATTGGGCAGCTTGCCTTAAGTCGAATTCTTTTTTGAATTGGAGTGCATTGGTTGGACAGACGCCAACACAGTTGCCGCAGTAGACACATGCAGACTCCGGTAATGGAGTGTCGAACTCGGTAGAGACTCGGGTATCGAAGCCACGTCCCGCCATAGAAATAGCGAACGTGAATTGGGCATCGTCACCGCAGGCTTCAACACATTTGTAACAGAGCACGCACCGGTCATATGCCCTTACAAAGAGGTCGTCTTCAATCTTCGTTGCGTCCTTCATCTGACTCGGTTCGGTATATCGGGAAGAATCTGCTTCGTACCGGACGATGAACTCTTGAAGTTCTGTACTTTCAGATAAGTCATTGGTGGTGTCGAGGAATTCGAGGATCATTTTGCGGTTCAAGGCGACCCGTTCGCTCTCGGTGTGGATAATTGAGCCTTGTTCACACTCTCGTGAACACGCGGGCACGAGATTTCGGGACCCTTCCATTTCGACGACACATAGGCGGCATGCGTTCACCGGAGTCAGATTGGAGGCCCAGCACAAGGTTGGTATCTCGACACCAGCAGATCTGGCTGCCTCAAGGATGGTGGTGCCAGCATCCACATTGACTGTCGTACCGTTAATTGAGATTGCTATTTCGGTTGGCTGTAGCTCACTCATGGCCGACTCTCATCCAATAAGCCCAGAGTTAATGCAGAGCGAACGGCGGAAGCGGCGGTTTGGCCGAGGCCGCAAATCGAAGCGTCGGTCATAACGGTGGCTATGTCCTCAAGGAGGGCAACATTCTCTACATCTGCTTTGCTGTCGCCAATTTGTAGAAGAACTTCATGTTGGCGAACGGTTCCGATCCTGCATGGAACACATTGTCCACATGACTCGTCACGGAAGAACTGGGCCAATCGGCTGAGGACGTCTCGCACACTTACCTCAGTCGAAAACACCATCACGGCTCCTGACCCGAGTGTCAGATCGTGGGATTTGGTGTCCTCGAACGTAAGTGGAACATCTAGCTGCTGAGGGCTCACAAAGCATCCGGCAGCACCTCCGAGAAGAACCGTTTGTAGGACCCCATCAACGCCGCCGGCGTTTGAAAGTAGCTCCCTCAACGTAATCCCGAAGTCGGCTTCGTAAAGACCGGGTCTAGCAATATCTCCCGAAAGACAAAAGAGCTTTGTGCCCGGTGAATCTGGCGTGCCAGCTGATCGGTAGTGATCGACTCCGTAATTAAGAATTTCCAGGACATTCAGAAAGGTTTCTGGATTATTTACGATTGTTGGTTGACCGAAGAGGCCGATGTCAGTGGGGTACGGCGGTTTACTACGAGGTTCACCGCGGAAGCCTTCTATTGAATTAAACAGCGAGGTTTCTTCGCCACAAATGTACGCGCCTGCTCCCTGTCGAATTTCTAGGTCGAAGCTGGCTGAAGACCCTGCGATCGCCTCCCCTAATAATTGAGCTGAATAAGCTTGGGCTATCGCCCTAGCTAGGCGGTCTGCGGCAGTCGTGTACTCACCGCGAATATAGATCCAGCCTTTTTCGCATCCGGTCGAAATACCAGCGATGGTCATCGCTTCGATCAAGGCGAACGGATCGTTCTCCAAGATCATTCGGTCCTTGAACGTTCCGGGTTCACTTTCATCAGCATTAGCAACAACGTATTTGGGGGCACTCTGATGGTTCGCTACTGATTGCCATTTCACCCCGGTTGGGAATGCAGCGCCACCTCGGCCAGTTAAGCCAGAATCCAAGAGCATCTCAATGACGCGGGTGCCGCCTAACTCAATTGCTGACTTGAGGGCTTCATATCCGCCTTGCTCCTTGTATGACTCTAAACGGGTTGGGGCATTTGTTCTGAACCGGCGGAGAAGTCGACTCGTTGCGCCAGAGAAGAACTGCGGATCAACGCTTGTGGTTGATGTGAGATCCTGGTTCTCGGCGCCCGTCATTTGAACAAATGATGCCGGAGGTCGTTCGCATTGGCCTAAGCATGGGCTTTCATGAACGCGGTGGCCTTCCGAACGAAGTTCTTCGATATAAGAGCCCGAGCCACGGTTCGCACAAACCGGGTCCACACACACATGATGGAGTGGACCATCTTCAGGCTCTTCTAGCTGAAACAGGTCATAAAACGACGCGACCCCGTAGGCCTCTGCTGCAGGAATTTGTAATGTTTCAGCCAGGTAATTCAGGCCGCCTGGTGATATCCAGCCCTTAACGTTTTGAAGTTGATGAAGGCCCGGCAGCAGCAAATGACGCGTGTCGCGAGTTCGACCTAAACCACTGATAACCCAACGTTCACTCTCACGCCTCACGGGAGGATCGCTCACTAGATAGTCAACTGCCTCCCGTTCGTCTGAATCTGGGGTGGCGTCGGTGTATTTGAGATCAGACATAACGCTCGCCTGAAGTGAGCTTGTCTATTCGAATGGCAGCCGCCTTGAATTCCGCCGTCCCGCTTTTGGGGTCCCATTCGTCGTTCGTCAGAAGGTTTAGATCGATTAGCTCTGGGAAGTGAAAGGTAGTGAAGGCAAGACCTGCAGCCTGGTCGGTTTTGATATCTACCTCTATTTCGACGCTGCCCCGCGGTGAAGAAACACGAACTAGCTCGCCTTGAGCCAGGTTCAGTGATGCAGCGTCCAAGTGACTGATTTCGAGTTGATCCCCAGACCTAATGGGTGATGGGTACCCCCGCGACTGGACTCCTGTGTTGTAGGAATCCAACGCTCGCCCCGTAGTTAGGCGAATCGGAAATTCGTCACTTAACTGCTCCTTGGGGCCTTCATGGTTTACGAGGGAAAACGGCGCTCTTTCCTTCCCCCCAAGATCGTCTTCCCACAACCAGCCGTGAAGAAATGGGGTCCCTGGATGGTCGAGGTCAGGACAAGGCCATTGGAGGCCGTTGTTGTCTTCTAGCCGTTCGTAACTCATTCCTGAATGCATTGGTGAGAGTGAACGCAACTCGTCCCATAAGGCCTCGGGGGTATCGGCTGGCCAGCTCGCGCCCAAGAGTTGCGCAACCTCACCGATGATGGTGTGGTCGTCCCGCGTTCCAGCCGGCGCTTCAACCGCCGCTCTCACGCGCTGTACGCGGCGTTCACTTGATGTGACTGTGCCTTCAGATTCAGCCCAACCAACAGTCGCTGGCAGCACTACGTCAGCGAGTTCGGCGGTCCTAGTCAGAAAGATGTCCTGAACGACGAGGAGTTCTAGGTCGGTCAATAATTTTCGTGTATGACTGACATCTGCTTCAGAGTCTGCCGGGTTCTCCCCTATTACATAGAGTCCCTTTAATGTGCCCGTAGCCATTGCTTCGAACATAAGGGTCAGATGAAGGCCTGGTTGAGGGTTAAGTTCGACGCCATAGGCATCCGAAAACCGTTGTCTAGCGGAGTTGTCGGTAACGTCTTGAAAGCCTGGAAGCTTGTTAGGAAGCGCGCCCATATCTCCGCCGCCCTGGACATTGTTTTGACCTCGCAGCGGCACTAGACCCGATCCCCAGCGTCCGACGTGCCCGGTCAGCAAAGCAAGGTTGCAAAGTGAGAGGACGTTATCGACGCCGTTGTGGTGCTCCGTGATGCCCAAGGTCCAAAGTATTTGAGCCATCGAAGCGTTTGCGTAGCTGTGAGCCAGTTCCTGTATGGCGTCGGCAGGGACACCAGTTACCGATGAAGCGTATTCGAGGGTGTAAGTCTGAACATGAGCTGCGAATTCTTCGAAGCCGGACGTTGAATGGTCAATGAACTTGCGGTCATGGAGGTCGGCAGCGATGATCTCGCGTGCCACAGCATTTGCCAACGCTATGTCGGTCCCCACGTTTATTCCGAGCCAAGCGTCAGCGAATCTCGCGGATGCAGTGCGCCGGGGGTCGACAGCGTGCATCTTGGCGCCACTCTTCAGTCCCTTTAGGACATGATGGAAATAGATGGGGTGGGCTTCGCGGGCATTGGAGCCCCACAGGAGAACAAAATCAGCCTCCTCCACCTCTTGATAGGAGGAGGTTCCGCCCCCTGCTCCGAACACTGTCGCCAGACCGACGACGCTAGGAGCGTGTCAAGTTCTATTACAGGAGTCAATATTGTTGGATCCGATGGCGGTTCGCATGAATTTTTGGGCCGCATAGTTCATCTCGTTTGTGCTCTTTGAGCAGCTGAAGAGGCCCACAGCGTTCGGACCATCGGTTTCGAGTATCTCTTGAAGGCCGTTCGCTGTAATCGTCAACGCCTCATCCCAGCTTGCTGGGCGTAGTTGGCCCCGTTTCCGAACCAGAGGTGTCTCTAGGCGCGGCAGTGGCTGCGAGTACCCGGTTCGTCGTTTCATTTGTTCTCCAAGCGTGGCCAAGGACGCCTAAGCCTCGAGTATGAGTGTAGAACGAAGGGTGTGTAGTCAAGCCGCTCTTGAGTTGCGATATCTCGTCCCACTTGTCGAATGTCGGAGGCGTTGAATTGGCGGTGATTCCACTTATCTGGGAAGCTGTTCCACAATGTGGCACACGAAGGTAGTGGTTTAAGATGGTCGGCGTTCAATCAGTACGACGCGCTTTCGCGATTCTGAGAGCGTTGGCGCAAAATCCGATGGGTGTAACCGAGCTATCGAACCGTGTTGAGTTGCCGAAGAGCACTGTGGCGCGGTTATTGGCGGCCCTCGAGGAGGAGGGTGCTGTCAGCCAAGACGGTGTACGTGGTATGTACAAAATTGGAGACGGGCTTTCAAGTGTGATTAGTGATGTACCAGGTGGGAAAAATATCACTGCCCTCGCCTACCCTTACTTGGCCCGTCTAGCTACTGAGCTCGACGAGACAGCTGGTATTGGATTGTTGGAAGGACGCCAGATTTTCTACGCAGATCATGTCGAGCCTGACGCGGCAGTGCAGGTGAAGAGCTGGACGGGTGAATACGCGCCGTTGCATTTGGTGCCGTCGGGTTTGGTGGTACTGGGCCATTTCTCCGAAAATGCATTGGATGAGTATCTGAGGAGTGATCTGGCGACTACTTCACCTAAGAGTGTGTCGGACCCCGGGGAGATACGGGCTCGCCTTGACGAGGTGCGGTGTGATGGGTACGCCTGGGGTTTCGAGGAATTCGCAGAGGGTTTGAATTCCGTCGCTGCGCCTGTGTATGGACAGACAGGAGAAGTTGTGGCGACGCTTCATGTGCACGGTCCCGCGTATCGGTTTCCCAAGGGAGATGACAAAGATGTATTGGGGAGTCGTTTAATTGAAACGTGTGCCGAGTTGGGACGCCACCTCGTGTGACAGCCGTCAGACGCTTCAGCGACGCCGTTTTATTTCTTCGATGATCGCTGGAACGACTTCGTGGAGATCGCCGAGGACGGCGTAGCCCGCTTTCGTGACCATGTTGGCCTCGGGGTCAATATTGATCGCCAAAATGTTTTTTGATGCCATCGCTCCGACCCAGTGTTGGATCGCGCCTGAAATTCCACAAGCAATGTAGATCTCTGGAGCTATGCGGGTGCCAGTTTGCCCAACTTGGTCTGCGTGGCTGCGCCATCCATTATTAGTGACTGCTCGTGAACAACCAACTTTCCCAGCGAGTAAATCGGCAAGTTCTTCTAGGGGCGCGAAGGCGTCAGCTGAGCCCACTCCACGGCCGCCTGACACCACGACAGATGCCGTCGACAACGTTGCTCCCTCGGCTTGGGCCGCTCGTTCCTGGACAAGAGTTCGCGTCAGTAATGAATCTAGTTCAAGTTCAACGATTTGAATATTGGCGTCTGAGGAGAGTGCCGCTGTCTCTGGTTCAACTGAGTGATGGGCGTAGGAAAGAAAAATCTGTTCGGTATCGACACGAACGTCCTCAAGTAGGGATCCACCCCATTGCATCCTCGTGATCGTCCAGTCGCTGTCTCGGTGTACCTCAATGCAGTTTGCAATGAAGGGGCTTCCGAGACGAGCACTTGCGTGGGCGATGACCTCGTTGCCTTTATCGGTCCCGACAGACATAACGATGCTCGGTGTGCGTTCCTGAGAAAGCTGAGACAGTGCCTCGCCCCATAACTCGGGCCCGTAATCGGTGATTAATGGTGAAGCAAGAACCACACCTTCGCTGATTCCATATTCAGTACATACGGCGTTGAAATCAGAGTCAAAGACGCCGATGAACACGGCAACGACTTCCTCGGTTAGCCTCTGAGCAAGATTTCGGGCAGCGGTGAGGGCCTCAAAGGTGGCTGGTGAGATTTCTCCTCGGTCGTGCTCGACAAGCACATAAATACCGGGCATTAGAGCACTCCCAGTTCATCGAGCAAGTCCACAACCTTGACGGCGGCATCAGGTCCATTGCCAAGGATTTCGGTTTCGCTGATTTTTTCTTCGGGTTGGTGGAGCCGAACCTTCTCCTGGGGTCCGGCACTACTATCGATCGAGGTCGACGATATCTCAGCCTTCTTGGAGGCCAGTCGCCCCTTCATCGTCGGATAGCGAGGAAGATTGATGCCCTCCTTTACTCCCAGGACTGCGGGAAGCGGGACTGAATAGACCTCGTTACCTCCATCGACCTCTCGGCTCGCTGTCACCGTGGTGTCTTGAATTTCAATTCCTTTAATTCCGTTGACCACGGCGCGACCTAGGGTTACGGCGACTCGAATGCCGACTTGGTAACCGCCTGAGTCAGCAGATTCGTTGCCGAAAAGGATCAAGTCGAATCGCTCACCACCAGCTTCGAGTTGGGTAATCGCTTCGCTAATAACATGGGACGTACGCTGCGGGTCCCAATCATGACCACTCTCGTTCGGCACAAGGACGAACTCGTTCGCGCCAACGCTGGCCGCATATCGAAGCTGTTCTTCAGCTTCTGCGGGTCCCACAGTTAACACGCACACAGAGCCTCCATGTTCCTCCACTAACTGAGCGGCTTCTTCAACAGCACACTCCTCGTGAGGGCTCGTGGTGAAACCGAGGTGTGCTGTATCAACAGTGAGGGCATCGTCCGTTATGTTGATGCGGGAACCGGGTGCCGGCACCCGCTTTACACAGACCAGAATTCGCATCTAACTTCCTTCGAATCTTGCTCGGTGGCTTTCAGGCCTTCATCCGGTCGTTGGCAGGGTCAAACAGAGCGAGGTTTGGACCTGTTGCTGCGACCGATACTGGGTACATTTCGTTCTGGTACATGACTTGGAGTTCGGTTCCCGGCTCACACAGGTCTGTGGGTAGATATGCCATCAGAAGGTATTTGCCCACTGATGGGCCGTTGCCGGCGGTGGTGACTCTGCTGACGCGACCTTTGGCATCGACAATTCGCTCGCCGTTTGGCGAAAGAATTGGTTCGTTGCCTGCGCCCATGGGGAATCGGTCATAGCCAGCTTCGCAAGTGAGGTTGTCCGCTGTAAGGACGCAGAGTTGGGCGCACAGCTCTTCTTGACGGGCCGCGACGTAGGCCTCTTTGCCGATGAAGTCGGCCGCTTTTACCTTTGGGCGGGCTAAGCCAGCTTCAACTGGTGTGTATTCGTCCTCTAGCTCTGCTCCCATAAGCCGATAACCCTTTTCCAATCTGCCGCTTGTCCCATAGACGGCGGCACCAACAGGACGCAGATCAAAGGGCTCTCCTGCGGTTGTAATAGCGTCCCAGAGCGCTAGGCCGTGTTGCATAGGGGTGTATATCTCGAATCCAGCGTCGCCTACATATGACATGCGGAACATTTCAGTTGGGATACCCGTAACAAGAACTTCCCGACAAGTTCCGTACGGAAATGCCCCTTGACTCAGATCCGATTCAGTCAACGTCGATAGCAGCTCGATAGCTCGCGGCCCCCATACGCCCAGGGTGCATACCGCGTTGGTGCGATTCTCGAATTGAACCGATCCGTCTCCGGGCAGGTTGTGGCGGAACCAGTACTCGTCCCTGCCTCCATCAAATGCACCGGTGACAATTCGGAATCGGTCGTCGGCCAGACGGAGGATGGTCAAGTCGGATCGAAAGCCGCCTGAGTGGTTAAGAACCGGTGTGTAAATGGAGGCCCCGATGGCTAGGTCGCACTTGTTGACCACCATGTGTTCGATGTACTGAAGGACTCCCGGGCCTGACACTTCGAACATTTGAAAGGCGGAAAGGTCAACAATCGCTGCGTGTTCACGCATATGAAGGTGTTCTGCGTCGGATATGGGAGTCCACCACCGGGCGTCCCATTCGTGTTCTCTGTCTTGGATGCCGTATTTGGCGACCAAGTCGGCATTGGATTCATACCAATGGGGTCGTTCCCAGCCGCCGGCCTCAAAGTAGAAGGCATCAAGCTCGTCGGTACGTGCCTTTGCCGGGCCGTTAGTAATCCCTCTCCGGCTCGCCCACTGTTCTCGAGGGTGGACAATGCCATAAGTCTTATTGAAATGCTCGTCTGCTCGGGCCTCTATGTGGTGAACGTTTCGTTGCTGCGGGTAGAAGCGGGCGATGTCCGCACCATGTGGGTCGGTCAGGTGCGGATAACCGTGCGTCATCCACTCTGCCATGAGGCGACCTACGCCGGGGCCTTCCTTTATCCAAACAGCAGCTGCTGACCATAGGTTTTCTACTTCCACGGTGGGGCCGAGGACTGGATTGGCGTCTGGTGTTAGTGACAGAAGTCCGTTGATCGCGTATTTGATCTCGCCGTCTCCTAAAAATTCCATCAACTCAATTGCCTCTTCCATCTGTTGATCGAAATCGTCAGCTGTGAATGGCATTTCTGTCGGGCTTAGAGCCGCTTCCTCATTAGAAGGTATTTCTTCGACGCGATGCAGGATTGGTCGGTGCGCATATGAGCCAACCTCCATTGACCCGGCAGTTTGACGTTCGTAACAGAAGGTGTCCATGTCTCGGACTATTGGGTAAGCCAACTCCTGTTGGGTCTCTACTAGGAGGTCGAAAGGTCCCACGTCTGCCATCTGGTGCACAGCGGGAGTCAACGGGATAGTGGCCCCCGCCATTTCGGCGATGCGCGGGCTCCACACGCCGCACGCCACGACAACTGTTTCACACTCGATTCGACCTTTGTCTGTGACCACCGCGACGACCTTCGGTTTGTTCACGCCGTCTGTGGTCTCGATATCAAGTACTTCGGTGTTAGCAAACACCTCAAGGTGTCCAGACTCTTGAGCCTTCTTGCGCATTTGGGTTCCGGTTTCCAAGGAGTCAACGGCGCTAACGCTCGGTGTATGAAAACCACCCAGGATTACCTCCTCGGATATGAAAGGAACGAGCTCTTTGACTTCAGCAGGAGTGAGTAGTGATGAAGGGATGCCCCAGCATTTGGCTGACGTCATCCTTCGTTTAAACTCCTCCATCCGCTCGGGGGTTCTGGCGACTTCGATTCCGCCGCATGTGTTCTGAAGGCCCATTTCTTCGTATTGTCGCTGACTCTCTAGTGTCAGGTCCACGATTTCCTTGGAATGATCGACCGAAAATATGAAGTTGGAGGCGTGGCCAGTTGACCCACCAGGGTTCGGGAGCGGACCCTTGTCGAGAAGTACGATGTCCTCCCAACCCATCTCGCTCAGATGACCAACCAAACAGTTGCCAACGATGCCAGCGCCGATAACAACGCACTGGGCTTGTTTTGGGAAATCACTCACTCTTGGTCCTCTTTAATCTGTGAACACACACTTGGCGAAGTCGACGGTACCTGCACAGCGCCTACGTTAGTCAGTTCAACGCCACCAGCTACAAAGCGAACAACCAGGGTTGCCTGCGAGGTATTCTGTATCATGGAACTGTTCCACTAGGTGAAACAATAACCCTGTACCGACGGAACTGTCTACGATCTTCCGTTTACGAAGTAAAATTCGGCGCCTGTCGTATCAGCGACGAGAGAGGTAACAGCAAATGCCAATCCCGAGCGACCTAGAAATCGCAAATGGCGCAACCCTGTTGCCACTGCCAGACGTGGCCGCTTCAGCCGGGATCCCAGAAGAATTTCTGGAGCTATACGGAACCGGTGCCGCAAAAATAAAGCTCGAAGCTATAGAGGCCATGAAGGACAGGGAAGATGCGAAGTATGTAGTTGTATCCGCCATTACGCCTACCCCACTGGGTGAAGGCAAGACAACCACCACCGTTGGTCTAGGTCAGGCGTTCAAGCACATCGGCAAAACCGCGACCATCGCAATTCGACAACCATCGATGGGTCCGACTTTCGGAATCAAAGGCGGAGCCGCAGGCGGCGGGTATAGCCAAGTCGTCCCTATGGAATTGTTCAACCTGCACTTGACCGGTGACATGCATGCTGTGACAGCTGCCCACAACATGTGCGCAGCTGTTCTCGATGCCCACCTCTTCCACGGCAACGACTTAGAACTTGACCTTCACAACATCACCTGGCGTCGAGTCGTGGACATCAACGACCGAGCGTTACGCAATGTCACCCTCGGCCTGGGAGGCCGACTTGACGGCATTCCCCGAGAAAGCGGATTTGACATTACCGCGGCATCAGAGGTTATGGCTGCTCTGGCGCTAGCAACGTCGTTGCAGGACCTCCGAGAAAAGATGGGAAACATCGTTGTTGGCTACACAAAAGCTAATACGCCTGTCACAGCGGAAGAACTCGGAGTTGCGGGCGCGATGACGGTGATCCTCCGAGAAGCTATCAAGCCAAATTTGATGCAAACGCTCGAAGGGACCCCAGCTCTCGTCCACACTGGCCCATTCGGGAATATAGCGACTGGTAACTCTTCGATCGTGGCTGATCAGATTGGCATCAAAAGTGGCGATTTTCTACTTACAGAAGCGGGCTTTGGTGCCGATATGGGAGCCGAACGATTCTTCAACATCAAATGCCGATACTCGGGGCTTAACCCCGACGCCGCTGTGCTGGTAGCGACCGTCCGCGGCCTGAAAGCTCACTCGGGTAATCACAAGATTGTTGCTGGGCGTCCCCTGCCAGAGGAGTTGCTTGCCGAAAATCCAGATGAGGTACATGCGGGTGGTGACAACTTAAGAAAGCAACTAGAGAACATGAAGATTCATGGAGTGACGCCAGTTGTCGCCATCAATACATTCCCTGACGATAAGGAAGCTGACCTCGCCGCTATAGCCGAAATCGCTGCCGAATACGGCGCCCTGTCAGCGCGTTGCACACACTTTTCTGATGGTGGTGCGGGCGCGTCGGATCTTGCGGAGGCAGTTGCAGAGGCCGCCAACGAGGAGAGTTCGTTCTCGCCGCTCTATAGCGACGATCTGTCGCTGCGGGACAAGATTCGGACCGTCGCTCAACGCGTCTACGGCGCCGAGGACGTGTCATTCACCGCTCAAGCTAACAAGCAATTGACGGGATACGAAGAGAACGGTTTCGGACACCTTCCGGTGTGCATAGCGAAGACACATTTGTCAATTTCCTCCGACCCTAAACTGTCAGGAGCTCCAACTGGCTGGACTCTCCCGGTTCGTGAAGTCAGGGCTTCAGTTGGTGCCGGTTTTGTCTACCCTATTTGTGGTGACATGCGGACGATGCCCGGCTTGGGTAAAAGTCCGGCTGCTCACAACATTGATATTGATAGCGACGGCAACATCGTCGGCTTGAGCTAGAGGAGCAGGATTGTCGTTCTTCGGTCACCAAAGGAATCCTTCCGCGGACAGTACCCACCTTCGGCAGCTGTTGATAGAAGCACGATTCGAAGTGATTCCCCTCAAAAACCTTGATCCTCAGCTCCCGCACTTGCCTGAGGGAGCGTCTGTTTCGGTTACGGCCTCGCCGGCCAAGACCCTTGAAGACACTTGGGAACTGAGCAAAAGTTTGTCTGATCGAGGCTTGAAGCCTGTCCCCCATTTGGCGGCACGAATGGTGACGGGTCGAGAACAACTTGCAGTATTGATCAGTCGACTAGCCGATATTGGTGCTACGGAATTGTTCCTAGTCGGAGGTGACGCGCCAGAACCATTCGGGCCGTTCCGCGATTCGATCGAGGTGCTTGAATCCATCCTCGAATTGGACCACGGGCTTGAACACATAGGAGTGACGGCCTATCCGGATGGGCATTCGTTTATCAACCTAGAAGTCCTGACCGAAAGCCTTCACCGAAAGCAAGAACTCCTGGCTTCTGCGGGCGTTCCGGGACACGCCTCAACCCAAATGTGCTTCGATGCTGATGCGATTCGGAACTGGTTAGAAGCGGAACGCTCCGCTGGCTTGACGCTGCCCGTTCATCTGGGAATTCCCGGAGCGGTTGACCGTGCAAAATTGTTATCAATCGGCACACGCCTCGGAGTTGGCGCGTCGCTCAGATTTCTACAAAAGAACAAATCAACACTCGCTCGCCTATTCGCCCCTGGTGGTTACGACCCCAACAAATTGTTGAACCCCCTAGCCGCACAACTTGAGCCGCTAGATATCCGAGGCCTTCATATTTTCACGTTCAACCAAATCGAAAACACCGAAGCGTGGCGCGCCGATGCGATAAGCAGGATCAGCGACTAGCTCTCTGGTTGCTAGGACGTCAACACATCGACTTTTATGACGCTCGGGATATCTTGGAGCGCTTGAATCACGGAATCGTCGGGACCTTGTGATACTCGGATCGTCGCGACGGCAGCCGTCGGGCCGGTACCGTCGAAAATTTCATTCCTCATCTGCTGAACGTTGATACCCGCTGTGCGCAGAGACGACAACACGGCGGCGAGTACCCCTACCTCGTCCCTATGTCGGACTGCGATAGCGCATTCTCCCAACGGGCGGTCGGCAATATTGACGCAATTAGGAGGAAGACCTGTCTCATATGCAGCGATCGTCACAAAGACCCCTTGTGCTATTGCCGACCTTGCTTGATCTGTTGAGGCTCCAATGTGGTGGGTGCCGACGAAGTTCTCCATAGATGCGATTGAAGGCGCCCATTCCGCAGTTCCATCTTTCGGTTCGGCGTCATACACATCCAGCCCGAGCCTCAGCCCCTTTTCAGTCATAGCCGTAGCAAGTGCCTCTTCATCTATTAAGGCGCCTCGAGATGTGTTGATGAGCATGGCTCCCTGTTTCATCTGACTGAGAAACGCTTCATCTACCAGTTGTTCAGTCTGGTCCGTGAGGGGGAGGTGTAATGAGACGATGTCTGAGACCTCCAACAATTCCTCCAGGGACTGATGTAACGAAACGCCAAGCTCAGCCAAGATGTCCGCAGTTTCAACGCTTCTGGTGTCATTAGAGAGACCATGAATGTGAAGTCCGAAACTCTTTGCTCTTTGTGCCACTTCAAGACCGATACTTCCGAAACCGAGGATGGCAATATTTCTTCCCTTGAGGCCACTTGCATCTGAGTATTTGGATTTGTCCCAAACAGAGTCTTGGAAGTCCTTTGTGGAGTGAGGGATTCGTCTGTCAAGCGACAAAATTAAGCCCAGGGTCAATTCAGCAACGGCTGCAGCATTCTGACCTGGGACGTTGCATACATAGATCCCGTATTCACTCGCGGCATCTACATCTATAGTGTCCGTCCCAGCGCCCGCTCGGATGATCAGTCCCAGCTGTGGAGCTGACTCGATCACTTCACGGCTCACAGCAGTACTTCTCACAATTAGAACTTCCGCTCTTCCGAGCTGCTGCGTTAGATCTTTTTTGTCGCCGGTTGTCGCGACCACACACCTATGTCCTCGGCTCTCCAAGAGTTCAATGTGCTCAAGTTCGATGGTGTCTGCGAAATATAACTCCATTTAATTTCACACTCCCCCGCACCTAAATCGATACACCAAACAGCGGTCATGGTGCGCCACTCCGGGAGACGGGTAGTAGGTAGCGCACAACGCTTCGTTAGCCGAACAATTCACTCAAGTCACCTGCTACGAGGACTAGGAGAAGGACGATGACCGAGAGGTTTATGACTGCCATCGGCAATTTCCAGCGTCGATTTCCTGACCAAAAGCGCCTGATGCTGAACACATTCGCGGTGATTGCCACTATTCCGAGCGGTAGGCCCACCCACGGACCAACCCCGGATCCGACCCCCACTAGCGGTGCCAAAAAGGGCAGGATGACATAGGTCAATCCGCATCTAACGCCCGATACAACCATCGACACGCTAAATGTACGAGTTTCCGCCTCTGTCGTTGAGGCAATAGCGGTTTTGGTCATTCGGTGTGTTCTCTAGCCTCGCCGGCAACGGTCAACGGTGGGGAGATTCCCGCAACGCGTAACCCTCCAGGGACAACAGTAACCGTTTGCGGGAGCGATCCCACATCTTCGCCGTCCGATCTCAGGTTCCCGGACTTGGCTCTGTCCGTGCAGAGCAATTCGAGTTGAATAACGCGACCAGTACGAACTTCAACCGCCGGGTGCCCGATGTGTCCACCTTTGAAGGTCTTCGGCAACATTCGTAACAGGTTGAATGCCGATGTGTCTCGTATCACAACGATATCTGCGTGACCTGCGGTGGGACTGGCGTCTGGTGCTATCTGCATTCCCCCGCCAAAGGCCCTGGTATTGGCAATGGCAACCATTAGACACTGACCGTCCACCTCAACGCCATCGACCACCATTTGCAGTTCGTACCTTTGAAGTCGCAATAACTCGATGAGGGTCGCCAGGGTGTAACGACTGGGGCCCCGTGGCCAAGTCATAGCGTCCGCCCGAATATTCACGGTGGCTGAAAAGCCTGCTGTAGCGATCGTAGCTCCGTAACATTTCTGACCAGTTGGCTTCTCAAACTTCAGGATATCGACCCGTTGGGAGGGGCTTACGGCTGAGCGGACAGCATTGTCAAGGTCCTGTGGTAGGTCAAGGCCGAACGCAAAGTCGTTTCCAGTCCCAGCGGGGATGATCCCCAGTGTCGCTGATGTTTCTGCGCACCCTTGGACGACGTGATGAATGAAGCCATCACCGCCAACAGCGACAATATGGCGGTCTTCGGAAACAGCCTCTCGTACAGCTCTATATGTTCCTTGAATGTTGTCCGGCAAGACGTGATCGACGTGGCGGCCTAGTGAGGTCAGAAGTTCTGCAACTATGTGCCCCTTGGCTTCCGCCCGCCCGCGATTTGCCGCCTTGTTGGTTAAAAGGGCTATTTGTTTGTCGGATTCTTCAGCCGCTTGGTCCATCGGTCCATTCCGGATTGCTACGGTGACGTCAACATTTTGTGATGATGGCACTTATTCATTACGTATCTTCTACCCGATGAGAGGTTGAAATGTCAGGAGCATTAGATGGAATTCGAGTCCTAGATCTATCCACTCTTGTACAGGGACCGCAGGCTGCGGCCATGTTGCACGATCTAGGCGCAGAGGTCATAAAGATCGAGTTGCCTGAAATTGGAGACATGGGCCGACATGTAGGGGTTCTTGATGGGCTCGGCACGTCTGCGTTTTGGGAGGCGTGCAACCGCGGCAAACGTTCAGTCACTCTTGACCTCCGCACTGAAGCTGGCCACGAGGCCTTCTTGAAGCTTGTAGGGGTGTCAGACGTCGTTCTTTCGAATTTTCAACCGGGCACCTTGGACGAGTGGGGTCTCGGTTACGACGACCTCGCTGCTGTCAATCCCGGGATAATTTGGGCAGCAGGCAGTTTCTTAGGTCCAACCGGGCCCGATTCGCTACGAGAGGGTGCTGACATCGTCGGAGAAGCAGCTGGCGGCGTGATAGCTGGTATTGGCAACGATGGAGAGCCGGTCACTACCGCCGGGACCCTCTTAGCTGATCATTGCGGTTCCCAGAACCTACAGACAGGCATCTTGGCAGCATTGTTCGCCCGGGAACGAACTGGACGCGGTCAACGGGTTGACGTCAGCCTTCTGGGAGGGCAAATTTGGATGCAAGCACCCGAATACACCCACTATTTCTTGACGGGTGAACTTGCTGGACGTTCCAATGGAGGACATCCATTAGTGCATGCTCTCTACGGCGTCTTTCCGACGGCGGACGGAGCCTTGGCCATGGCGGGCTGCCCTGAACATCTGTGGGAAGGCATGTGCCGAGCCATCGAACGGCCGGACTGGGTGAATCACCCTACCTATAACCAGTATTTTGTGACCAAGGAAATAGGCCGCCAGATGCGGAAAGATTTCCTCGAAATATTTAGTCAGCGTTCAACCGCCGAATGGAGCGAACGACTAAGCGCCGAAGAACAACGATTCTCGCCTGTGCGTTCGCACGATGAGGTAGCAGCAGACCCACAGTCCTTCGCTAACGGCTACATAGTAGAAGTCGAACATCCACAATTTGGTACGGTCAATATTGTTGGCTGCCCGATTCAGATGTCCGATACCCCAACGCGCCACGGAATTGAAGCCCAGCAACTCGGTCAAGATACAGAAATGGTCCTCGTGGAAGCAGGATATGACTGGGATGACCTTGAGGCGCTAAGAGAACGCGGTGCCTGGTAGCCCTCGACCCCGTAGGGAACGGCGAGTGGCTAGTCCTCGTTATTTACACACGGCGCTTTAACGACAAACGTTGGTCATCGTCCCGATGCCGTCAATGCTGGTGGTGATCACGTCACCGGGAACGAGGAACCGCTTGTCTGGCATTCCGACCCCTGCAGGAGTGCCCGTGAAGATTAAATCTCCCGGTTCCAAGGTGAGGACCTCTGATAGATAACTAACCAGGAAGGAAACGTCGAAAATCAAACTACTCGTCTGAGCATCCTGGCGGCGGTCCCCGTTGACATCGCATGTGATATGCAAATCATCAGGGTTGTCGAGGCCATCTGGTGATACCAATACCGGACCGATAGGACCATAACTATCTCGGGATTTACCGAGACCGAACTGCGGTGGGCGAGCGCCAAGTTGCAGTCGTCGGTCTGAGATGTCTTGCCCGACTGTTACCCCAGCCACGTGAGACCAGCTGTCCGCTGCGGCTATGTCACGGGCCTGTCGGCCAATCACAACAACCAGCTCCGCCTCGTAATCCCCTCGTTCGGTTCGTAGATCCACATCACTAAAGGGACCAGAGATGCATGATGGATACTTTGAAAACACGACCGGGATCTCGGGAAGGTCCATCTTTGATTCAGCCGCATGATCTTTGTAGTTGAGGCCAATTCCGAAGGAATTACGAGGCCGCGGTACCGGCGGGCCTACAACAGACTCTGACATCATCCCGTCACTTTCATGATCTGACAAAAGTGCCGATAATTCGTCGAGGGCGTCGACGTCTTGGATCGCGACCATCGGGTCCTCGCTGATCTGTCCCTCAGATATTCTGAGGAGATCGTAAAAGTTGTCGCCCTCTACGAGGGCTGCCTTACCGTTAACATTCGCAAAGTTGAATGACATATTTGACCTTTGGTTGAGATCGGCGATCAGCGACCAATCACCACGACGATAGAGCGGACACAGAAGTCACAGCAAACGTCGAGCGGTTCTCAGGTCATTGAATGTTGCTTTAAATCAGGACACCGTCGGCAACCACTAGTTGACCGCGACAAATAGTGTGGCGGACACGGCCTACCAGTTGCTTTCCGATCCAAGGGTTGTTGTCACTCTTGCTCTGCAGGCTGCCATGATCGGCAGTCCACTGCATCTTGGGGTCAAAGACAGCGATATTGGCCGGGCCACCAACCCGAATTGGCTGACCTTGTGATTCCATAGCCGCTATTTGAGCCGGGCTATGCGAGAGCAGAGTCACGAAGCGTTCGACACTCATCAATCCGCTATCAACAAATTCTGTCCAGATGACTGATGCCATGGTCTCGACGCCAAGCATTCCGGGCGGAGCATCTGCCAAGCTGACGTCTTTGGAGGCTGGCGAATGTGGTGCATGATCCGTAGCAACAGCATCGATGGTGCCGTCAAAGATGCCGGCACGCAATGCCTCAATATCGCCAGCGGTCCGCAAAGGGGGATTCATTTTCCCGGAAGTTCCTAGGCGTTCAACGTCGTCCTCCGTCAAAATCAGGTGCTGGGGCGTGACCTCAGCTGTAACGCGTACGCCTGAGGACTTAGCGGACCGAACCAAATCAGCAGCCAACGAGGTCGAAATATGCAACACGTGATACCGACCCTTTGTCGCTTCGGCTAACCGCAGGTCACGTTCAACAATTACCGCTTCGGCTTCCCGGGGACGCCCCTTTAATCCGAGTCGTTTCGCTACTGCTCCATCATTGATGACGCCCCCCTCAACCATCGCGGAGTGTTCAGCGTGCTGACTAATGACCGATCCCGGGAGATCACCGGTCGCAGAAAGTGCCCTCTCCATCAAGGCAGCATCATCAACAACAGTGCCATCATCAGTGAATATCCGAACACCCGCTGTATAAAGATCTCCGAAGTTGACGAGTTCGCGTCCTTCGCGGCCTTGAGTCACAGACGCCGAAGTGTGCACATCGCACGGTGTAGTGCGGCCTATTGCCAAAACCTCGTTGACTAAAGCAACGCTATCGATGGTGGGAATCGTATTCGGCATCATCACGCATGCAGTCACCCCGCCCAATGCCGCCCCAGCTGCTCCAGATGAAATGTCCTCACTTTCTTCTCCCCCGGGAGTTCGGAAGTGCACCTGGATGTCCACGAAACCCGGCAGCACCAGAGCATCGCTAGCATCGACGACTAAGCCCTTGCCTTTTAAGGTTCCAGCCGGAGCGATCTCGGCAATCATTCCTGCATCTACCAGCAGGTCAACGGGTTGCTCGCCCGTGTTGCCGGACAACAAACCGCCGCTGATCACTACCGAATCTCCCATTGGGTCCACCATATGGGACAAAACGCGTATAGGACGTGCCTTTACTTGCCGAGGTATCATTCAAACGTGCAGTCGCAGCGTGCCCAGAGCAATCTTATTTCTTCAGCGCAACTGGAGTCGTACGAGGCTGACGGCTATTTGCATTTGGATCGATTCGTCGGTGACGCAGCCCTGTCCGCTCTTCAAACAGCAGCGGACGAATTCGTCGAGATTAGTAAGCACATGACCGAATCCGACAAAGTCTTGGACCTGGAACCAGGCCATTCGGCTACTGCGCCACGCATTCGGCGTTTGAACTCCCCCGTCGATCGCCATGAGGTCTTCCGGCATTTTGCCCTCGAGGGAGAAGCGGCGGAGCTCGCCTGCGCGATCCTGGGTGGTCCCGCGCGCTATCACCATTCAAAGCTGAACTACAAGTGGTCCGACGGAGGCGAGGAAGTGAAATGGCACCAGGACATCCAGTTTTGGCCACACACAGATTTCAGTCCCCTCACCATCGGGGTTTACCTTGACGACGTCGACAATTCAATGGGCCCCATGGGCGTACTCCCCGGTAGCCATAAGGGTCAGCTTTATGACCAATACGAAAGCAACGGGAACTGGGTTGGATCAATGAGAGCCACCGACGTTGCGAATCTTGACCTCGATCAGATGGTTTGGCTGACAGGTTGTGCCGGGTCCGTCACTGTTCACAACTGCTGCATGATTCACGGCTCCGTGCCAAATGATTCGACAAAGCCCCGACCGCTCTTGTTGCAAACCTATTCCCGTGCTGACTCATATCCGATAGCTCATATTGGCGCCAATGGCGTTACCGGAGCTCTGAGCGGTGCGGTTGTCGGCGGGACCTCTCAGCAGTGCGTGACCGTTGAAGGTCGGCAGATACTCGGAGCGCCTGACTGGTCTCGGAGTGGAGCGCCCACGATCTTCGGATCGCAACACGATAAGGGTTGAGGCCGATGGCGTCTCAGCCGGACTTCTTTGACGAGTTAAAAGACACACTTATTCGCGAATTGCCAGAGTGCCTAGACCTGATCGGGGTTGAACGTTTATCGGGTGGCGCGAGTATGGAAACCTACCGTTTGAGGATCACTACCCCCTCGGGAGAGCAACTGCTGTGCATGCGACGCGGTGCTGGCGGCATAGATCGAGACAATGTGAGTGCCGTGGGCTTAGCTACTGAGGCGCTCCTAATGCGCACCGCGAAAGGCCACGGCGTAGCCGAGCCCCAGATTCACTACGAACTGGAACCGGCAGACGGCGTCGGTGTTGGTTTCGTGATGGAGTGGCTATCGGGCGAAACCCTCGGTTCGCGCATCGTTCGCTCTAACGACTTAGACGGTGTGCGGCCGCTGCTCGCTGAACAATGTGGGCGTGAGCTCGCCAAGATTCATGCAATTGACGTTGACGCAACAGGTTTACGAGGACGCCTCCAAGTTCTGAGCGCGGCCGAATACGTGGATCAGACCTGGGGTAGGTATCGAGATTGGAACACCGCTCAGCCGATGATCGACTTCACCGGGCGGTGGCTTAAAGAAAACTTGCCGGAGGAGACGGAGTACCGATTGGTGCACAACGATTTCCGCAACGGAAACCTGATGGTTAACGCGGAAGAAGGGTTACAAGCTGTCCTGGACTGGGAGACGTCCTACATCGGAGATCCGATGCGTGATATCGGATGGATCTGCACAAATTCGTGGCGATTCGGCGAACGAAAACTAAAGGTAGGTGGTTTCGGAGAGCTTGAAGACCTCATCAAGGGATATGAGGCAGAATCAGGTTGGGTGGTGAACCGAGAGGCAGTCCGATTCTGGGAGGTCTTCGGCAGCTTCTGGTGGGCTATTGGCTGCCTAGGCATGGCTGATCAGTACCGAACAGGACCTGATGCCACAGTCGAACGCCCTGCAATCGGCAGACGTTCGTCAGAATGCCAGGTCGACTGCGTGAACCTATTAATACCCGGCGTTGTCGAGCTTGTCCGACCTCTTGGGCCGGAGCGGCAATCAGATATGCCAAGAGTTGATGAACTGTTAACCAGCGTTCGTGACTTTCTGCACGAAGACGTAATGTCGGCCACAGACGGCCGAACCAACTTTCTCGCCCGCGTAGCTGGCAACTCTCTCGACATCGTCGGGCGGGAACTTTCGCTTGGGCCAGCGTTGCTCGAACGCGAAGTTGAGCTTCTCAGCGGCCTGCTTAACACCAGGGGCAGCGTGGACGAGTTGCGGTGGCAACTCGTGCATGCGTTACGAGATAGAAGCATGGAACTAGATCGACCTGACCTTCATGTGTATTTGCGCGAGTCAGTGGTCAACCAAGTCGCTATCGACCAACCGAAATATTCAGGTTTCCAATTCGCGGCGGGCAACCCCCGAGGACTAGCGTGACGGCATGACTGTTCACGACATGCACCTCGAGATTTCAACAGATGTTGACGCTTCACCCGACGCGATATACGCGCTCGTGTCTGACCTGAGTCGTATGGGCGAGTGGAGCACCGAAAACATAGGCGGCGAATGGACTAACGGCGAACCCGGACAGGTTGGATCCCGCTTTCTCGGTACCAACCGAATCAAAGCCTTTGAGTGGTCTGTACCGGTGGAAATAACGATCGCTAACCCGGGTGAGTGCTTTGAATTCGTTGCGGCTCCAGATGACGGCCCATTTGTTCGATGGACGTACCAAATCGAGGAGTCCGCTACCGGCTGCACTTTGACGGAGGTCTGGGATGTGATGGCACTACCACCCTCTTTGGCCAAACTCGATGAGGAAGGTTTAGCGGGACGCAAAGCTGCAGTTCAGGGCACGATTGAAGCCACCTTGGAAGGCATAAAAGCTGCCGCCGAGCAATGAGCGAGTCAGTCGTCGAAGAGGCCGCTACTTGGTTGGAAGCAAACCCGCCTTCCGAGGACAAGATGGGTTGGCTGGAGAAGCTGGTTGACTCAGGGTGGGCAGCGCCCTCCTGGCCCAAGGAATGGTTCGGACGGGGGCTTTCCTCCGATGATGCACGAGCAACCGATAACGTGTTTCGGTCGGCGAGGTACCCCTCAAAGTCATCTGGCCAACCCGCTTCGAGTGACTCGGTATTTGGCGGTGACGATGCCCAAGGATGGGGGCAAGATGTCGTCAACCTTTGGGCCGCGACCATCGCATCTCATGCCGGCGATCAACTCAAACAACAGGTACTTCGAGACCTCTTACTTGGCAAGACCTCAATGTGTCTGCTCTATAGCGAACCTAACGCAGGTTCCGATCTCGCCGGGGTCCGAACATCGGCGGTACGTGACGGCGACGAATGGATAATCAACGGGCAGAAGGTGTGGACTTCTGGCGGCAGGCAAGCCGATTATGCGTTTCTGATTGCTCGAACCGATCTTGACCAACCAAAGCATCGCGGCCTTTCATTCTTCTTTCTGCCGATGAAACAAGCCGGAGTCGAGGTTCGGCCCTTGCGCCAAGCGACGGGCGATTCACGATTCAACGAAGTCTTCCTAACCGACGCTCGCGTCGCAAATTCGCACATGCTCGGAGCGTTGAACGAGGGTTGGTGGGTGCTTACATCTGCACTTGCCTATGAGCGAGCCGCTATGGGTGCTACCCAACAACGACGTTCGTCGGATGTCATCCGCGCGGCACGGAACGCAGACAGTGAAGCTCCAGCGCCGATTCCCGACCTGTCTCTCATCGAGTTGGCGCGAACGAAAGGCCTTACGCAGGACCCCGATATACGACAACAGCTAATCAAACTCCATCAATGGCGCACCCTAAACGAATGGAATAATCGAAGAGCTAAGGCGGCTATCGAGCAGGGCACCACGACTCCCATTGTTTCCTTGGGAAAGCTTGCCATGTCCCGGATGTTGCACTTCGCTGGAAGTCTTCAAGCTCGAATTCTCGGAGCCGAGGCGACGCTCGGAGGCGACACCTCTTCAGAGGGCGCTGATGCAACCTATTCGATGTTGAACGCCTTTTTTACCTCTATTGGAGGCGGGACAGACCAGATACAGCGAAACATTATTGGAGAGCGAATTCTCGGTTTACCGCGTGAACCCGAAATAGACAAAGCTCTTCCCTTCCGAGAGGTACTGAATAGCAACGTTTGAGATGCAGGCCCTGCCGGAAGTTCACGTTTTTGCTCCATAGACCGTGATAGTTCCGGTACCGTTCGCTACGTGCCAGACAAGTACTTCGATGTAGACGGGATCGCTACCCTCGTGCACCACCGTGGAGACACAACTCTTCCTGGTTCTCCGCCAAGCTTCGAGGAGGGACAGCCTATCCTGCTGCTTCACGACGCTGGTGTGAAT